>JABLTS010097374.1_pt1 | contig 25400 bp, 20 predicted proteins | sample 7160081 | NCBI WGS metagenome assembly JABLTS01 (sample SAMN14651231, study PRJNA627086) | human gut metagenome | isolation source: feces | host: Homo sapiens | reverse complement strand
ATCTTTAGTCTTTTTTCTACCTTTCCTGTTCCATCATCTGTATCAAAGACTCCTATTATTCGCCATAACTCATCATTAAATTTTACATAGTTATTGGGGTCTGCTCCTATATAGCGATAATCTGTTAGAGCTTTTGTTTGCTCTGTAGCATCATGCGAGAATGTCCACATCTCTTTCTTTTGAGCATCTGTCACTGTGTTATAATCTAAATCTTCTGCATTTGCTTTATCCATTATTAGTTTAGTAGCTAAAACTGGTTCTGGCATCTTATCACCTGTTTTACCATAAGCATTTATCTTTATACTAAATGCTAAGTTTCCTCCATCTCCTTGGGGGTTATAGCTTTCATCTACATACATTCTAAGACGATATTTTGTAGAGAAGCTTGTAGATGTTGTTCCTTTAGCTAGACTCATCATATTAGCAGGACGCCCCGTATATGTATTTTCTGTTGATTCAGTTTTATATACATTTGGTGCCATTACCTCAGTTTCATTATTGTTAGCATCTAGACTTGTTAAATATAACTTTATATATTTACCATCTATCTTTTTTGCTGCTGTTGTTACATCTTCTGCTGCTATTTCCCAGTTGATGTTTTCTGATCCTTTTATTGTACCTTCTAAGGTAAAATCAAAGTATTCTCCAGCTGTTAATCTAACTTTCCCAGTAGCATCAGTAGTTGGTAGAGCATTATTCATACTTATTGTATTAGTACTTTCAGTATACTTCATAGTAATTGCTCCTGTTGTTATAGTATTAGGTTGACTACCTTCTCCTACAAACTTAAAAGCTGCATAACTTATTCCTACTATCATTAGAACTAGTACTAAGACAAGTCCTATTGTTAATAGTAATTTCTTCTTATCTTTCATATGTTTTCTCCTTTTAATCTAACTTTTTTTGTAATTCTTTAAGTTTTGATAAGAATTCATTAGTCTTTCTAATTTCAGCATCAAGCTTATCATAGTTAGCAGTATTTTCTAATTTAAGAGAATTATCACTAGATATTTTATCTTCTTCTATTCCAAAGATAGGACTAATAACTGGTGTTGGTTTATAAGGAGTTTTAGACTTAGAGAACAACTCATCCATAGTTGGTATCTTTATCTTAGGAGCTTCTACTTTGATATCTTCATAACTAAATGGTACTTCCTCTTTCTTAGTTTCTAATACTTCTATATCTTCATCATCATTTTTAAGTGCTACTACTTCCTTATCCTTTTTCCATTTAGCTTCTAACTCTTGTAAAGTAATAGGTTCATCCCCATCATCTTCATGTTTTATTATCTCATCCTGAGTGATAGTCTTACCCTTCTTTAATAATTCATCTAAACTTATAATAGCATTTTGCTCTTGATCTTCTTCAAAATTGGTTAAACTAATATTCTCTTGTTTAACCTCATCTTCTTTAGTATCAAGCATCTCATCTAATACAGGAATAACTTCATCATTAGTAACTTCCTTAAATGGTTTAACCTCTATTGGTTCAAAGATAGGTTTTTCTTCCCTCTTATCTTGTTCAATTAATTGTCTTTCAAGCCTCTTTAACTCTTCTTTAGCTTCTTCTTTAGTATATACTTCATTCTTATAAGTAATTCCACTAGGATTAGCATCTAATATTTCAACTTCAGAAACAGAATTATCATTTAACTTAATCTCTTTAGTAATAACGTTTTCTTCTTTCTTAGGCTCAATAACTTCTGTTACAACTGGAGTAATAGCTATAGGAGAAGTAAATGTCTCTTTAACTACTATCTTAGGAGGTTCTTTCTTCTCTTCCATTACTAAAGGTTTAATCTCTTCTCTTACCTTTTCTTGTTCAATTCTAAAGACAGGTGGTAAAGCTGCTTCTTGCTGTTCTTTTTCTAAAATCTTTACTTTTTCTGCTAATTTTGTCAATTCTTGAGTGTTTGTTTTTAACTTTTTTTTCTCATCCTTCTTCTTTATGAAGGATATAACCCATAGAATTATATATAGTAAAATAGCTGCTAATAAAATAATAAACAATATAAATACTTCCTTCTTAGCTAAAAAATCAATTATCTCTTGCACTATCATTCACCTCTTACACTTCTATACTAACTATATCATAATTCTTAGAAAGAAGAAAAGTAATTTATTAGTTTTAAATATTTTTTACATCTTATTTACAAGGAGGCTTCATGAAAAAAGAAACGTTTATTAAGTCTACTATTATCTTAATGATTGGTGGTTTTCTAACTAAAATACTAGGTATGATTATAAAAATAGTTATGAGTAGATTAATGGGAAGTGAAGGTATTGGTCTATATATGCTTGTTTTACCAACCTTCTCTTTGTTTATTGGTCTAGGTCAGTTTGGTCTACCTATCGCTTTATCTAAGATGGTAGCAGAAGATAAAAAGAATAATAGAAATTTAATGTCTTCTTTAATAGCTACTTCTTTAATTATTAACTTTTTCTTGATTATCTTTTTAATTATCTTTGCCCCTTTTCTTGCTAATAAATTATTACAAGAAGAAAGATCATACTTACCAGTTCTTGCTATAGCAGTAGTAATACCTCTAACATCCACATCATCCATTGTAAGAAGCTATTTCTTTGGTAAACAGCAAATGTTTCCCCATGTCTTTTCTAACTGTTTAGAAGATATAGTTAGACTCTTTCTAATGTTTACCTTAATCCCTTTATTTCTTCCTAAAGGCTTAGAAATAACAGTTACTGTAGTAATACTATCTAATGTTATTAGTGAACTAGTATCTATCCTTGTCTTATTTTTCTTTCTTCCTAAAAATATTACTTATAAAAAAGAAGACTTTCATATTAGAAAATCATATATTAAAGATGCTCTAGATATTAGTATTCCTACTACTCTTTCTAGATTAATTGGTAGTATTGGCTATTTTCTAGAACCAATTATTTTAACTACTACTCTAAAGTATAGTGGTTATACTTCTAGTTTTATTATTAATCAGTATGGAATCATCCAAGGTTATGTAATGCCACTAGTCCTTCTTCCATCTTTCTTTACCCTTGCTATCTCCCAAGCCCTTCTACCAGTCATTGCTAAAGCTATTAGTGATAAGAAACTAGACTATACTAAGAAAAAGATTAAACAAGCGATATTTTTCTCTTTATTAATAGGAATACCTGCTACTATCTTATTTATCATTATGCCAAAGTTCTTCTTAGGGATAATGTATCATACCAATCAAGGTAGTACTTATCTAAAGATATTAGCACCTATTTGCCTATTTCAGTATATCCAAGCACCCCTTGCTTTTTCACTTGACGCCATGGGTAGAAGTAAAGACAATTTAAAAGCTACTATGTTAGGTACTATTATTAGAACTACTACCCTATTCCTTTTCTCCTTATTAAAAATTGGTTTATATGGTTATATTATTTCTACTAGTATTCATGTCATCTTTGTAACCACTTATAATTACTATCAAGTAAAGAAATACTTAGCAAATTTCACCACATTTTCACAGAAATAAAGTATACTATAGATGAGGTGGTTTATGTGATTAAAATATTAGTTGTAGATGATGAAGAATATATAAGAGATGTAATAGTAACTTATCTAAATAATGAAGGATACCAAACTTATCAAGCAGAAGATGGCTATGAAGCTTTAGATATGCTTGAAAAAGATAAATATGACTTAATGGTACTAGATATAATGATGCCAGAGATGGATGGATTTACCCTTCTTGAAAAGTTAGATGCTAACAAGAAAGTTCCTACTATTATTTTATCAGCACGGGGAGAAGAAGTAGATAAGCTAACTGGTTTTGATAAAGGAATAGATGACTATCTTTGTAAGCCTTTCTCACCTAAAGAATTAGTAGCAAGATGTAAAGCTATACTAAATAGAGTATCTACCAAGATGGATAATTATCGTTATAAAGATTTATTTATAAACTTTCTAGAACACAGTATTACTATTGATGATGAAGAAGTTAATCTAACTCCTAAAGAATTTGAAATACTAGAATATTTTATTAGAAATAAGAAAGTTGCTATTAAAAGAGAAAGTCTATTAAAGTATATTTGGGGTTATGACTTTTATGGAGATGATCGAACAGTAGATACTCATATCAAAATGCTTAGAAATCATCTAGGAAAGTATCGAGATTTAATTGAAACTGTTAGAGGAATAGGTTATCGTTTTAATGATGAAAAATAGTTTAAAAAGAAAGATATGGCAGTATTTAATAATATTTTCTTTAGTGATTATTTTATTTCTTTGGTTATTCCAAGTAATATTTATTAATAAGTATTATGAATATACTAAAACTAAAGATATAAAACATATTGCTAATAAGTTGTTAACTGCATACAATAGTGAAAATATCTATAATACTCTAGATGAAATATCTTATCAAGAAAATCTTTGTATCGAAATAACTTCTAGTAATTCCACTTTATATCGATCAAGTACTACTTCTAACTGTTTATTCAGTAAAGGAGTATTAAAAGAAAGTTTTATTAATAGCGGTAATAAAGAAGAAACTTATAATTTACAAAATCCCCAATTTGCTAATAAAACTATTTTAGAAGCGATTAAGTTAGATGATAATTTATATGCTTTTTTATCAACTTCACTTGAACCACTCGATTCTACTGCTAAGATTTTAAAGGAGCAGTTACTAATTATAAGTATCTTAATTTTATCTCTATCCCTGCTTATCGGTTATTTTATTTCGAAAAGGCTATCAAAACCAATAGTAGATATATCTCAGAAAGCTAATCTAATCGCTAAAGGCAAAATAAAGAAAGAGTTTACTAGTGATAGTGATATTTTAGAGATAGAAGACTTAAATAATTCTTTAAATGAAATGATGGTTGAGTTAGGAAAGACAGAAGAGTTAGAAAAAGATTTACTAGCTAATGTCTCTCATGACTTAAAAACTCCTCTTACTATGATAAAAGCATATGCTGAAATGGTTAGAGATCTAACTTATAATGATAAAGAAAAAAGAAATAGTAATTTAAATATCATTATAGAAGAGACTGATAGACTAGCCTTACTAGTCAATGATATATTAACACTATCTAAATTACAACAATCAATGGATAATCTAACATTAAGTGAATTTGATTTAATTCTTCTTATAAAAAATATTCTAAAGAGATTTACTATTTATGAAGAAAAGTATGGTTACAATATTATTTTTAAACATACTAATATTAGAAAGCTAATGATAAAAGCTGATCAAAAGAAGATTGAACAAGTTCTATATAATTTAATTATCAATGCTATTAATTATACAGGAAGTGATATGAAAGTAGTTATTAATATCAGCAAAGTTAATAATCTTTATAAGATTGAAGTTATTGATAGTGGTAAAGGAATTGATACTAAGGACTTAGACAACATCTTTGATAAGTATTATAAATCTGAGAAAAAACACAAAAGAAATTTATATGGCACTGGTCTTGGTCTATCTATTGTTAAAAGTATTTTTATTCTTCATGATTATAAATATGGTGTAGATACAAAAAAAGGAAAAGGTTCTAGTTTCTACTTTTACATTTCTAAAGTAGAAGATTAACCTTTTCCTTTTAATTTAATTAAAAAAAGTCATCACTTTTAGTTGCCTCAGCTTGTTAAACTATGGGCGATGTAAAACAAGGTGGTAAAGAGACGCTGTGATGACTAGAAGCTGTAAACAACTTCCATTAATAATATATAACATATTTAGAAAATTTACAAGTACGAGTTTTCGTAATTTTTTATTTTTGCTAAATAATAATAACTTTTCTTATTTTAAACTGATTTTATGCAACAAAAGTCTGTCCTTGTTGAGCTACATTTTCTAAAGGTACTTTAGCTATAGACTTAATATCTGTCAAAGCTTGTCTTATTCTAACAGCAGAAGGATTATTATTATTTATTCCAATTTCTATAGCTTGTTCAAATAATTTAGAATTTTCACTAGTAGGATCTAAATAATCATAATCAAAATTTTTAACTGCTATACCAAGTAAGTTGTCATTATTAAGTAATTTTTCTTTCATATCATTAGCAGAAAATACATCTTTTGATAATTCTTCTTTCACAAAAGATAATACTTGTTGCATCCTATCCAAGTAAGTAGCATCTTCACTAGATTTCTTACCACTACCTGCAAATGACTTAATCATATTTTCCATTAATAAAGAAGTATAATTATTAGGTTTAACAGTACTTGCTAAAGTTCTAGCATTAGATGATGACGTAAATCTATTTGCTTCACCTGTCTTTAAATATTGACTAATAGCATAAATACCTTGTCCAGAGCTATACTGATTATCTGAAATAATTGCTGCTATATTCAAATCAAAAATGGTATTAACATTCTGATAAATTAAGTCATCTTTTTCTGTAATAGCAATATCACTATTTCCCTTGGCTACTTCCTCTAATTGGGTTTTCCTTATTTTTAAGTAATCACTTATTTTTTGATAATTTGTTATCATTTGATTATCAGTCATTTCTTTTTCACTGTTATTATTAGCAACAGGGACTTTTTTTACTACGTCATCACTAGGAATAGAAAATTCATTAGTTAACTTATCAATAATATCATTACCGTATATAGTAAGCATTGCTTCTTTACTGGTTATATTATTTGAAATGGTATCATCTGCAAGTTTAATCATTAATTTATGCTGTAGCTTTATCTTTTCATCTAGTGTTGCATCAGTTACTTCATTAGGATAAAAATCCTTAACTAAAACATCATTATAAACTATATTAGGATACTTACTACTTGATTTTCTATTCAATATAGGGGCAATATCATCCATAAACGTTAACTGTCCTTTTAAGATATTTTCCATAGTCATAAGTCTTGACTTATATTTTTCAATTGCCTGATTTATATTTCCAATCATTTTACCTTTGTAAAGTTGTTCAACATATCTTGTGTATTCTTTTAAATCATAATATATCATAATATTATTAACAATAATTTTAAGATTTTCTTCAATTTTTACTTTATTCATTTCAAAACTAGTAAATGTTTTAAATTCCTTATCTTCAGTTAAGACTTTATTACCATCTGGAATAACAGAATAATAGTTACTTCCATCATCAAGTTTATATTTAGCATAAACTAAGTTATTTACTTGTTTAAATTCTTTATCAACTATTTTATTATTTATCTTATCAAATATATTGAACTCCTTTTGCTTAGTAGTTGCAACTTCAATAGCTTTATTTTCTTTATCATTAGCTAATAATCTTTTCTCTTCATTAATCAATTTAGTTAAAGTAGTCAATTGCAAGTTTTTTTGTTCACTTAATGCTTTCTTATATAATTCAGCAATAAGTAATAAATCATTATCCAATTTTGTATCTGACTCTACATAAGCTCTATCTATTTCCATAAACAAATCATTTGCAGTCGATACTAATTGGGCTAATTCTTTTTTCTCATCATTAGTATTAATACTTTCCCTCAAAGTCTTATTTACATTTTCATATAATAAAAAATATTCTTTAACAACTTCCTCAAGATTAACCTTAGTTTTATTTTTTTCTCTTTCTTCTAATAATCTTGATTTAGTTTTATACTTTTCTTGTTCATCTTGATTAATTATTTCCGCACCATGAATTATCAATTGATTGAAATAACCATTCATTTGTAATAAATAATTAGAAAGTGTTTCTACATAACTAGATTCCAAAGATTTATTATTATTTTCCAAAAAATCGTTAAGTTCCTTTACTCTATCTATTGTCAAATATGATGGCGTCATTAATCTAATTGATTCCTTATTATTCTGATCTAATAATAATGCTAATCTTCCCATCTAATTCACCTACCTTATTCTATTAAGAATTATACCATATTTTTTTCTTTAGTGAAAGCAAAAAGTGAGATTAACTAATCTCACTTTACTTTATTAAATATTATATTGAACAGGTTTTACTTCTTTAGCTGAGTCATTAATAACTTCTACTCTCCAACTATTATCTGTGGCATTGAACACCGGAACAGCATTCATACCTTTCATATTATAGCTAATAACTTGATCAATCGCTTGATCTTGAGTTAATTTTGCCACTGTATATTCAACAGGTACATCTTGATTATCAACTGTTTCATCGGTTTCGTAAGTAGTTACATCAGATTCATCTTGAACAGTAGGAGCCTCTTCAGTAATATTTGTCTCATCAATTGTTCCTTCATAGACAGGAGTTTCATAGTTTTCTTCATTAAGAGTAGTTTCATCTGTTATATCAGTAGTAGGTGTTTCATAACTTTCTTCAGATTCAATTATCTCATAATCTTGACTATTATCTTCAGTTGTTGGTACATCTTCAGTTGTTGGTACATCTTCAGTTGTTGTATCTGTAGAAGCATCAGAATTTTCCTCTATCGTAATATCACTAACACTTCCATCTATAATATCTGTGCCATCCATTTTATAATTATCATCTATTGCCCAATCATTTGGAGTTTCAGCATAACCACCATTATTAATAGCATCGTTCATAGAATTAACTATTTCTTCTTCACTTTCTATTATTTGATTATCATCTACATTTGAATCAGTATTATCAATATCAGTATCAGTATTATTTGTATTATTGTCATTTATATTAATATCTTCATTTGTTCCTTCATCAGATTCAATAATTTGATCTGCTATAGAGCTTTCTGAGGATGAAGAATTTGAATTATCATTATCATTTTGATTATTGTCTATCTCTTGTGAAGAATTATCAACTGTTGGTTCCTTATTATATTCAAAATTATCATCATCGGTAGTATAGACAGGAGTCGAAATATCTGTAGTATCTACACTATCACTATTTTCATTACTAACATCAGGAGCACTTTCATCTATAGCTGAAGTATTTTCACTTACAGAAGGAGTTGTTGTAGAAGATTCAACTGTTTTAGGAGCTACTGTCGGTGTAGGTGTAGCTGTAGGTGTAGGAGTTACTTTCTTTACTTTTTCAGGTAAATTTCTTCTTAATTTATATATGCCAAGTTCTCTTATATCCCTTTTATTATCAATAACATACAAATCATCCTGTTCTAAATCAAGAGCTATTTGACTAGCATACATTTCATAACTTGGAGTAGTATCTTCATAAACTGTAATAGAAGATAAAGCTTCTTCAATATTTTCTCTCACAACAGTTTGATATGCTTCACTTAATTGTTTCATTTTAGCAGCAGAAGGAGTATTATCATAACCACAATTCTTAGCTTCATCATAAATATTTCTAACCATAGGCATAACAGCTATATATTTAGAGTCATCTCTAAACAATTCTTTTGGATTATAATTTTCACTGTCCATGTTAAAATCACTCTTTATTTGTTTAAATATATTTTCCACCTTAGTGATTTTTTCACTACTTTTTTCTGTGCTATTCAAATCAATAATCATATCTTCATATTTTCTATAAAAATTCTGACGCTCCTTACCTTTTAAAGCATTAGCTAGACCAGTTGATTTTATTTGAACTGTAGCTAATTGTTTTAATTGGTCATTTGTCTTTACATAACTTCTATATAAATCATCACTGTTCCAATAAGTAGAAACATTATCTACCATAGAACCAAATTCATTTCCTAATAATGCCATTTCGAAAGCTGTATAATTATCTGTATCTAATCCCAATCTACTAGTATTATTAGCATCAACATAATTTTTAGCAATTTTGTTAAATGATTTAAGATTCTTTTTAAAGTTAGTCATATATTTTCTTGTAGCTTCACTACTTTGATTTAAATAGCTTTGAAATACAGGTAAGTTGCTACCCGCATTAATATTTTCTTCTGGTGTAGGATCTTGCGTAATATATTCGACTGGGTCCTCACTATTAGTGTCTGATTCTACAGTAACAAGGTCCTCACTAATTCCCTTTTTACTACAAGATTTAATGCCCGTAATACCTAAAACTGCTATAGTTGCTATTGCCCCGATTCTAATAGCCAACTTTTTGATACCTTTTAATCTTAATCTTTTTAATTTTTCTATTATTGGATGACTTTTTTCCTCTTCAAAATCATCAACTTCTTCCATCTCTTCTTCTGCATTCTCATCATCATTAGTACTAATAGTTCTTCTTAATGGATTTGGATCAATGACCTCTTCATAATTTATTTTATTATCATCTAACGGCACTATTAGACTAATTCCAAACTCTTCATTAAAATTATTAATTTCATCAGTTTTATAACCATATTTTTTTGCTAATTCTTCTCTAAATTCTTTATTAGAAACTTGCAAATGTAATTTACTACTATTTTTTAACTCTTCCGTAGTATATATTTCATTATCGTAAGCAAATTCCTTTAACTCTTTTAAAGCAGTATTATAATCTTTTTCAAATTGAAGATATATACCATCATCAGTTCTTTTAACAATACAATACAAACACACTGTATTACCATCTTCATCTTTTTCATGGAATTGATAATATTCTAAATACTTATTCATCATAATCTTTTCCTCCTAATTTAACTCTTTCTTATTTCCTGTCATTTTATATCCAGAGTTTAAAAGTGCCTCATCATTTTCACTACTCCATTTTGTATCAGTTACTCCTGGAGTATAAGTTCTAGTTCTAGTCTGATAATAACTAACTGTGGCAACAACATTTTGTCCTAAAGGTGTTTTACCGATAACTTCTCTTCTAGTAGTAACTTTTATTTCTTTTAAACAATTACTATCATTAGTAGCACAAGTTATTTCTTTATATCTTTCACTATTTTTAGCCTTTCCTGACCAATCACTCCAACTAGAAAATGTCCCAGCTGTTGTTTTCTGATATTCATAAGTATAGTTTACGGCTGTATCACTAGACTCACTTTCTTCATCTTTTTCGCTCTCACTATCACTAGTATCAGGAGTTTCAATTTCATCCGTCTTTGTCTCATTATTTGTCTTATTATTAGTAGTAGTTGAAGACTCCTCACTCTTAGTATCAGTCTTACTAAGATCTTTTTCACATATTTCACTAGTACAATAAGAATAACTTCCAAGTTTAGTTAAAACATAATCTTCTTCATCACTACATTTTAATTTTACTTTTAAAACATATTCCCCATTATCAGAAGTTATTTCAGAATAGCTCTTATCTACATTACAGGCTTTACCATTCTTATCAGTAAAAGCTCTAAGCATATTCTTACTAATCATTTGACGTAAAGTAATTACCTCTTTACTATTATCAGTTGGTAAATTTTCTTTCTTACTATAGTAATTAACACTAGCTTTTTTCATAGTAGTTAGATTCTTTTCAAAGACTTTTGATGAAGTTACTTCATTACTACTTGTTTTAGGGCTAATAAATTTTGGTATTAGCCAAACGAGTAATAAAGCAAATATAACAATTATAATAAACTTCAATAAAAAATCTCTAAACGGAAATGGTCTTTTATCATATTCTTCAGTATACATAGGAATATCCCTTCCTCTCTATCGGCTCATATTATACCTCTTTTTTCTCATTTTGTCAACTTATCTTCCAAACTAATTACTGTACAACCCGGATTCATAAAGTCAAGCTTATATTCTTTAACTCTTTTATCATGACGAAGATAATCTGCTATTTCTTTTCTTAGTATACCACTTCCAATACCATGAATAATAACTCCTTTTGTTTCCTTTAATCTTATTAAGTCAGTTATAAACTCATCTACTGTTATTCTAGCAGTAATTCTATCCATTCCGTGTAAATCAACACTTCTAATACTTGAAAGATACATCGCACTACTTCCTTTCACTTATATTATAACTAAATACTAAGAAAAATAACAGTATTTTAAGAAAAATATGCTATAATATCTACAGGGTGAAGATAATGAAGAAGAAAAAAGCAAAAAAAAGTCTTAATAAAAAGGATAAAATAATTATAATATTATTAGCTATTATCCTAGGATTTTGTTCTTATCTATTAGGTACTAATATAACTAAAAAGTATTTAGATAAGCAAAAAAAAGAAAGTGAGAAAATCGATTTCTCAGAAATGAGCAAATTAGAAACAATAAAGAATATCGGTTTAACTAAACTCTTAGAAAACTATAATAATATTATAAAAGAGAAAGACTTAGAAAGTTATCAAGTTAATTCTAAGAATCTTGAAAAGAAAGATAATTTATATGAATATACAACTAATGGTATAACTTTTGTTTTTCAAACAGATAATAAAAATGTTTCTGTTATGTCTATTTACTATAAAGAAGAAAGTGATACAACAAAAGAAATTATTAAAGCCTTTCTAAAAGCTAATAATAATTCTTTAGAAGATGAAGATATTAAAATGATTTATGATAGTGTTATTAGAACAAGAGATAATGAAAAAAAAGATAATTCTAAAACATCAGAATATTTTCAGTACAAAGGAATTGAAGCTAATTTAAAAGAAACAATAAATGGTGATAAAAGTATTTACCAGTTTAGAATAGGAAGAATTACAGAATAGTTAATTATAATTATTCTTTTTTTTATGTTTTCATACATTATATAGAAGGGAAGTATACTTATGTCTAAGAAATGCTTTAACATTAAATGAAAGAGAAAACTTAATTTATTTTACAAGAATAGGTGCTTATAAAGTATCAATTGTTCTTTATAGTTATTGCAAATTAAGTGGTCAATCTTTTGATGAGAAAAAAGATCTTATCTCTATTGGATTAAGACCTTTAAACAATGATAATATTTATGTAGGGGCTAGTCAGTGGATTTATAATGAGAAAACTCTTCCGGTAATAGCTCAAGGAATTATTACAGTAAATGATAATAAAACACCTTATGAACTAGTTAATCTTTCTAAAAAGACTATCTACTTAAAAATACCAGATATAGCAAACATAAATACTAATTCTTATTTTGCTAATGCCAATGTTACTATTATTATTGATGAAATTAACTCTAAGAAAAGCTAAAAGAGCATTACTGCTCTTTTAATTTAATCTTCTTTAATTACTTTCTAAATCCTATTCGATTAAATGGAAAAATAGTTAGCGATGTCTTTCCTTCTATTTGACTTTTCTTAACAAAACCAAACATTCTTCCATCATATGATCCTCTTCTATTATCTCCTAATACTAAATAAGAGTCTTTGGGAATCTTACCACTTTCATAGTCAACTGTATCAACATCTTTTATATTTTCTTTTACTTTTTTCCCATTAACATATAAAGTATTATCTCGATACTCTATTGTCTCCCCAGGTAAACCTATTACTCTTTTAATAACTTTTTCATCTTCAAGGTCTACTACTACAATATCAAATCTTTTAGGATTCTTAGTATAATAAGCTGTTCTATTTAGAATCATAATATCTTTAGGATGAAGAGTTGGGACCATACTAGTTCCATTAACTCTTATCGGAGAGACAATAAAACTTTTTACTAAAATAACTACAATTAATATTATTATATAAGGTATTAATTCTTTCATTTTTTCCATACTTTCACCTAAGCAAAAAAAGTAGACTAAATCTACTCTTCTGTTACTTTCTTTTGTTTTTGTCCACGTTCTTTGATTTTGTATTGACCAACCATTCCTTTTAAGAATGTTAGTTTAGCTCTACGAACGCGACCACGACGTACTACTGTAATCTTATCAATCTTTGGAGAATGAATTGGGAAAATTCTTTCTACTCCTACTCCAGATGACATCTTACGAACAGTAAATGTTTCAGAAACACTACCACCACGTCTTGCAACAACAACACCTTCAAATGCCTGAATACGTTCTCTTTTACCTTCTTTGATTTTTACATCAACACGAACAGTATCTCCAACTCTAAATTCAGGAATCTCAGGATTAATTTGTCTTTCATTGATCTTGTCAATAATATTCATCGTCTATTCCTCCTAACTATAACCAGTGTTCATATATATAAGTAAAGCGGAACACTTTCTTTTGACGGTATTTATTATAGCAAATGTTTTTAAAATATGCAAGAGGGTAATTTTAGCCTACTGAGAAAAAGTTTATCGGAATATACAAAAAAAGAAAAGAAAGATTTATTTGCACTACCACCTCTTTTATCTTCTATTAATTTTTTTATTAATATACTTTTGTTTAGCTTGTTTTTTATTTGTAGTAGCAACTTCCTGTATTTTTTGTGAAGTATTAAAATTTATTTTAGGACTATCTAAATACTCATTTACACATCTTATAAGATCTTCTAATATATGAAATTTATTATCAGTACTCAAATTTTCATAATCTTCATAATTATCTTTTAATACTCCTTTCATAATATTTTCTATATCCTCTTCACTTCCAAAAAAATATACTTCTCTTGGCAGAAAAAATTCATTTAATAAAATATAGGAAAATGCAAAATCTTCAATAGTATTCATTTTTTCTTCAATTGGTAATTGGTCATATTCTTCTATAAATAGATCTGTATCAGTATCAGTTAATTTTTCAGGAAAAAATAACATTTTATTTAAATTTTCACAAGTACCAAACGGATAGAATGAACCTAGATGATAATTAAAACATCTAATACCCTCACTAAAAGACTCTTTTTTTTCATCATAGTAACTTTCATATTCACGAATTTGTTCTAATAAATCATTTTTTAATTCATCTAGTTCATTTTTATTTAAATAAGAAATATTATTAATTGCTTCATGTAAGTTTATTTTAAAGTTAAAGTAGTTATCAAATGTTTCATTTAAGCTTCTAGATACTTTTTTATTCTTTTTAGTTTGTAATGTTTCTAAAAACTTATCATATATTTTTAATTGATTAAAAAATGATAATCCTAAATAGTTTTCTTCAATATTATTTTTCATAGTAATCCCTCCAAAGTTTTTCTTAATATTTTAATTGTTTTTTTTAACATTGTCAAACTAATTTTGACAAAATAGAAAAAGGGCAAAAGCCCTTTATGTGTTGTATAATAAACGATACATGTCTAATTATTTTTAGTTGGTTCATAAACTGATCCCACAAACCAAACCTCTCCACTATTTTTATCTCTTATTAAGAATAAATATGGTTTATCAAAAGTGATATTAACTTCTTCTACTGGAACATCAAATAAATGTTCATAACCACAACTAGCTGCTCCCATTCCTCCAGTAGATGTTACAGCAGCTGCTTTTATCCCCTCATTAGAAAACTCTATATTAGCTTTATGTTCTGCTGAATCTATATAGTTTTGACTTGTAACCATATTAGATAAATCAGCCTTTTTCTCATTAAATACTGAAGTGATACCAAGACTTTTTAAATCATCTTTTAATTTTAGTTGATAATCAAATTTAAATAACGGTATATTACCAGTAATTTTAATTACTTTCCCATCTGTAAAGTTTTCACTTTTTATCTCTTTTAAATTCTTAATAATACTATTTATATCAGAACTATCTAAATCTTTTATATAACTATCTAACTCTTCTTGTAAAGGCATAATACCTACATACTGTAAAGTAGTACCATTATAAGTCTTTAAATCTTTAGCAAAAGCTTTTACTTTATCATCAGTATGCAACATAAAATCAGTTGAAGTATCTACTCTATGATAGTTTTCCTTTAACTCATCAATAAACTTATCTACATATTTATTAACATCTAAATCATCACTATTAGTATCTCTATTAGTTCTAATACCACAGCCATCATTATCAATAAATTCTTGATATTCGCTTGTTATAAGCTTACGAATATTATCTTCTCCTAAGTCTTTAATAATATCATAATTATTAATAGATGCCCCTATCTTAACTGATTTAGCTATCATACTATTATTATTAAACTCAAGACTTGGGTAATTATCTTCTTCAATTAAATCTATATAATCATTATATTTTTCATGATTATAAGTAACATGATACATTTCTTTATAATTTTTCCAAGTAGCTTGTAACCACTTATTCCATTCCATATCAATAGCAAGAGCATTTACTAAGTAGAAGTTATGATAAGCAACTTTTTTATCAAACATATTATTAATTAAACCAAAAGTCTTATCACTTACCCATTCATTTAGGTTATCTGGTGTTTCAAAAGAGTCATAAATAACAGATGCATCATAGTTCTTACTTAGTTTATCTGTATAGCTTTTCTTCACTTGATCTTTAAACTTATCTTTAATAAACATAGCATTAGCAAAAGACATATTTTCACTATTTATATATTTCTTAGATTTATAGTCTCCAATAACAGCATCTATTTCTTTTTTACTACTACCACTTGCTCCACTACTTAGCATTGATAAAGCATATTTGATAGATAGTGGACTATATAACATATTCTTTTTATTATTTTCAAGTTTTAGAAATGACAAGTCAAACTCTTCTAGACCATTAGATGACATCTTATAAGCAGAATAATACTCTTTATTATCATTTTTTATAGTGGTATTTTTCTTTTTATTCTTATTAAGATAAATATAACCAAAAGTTCCTCCCATAATAATCAGTACTAGTATTACAACAAAAACAATTTTTCTTTTCTTTTTCATAAAATAATCTCCTATCTTTATTAATTATTTAAGCAATAGTAATATTATCACTTTTTATTTTATCTTTAAGCCAATTCTTTGTTTTCTCATTTTTAGTAATTATAGTTATATTAGAAGGTACTTTAGAAAATATTGCTATATGTTTAGTTTCCTTATTAAAAGTAGCTTTTCTAAAATCTAAGTTATCTAGATTACCACACTTCAAGAACATATAATTCATATCAATTACTTTTGACGTATCAAAATTACTTAAATTTAGAGATTTTAAACTTTTACAGTTAAAAAACATACCATGCATTGTTTTTACTTTTGATGTATTAAAACTACTTAAATTTATGTTACTTAACTTTATGCAACTAGAAAACATATAACTCATATCAACTACTTTTGTTGTATGAAAATTACTTACATCTAGATTACTTAGACTGTAACAATTAGAAAACATATTATTCATATCAGTTACTTTTTTAGTATTAAAATTGCTTAAGTCTAAACTGATTAAACTAGAACAGTTAGAAAACATTTCACTCATATCAGTCACTTTTAATGTGTTAAAATCACTTAAATCTAAGATTGTTAAACTAGAACAATTAGAAAACATATTATTCATATCAGTCACATTTGATGTATTAAAATTGCTTAAATCCAAGGCTGTTAAACTAATACAACTGTTAAACATATAACTCATATTATTTATCTCAGATGTATCAAAGTTTAATAAATCTAGATTTATTAAACTACTACATCCGGAAAACATATCATTCATATCTGTTACATTTGATGTATCAAAATTACTTAGATCTAGACTTGTTAAACTACTACATCCAAAAAACATACCATTCATATCTGTTACTTGTAATGTATCAAATTTACTTAGATCTAGACTTGTTAAACTGCTACATGAAGAAAACATACTACTCATATCTGTTACTTTTGATGTATCAAAATTACTTAAATCTAGACTTGTTAAACTGCTACATTCAGAAAACATACTACTCATATTTGTTACATTTGATGTATCAAAATGACTTAAATCTAGACTTGTTAAACTAGAACAGTTAGAAAACATTTCACTCATATCAGTTACTTTTAAGGTGTCAAATGCCGATAAATCCATAGATAGTGCTTTACTAAATCCATTAAAATAATAAATCATACTTTCATTAGCTATTATTCCATCTTTACCACCAATAGTCAATTTATAAGTATTATTACCTGTTCCATCATCTTCAATATAAGCTATTATTGAACTATCTTGTTTTTCTGATAAATCCCATTTTTCTAATACAGTTGTTGGTACTTCATTATTTCTTTTTGTTATAATACTCGTAATTTTTTCTCTATAATAATCAGTATGAAAATCAGTCGATGGTGTTTTATTATTTTTCCAATCATTTTCTGTCATATAAGCTTTTAGTTTACCACCACTGGTTGCTTCTTTCATTTTCCCATAGACATTCACTTCTACACTAAATGATGAATTATCATCATTTTTTTTGACATTATATGTTTCATCTACATACATTCTAAGACGATATTTAACCGTATCACTGCTACTCATTGTTTTTTTAGTAAGTGACATAACTCCAGCTGGTCGTCCAGTCTTTGTATTTGCTGATGTAATTATCTTATATTTTTGAGGAGACATTACAATTTTCTCATCATTATTACTATCAAGCTTAGTTAAATATAATTTAATATGATTACTATCTATCTTTTTTCCAGATGATGATGTTACATCCTTTACCGTTATTTCATAGTTAATATTCATATTTACTTTAGTAGCAGCAGCTACCTCAAAATCAAAATATTCACCCTTATTAATTTTCACTTTTCCTGTTTTATCTATTGTTGGTATTGCTTTGTTTATACTGATTATATTACTAGATTCAACATACATCATTGATATTGCTCCTGATGTTATAACTTTTTTTCTTTTTTCTATACCACCGTAATAAGTTACATAACTAATACCTATTATTATTAAAACCAATACTAATGGTAAAAATAATTTTCTTTTATTTTTCATTTCTAGCTCCTTATTTAACTACCAATTTATTTAGCAACAGTAACTGTACTACTATACAACCACATTTTTACCATCCTCTTAATATTTTCATCTTTTACAATAATACTTATATTAGGTGATAATTTAGAAAACATTTCATAGTTTTTCCAAGAAAGAGAAGCTTTTCTAATATCCAAGTTGGCCAAGCTACTACAATTAGAAAACATATCACTCATTTTAGTTACCTTTGATGTATCAAAACTACTTAAGTCTAAGCTTGTTAAACTAGAACAGTTAAAAAACATATCACTCATATCTGTTACTTTTGATGTATCAAAATCACTTAAATCTAGATTTATTAAACTACTACAATTAGAAAATATATTACTCATATCTGTTACATTTGATGTATCAAAGCTACTTAAGTCTAAACTTGTTAAACTAGAACAGTTAGAAAACATATTATTCATATCAATTACCCTCGATATATCAAAACCACTTAAATCAAGATTTATTAATCTCTGACAATTGTTAAACATGCTCCCCATAAAAATCACTTGCGATGTACAAAAGCTACTTACATTTAGACTTGCTAGACTATTACAATTAGAAAACATATCATACATATCAGTTACCTTTGATGTATCAAAACTACTTAAGTCTAAATTTGTTAAACTAGAACAATTAGAAAACATATCATTCATACTAGTTACTTTTGATGTATCAAATGCCGATAAATCTATAGATGTTACTTTACTAAATCCATTAAAATAATCTTCCATACTTTGATTAGCTATTATTCCATCTTTTCCACCAATAGTTAATTTGTAAGTACTTTTACCTGTTCCATCATCTTCAATATAAGCTATTATTGAACTGTCTTGTTTTTCTGATAAATCCCACTTTTCAAGTGCAGTTGTTGGTACCGCATTATCTTTTTTAGTTATGATACTAGTGATTTTTTGTCTATAGTAATCAGTATGAAAATCTTCATCTATTGTGTATTCTTTTAACTTACTGTTACTTGCTACCTTCTTTACCTTGCCATAAACATTTATTTTAACAGTAAATGATGAAAACTTACTTTTATTATAATTTTTATTTACATACATTCTAAGACGATATTTTACTTTTTCATTACTACTTATCGTTCCAGTAATAAGACTCATAACATCAGCTGGTCTTCCTGTTATTTCATTCTGTGATGAAGCTGTTTCATAAATTTTTGGTGCCATTACATTTGTTTCATTTTCAAAATCATCTAATTTAGTTAGATATAGTTTAATATATTTACTATCTATTTTTCTATTTGATGATGTTATATCTTTTACAGTTATCTCATAATTAATATTAGTTTTTTGCAAAGTATTACTTTCTACCGTAAAGTCAAAGTAATCTTTACTATTTTTACCATCTTTATCCATTGTTGGAAATGTTTTATTTATACTAAACGTATTATTTAATCCAGTATAATTCATTAACATAATTCCTGATTTAACAGTCTTTTTTTCTTTACCTAATTTTGAAATAGAAAATATTAGGTAACTAGCACTTATAATCATTAAAAATAATATTACTGTTAGTCCTAACGCAAATAATAATTGCTTCTTATTTTTCATATTTACTCCTTTTTATTTACTACTCACCTACTACGATTATTAATCTTGATACAATCATATAAATTGTCTATCATATTAATACTAGTATAGCAAACAATAAATAGTCACACAAGACGGAAAGATTATTTTTTAGTTACATTTAAAAATAAGTGAGTTGTTCTTCACTCGTTAATTAATTAAACTAGCACAAGCAAAAGATGGATCAACAAAGTGTCTTTTAGGAGACTTTCCAATTCTCTTAGGAAAACGATAATTAGAGCTATATAAAGTCCATTATCAAAAGGTACTTTCTTTACCATTTAACATTTTCTTTTCTCACTTATCTTTTCAAAAATCTTCTAACCAAACTTAATTGTTTATATCTATCATAAATACAATCATCATTTAAATCTATTAATTCATCTAAATACGGAACTTGACCAATAGGATTATTTCTATCAACTAACATATTTGCATACATTCTTGCATTTTCAAGAGTTGTTATTTTATCAGATAATTTATGATATTGTTTTTTAGTTAAATATTGAATTTCTTTAGCATACATTAAATAATAAAATGAAATCAACATTGATATTCTATCTAAATTAGATGACAATAGAACTTTTTCATCCCTGTAATCAATAAGAAATCTCTTCATTAATGTAGATATAAAAGGTGCTATATGTCCATCATAACTACATCCATCTAAATCACAAAATGCTACATTTCCATTATCATTAACTAAGATGTTTTCGAAACTTAAATCTTGACATATTATATTATTACTATGAATTGTTCTTAATATTTTACTAGCTTTTAAAACATAATCAAACAATTTTTTACTATCTACATATCTAACTAAAAATTTATCGGATAATGGTATTGAATTATGAAAATAATCCATAGTATATCCTTGCAATTTTCCCCATTTGACAATCAATTTTTTTGGTAATAATACATTGTTTATTCTTATTCCATCCATATCAAGAAGTTTTTTATACAGCAATTCTTTTTCATCGTCATATAGTCCATCTAGAATTTTAAAACATACATTTCCATCTCTATATAGCGTAGCTTTTGTTCCTTGATGTTTTAATTTTTGTAAAGAGTGAAAATTAATATCATTTAACTTTATTTGTTCCATAGTTATTTTCTTAACTCCAATCTATTCATATCTTTATCGATTTTTCTAACTACATCATTACATTTTATTTGCTCCTTAAAATGGCTAGTTTTATTTATTAAAGTATTTTGCTCTACATTTGGACAAAGTCTAAAAACATATCCTTTAAGTACTTTCATATGACCACCTCAATTAATTAGAACATAGTGTATCATGCAAAACAAACGTTTGCAATAACTATTTAAAACTTTTTATAACTTTCCTATTATTGAAGTTTTGCTTTAATCTTTTCGTGGTGGGTTTAGTTTTAATAAATCCACTTTTCTTTCAGCAATAATCTAAACGCACTTTCCTTATATATAAAAAAAGAAAGACTATTCATCTTTCTTACTAATCATTCTAACCAAAGCTTTATTCTTAAAACTTAAACACTTAATAACTTTATTCATCGTCTCTATATTCATATCTCTAATAAGATTAATATAGTGATCACAAAAGTCATGATATAAATTAAGATCAGTTACAATACTATTAACCATCGCTTCTTTATAATCTGTCTTCATCACTTCAGAAGATATCCATACTTTCTTAACTCTTTCTAAATCTTTAACATCTACTACTAAATTATTTAACTTTTCATTTAATAAAGCTAGATAACCATCTTCATCTAAGACATCAGTTTCTACTATAAAGGTTAAAATATCTCCTGCTTTATCAAAACAATAGCCATCCATCATAGCTAAATTATTATTTCTAACCTTTTCTTGAAAGATAGAAGTATTTCCAAAATTAATTGATAAAAGCATATTTAAGTATAAATCTAATATCATATCATCTTTAATAGGAAAACTATCGCGTTTCATTTTATAACCAATACATAGTTTTTCTCTTTTAACATCTTTTATAATAGTTTCTTCTTCTTTTACTACTTCTAGTTTTTCATGAATCACTTTTTTCTTTACTTTACTATTATTATTAGTAAACCCTAATTTATTAAACTTACTATTAACAAGAGGAATAACTTCATCGACATTAAATACTCCTCCTATTACTAAAAACATATTCTCTGGTCTATAAAAAGTATTATAGCAGTCATATAATAACTCCTTAGTAATATTTTTAATATCTGTATCTTTCCCTGCTACTGGGTATTTCAAAGGATATTCATGATATAGGTTATCAGCTAAAGTACAGAAAGTTTGATAATCAGGATCATCTTCTCGCATATGTATCTCTTCTGTAATGATACCTTGTTCTTTTAAGATGTTCTCATCAGTAAAATAAGGCGTTAAGACAAAGTTTAACAACTCTTCTAAGTTTTCTTTAAACTTTTTGTTACCAGATACAACATAACAAGTTGTATCATAATTAGTAAAAGCATTTACATAGCTTCCTGTTGAAGCATAAAATTCAAAAGGAGCAGGCTCTTCTTTCATCTCAAAACATTTATGCTCTAGAAAGTGGGCTATTCCATGGGGAAAATCAACCATTTTCTTTTTACCAACTGGTTCAAAGCTATTAGTTAAAGCTCCATAATAAGTACCAAGATTAATAAAATAATTTTTCTTCTTAGAATTCTCATCTGGTAGTAATATAACATCTAACCCATTAGCAAGTTTTTCTCTATAGTAATAAGTATCAGTTCCTTTTATTTCAATTTTCTTCATTATTTACCCCCTTTAAACAAAATACTGTATGAAGAGAAACTTTATTAGCTACAGCTAGTATCTCCTCTTTTGTTACCATTAACATCTTTTCTCTTTTAGTCTTAAAGTCATCTGATCCTAATACTTCCATCATATAATAGCAATCAATTATTTCAAGTGGACTTTCTAACATATCATCTAAAGCAGTAGTAAAATACTCTTTCGCCTTTACTATATCGCTATCCGTAAAGTCCCCTTTCTTTAACCTTTTAATCTGTTTTTTAACAAGCTCTAAAGCTTTATCTTCTTTAGTAGGTGTTACACCTGATCTAATTAATATTAAATCATCACACTTATTGGGAGTACTTCCTATATAGTAAGCAAGAGAAGATTTTTCTCTAACTTCTTGAAATAGTAAAGAGTTTTCTCCTCCACCTAATATTATATTATATAGTGTTAAAGGATAGTTTCTCTCATATGATGTTAAATTTTTTAAAGATAAAGCTATTGCTAACTGACTTTGTTTTGCATCTACTAATTCTTCTACATACTTAGTTTTCTTTCTTTCACATACATTTAAATGTAAATCATCACTTTTCTTTTTAAAAGTATTAATATTAAAGGTATCTTCTACCATTTCTTTAACACTATCTACATCTATATCCCCTAATACAAATATATCAATCAAGTCATGATTAATCATATATAAGTAATAGTCATATAAATTTTCTTTAGTAATCTTTTCTAAGTCTTCTAAATATCCTACCTGTCTAATAGAGACACTACTATCTTTATCTATTTCATCTAACAGTCTAACAGTAGCATATCTTGCTTTATCATCTTCTAAACTTTCAATATTAGACTTCATCCTTGAGTATACTACTTTAAAATCATTTTCCGTAAAAGCATTATCTATAACATTAGGATTTAACAAAATAGACGAGAAGAAAGAAAGACACTCTTTAAAGTTTCCCTCTTCTGTATATTTATCATTTAATACTTTTAAGGTATATACTGTATCAAAGTAATTACCTAATCTTCTAGATCTACAATTAACTGTAGCAGCATACAAATCCTGGGCTTTTAAAGTCATCTCTCTTCTAGTCGGATAATCTTTACAAGATAAAAATAGCATATCATTTAGAAAGTTTCTTTTAGTAACTATATCTTTATCTATTCTTTCTCTAAAGTAAATCTTTACAGTTATAGTTTTATAATTATTAGTTTTAATAAAATGTAAGTTATAAGAACCTAAATCTTTTTTTGTATATTGCATATTATCACCTTTTTCTAGTATTTACTTTAATATTATTTTTTATTCAATAACTGTATCAAGTGCTACGGTAATCATCTGATCAAGAGCTTGTTCTCTATCATGACTAGATAGTTCAATTTTTTCATACATAGAGTCAACTACTGTTAAGATACAAGCTGCTTTTTTATTTAGATGTTTACTTATACAGTATAAAATCGCTCCTTCCATTTCGGATACTAAAGTATCAATTTTACTATCATAATTTTTCATATAACGATCTTTATCAACATAAACATCAAAGATATCACTAGTCATAATAGTACCTTTTTCTACTCTTGCTCCATCATCAACTGCATGTTTATAAAGTGAATTTACAACTTCCTCATCCCCAGAAAATACTTTATTATCATCATCAAAGAATAGTTTTGGATAACTTGATAAGGTATAAGCATCCTCTCCTATTACTAAATCACGTACTTTAACACTTTCTTTATTACTACCACAAGTACCTATTCTAATGATTTTATCTACATCATAAAAATGATATAACTCATAAGCATAAATACCAATAGATGGTCCACCCATACCTGATGCAAAGATAGTAACATCTACTCCTTTATATTTACCAGTAAAGCCAAGCATACCTCTAGTTTGATTAATACATCTTGCATTTTCTAAGAATTTACTTGCTATATATTTAGCCCTTAATGGATCACCTGGCATCAATACTCTTTTTGCAATATCATCTTTACTGCTTTCTATATGTGCTGTCATAATTAAAACCTTCTTTCCACTTTAATTTTAACACGATAAATACTTTTTTAAAAGGAAAAAGCAACCTCTTTACACAAGGTTACTTTAATTCATCTAAGCAATAGTAACAGTTCCCTTACCACCTAATTTATCTTCTAACCAACTCTTAGTAGTTACATCTTTAGTTATTATGTTTATGTTAGATGGAACACTAGAAAGTATATTAGTATAACTAGTTACTTTATCAAAAGTAGCTTTTCTAAAATCTAGATTTGTTAAATTCCAACAATCAGAAAACATAGAACTCATGTTTGTTACTTTTGAGGTATCAAAATTACTTAAGTCTAGACTTGTTAAGTTGTTACACCAAAAAAACATATAATCCATATTTGTTACTTTTGATGTATTAAACTTACTTACATCTAAGTTTGTTAATCTGCTACATGAAGAAAACATACTATCCATATTTGTTACTTCTGATGTATCAAATTTACTTACATCTAGACTAGTTAAACTCTTACAATTTCTAAACATTTGATACATACTTGTTACATTTGATGTATCAAAATTACTTACATCTAGACT
>JABLTS010032278.1_pt1 | contig 25432 bp, 23 predicted proteins | sample 7160081 | NCBI WGS metagenome assembly JABLTS01 (sample SAMN14651231, study PRJNA627086) | human gut metagenome | isolation source: feces | host: Homo sapiens | reverse complement strand
TCAAAGGATTATGAAACTTCTTGTTGCTCTGCTGAAACAATGATTATGATTTCTCATGCTGCTACACTCTTAAAACGCCTATGAACACAAGCTCTCAAACCAATCTGCATGGTAATGAGATGCTGAACATTGCCTATCATTACGGATTGATGTATCTAGAATATGACAATAATATGCTGTTCTTTTTCAAGGAGGAGCTTGCTGATAAAAGAACAGCATATTTTTTCGGCGATATACTCTGTGCGATTTTTCAAACGGATTATGCAAACCGAGCCTATGCCTATCCTACCACATTTAAGCCACAACCTCAAATCAGCATCTACGACATCTTGTTTGCCTTTTTAAGCTATGTGAGAAGCTTAACCAACGCCAAACACTACAAGGAAAAGCTGCGAAAAGAGTTTGCAAAAGAAAAGACAGAAGTGGCGGATACGCTTCCAATTGTCTATCTACTGAAAGATAGCACCTACACGGTTACACCTTTGGAATCCTGTCGCTATGGATATGAAACAAGAATGGTTATGGCGAAATGGAAACTCAATGGCAAAACTCAAACGAAACAAAGTGTCCGTAACAAGCAGCGAAGAGCAGTATATCGCAATTTCAATTGGGAAAACCTCTATGACCGTTGTCCGCTTTATTGGAATTTTGCCGAGGGAAAAATCGAAAGCACTCAGGACATTTACTTTCTGGCAAGGGGAATGTGTGGTGCGGAAAAGGGAAAAAACAAGTTTCTTGAGATCATGTACTCTGAGAAAAATGCCAAACAGCATTACTTGAATATCAATTGGAAAGAAATCCTAACAGCAATCATCAAGGACAATCTTCCAGTGCCGTCTTGTGAAGGCTGCAATTATTGTAATAGTTGCAGTCATTCTGAAAATATGCTGTCCACAGCGAAACCAACCAAACATGAAGTCAGCATTTTAAAAAAAGAATGTTATGTAGATCTGGAAACGGCTTACCAAGATTTGCAAAACGCCTTTCAAGCAGCAATGGCATCTACAGAAAACAAAATCTTCTTGATTAAGGGACAAACCGCTTTGGGTAAGACAAGCACCTATCTCAATTATATGAAAAATAGCACTCGTTCTGTCATTATTGCTGTGCCAACTCACGAACTGAAAGAGCAAATTTTTCGTGATGCAAAATCTCAAGGCATAGAGAACATCTGTGCCACACCAAATATTGATACATACGGAATATCGAAAGAAGTGCTCGAAGAAATGAAGGATTTTTACGATATTGGAGCCGGTGCCTATGCACTGCGTTTTCTGGCAGAAGAATTACAGCAAATGAAAAAAGATAACCCAGATCATGAGAAAATCTCCCGGTTTTTGAAAGACTGTAAAAATACTGCTAAGTTTCAAGGACATATTATTACCACTCATGCAAAACTTCTGCATATGCCAAAAGAGGTATTTCAGACTCATGAAGTAATTATCGATGAGGATATTTTTCGAACGATTTTTCGTACCGAATCCATTCCGATGCAGATATTAAAGAAAATTGCATGCAACCAATGTCTTCCAGACTCTGTGAAAAGTCGCTTGAATGGGATCTGCTTGAAACGAGGGTATCATAAGATGGATGAATTTGAAGTAAATCTTGATGAAAAACAGTTGCCAAAAATCCGTTATTTTGGGGTAAACTTATACGGGCTGCTGCGAGCAAAATACATTTATGTGGACAGAGAAAAAATTTCGTTTCTGATAGAAGAGTCGTTGCCAGATTGCAAATTGATGATGCTTTCAGCGACAGTTTGCAAAGAACTATATCAAAAGGTTTACCTAAACCGGGTGATTGACTTTCATGAATGCCCGAAAGCGGAATACAAGGGACAAATTTTTCAGTATACCGATTCCAGTTACAGCCGGTATTCTTTTCAGAATGATTCTGACAAAATACACCTACTCAAGAACTTGTGCAAAGATACTGTAGTCATCACATTTAAGGACATTGAGAAGAACTTCAAAACACATTATCACTTTGGCAATATAGAGGGTATCAATGCTCTGAAAGGAAAAGATTTATCTGTTGTGGGACTTCCTAATCTGGACGAAGTTGTATATGGTTTGTATGCCATGCGAGCAGGGGCAAGTTCAGCAAAAGTGCATATGTATCCACAGAGAATCACTTATCAGAACACGTCATTTTTTCTCAATACCTACAAGGATGAAACGCTCCAAATGATTCAAATCTGGCTGTTATCTTCCCAATTGGAACAGGCAGTGGGACGAGCAAGACTTTTGAGAGAAGATTGCCAAGTATTTGTCTATGCAGGATTTCCGGTAGAGCAGGCAAAATATATAGATACTTTGCCTGTAAAAGAAATTAAATAAACCGAAAAAATTTGTAACGGGATTATTTAAGTGAAAATGATTCGTTTACTGCTTGAAATCTTTTACAATCGATTGAACATAATCATAAAGAAAGAAAAAAATACAATAAAATTCAGGAAGGAGGCTTGTAACATGGAAAATGAGATTATGAAATTTGAAGAGGCTATGGAATTTCTCAACATTGGGAAAAATACGCTGTATATACTTTTAAACAGTGGCGAGATTCAGGCATTTCGAATAGGAAGAGTTTGGAAAATACCAAGAAAATCAGTTGAGACTTATATTGAGAGAAAAATTAGAAAAAATGATTGAAAAAAAGCGGAGTATCTCCAACACTCCGCCTTTCCTGTAAAAAATCACATATATTGCTCTAATTCTTGTTCATACGGCTTTTTAAAAGTGCAATCGTTGATGATAATGGTTCTATTAATATGGTTTACTGTGATATAAATCTCCATAAAATGTACATATAATAAAGAGAATTTAAAAGAAATATTTTCTTGCAATTATATGTAGGAAAAGAATTTTGTGACTCAACGACGCTGTGACAAAGTTCCATAATAACCAATTGAAAGGCTTCAAAATTTTTGTCAATACTGGTATTCATGCTTTGTATCGTCAAGATACTCAATAACCTTCTTTTTACAAATTCATTTTTAAACAATATATTATATTTTTGATGTACAATTTGTGGAACATAGATTGGATTCAAAACAGCATATTTTTTATGCAGTATTTGGTTTACAAGGAGTCCGAAATTCTCCAAAAAACTGAATTTTAATTGTTCTTCCATCACACTCAGAATTTCATCACTAAACATATGCATCATAAAAACAAACTGCATCATGCTATTTGCTTTTCTGACATCATTATAATCCGCCTTTCTGCGAAAGGCACCAATCAGGGATGAAAAAGTGCTTTCGCTAAAATAAAGTGTATGATATAATGTAGTTAAGTGAAACGGTTAACTACAAAAACCGTGGAGGTGAGTGGCGGGGCTGTATAGCGGCAACCCCGTATTTTTATATGGTTCGTCTCTCCGTTAAGGCATCAATTAATGGTGCAAAAAAGTAGCCCGTAAACTTATCTCTTTCAAATCGACTCGATTTTGCCGGAGATTCAGTCAATGCCGTTCCACTTAATCTTTTTATGGAGGTGTCTTTGTGGCATTTAAAATCTTCCGTAAGAACTGTTGTGGTCTTGATGTGTATAAAACCTGGATTTATGCCTGTATTGGAATTACCGACGCCGATAACCGTACTGAATACAAACAAGCTCGTTTCTCGTCATTTTCAAAAGGATTACAGGAACTTTCTTCCTGGCTTGCTAAATATTCTTGCACGGAAGTTTGCATGGAATCTTCGGGTAAATATTGGATTCCTGTATTCAATATCCTTGAAAAAACTTGCTGGGTTACACTTGCTCATCCAAAATATACGAAACCTCAGAAGGGTAACAAAACAGATCGTAAGGATGCGAAGTGGATCTGTGACTTATTTATGTGTGACATGATCAAACCAAGCTTTATTCCTCCGCCTGATATTCGTCATCTTCGTGATTTGCTGCGTTTTCGCATGAAACTGACTTATCAGATTACCGGAATGAAAAATCGTGCCCTCAATTGCCTCACTGTATCAAATCTGAAACTGGATGATGTGTTTACGGATGTCTTTGGCAAATCCTCTCGTTCCATCATTCAGCAGATTCTTGATCATCACAATGTTAATTTTGATGTGACACCTTATGTTGACAAACACTGTAAGCATCCCATTGAAGAAATTCAGACGGCAATTGATGGAGCGATCTGTACTGAACAGGCAACCAAGCTGAAAATCTGTCTGGATTTTATTGATGAACAGAAAAAGCATATCGCTGAACTTGATACTGAAATTTTTCGTCTTGCTGAACCGTACACTTCTGTTCTGGAGTTTATGCGTACTGTTCCGGGATTCTCTAAAGAACCCCTGACTGCAATTCGTCTTCTTTCAGAAATTGGTCCAGATATGTCTGTTTTCCCTACTTCTAAAAATCTTGTTTCATGGGCAGGATGTTGTCCTCGAAATGACAGCAGTGCACAGAAAGTGAAATCCACACGTATTTCCCGAGCTGGTTCATATCTGAAACCTTTGCTGGTTCAGATCGCTAATGCGTTGCTGAAATCTAAAGAGCATCCCGAATTTAAAGAGCGTTACCGCAGAATTAAGGCTCGCCGTGGGCATAAAAAGCGATTATTGCATTATGCCGTATGCTCCTGACCGCTATCTGGAACGTACTTTCTAAATGCGAACCCTATTCTGCGAAAGGGTATCTGGCTGATAAGCTTACTGAACACTCTGTTGTGATATCCAAAGCCGAAGGACTTGCTCTCCTTCGTCAACGTGGCTATATCTTCAAAGATGAAGTAGCTGATTTTGCCTGATAATTGCCGTTAAATATTTTTTTAAGCCATCTCACCATGGCTTGCTTGGCTATGCCCTTTTTTCTTTTTCATAGGGTGAAGATTATTTTTCAAACTTGTCAACCTCTTTCTGCTTTTCTTTATCCAAACTTTCCATATATTTTTTTGCATCTTTCATAAAGCTGACTGCAATCATTACGATCACCGCACCAATCGGGAATGCTGCAACAATACTCACCGACTGTAGATTGTTCATGGAGCTTTCTGCAAACAGCAAAGCAATCGGAAGCAAAATAAGCAGAATACACCACATCAACTGAATGCCTTTATTCGGTTGCTCACCATCCTCCAGTGTGTGATAGCTATAGCAGGATGCTGTCAAAGCAATCGAATCAAAAGAAGTCGCATAGAAAGCAATCATCGTCAACAGAACAACTACCATGATAACAGGTGCACCCGGCATCGTTTTGATGATAGAAACAATCATGCCATACAGATCTCCGTTCTCCAGATACTGCGCAATAAAGTCAGCCTTTCCAGTGACCTGCATTCCCATAGAATAGTTCCCAAGTACAATAAAACTTGTCAATGTAGAACCAACACCAAATATGTAACCACCAAGAATTGTCTGACGTACTGTTCTACCGCGAGAAATACTGCCGATAAAGAACGGCGCAGCCACACACCAAACCATCCAGTAAGCCCAATAGTAGATCGTCCAATTCTGCGGGAAATTCGATGTGCGAAGCGGGTCAGTGAACGTAGACAGATCAACAAAGTTCTGTATCATCCGGCCAAGAGAAGAAAAACCAGTTTCAATAATATACCGTGTTTCTCCACCAAACAGTAGAACAAACGCAATCAGGCCAAAGAACATATAAATACAAATGTTTGCCAACTTGCTGATTCCCTTAAATCCATGCAGCAAGGAATATGTATATACAGCGCAGGTAATCAGAAGAATAATAATGTTGATTACAGTACGACTAACGGCAACATGGAACAATTCACTGATAATGGTTGCCATAAGCGGTGTTGCTACACTAAAAGTGGTAGCAGTACCAGCAAGGAGGGCAAACACAGCTAACAGGTCAATAATACGACCTGCCAAGCCATCGGTATACTTTCCAAGAATCGGACGGCAAGCCTCTGAATACTTCTGACGATTTCTTTTTCTTACATGAAGCATAAAGCCAAAGGCAACGGCCAGTACCAGATAAAATCCCCACGGAATAAAGCTCCAATGGAACAGAGGATATACGCCTGCCCAATCCTGAATACTTCCCATCTCTGCCAGATGCGGATCAGTTGCATACAGCACCCATTCCGAGAACGAATAGAACAAAATATCTGCTGCAAGACCACAGGTAAACATCATGGAACCCCATGCAAAGAAAGAATACTTAGGCTTTTCATTCTGCTCGCCAAGGACGATGTTGCCATACCTAGAACCAGCAATATACAGAGAAAGGATAAAAATCCCCAATCCAATTACCAAGTAATATGTACCAAAGGTATCACCAAAGAAAAAACGTATCTGACTTAGTACGGCATTCGATTGTTCCGGCGCAAAAAAGAATAGAACACATAATGCAATTACGATTGCCAAAGGCACCAGTGTTATCATCCAGTCTATTTTCCCATGTTCTTTTTTCGTATTCATTTACTTTTCCTCCACATATTTTTTGTAGCTGGCATCCAGAGCAATCAACTCACTCAGATTATCCACCTCTATAATATCGTCCTTATTCATAGGACGGATACCCAATTGATACTCCTCCGGGTAACAGAACATCGCCACATCATCCCAGTAGATTTGCCGATTCTTCTTTTGTTCAAACTCAATTTCGAGATGCCGTTTCAGTTTTTTCCCATCCTCTGCAGTCCAGCGGGAAATACTGTACAGCTGCCATCCGCCTTTTCCGCCTGTCCGACTACATATCATAACAATGCCATTTTCAACAGTCTGAAGCCACTCATCCGTTTCACCATCTGTCCAAACACTGTTATAACCAGAGCGTTCAAATTCCGGTGCAAGGATTTCCGGATTATAAATAATCTGATCACCATCCAGAATAATCGCATTTTCAATATGCTCTCGTGCCACATAAAGTGAAGAGATGTTGTTGCAAGTATCGTAGTATGGATTTTCAATCAGCTTTACCCCAGGATACTCCTCTTCAAGTGTCACAAACTGTTCTTTCAGATAGCCGACAACAACATAAATTTCATTAATTCCGTTTTTATGCAGACCATCAATGACTGTGTCAATCATCCGCACCCCATTCACTTTAACCAGCGGTTTCGGTGTTGTCAGCGTCACCGGGTGCATTCGATTTCCTAAGCCTGCCGCCATAATAATGGATCTTTCTACTTTTGGCATTTATTCTTCCTCCCCTTGTTTTTTCAGTTCTTCTTGAACAATTCGATAATAGTCTTTTGCATATCGATACTGCCGAAGCGAATACTCACCAAACTCTACGCCGAGGTTTCTCTTATACTCACACCAGTTACTCCACAGCAGACCACAAGCAGCAATATAGCAATAAATCTTGATCCTAATTTCATCACTGCAGCCTTCCGTAAAATAGGCTGCAATCAGGCGATCGACCTGACGTTTATTATAAAGAGAATAAATACAGAACATTGCCACATCCACATGAGGATCTTGCATTCCTGCATACTCCCAGTCAATCAGTCGGATTTCTTCTTTTCCATCTTTCTCCACAAACAGGAAATTATCCGGCACTGCATCAATATGTGTCAGGACTTTTTCTCCAATATGTGCATCGATATAAGGCTTTAGTGACAGAACATTTGCTTTTGTTTTTTCATAATCCTTATAAACAGAAGGTGTTCCCTCCCACAGCGTTTCATAGAATTCCATTTGTCCAAAAATATCAAACTCATGATTTACTTTTAATTTCAAGTCATGGAACGCATGTAGCCGCTTCATACACTTCTTGACATCTTCGTAGTTCAATGGATCACATACTCTTGCACCTTCCAGAAATTCCGTAATCTTATAGCCATTTTCCGGATTGATATATGCAATATCATCACAAATGTGTTTCCCATCAATGGCCTGATAAACTGCCGCCTCTTGACGACGGTTAATAAGCTGGTCAGTTCCTTCGCCCGGAATTCGCATGATATATTTCTTTCCTTTGCAGGTAAACAGGAAAGAACGATTCGTCATGCCTTTTTTAAGAACCGTAATATCTGTAACTGCTTCTGGCCTTGCATCCAGAGCCTCACAAATCACCTGAATTGCATCTGTTTTCAACTGGTTAGAATCGCTGTCAATTTCCCGGAGTTGCTCATAAGTATTGATTTCCACTACATCCGCTGAATGAACCACACGAGCTGCTACTATCATCCGATCCTTATTATAAAGGGCCTCCTCCCAGAATGCTCCATCGTACCTCTGATTTTTGCATAGTTCTTCAATACGTTTTGCAACTATGCCGGCATCCTCTTTTACCAGGTAGCAGATACCTATCATTGCATTACCGCCAGAACTTTCTGGTACAGTTACCAGTTCCATTTTACGATTAACTCGAACCGTACTGTCGTTGTCTACAAGATCGCTGACCATATACCAGGAATACAGTTCATGTCGATGGAATGGATTTCTGTCACACCAAATATCACAAGGAATAATGTAAGCATTTTCCAGATGTTCTTTTATAAGTTTGACCGAATGCAAATTATTCTTTGAAGCATAATCGGCATTAACTACGAGTTCTACACCATACTCATCAATCAAATACTCGTATTTTTCTTTCATGAAACCTACAACCACATAGATTTCTTTAATTTCCACTTCATGAAGCTGCTTGATGATACGTTCGATCAATGCCTCCCCATTGACTTCCAAGAGACCTTTCGGCATTTCCGTATTAATGGGAACCATCCGCATACCAAATCCAGCTGCCAAAATAACAGCGCGTTGCGGGGTTTTCTGTTTGAATTCTGTGATTGCTTTTATTGTGGGACGTATGGATTCGTCTAAATAATCATCCTTGATAAGTTCCTTAAGTGAACGGTTTACCACTCCCAATGAGTGCCCCGATACTTCCGCCAGAATCCTTTGATTGACAAATGGCTCTAGCAGAAGCGTATTCAAGATATCACTTTCTTGCTTGTTCATTATTTTTCATTTCCTTTCTTTCACGATTTTTTACTCTTTATTTTTCGTGAACGCTATGTTAAACACAAACCTCCACTGCTGGAGGATGTGTTCATTTCTGTTTATTTATACTCTTTTTGATTTAGTAGAGCCTCAATCACACGGGTGTGAACATCGCTACGATAGGCATCCCGATTCAAGGCTTTTTCTCTTAAATCCGCTTTCTCATCAATACCATCTGCCAGTTTTTGTACAAATGAAAGCGTCTGATCCGGTGTTTCGCTAACATAAAAAGCATCGGCAATACTTCTTTCAATTGTCTTTGTCCCATTCAAGTAAATAATGGGCTGACCGGTAATGAAATATTCTATAACCACCGACGAGTAATCAGCGATTAAGCAATCCGCCTTTTTGAACGAACCAATATAAGAAGGATTTTCATCCAGCGTAATATTGGGGGTGTCGATGATTAACTGCTTATAGGCATCTACTTCTGCCTTGTTCATTACTCCCGTATCTATATAATGAGCAAACATCAATGGATGCGGACGAATTATCAATGACAGTTCTGGATGATTTTGAAAATATTTGATAAGAACATCCTTATTTTCAAAGAACGTACTCTTTTCATTGTTATCAGTACTCGTAGTCCACCTCGGAAGCCAGAGAAAAGTTTTTATACAACTCTTTTTGTCGCGTTCAACCAAATCAAATCTAGGAAAGCCAATGTTATATACGATTTTCTTTGAATCTGCATTTTTGCATAGCTTGAGTTTCGAGTTGCAATATTGATAAACCTTGTCACAATCTGCAAACAAGTAGTCAACACTCATCAACATATTATTGGTGAGACTAACTCTAAGCATCTCTCTTCCATCCGCATAGCTCGATCCGTACGGCACATAACACAATCTGCTATTTTGAGCGAAATACTTGAAATCATACTCCTTTGGATATTCAGCTGTGTATGGAAGTCCCAAAAATATAAAATCGAAATTAAACTTATGTATATCTATAAAGCTATTTGTGTTCTCATCAAATGAGTTAATAATTGTGATTTTTTTATTAAGATTTTCACAAAATTCAACATTCTTTTTGATTGTGCTAACATCCACTTTCCTTTTAGCATGATCGTATCTCGGCAAAACCAAAATCGAAACCGAAAAACGAGCATCTGCACACATAGCTTCAAAGATAGACTGTACTGATGTGAAAATCTCTGTTCTCTGTAAAATAAAGCACACTCTAACATTTGAGTCATTTACTGTCGGAATCGTGTTGCTCTTTCTTTTAACAAAATAGTAAATGCAATTTCTAAGATCCGACTGCATCTGCCACTTTTTATGTCGTAATTGTTTTATTAATTTTTCCATCAAACTTCTCCGCAAGTGATTTACTTTTTCTTAAGACCAACAATACTGGTTATCAGAACATCTCGTTTTACAAAAGCCACTAATGCAAATGCTGCCAACAAGCCATACCTAACAAATCTATAGTCAAACAAGAAATTACATCCTATTCCCGCCAGAATAACAAAGATGGATAGCCCTAAAACACATTTATAATCAAACAATGTTTTACCTGGCATAAACTCTTTCATTACTCTGCGACTTACTATTGCATGTCCAATACTATAAAGCACATAGCATACCAGTGTTGTATAACCTGCAGCCACGTAACCATACCGCTTTATAAAGATATAATTCAATCCCAAATTAACAACTGCTGCTAGAAGCGACGACGCCATAAGAAAACTTGTTTTCTCATAGTAAAATTGAGGTGTTGACAAAATATTGTAAAGGAAGATGAAAAATACACTTGCAGCAACTGGAGGAATTACATATGCCGCACTCGCATACCCACTTGAACCAAAAAGTAATACAAGCTCAGGACTCAAAAGCATCAGAGAAAAAGAGATAGCAGCTACCAAAAGCATCAAGAAGTTGATTGTTTCTGGTATCTTTTCATATTTGTCTGACTTAATTCTTTGGTAAATCCATGGTGTAAACGAGTTGGAAATTGCATTGGTAAAAATCTGTACAAGCATACCAATGTTATATGCAACGCTGTAAAACGCAACGGCCGATGTGCTAACCATTTTGCTAATCATAATCTGGTCGCCTTTGTTTAAGATCATACCTGACAAGTAATGTGGCAAAAGTGGAATAGCCATTCCCAATGCAAACTTCCAATATTTTGCATCAAACCAGCACTTTCCTTTTAAGAATTGGTAGACCATAATAACGCCACAGAAGCAGACCTCGACAATAACGACTGAAAGGATTCTCGCTGTAGCCTTGTCTTCAGCTAACGATACTAGAATCAAACCTAAAACTGGATTTGCTATTGATTTTGCCAGCGTAACAATAACAAGACATCTATATTTATATTCAAATCGTTGCCTTCCAGACCAAAAACTTAATGCTGGGGTCACTGCCATTTCAATAAACATCAGAAAAATCAAATGTGGAGCAAGCCCCAACATATCACTCCATGTAGGAGCGGCAATCATAAACAGCAGAAATACAACACCAGTAATCGATAACGTCAGTCCTTGCATTGACGATACATAACGATCCCTATCCGTATCATAGTTATTCATACCATTGGTAAAAACACCATAATATAAATACAAAGAAGTAATAATAGTTAAAAGCTGAAGCCACGATAAGTACAAGCTATATGTACCATACTGCTCCGTTGTCAGCACTCTCGTGAAGATAGGAACTACAATGAATGAGATACCTTTTTGAAGAATACTACACGCAGCGAACCACATTGCTGCCTTAACTTGAACATTAATTCTTTTATATTTATCGAAAACATTTGCTACTTTCAATTTTTTTGCCTTTCACTTCATGAGAATCAGTCTATACGGCCTAATTATCATAGTTACGCTTTTATAATTATATTTAGATTTGAACAATCAGTTTTGATCATAAAAAGTTACATGATTTTCCTATATTACACAAGACTCTCGTAATATTCTACAAGATCATTATTATTCGCTTTATCATATTTTTTATCAATTATCGTTGTCTTATACGCGCTCCGATTTCCATAATTGATATGATCTGTAGCAATGATCTCCGCCCACTCAGAAGCAGGCTTTTTTAATGAAACATAATGCATTAAATGTGTTAACATAACATCCTTCGGTACTACATCTGATGCATAAATTGGAACGCCACAAGCCTGAGCTTCGATAAAAACGATTCCAAGTCCTTCGTAGTGCGACGGCAAAATAAAGCAATCCATCATCGAATACACGCCTGCCATATCGTCCCTATTGCCAATGAATTGAATTCTAGAACCCAACTTCTTAGATTCCGCATATTGCTTGATTTCTGTTTCCAATTCTCCTGTTCCTGCCCAAACGAATTTTGCATTTTCCTTTCTTAACGCAATCTGCTCAAAAACATCGATCAAAAAGTACGGGTTTTTTTGATATGTCTGTCGGCATACAGTCCCATATACAAAATCATTTTCCCTGATTGATAATTCTTTTCTCAGCTCATTTCTTTTTTGTTCCGAATAATAAATTGAATTTGTATCAATTGTGTTTCTTATCACATTAAATTTTCTATGTCTAAACATAGATTTTCCTGCTAGGTTAGAGCACGCCAAGTACCTATTGCAATTATGTACGCATTGTACATTATAAAACAAAGTGAAGAGCAGTGAATGTAAATTATGAATATGAATCGGATTGTGACTGTGAAAAATTCTAATTGGTACATTACACTTTTTTGCAATCTGCGATGCAATTAAAGCATAATATCCTATTATATGAATATGTACTATACCATAATTCCCATTTTCTATAATTTTCTTCACAAATTCATATGCCCTTTTTTTATCAGGTTTTCCCGATCTGTCTTCCTCAATTCTGATGCCACTTGTCTCAACTTCATCCTTGACATCTTCCTGCGGTAAAATATAAAATTTTCCACCATTATCCAAAACTGTTTTTATATATATAGACCCCCAGTTATACATCGCGCAAAAATCTACTTTGTACCCCGCCTTAATCAATTTATCATAGTGATTCATAATAACACTTGTCACACCATTGCTTACACGAAGATTACCAATGATAAATAGTATTCTTTTATTCAATTCGTTCACCATCTTTCGGATTTATTGTTATTCTGTCAGCTTCACTTCCAAAATGGGATGTAAGGAACTGCCCCATAAAATTTATCTGCGAAGGAAACCGTCATCCATACAAAATACAAACCATAAGAAAAATAAACTGCCATTCTTATAATTTTTCGATTCGGCACATAAGCTATTTGATCAATCGCATATGGATACAAAAGGACTATATAAGGAATAAAATAATATGAAAAACGATTGATGATATTCATTTTAAAAATCAGAAGTCTACAAACGGTTGCCAATAAACCCATGTATAATAAAAAGCTTTCATATTTATCCATAATCATTATTTCATCTGTATCATTTTCATCAGTGTATATCCTGTTTTTCCAAATCAAAACATACGCACCAATGAAAAAAGCACCTGCTGTCAATATCAATGATGTAATCGACTGTAAATTAATATTTCCAACATTTTCCCCTGCCTTTTCCATATATGAAACATAACTACCATTATCATTTGAAATAAGATTTGCAACAAAAACAAATAGTTTTGAATACACTACATAACATATCATCGTAATGACTCCGCTAAGTAGTATGTCTCTACGCTTAAATTTCATTTTGTCAAAAACTATCATCACAAGGCACAATATGGCAGAATCGTGGAATGTACTTGCAACTAATACAAACAGTGTGAACTTAATATAATCAAAAATTGAACGCTTACTCTTATCCAAGAAAATGTATCCAATTAGAACAACAGAAACCGCAAGTGCTTGCCGTATAATATTCATGTACATATAATACTGACAACTAAAAATCACTAGCATCGTGCTGAGTATAACATCACTTGATTTTTTGTAAATCAAGTATCCCATAGTTCCATATACGATTAGGCTTGTCACAAATATATAAAACTGCACATTAGGATTTATCATCGAAAGAAATTTGCAATAATAACAATACCCAATCTCATATGTTGAAAAAGCTGAAAATTTTGGAATATCCTTCCAGCTATAAAAAACAATTTGCTCGAATCTTTTTGCATAATGACCGGCCAGGTCGATTCCGACGCTCGGTGCACGAAGGCTCGCCACGAGAATCATTAATCCAAATGAAAAAATAAGGAAATCTCGTCTTCTCTTCATATTTATATTTGGATGAATCCCTATACCGACCAATGCAATCACTAATGTGATAATGAAATATATCAGCACCTTTTTCATCCCTCCTATTTCAAATTTTTAATTCTTATTCTCAGTTCCAAAGGTACCAATGTTTGAATTTTTGATTTAATCCATTGTTTTTTGGATATTTTTTTCATCATCAACTGATTAACCGCCCTGTAACCGTTTTTTTCATAGCTATCTAAAACTTGTTCTCGTATAGCTGTATGCTTACTCGGTTCTTTCAACTGTCCATTTGATACTGCAATTTTATCAGGAGACGATTCAAACGCGTAAAATTCTGGTTTAACTCCATCAAACAATTGCATACCTTTATTAGTGTTTGCCAACACACACGATATACCGCGCCAATTTTGATCTCTCCATTTTTCTTCATTTAACTTCTCAGGGTGCACTTTTTCAAATCCCCAAAAATCTCCTAATGTAATGTCACTGACTCGCGTCATGCAAGCAAACTGACAGCTATAACAGTTTTCCCTGTAAATCTCCCCTGTCAAAAAAAGCCGATAATAAGATGACATTTTATTATGAAGCCGTTTTATCTTGTTTTTTTCTTTCCATGCTAGGAAAAAATCTTTCCAGCCTCTGGTTTTGTCACGAAACACAAAATTTTCGATTTTCTCAGAACTTAATGTTGCTACATAGTCCAAAAACATTTTCTGGCTCGGCACACCATGACAAATCAGATCAATCGTATAGAGGTTGTCATACTCTTTTTTTAGGTAGTTTTTTAACCCTGCAATTTGGCACGGAGTACCCGAAAAAAGAACAGTCTTTCCCTGCTGCAGATCACTTTTTGCTAGTTTATAGCTATTTCCAATCTCACTCTGAACATATTTAGAACCTTGAAGCTTCCAAAGTTCTCCAATTGCATCCACACGAATGTGCTTCACATGACATTCTCGTGTAAAAGCAGCACCATAAACAACTCCACCTTGCTTCAAAATTTTTTCTGCACATACAGAAAAAACTCCACCAGAAGCTGTTTTTTTAATCAGGTCTTTGCTTTTTGTAGCTGCCGCAAAAGCCACAAGAGGGGATGTTTTGGGCACCTCATTTTGATATATACAAACCGATTTACATAAGCCACAATTAATACATTTTTCTTCATCAATGCTTGGATAGACAAAGCCTCTTCTATTCTCTTTCATTGTAATTGCCTGTCTAGGACATACATTACAACAAGCTTCACAGCCACAGCATTTGTCATCACTTATATATAAGTCCATCATTTTCTTAATTTCTTTCACAATATTTTTTTATAAATGCGGTTGCCCTATTGCGTTCTTTGTTAAGAACTTCATTTACAGATGTATAATCAATTTCTTTCAAATCATCCGCATTTTTGGGTTCTGCACGATTTTCCGTACCTGTCAACGTAAGAATACTATGAAGTCTCGCACTATATTTTCCAGGATAAAATGTGAAGAATTCCTTATTGAAATTCAATGAAAATGCTGTGCAATGGAATGAGTCTGTAATCACATAATCTGCGTAATAGATAAGTGATAGAAACTGTTCCACAGTAGGCATAAACACCATCTTACCTTTTGAAGCAAAATGAGTAACATAATAACTCATTCTGACGATTCTACAACCAGTTTTTCTTGCAAGATTTTGTGCAAATTCTTCCATTCTTGGGCAACTATTTAAGCGATAAATAATTATATACTTTTCCTTTATCATTCTTGGAGCCACTAATGGTTTCCAATCTTTTTCATTCAAAACTAAAGTTGGATCTAAAATCTGTTCAACATTTTGACATCCCATATTCTGAAGAATTCGCATCGCCGAATCTTCACGAACAGAAATTGCATCATACTGTTCAACATAAGGTCGAGTTTCGTTCTCTTCATCCTTAGAAATAGTAGCTCTTCCAATGCTTACAGCATAACCGATTTTCTTTTTGCCTTTTGGGGCAAAATCTAAAAAGTATGCCGGTAAAACTCCACCATTATACTCAGCGTTCCAAGTTTGGTCACTGCCCGTGCAGTACACATCAGCTACTGGTGGATCATTTTTTAAATCATTGTAATCTTTGTATCTTCTGGTTAATTTGCAATACTTATTTAAGAAATCAATGCATACACGATTTCTTTTTGAAAATTCAAATTTCTTCAAACCAATATACAGCATCTTTTTAATGCCATGAAGTTTTTTCTTTTCAAATCCTTCTTCAATCATAGCATTGTCTTCTGCATTTGGGCGAACATAATCCACAATCTCTGCTTCATATCCCATAGACTCAAACTTAGCTTGCGTTGCATAGGTTTGCAGTACTGACCCATAATTTCTTATATAATGCAATGTAATAATATCTATTTTCATCAAAGCGTTCTCCTTACTCTTCATTCCTTGAATTATAAATATTTTTTGTCTCCATCATTCAGGTTATAGATAAAGCTAAATGTTCGTTCCCCAAATAATAGTGCTATTATCTTTATTTTGGTTTTGATAGTTACTTTCTTTGATGTCAGCAGCTCGACTTTGTGCTGCCTAATATCACCCATTATTTTTTTCTTATAATCATCAAATTCTTCATTTTTTGCATTTAAGATTGTTTGCAAACATTTAAGTTCCGAAATTGCTTTTCTTGCCAGTGCTTCCTGTTTAAGAGCAGGCCACCTTTCTATAATAAACTTCGTTTCCTCGTCTGCAATATCCACAAGAGACAAACTACGCCGTGAGCATTTTTGATGCATAATAGATTCTATGTGCTGTACATAAAAATACATTGCAGCATCGCCCCAAGCCGCCTTATCAACCAAACTCATCACACGATAGGTCGTTGCATAATCTTCATATATTTTTCCCTTAGGGTATCTAATAGTTTGCCATAAATCTGCTGAATATAATTTTCCCCAAGCTGAGTGTCCAGATCCGTCACCGCTTAATATTTTTTGAACCGCATATTCTCCTGTTGTAACTTCACGAATTGTTTCCGGCGTTGAATTTGCAATTTCATCTTCACGGACACTTTTTTTGCTACAAATGGCTATTTGTATACCTTCCTCCTGAGTTATTAAACTATATAAATACTCAAAATACCCAGGAGCAACGTAATCATCGCTGTCAATGAATGTGACATATTTTCCCTGCATTCTGTCGATGCCATAGTTTCTGGCATCAGATAATCCACCATTTTCCTTGTGGTACACCTTAATTCTACTATCTTTATTGGCACAAGCATCACATATTTCAGGCGTTGAATCCTTGGCACCGTCATCAATCAAGAGTACCTCAAAGTCCTTAAATGACTGTAGAAGAATGCTGTCTATACATTTTTCAACAAACTTTTCTACATTATAAGCCGGTACTATTACCGAAATAAGTGGCTTTTCCATTTTTTCACTCCTTCAAACTAAATATTAATTTTCATCTCTATTCTCAATCTTCTTCACTACTCTTGCTGGAACCCCAACAGCAACCGTATATGCCGGAACATCATGCGTTACCACTGCATTTGCCCCAATTTGTGCATGTTCACCTATGCTTATATCCCCCAATAACACAGCTCCAGCCCCTATCAAAACATTGTTTCCGATCTTAGGTGCACCAGGTAATCCATTGCGTCCTCCAATCACAACATTTGCTTGAATTCTGCAATCGGAACCGATTACACAGTGTTCATGCAATACAACTCCTGAACCTCCATGTGGAAAAAGGGACCCCCCCCGATTTCACAAGTATAGGGAATCGTTGCATTAAAAATAATCCGAATGAATATCTTTATAATTTTAGGAATCATCCGAAAATGATGCAAATACAACCATCTTTCGGCTGCATAAGCTTTCATTACTCCCTTGTGCATTCTTTTTCCTCCAATATTCCATGTCATAGACCATACACAGATATCCACTTATTAACAAACTCTTTTTTACCAAATCCCATGCTTAATAGCTGCTTCGCATAATTGTTTCTTTGTATATAGTCTCTATTTTTTTCTATGTTTTTCACCGCTTCTACCCATGCACTTATGTCGCTAAGAGGTATGCTTTCCACAAGTTTCAGTCCTACTTCGACCTCTAGTGTAACATTTTCTGATATGATACAATGGCAACCAGCAGCTTGGGCTTCAATCATTGTAACTGGGAATCCTTCGCCCGGTAGCGAAGGAAGAATTACACAATCAAATGTTTTCATTAAAATTGGGATATCCGAACGACGTCCCATTAAGACCACATTTGATTGATTTTGTGCCATTTCTTTAATTTCAGGAAAATCTGGTCCGTCACCTACTAAAACAAATTTAATATTTGAGTAGTTCTCCATCAACTTTGCTACTTTTAGAATGAATTTCTGATTTTTCATTTCACTCATTCGTGCTACATGACCAACCAGAACATCTGTTTCTTTCGCTCCAATTTCCTTCTCTATCTTTTGGATCTCTTCCGAAAAAACATTTAAATATGGTTCAATATCTACTGCATTATAAATCACTGTAAATCTTGAATTTTTACCGTACATAAATATACCGGCATCTTTACTGCATGCAATCTTAGTAGTCGCATTTTTCATATATAGATAACGAAATATTGGTGTAGCAATAACTTTTTTTACGAACGATGCTTTTCTTTGAATTGCAGTAACATGTGAGTGACAAATTCGTTTTGGAATTCCAACTTTTTTTGCGGCTGCTAGAGCAACTCCAGATTGCATTCCTGTATGTACATGAATCGCATCATATTTTACCTCAGTATGCTTTAATATCTCCAAAATACTTTTGTAGTATTTTGCCATCCCTAACTCTCTAACATCACCCTCCATAATATAAACCTTTGATCCTACATCACGGAGTTTTTGAACCGTTTCTTCCTTAGCACCTCTATGAGTAATAAAATCAAAATGGACCTTTGAATGATCCATATTTTTCATCACATCCAGTACAACGGTTGTATCTCCACCTCTACCGATATGCCCTATTACATGCAACACGTTATACATTTCGGAACTCTCCTCTCATCCTTCATTTATTAACATATACTCGTTTCCACACTGCAAGAAAAGCATATCTCACAAAACAGTAACAGCTAAAAGGCAGTGACAACTTTTCAATATCTCTATACAAACTCCACACGCCTTTTACTGCTTTAATCTTGTTACTGCTCAAAGAATTTTCTGCTCTACGATATTCCGCAAGAACCTCATTAAGTCCATAGCACTTATAACCTGCTTTTAATACCTGAAGCCATGTTGCCGCATCCTGTCTCCGACGAATATCTGGCATAACAAGATATTTTTTATCAACAATACTTGTATCTACCATGATACCAACTGTCTGTAACAAGTTATTCGTCAAGAATCCCACATAATCTACTGACGGCAGCATATGTACTTCTTTATTCAGTGCATTCCCTTCATCGTCAATAACTTCATAAGATGCACAAGAAAAACCACATTTATGTTCTTTCATGAACTGAATTTGTTTTTCAAGTTTTGAAGGCTTCCATATATCATCAGCATCCAAATAAGCAATATATCTTCCTGTTGCCTCATTAAGAGATCGATTTCTCGCCTTTGCAGCGCCGCCATTTGTATTCTGCTTCAAAATACGTACACGCGGATCTTTTTTTGAAATTTCCTGTACAATCTTAACAGTATTATCTGAAGAACAATCATCTACAATAATCATCTCCCAGTTCAAATAAGTTTGATTTTGAACAGATTCGATTGTCTTTTTTATATACTTTTCACTATTCCATGAAGGAGTTATAATTGAAACTTTATCTTGCATGTTCTCTCCACACTCTACTTATTAATCTCTACCAAACAAATCTCTGGTGTAAACCTTATCCTTCACATCATCCAGACACTTGTCATAGCGGTTTGCGATGATGGCGTGGCTCATTTCCTTGAACTTAGCCAGATCATTAACCACTACTGATCCGAAGAATGTCTCGCCATCTTTCAGAGTCGGCTCATAAATCACAACCGTTGCACCCTTGGCCTTGATACGCTTCATGACACCCTGAATAGAGCTCTGACGGAAGTTGTCGCTGTTGCTCTTCATTGTCAGACGATAAACGCCAATCGTTACCTTTTTTTCCTTGTCTTCATCAAACTCGTTTTCTGCATCATAGCCGTAGTAACCAGCCAGCTTTAGAACGCGGTCAGCGATGAAGTCTTTACGAGTTCTGTTACTCTCGACAATAGCCTCGATAAGGTTCTCCGGCACGTCTGCATAGTTAGCCAGCAACTGCTTGGTGTCTTTCGGCAGGCAGTATCCGCCGTAACCAAAGGACGGATTGTTGTAGTGGCTGCCGATACGAGGATCAAGGCAGACTCCGTTGATAATCTGCTGGGTATTCAAGCTCTTGCTCTCTGCATAGGTGTCCAGCTCGTTGAAATAGGCCACGCGCAGAGCCAGATATGTATTGGCGAACAACTTAACAGCCTCTGCCTCGGTGAAGCCCATGAACAGGGTGTCGATGTTCTCCTTAATAGCACCTTCCTGCAGCAGACCAGCAAACTCATGTGCTGCTTCTACTAATCTTTCGTCCTCCAGGTCAGTGCCGACAATAATACGAGAAGGATAAAGATTGTCATAAAGAGCCTTGCTCTCTCTTAAAAATTCCGGGCTGAAGATGATGTTCTTGCTGCCAAACTTTTCACGTACACTTGCGGTGTAGCCCACAGGAATCGTGGACTTGATAACCATGATGGCGTTCGGGTTATATTCCATGACCAGCTTGATCACAGCTTCGACCGCAGATGTGTCAAAATGCTGGGTGTGGCTATCGTAGTTGGTAGGTGCGGCGATTACAACAAAGTCCGCATCGGAGTATGCAGCCTTTGCATCCAGCGTTGCGGTCAGGTTCAATTCTTTCTCTGCAAGGTATTTTTCAATATAATCATCCTGAATCGGAGACTTTCGATTGTTGATCAGCTCAACTTTCTCCGGAACAATATCAACTGCGGTTACCTGGTGGTGCTGGGAAAGCAAGGTGGCAATGGATAATCCCACATAACCAGTGCCCGCAACGGCGATTTTGTAATTCTTCATGTTATTTACTCCTCCGGCCCTCATCGGGCATATCCTCTAATTTTCTATGTACACATCCATATGGATGGTCTTTCTCTCTAATTCCTCATGTGTGATAACCACACTCGGCTAAGTGTTTTCTTATACTGTCGTATCCAACTACCCCAGCAATCATGTTTTCTACTACATACCACTTCTATTGAGTACACTCGTCTCTATTTCTCTATAGCCGAAGTGTTGCTTTATATAATCGAACCCCGTATACCCTGCAATGACGTTTTTTCTAAGTGTTGGATTGTTGAATCGAACCCTGTCGGCACATGAGTTTTGTTAAAATTGTATATATCATCTAGTCCAATTTTCGCCATTTATTGTTCACTATGAACAAATCATTCACTCTCACCGCACAAAACATGTAATTATCATCACCATTCATGCTCTACTCAACAGCTGTTTTATGAAGTAGAAATCATCTGTTTTTCTCTATTTTTCATGACTCAACAAACCGTTATGATGTAGGTGTCATTAGCGGGTCAGATAGTGTACTCAACAGCAGTTTCAGACGTTAATGATAAACTCATGGATTTTTGTTGTTTTCTCCTGTTTTCCGCCATTTCTATGATTCTTCTGAAAAAATTGTGCCAATTTTGTGCCACAGGGGCCAAAATTTCAGCGTTTTGTATAAATATCTTGCATTCGCAGTTCATATAGCTGTGAAATGCAACCAATTTCAGCACCCTATATAGTGTGCAAAACAGGCTCTTTTTGACGCTGCTACGTCAATACAGTTTGTTGAGTAGACATTAGTAGGAGCTGCAATAATAACAAAATCAACATCAGAATATGCTTCCTTTGCATCCAATGTTGCAGTCAAATCCAGTCCTTTTTCTGCCAGATACTTTTCAATGTATTCCTCCTGAATCGGAGACTTTTTACTGTTAATAAGTTCAACTTTTTCCGGCACAATATCCACAGCCATAACCTTATGATGCTGGCTCAGCAGTGTTGCAATAGAAAGTCCAACGTAGCCAGTTCCGGCCACAGCAATTTTCAAATCCTTAAAATCTCTCATGATTGCTTTCTCCTCTCTCTTTGAAATTGTCAATAACACTTAACAATTTCACACGGAGGAACGGGCAGACCATCTTCACCGTTCTTACGCTCCGGTGCACCCTGCATTACGCGGACAACGCCTTCGACAATATCATCAACATAAGTAAAGTCGCACTTGCAATTACCGTAGTTGAAAATCTGAATTGTTTCGCCTCTCATCAGCTTATTCATAAAGCCAAAGTACGCCATATCCGGGAGAACAGTGGACGGAATGTTATACAACTTAGAATAGGCATGAGACATCAATTCATTGGATTTCTTAGTGGCCGCATACAGTGATACAGGGTTATCCACCTTGTCATCCGTGCTGTAAGGTACTTTTTTATTGCTGCCATACACCGAAGAACTGGATGCATAAACCAGATGTTCCACCGGGGTACGTCCCTCATCGTAAGAATGACGGCAGGCTTCCAGAATGTTATAGAAGCCAATTAAGTTTGCTTCCACATAGGTGTCAGGATTCGTAATGGAATAACGAACACCCGCCTGTGCACCGAGGTTCACTACGATTTCCGGCTTATACTGTTCAAAGATAGATTCAATCACAGCCTTGTCTGCCAGATTACCTTTCACGAAGCTAAAATTTTTAAACTGTTTCAGTTCGTTCAAACGGGCTTCTTTCAAGTGCACATCATAGTAATGGTTTTCATGTTGTCTAGACCCACAACCTTGACCCCATCCATCGTGGAGAGTAGCCGTTTTGCTAAGTTGGAGCTAATGAAACCCGCTACACCTGTGATGAAAATGCTCTTGTTTTCAGATCGATTTTTGTTTTATTTTCCACCATAATTTTTCTTATCCTCCCTTGTTAAATCCCCTGTTTATTTCATTGCACAACGGGTTGCAGTGAAAAGGTCGAGCCGCACAAAATCAGAATTTTTTCTGGTTGCCCATATTTGCCTTGATTGTCCCCCTCTTGGAGCAGATTTGCAAAAGCCTTAGCTGCTGTTACCAATCTATCATCATTCAAATGAGGTACTATCTCAACAAAGTTGCAATGGATAGACCAACATAACTAATTCCATCAACAGTAAATATTATCTTTTTTAGTATCGTAATTATTAATGTGCTTCTGAAAAGCAGTATCTAAACATTTTTTAAATGATATTAATATAAATCCTAAACCACTCATCATACTCAGCCGATTGTCTACAACTTTTTACAATGTCTTTACCATTCATAATAAAACTCCTTTTCATTCCACAAACCCACAACAAAAAAGCTATTTCAAACCAGCCCTACCGCAACGAGCAGCAAGACTCCTTTGAAATAGCTTTTTCTTTGATTATTTTTCCAAGACATGCAAAATTGTTCGATTCGGGTCTTACCTTTTCCACACTTGTCCGCATTTTGCATATCTCCTTTCTTTTTTGTTCTAAAAAATTCACGATTTCAAAAAAGTTCAATTACCTTTTTCAGTATATCATTTTTCAGTTTCCTTGTCAAGGAGAGAATCCAATTTCATCATTCTGCACAAATAAATACCTTTTTCTGGTTTTTTTTGAATTGAAAATCCAATCAGAAAAAGAAGCGTCCCCTACAAAATATCGAAATTTGTTCTTTTTTAATGATACTATAAAATATTTCTAAAAAATAAATCTAAATTTAACTTTCGATTCTTATTTAACATATTTTATTCAAAATAAATAATCATATAATTTTATTTTTAGAAAGATATTTTTCTACGATTTTAGCTGCAATTTCATCTTTTACGCCATTTCTGAAAACAGCAGCAAGTCTGTCGATGAGTGATAGCAGTGAACCAGAATCCTTATCAGAAACTTTTTACGAATTGCATCACCATCCAAATCACGCTCCTATGACTTTCATTTCATTATTCCATAGGAGCATGATTTTTCTATTATGTATTTTTATATAAAAACAGTTTCTTATAAAATTCGAATTTGTCCCTTTTCTAAACACTGATAAAGATCATAAGTTTGTACATTGCCATTATCATATTGAATCGTTACTCTGGTCAAAGTAAATTGAATCACTTCTCCAACGTCTGCCTGTTGGTTGCTCCATACGAGAGTTCCTTTTGTTCGAAGCTGTTTTCTTACCTGAATTTCCTCTTTTGTGCCGGTTTCAGCAGGAGCTGATTTTAATCCCAACTGTTGTGCAGCAAAAAAAGAAAGCGGATTTCCAATCAGTCGATACTGATTTCTCATAGGTTCTACAATCATCGGAATGGCGAAGCGGTGATTAGACCTTGTTTGAAAAATCAAGATAATTGTATCATTTCAACAAAATCATAATAGAAGCAAGGTAAACTGATCCTGTATAATAAAACTTGACACGCAAGCCACAAGGGAATAAAATAGAAAAAAGGAAAAACGGAGGATAAGAAGATGTCAAAGAAGAGAGAATACGACGAGGAATACAAAGTGCAGGCGATCGAGTTAGCCAAAAACCTTAGCGGAAACCCAATGGAATCACGAAAGCTGACCGGGAAGCACACAAATCTGATGATCTTCTGAAACGTGATTTCACAGCAGATGCACCGCTGCAAAAGTGTGTGACAGATATTACAGAAATTCCGGCAAAAGACGGAAAACTGTATGTTTCAGCAATTTTTGACTGCTATGACTTATTGCCAGTGGGTCTGTCAATGGCGAATCATATGCGTGCGGAACTGTGCTGTGAAATGCTGAAACATGCGAATTTGCGGTTTCCGGAAATCTGCGGAGCCATTGTGCATTCCGACCGTGGCAGCCAGTACACCAGTGCTGCATATCGGGCAGTCATTCAAAAATACGGCATTGTGCAAAGCATGAACCGTGCGGGAGGAAGATGCCATGATAATGCGAGATGTGAAAGCATTTGGGCAAGGATGAAAGAAGAATTGTTTTATCATCGGGGCAGAAAGACAGAACATTACAAAATGGAAGAGCTGAAATTCATGGTCTGGCGGTATTTCATGAGTTACTAGAGCAACCGCAGGATCTGCTCGGCGATTGGTGGTATTCCACCAGCTGTAAAACGACAAAGATTCTACGCAACAGTTGCCGTTTTACGCTTCGCTTCATAATCCTTGTTGGAAATGTGTCAAGTGTTATTGACAATTTCAAAATGAGCCACTGCACATAATGCAATAGCTCATTTTCGTATATTCCAAATCAACCTAATTGTTCTACAAATCTTGCAAATGCTTCTTTTCCTTGTTTATCTCTC
>JABLTS010069158.1_pt1 | contig 25948 bp, 21 predicted proteins | sample 7160081 | NCBI WGS metagenome assembly JABLTS01 (sample SAMN14651231, study PRJNA627086) | human gut metagenome | isolation source: feces | host: Homo sapiens | reverse complement strand
CGCAAACTTCATCAGGCAAGACCCAAGGGTCGTTAAATATAATTAACGTTAAAAAATACGCTCAAAGCTTGCTCAATTAGAGTAAAACAGGGCGTCTTATTGATTGCTATTATACCCAGGGCGATGCCCTGGGCTAAGAGCTTTTGGGCTTTCAGCCCGTTTCAACCGTACTGTTAGAAATAAACAGCCCCAGTCCTTTTGGGGGCTTCATTGATGACCGATGCCTGCTTGCGCCTTGTAAGTATTATCGCTGTTGCTTGTAAGTACTGTCGCAGTTACATCGGTTTTACGTAAAAAGTCTTATCCTTTTCTTCCGAAATCGGCAGGAATCTCTCCCCATTTCTTCGTTTCCCATTTAAAGATAGGGACGGTGATGGGGTGGGTGCGGAGCCAGTTTTCGGCACGGGCGATGATCTGATAGAGCTGCTCGGTTTGAGGAGTACGCTCCAGTTTGGTCTTGCATTGCTTTTTGTTTACCCAGAGCTGGGCATTCACGCTGTCGCTGTAGATTACCTTGTCGGTAATGCCTTTCTGGTCCATCAGGGCGAGGGCGTGGACGATGGCGAGGAACTCGCCGATATTGTTGGTGCCGTGGATAGGACCATAGTGGAAAACCTGTGCACCAGTCTGAAGATCAATGCATTGGTATTCCATAGGACCGGGATTTCCGGAGCAGGCTGCATCCACAGCCCAGGCGTTCGCCTTCACCTCATTGGGCAAAGGCAAGACTGTATCGTTTCTCCATGAAGGAGGATTTACGGGCATGTTACTCATTTGTGTTTCTTTTATTGGATAGATGATTTGTGTTTTACAGAGCCGCATACGAGAGTTCTGTATTGGTATTACTGACCTATATAAAAAAGAAATGAGCAAGCCCCAAAGTCTGGCTCTGGGGATGCTCATTATTTGTCAATAGTCAATATTCAATTTTTAAATTGTAGGTTAATTATATCTTGAGAAGTTTTTCAGGAGTACTATACTCCTGATAACTTCTAATTACCTAAAATTTTACATTCTTTCAGGAACCTCGATGCCGAGCAGAGCCATACCATTCTTCAGAATCTTGGCAACATTGGCTGCGAGAACCAGACGGGTAATCTTCTCTGCCTCGCTCTCAGCATTCAGGATGCTGTAGTCGTGATAGAACTGGTTGAACTCCTTGGTCAGCTCGTAGCAGTAGTTGGCAATGCCACCAGGGTTGTAGTTGTTGCCGGCATCGGCTACAGCTGCAGCGAAGTCGTTCATCTTCTGGATGAGGTCGATCTCTTTCTCATTGATAGGAGCATCTGCGCCCAACTCTGCAGGAATCTCAATGCCCTCGGCAGCAGCCTTACGCATGATGCTGCGGATACGAGCGTAGGTGTACTGGATGAAAGGACCTGTGTTACCGTTGAAGTCGATACTCTCCTCTGGATTGAAGAGCATGTTCTTGCGGGCATCTACCTTGAGGATGAAGTACTTCAACGCTCCGAGACCCACGATGCGTGAAATCTCCTGGCGCTCTTCCTCGCTCATGTCCTTGAACTTGCCAAGCTCATCGCTTGTCTGTCGGGCATCCTTGATCATCTCTGCCATCAGGTCATCTGCATCTACTACGGTTCCCTCGCGGCTCTTCATCTTACCGTTAGGCAGCTCTACCATTCCGTAAGAGAAGTGAACCAAGTCCTTACCCCACTTGAAGCCGAGGCGGTCGAGCAGGATAGAGAGCACCTGGAAGTGGTAGTTCTGCTCGTTACCTACTACGTAGATCATCTTGTCGATAGGGAAGTCCTTGAAGCGGAGGTCGGCAGTACCGATGTCCTGAGTCATGTAAACAGAAGTACCGTCAGAACGGAGCAGGAGCTTCTGGTCGAGTCCCTCGTTGGTGAGGTCTGCCCATACAGAGTTATCGTCCTTGCGGAAGAAGAGACCCTTCTCCAATCCTTCCTCTACCTTCTTCTTACCCTCGAGGTAAGTATTTGACTCATAATATATCTTGTCGAAACTTACACCCATCATCTTGTAAGTCTCGTCGAAGCCAGCGTAAACCCAGCTGTTCATCTTCTGCCAGAGAGCGCGAACCTCAGGGTCGTTGTTTTCCCACTTCACGAGCATTTCGTGAGCCTCCTTGATCAATGGAGCCTCTGCCTTTGCTTTCTCTGTGGCAGCTTCTTCTTCCATGCCCTCCTTCATGTACTGAGCCTTGAGCTCTGCGATTTCCTCACGATAGTGCTTGTCGAAGGCTACATAGTAGTCGCCGATGAGGTGGTCGCCCTTCTTGCCGGAAGTCTCAGGAGTTTCGCCATTGCCCCACTTGAGCCAAGCGAGCATAGACTTACAGATGTGAATACCACGGTCGTTAACGATGTTTGTCTTGATTACCTTGTTGCCGTTAGCCTCCATGATCTGAGCCAGAGACCAACCGAGGAGGTTGTTGCGCACGTGACCGAGGTGGAGAGGCTTGTTGGTATTAGGAGAAGAGTACTCGATCATGACGAGCGGGCTATTCTCAGTAACAGGCTTCTCGCCGAACTTAGGGTCAGCGTTGATGGTGTTCAAGAGTCCTACCCAAGCAGCAGGAGCGATAGAAAGGTTGAGGAAACCCTTAACCACGTTGAAGTCTGCGATAACGTTAGCGCAGTTCTCCTTCAGGTAGTCACCAATCTCAAGTGCAGTTCTCTCAGGAGTCTTTTTCGACATTTTGAGGAATGGGAATACGACGAGGGTAAGGTTACCTTCGAAATTACTCTTGGTCTTCTGCAGGGCTACCATCTTTTCAGGTACGTCCTGACCATAAAGCTCCTTCACCGCCGCGATGACAGAGCTGATGATTTCGTTTTCTATCTTCATTATCTTTATATCTTTTTTTTTACCGGTAAAAAATCTATTTATTTATATCTTGTCGATGAGGGGAAAATAGTTACCCTTATCGCTTAATCGGCTGCAAATTTACAAATAATAATTGGATTGTGCAAAGAAAACGACTTGTTTCTTTGCACAATACATAAAAATATCTCATCTGCGTAGGCTCTTGCTTGGTATCTCTTAACCTTCGAGGATGATGTCTGCCACGTCCTGAGGTGTATTCCAGAGGATACCATCTTGCAGCTCATCGTCGGTAAATCCATTGAGAGCCTCGGTAGCTTCCTTCTCGCTGAGCGCAGGAGTACCGTCTTCGTTCTTAGCATCGAGCAGTGCCTGTAAGATGGCAGCTCTGTATTCTTCTATTGTCATCATTCGTTTTGTTGTAAAGTTTAATGTGTTATTTTATATTTTCTGTTATAACTTACTTAATGATTTATCTAATAATGCTTTTGTCGTAATGACAATGCAAAAATAAACAATTATCCACAAATAGCCATAATTATTTTGCTAAAAAAATAAAAAGCCCTCAACATATAGTGGATTGTACTATATGTTAAGGACTTTTATGCTATTGCTGGTAAATGGATGTTTTACTTCAAAACTTTAGCCAAGAAATCGCTGGCGATATGAGCGGCTTGCTCTTCCTGACCGCCGAATCCGTGGTCGGCATCGGTCATCAAGTGCCATTCGCTCTTCTTGTTCAGATAGTGGAAACGCTGACCATAGGTGTAAGGCACTACTCGGTCGGCATCGCCATGCAGGATGCACTCGGCTCCGTGGTAGTTCTTGGCCGTCTCGTAGATAGGCAGAGTGGTGGCTGTGCGGATATAGTTGCCACCCAGGGCCTTGCCGTCCCACATCTCTATCTTGGCTGGAGGATTCTTGGGGTCGTACATCTTGCCGAATGTATTGCCACGCAGGGCATCGTCACGGAGCACGGCGGCAGGGGCAAGGAGCACCACGGCTTGTATCTTCTTGATATCCTTGTCAGCTTGTGCGACTAGCTGCCCGCTGGTCATGGCTGTAACCACGCCACCTTGTGAGTGGCCGCCCATCGCAATCTTGCTCACCCAAGGCAGCGAGGAGGCATAGCGCAAGATGCACTTGGCATCTTCTATCTCATTCAGTACGGTCATATCCTCAAAATTTCCCTCGCTCTTGCCATGGCCATTGAAGTCGAATCTGATCACGGCAATGCCTTTCTTGTTGAGGCTGTCTACGAGGCAGTCGAAGAGTTTTCCCTCCTTATTGCCGCCAAATCCATGGCAGAGCACGAGGAGCGGAGTCTTCTTGCCTGCCTTCGCTTTGGCCTTTGCTTGGCTTCCGTTGCCATTGGCTGCATCATTGTCTGGACGCTGGATGACTACATCGAGTTTGCCATGGTCGCCCTGCACGGTGGTATGCTCGGTTGAGGCTACTGCGCCGAGTGAGAACAGGGCGCAAGCGGTAAAGATAATTGTTTTTAGATTCTTCATATTGTATGTTATTATTTTATTTGTAAGTTTCGCTTGCAAAAGTACATAAAAGCCTTGAAACCACCAAAAGTTTTTGTTTCATCTTCTTTATTATATATTTCATTCCATCCGGAATGTTACATGATAGCCTGCCACATTGTGCTCGGCAAGGGAGAGATTGATGGATTGCATCATCAGCATCTGGCGGGAGATGGAGAGGCCGATGCCTGAACCTGATGGCTTGGTGGAGAAGAAGGGGATGAACATCTCCTTTGCCACATCGGCAGGGATGGGGTCGCCATTGTTGCTGAAATAGATGCCTGAGAATTGTGAACTCTCGATGTTCTCTGGATGTTTGTGGAAGCATCGAATGTCGATGGCTGAGGCGTGAGCCTCGATGGCATTCTTGGTCAGATTGATAAATACCTGGCGCAGCATGTTCTTGTCGGCAGACCAGGTGGCATCTTCGGGGATATGGATGTGCCATTCTATCTGAGGATAGAGCGGCTTGATGCCTTCCACGAAATCCTTGAATGGAATGTTCTCGATGACAGGATTTTGTAGCTGGGTGAGCTTGCGGTAGCTGTCCACAAAACTGGTGAGCGATTTGCTGGTATCTCGAATGGCTCGGATGCCTTCCTCATAGGACGAACCTTGGATGTCGGGATTGCTAAGATAGGCTTGGCAGATGCTGGAGATGGGGGCGGTGGCATTCATAATCTCATGGGTGAGCACACGGGTTAGCCTTTGCCAAGATTCCACCTCGTGCTGCGCCACCAGTCTGCCGATGTCGTTCTCCATGTCGTTGAGGGCTTGCTGCAAGGCTCGTTCTCCAAAGAGTAATCCCTTGGTGGATAGGCGGAAGGAGTAATCGCCATTGCGAATAGCCTCTTGCATCAAGAAGGCACGGCTCTTCAGGTTGCGCTGGTGACGCAAGACGAGATAGATGATACCTCCTATGACGAGGAGTATGATACCTATTATATATATGTGGAAAATGGTGTTCATATCAGATGTTTATAATCATGAATGATTGTGATAAAGAATTATCGCTTGAGCTTGGCATAAAGCGTTTGGCGAGTGATGCCGAGCAGTTCGGCGGCACGAGAGATGTTGCCGTGGCATTGATCCACCACCTTGTGGATATGAGTGGTCTCGATGCTCTCCAGAGTCTCCACTTCCTGGCTTCGGTCGATGGCATCTTTTAGGGTTCTGATGAGTTCGTCATTATCCCAGGGTTTGGTGACGAAATCGGCGGCTCCGCTTTTCAATCCTTTGATGGCAAGCTGCACGTCGGCAAAGGCGGTGATGAGTACCACGGGGATGTGGGCGTGGAGCCGGCGGAAGGTGCGGAGCCAGAGCAAGCCGTCCTGACCGCTGTTTACGCCAAGCGGGAAGTTCATGTCGAGCAGGATGAGATCTACCTGCTCCTGTTGCAGCAACATGGGGGCGGTATCGGGGCGAGAAAGGGTGAGGATCCGTTCGAACGTATTGCCCAGACAGATCTTCAGCGCCGTGAGTATCGACGGATTATCGTCGATGACAAGAAGGGTTCCGTATTTCATATCTTTTATTTTTTTGTTTGCAAAAGTACGCTTTTTTCCCGAAACGACAAACAAAAACGGGGCTGTTGTGTGATAATCATACAATAGAGTGTATGAATTTCATACAATCCACCTTCCGGGCTGCCGGAAATCTTGGCAGAAAAAGGGAGAAGCCGTAACTTTGCAGCAGCTAACGAAAACAGGGAGATGGTATTCTTCCTTTATCGTTTGATTTAAGTGAAACAAAAAATAAATGAGTATATGATGAAAAGTTATGTGAAATTCTTATCACGCAACAAGCTTTATGCCACCATAGAGGCCTTGGGCCTCTCGGTGGCACTGGCTTTTGTGCTGATTCTCGTTTCCTACGCTACTGCAGAGTATCGTGTGGGAACGAATCTGAAACAGGCTAAGGAACTCTATGTTGCAGGTTCCGGCGATTATCTCGGAATGACCTGGGGCACAGCCAAGGAGTTCTTTCCTTCCATCCCGGAAATCAAGGGATGGACAAGATTTGGTGAATATTATGCTCCGCAGGGAGCCATGATAGATGGACAGTATTATGAGGCAAAATATCTGGCTATTGACCCGAACTTTTCCCAGTTTATGGGTTACAAATGCCGTGGTTGTGCGCCTGATCATCTCCTTTCGGATGCTCATCAGGCAATGGTTTCGGAATCTTTTGCCAAGAAAGCCTTTGGCAACGCCAATCCTATCGGCCGTACCATCCAATGCGGTAAGCTGCAACTCAAGGTGGTGGGAATCATGGAGGATTTCGACCGTGAGGACCTTCTTAACCCATACGATATTTTCGTGTCGATGAAACTGATAGAAGCTGAGGCTCAGGCGATGGATCAGTTTGGCTCCTGCACTACGGTGGCACAACTGGCAAAAGATGCTGACCCGGAAAAAGTGAGACAGACCTTGCTCGGCAAATACATGAACTACTGGAAAGGATGGAAGAAGGATTCGGATGGAGTCAGCTTTATGTGGGGTTGCCAGTTTGTAAGATGGGACCAGATTCATTTTACGGCTGATAGTGTCGCTATTTTCAAGCATGGCAATCGTACTCTCGTGAATATCCTCCTGGTAGTGGCGCTGGTTCTGCTGCTTTCTGCCTTGTTCAACTACATCAATCTTACGGTGGCTCAGATTGGCAACCGTGCGAAGGAGATGGCTACCCGAAGACTGCTGGGTGAATCGGTAGGGGGTGTGATGCTGCGTTATCTCAAGGAGTCGGCGCTCTTCACGGCAGTCTGCTTCCTGCTGGGCTTGTTGATTTCCTGGGCATTCATTCCGCTGTTTAATTCGATGTTGGATACGAAAATCGACCTGTTCCATTCCTTCGATCTTTTGTGGTTCCTGCCGTTGGCTTACGTCATCATCTCCATCTTTGCGGGAATCCTTCCAGCCATTGTGGTTTCCCGTTTCAATCCGATAGATGTGGTGAAGGGAACCATCCGCATGCGCAGCAAGATGTGGTTCAGCAAGATATTTATCGTTGTCCAGAACGTCATCAGTATCACGCTGGTAGTCATGGCGATAACGATGATGCTCCAGATGAAGCATCTTGCCGATTTGCCATTGGGTTATCAGACGAAGGATATTGTTTCCATCTATTCTTCCTTGGATGGTTCGCCGGAGAAGATGGCTATTCTCAAGAACCGATTGAAAGCGCTTCCAGAGGTGGAAGAGGCCACTTACGGCAACGCCAATCCTATTGTAAGCTGGAAAAATGGCGTGCATGATGACAATGAAAAAGTGATAGGAATGCTCCGTATGTTCATGGCTGATTCTACGGCGATGAAGATGTTGGGATTCAAGGTGATTGAACAGTATTGCGAGCCAACCTATGGTAAGATTTGGGTAACGGAAGAGGCGAAGCGTGCCTATGGCGTTTCTGCCCACAAGCCTTGGTTCGGAATGAGAATGAAGGATGGTAAACATGAATATGAGGTGTGCGGCGTGATTGCCGATTATCATAGTGGAGATGCGCTGAGCGAGAATGAGAAAACGGAGCATAATGCCATTGGAGTCATTACCCCGCAGCAGGGTGGATGGGCTGTTCTGGTGAAAACCCGTGGCGATCATGCCCAGGCGCTGCAGGCTATCAGGAATACCTGCAAGCAGGTGGCTAAAGAACTGATAGGTGTTCCTACGGAAATGGAGGCGGAGTATATGGATGATACTTTGAAGAATAACCTCAAGGACAAGCATAATATGATGGTGCTCATCATCACATTCATGAGCATCTCTATCCTGATTTCTGCCCTGGGTCTCTTCGGAATGTCGGTTTATTACGGCAACCAGCAGAAGCGGCAGATTGCCCTGCGCAAGGTGATGGGGGCTTCGATTGGGGATGCGGCTTGGCAACTGGCTAAGAGATTCCTCGTCAGTTCGCTGGTGGCTGTGGTCATCGCCATCCCTATCTGCGTGAAGCTGATGCAGACTTATCTCATGGATTTCGTCCATCGCATCTCCTTCCCTTGGTGGGTGTTGCTGGCTGGCGCCATCTTTACTTTATTGATAGCCTTTGTTTCGGTTATCGGCTGCACCCTGCGTACGGCGATGTCAAATCCGATAGACAGCATCAAGGCTGAATAATGAGTCATAAACTTTAAAAAGATTTCTAACGAGATAAAGATTTCTAACGATAAAAAAGATTTCTAACGATGATACGAACAGAGAATTTAACTAGAATATTCCGCACGGAAGAGGTGGAAACCATCGCCCTGAACGGCGTAAACATAGAGGTAGAAGATGGTGAGTTTATCGCCATCATGGGTCCTTCGGGATGCGGTAAGTCAACCTTGCTGAACATCCTGGGCTTGTTGGATAGTCCTACGGAAGGCAAGTATTGGTTGAATAACGAGGAAGTGGGCCATCTGAAGGAGCGTGAGCGTACCGCCTATCGCAAGGGTCGCATCGGCTTCGTGTTTCAGAACTTCAACCTCATCGATGAACTTACCGTTGAGGAAAATGTGGATTTGCAGCTGAAATACCTCGGAGTGGGGAAGGCGGAGCGCAAGGAGCGTGTGCTCGAAATTCTGAGAAAGGTGAAGCTGAGCCATCGTGCCAAGCATTATCCTCATCAGCTTTCGGGCGGTCAGCAGCAGAGGGTTGCCATCGCCCGTGCCGTGGTGGGCAAGCCTAGCATCATCCTTGCCGATGAGCCTACGGGTAACCTCGATTCCAAGAATGGTATGGAGGTGATGCAGTTGCTCAGCGAGCTGAACGAGGAGGGAACCACCATCGTGATGGTGACGCACTCCAAGCACGATGCTACCTACGCCAGTCGCATCATCAATCTGTTTGATGGACAAGTGGTGGATGCGATGAATGATTAGCTTTGATTTTTGGTTTCGAATGATTAGCTTTGACCTGTGGTTTACTGTCCAACAATTAGACGGTGGTGTCTAATTGTTGGACAGTTTGTTTAATGAGGGTTTTTATTTAATGGCTTGATTATCAGGAGAAATGTTGTTTTGGCACGGCTCTTGTTCTTATCATGCCAAAATGAAGAAGATTATGAAAAGAATAGGAATATTGATAGGATGGTTGGTCTGGGTGGCTGGAGTCTCGGCACAGAGCTGGAGCCTTGACGACTGCATGAAATACGCCGTGGAACATGCCACGGAGGTGAAGCGGGAGGTGGTAAACGCCCGCCAGCGCAAGCAGGATTACCAGCATGCTGTGGCAGGATTCCTGCCTACCGTTACGGGTGGCGTGCAGGGACAGTACGCCTGGGGACGAAACATCGACCCGGAAACCAATACTTATAATAATGTAACGACATTCAACAACTATTATCAGCTTTATGCCGAACTGAATGTCTTCGATGGTTTCGCCACCATCAACGCCTTGAAGCAGGCTAAGTTGAGTCGGGATTATTCAGCCACGGCGATGCAGAAGATTCAGGACGACCGTGCCATCGACGTGATGCAGAAATATGTGGATGCTGCCTATGCTGAGGCAAGCATTCGGATAGCAAGCGAGAAACTGAACGAAAGCAAGCGGATGCTGGCTAAGATGAAGCGCCTGTATGAACTGGGCGAAAAAGGGCGCCCGGATGTAGTGCAGATGGAATCGCAGGTGGCGGAAGATGAATACAATCTTACGCATCAGGAGAATGTGGCAAAACAGAGTCTGCTCGCCTTGAAATCGGCGATGAATTTTCCGGTGGATGAAGAACTGAAAATTCTGATTAAAGAGGAGCAGAATTTGAAGTTAACGTCTGATAATAAAGAGGTTCCTGAATCTGGAGTAAACTACGAAACCGTTTACCAGGGCTTCCTGCATATTTCTCCTGATTTGAAGTCGGCAGAATACGAAGTGGAGCGGGCTCGGTATGATTACAAGATAGCAAAAGGCAGATTGCTGCCATCACTCTCTCTCGGTGGCGGCATTTCTACCAACTATTATAAGAATCTCTCTCAGAAAGGGCAATACGATGGGTTTGCCTCGCAGTTTCGCAACAACCAGGGCGAATACCTCGCATTGACCCTTTCCATACCTATTTATAATAGCGACCGCTGGCACAGCGTGAAGAAGGCACGCAACGACTGGCAACTGGCACAGGTGAACCTGGAGGAAACCCGTCGCAGGCTTCACGACCAGATAGCCCAGGCGGTAATGGATGCAGAGGGTTACGCCAAGGAGTTGCATCAGATGCAGAAGAAGGTGGCCTCCGATTCGCTCGCCTATCACATGTCGAGCCGGAAGTTTGAGGAAGGAATGCTTTCCACCTTCGATCTTCATACCGCAGCCCAAACGCTTCTGGAAAGCAGAATCAAGGAACTCCAGATGCAGATGCTGCTCATCATCAAACAGAGATTGGTTGCTTATTATCAGGGAGAAAATTTAATAAGATAAATTATGGATATAAAGATAGAAAAGAAAAAATATCTCGTGCCTCGCAAGTACTGGGCATGGATTGGCGGAGGAGCGGTTTTGATCGCAGTCCTCATTTGGTTGGGATTGAGCAATTTCTCTTCCACCCTGAAGGTGGATAGGAAGGGATTGAGCATCGGAACCGTAGAGAAGGCGCAGTTCAACGATTATGTTTCGGTGGATGGACAGGTAGTTCCTATCTCCGTGGTACAGATCAGTTCCGAGGAAGGCGGTATTGTTTTGGAGAAAGTGGTGGATGAAGGCGCCCACGTGAACAAGGGCGATGTAATCGTGAAACTGAGCAATTCGAATCTCGACCTGGAGATTCTGAATGCCGAAAGCGAACTTGCCGAAAAGCAGGACATGCTTCGCAACACCCAGATTTCGATGGAACAGGACCGTCTGAACAATAGCAACGAGGAACTGTCGCTTTCGCAGGATGTCATTACCAAGCGCCGTTCCTATCAGCATCAGGAGGCGTTGCACAAGGAAGAACTCAATTCGCGCGAGGAGTATCTCAAGGCAAAGGAAGATTACGACCTTGCAGTCAAGAAGCATGCACTCATCAGCAAGCGATTGAAGAAGGATGCCCAGCTCCGCCGTTCGCAGATGGATCAGATGGGCGATAATCTGGAAGCCATGCAGAAGAATGTGCAACTGGTTCGCCAGCGCAAGGAGAAGCTGAACATCCGCAGCACCATTTCGGGCGAAATAGGCTTGCTCGATGTGGAGCTGGGACAGAGCATTTCTGCCGGACAGAAGATTGGAGTCATTAACGACCTCAGCGATTTCAAGGTGCAGGCGCAGGTGGATGAGCATTACATCGACCGGGTAAAACCGGGACTTACTGCCACTTTCGACCAGAACGGCAAGCATTATCTCCTGCAGGTTCGCAAGGTTTATCCCGAGGTAAGAGATGGCAGGTTCCGCATCGACTTCATCTTCAAAGGTGTTCGCCCTGGCAATATCCGAACCGGTCAGACTTATTATGTAGATTTGCAGCTCGGCCAGTCGAAGCAGGCAATAATCATCCCTAAAGGCACGTTTTATAGTGTAACGGGTGGTCAATGGATCTTTGTATTAGACAAGAGTGGCAAGAAGGCTTATCGCCGCAAGATAACCATCGGTCGCCAGAATCCTCAATATTATGAGGTAATTGAGGGCTTGGAGCCGGGTGAACAAGTCATCGTTAGCGGCTATGAAGCATATAAGGATAATGATGTATTAGTTTTTAATTAGTAGTGATTAGTTAGTAATGATTAATTAGTAGTGATTAGTGATAAATTGGGCTAACGCCCTAGAAACAGGATATTTGATATGAATCATATTATTAACGCATTCAAGAATCTGCCTCGAAGGGGCCAGCACAATTTCGTGAAGATCTTGTGTCTGGCGCTCGGATTGGCAATCAGTTCGGTAATTATTGCCGAGATTTATTTCGAGCAGACCTACGATACGTATTTCCCTAGTTGGGAGAGGACGTATATGATTTCGGAAGTGGGCAGTAATCATGGCGAAACCATGGAGTTTACCAATACTTCAGGAGCCACCGCCCAAGGTGTAAAGCAATATGTGCCTATGGTGGAAGCTGCTACCAGTACTCACTATTTTTATGATGATGCCCAATGCAAGATGGAAGACCAGAACATCGTTTCTGCCAATATCAGGATGGCAGACAGTTGTTTCTTTGATGTCTTTCCACAGAAGATATTGATAGGCAAGGCTAAACAGATTCTATCCCAACCCTTATCCTGTCTCATTGATTCAGAAACGGCAGCAAAGATAGGCGGTAATGTTGTAGGCAAGCATTTCACGCTTTCCAATTATCCGGGAACCACTTTTACCATCTATGGTGTTTTCGAAGCGTTTCCATGGGGTTCTTCCTTTCATGGTACGCAGATGATTCTGTCGATGTGTAGTGTGCCATACGTATATTCCTACGATGGCAGAGGTCAATGGGTGGGAAATGATTCCTATAGGTCCTACATCCGGTTGGCAAAGGGGCATGAGGCAAAAGAACTCAAGCCTTACGTGAATAAGATGCGAGAGGATCATTTCCCTTTGAAGGAGATGAAGAATATGGGAATAGAACTGAACTATGATTTCACGGTATTGAGCGATGTTTACACCCAGGATCCTTATGTCAAGAAGATGGGATGGATTATGGGAATTATCGCTTTTGTCCTCCTCTTTACTTCTGTAATGAACTATCTGCTTATCATCGTTGGAAATCTCGTGGGTCGTTCTCGCGAAATGGCTGTCCGCAAGTGCTATGGTGCCGAATCGAAGAACATTCATGCCATCATTTTCTCCGAGGCTTTGGTGCATGTGGGGCTGGCGGTTGTTCTTGCGGCTGTTCTTGTGTTCCTTTGCAAGGGAACCATCGAAAACTTCCTTTCTGCTCCGGTAAGCACGTTGGTGCTTAATCGTGGCAGTTGGATATTGGTGGCTATCTGTATTCTGGTACTGCTGGTTGGCGGCTTGCTGCCAGGTTGGCTTTACAACAAGATTCCTGTAGCCATCGCTTTCCGTGGTTATAATGAGAATCGCAACCGATGGAAGCTTGCCTTGTTGGGTATCCAGTTCGTTATCTCTGGTTTGCTGTTCAGTTTGCTTTACATCGTGAATGGTCAATACCAGCTGATGTTGGGACTCAATCCTGGGTATGATTACGATCATGTAGCGATTGTTTCGATAGATGCCAGCAATAGAGACCAGCGCAACCAATGTCTGGCAGAAATCAGACGGATGCCGAATGTCAAGGATTGCAGCTCGACTTTTAATGTTCCGCTCGATGGGTATGATCGTAGTGGAAATATGGTTGGAGTACCTGGCGACGAGAAGAATACCTTTAATATCATGGAGATGTCGGGAGTGGACGATAATTTCTTCAAGATGATGAATATTCCTATCGTTCAGGGCTCTTTCTTTACGGAAAGAAATGACAGTTGCCGCCAGGTTATTATTGATGAACGAGGTGCTGAGAAACTCATCAAGACGTGGCATTGGAAGGATGGCGTAGTTGGCAAGCAAATTACCTGTACAGGACATGATAATAATATCTTTACCATTTGTGGCGTGTGCAGGAATATTCGCTGGGGTGCTGTGGAAACTGGCGGTGATGGAATGAATGGATTTCCTGACTTGTATTTCTATTCAGCCAAGACGGCTTACTACATGTTGGTTAAGTTTAATGAACTAAGGGATGAATCGTTGTCGGAGTTGCAATCGAAGGTGCAGGCGATGTATCCGAACAATAAGGTCATCGTGAAGAGTTATGCTTCAGAATTGGCTAACCAGTACGCTTCCCAGCTCAATTTCCGCAACGGAATCTTGGTTGCCGGCATCGTGACGATGATTATCGCCCTCTTCGGATTGGTGGGCTATACGAGTGATGAGGTGAACCGCCGCCGCAAGGAGATAGCGATAAGAAAGGTGAACGGGGCGAAGGTGAAGGATATTCTTCGCATCTTCCTGAAGGACATCATGAAGATTGCCTTGCCTTGCATCATCGTGGGCGACTTGGGGGCTTGGCTGATAGCCAGACAATGGCTCATGTCGTTCAGTGAGAAGATTACGATGACGCCTTTGCTGTTTATCGGTGTTACCATCATCTTGCTCGTCATCATCGGGCTTTCCGTCGTCATCAACTGCTACAAGGTGGCGAATAGTAATCCGGTGAAGTATCTCAAGGATGAATAAGTCTCCCACAGATTTTCACAGATGACACAGATTTAAGGGCGTATACCCTAATTTAACATTCAACATTTAACACTTAACATTGAACAAAATGATAAAAATAGAGAATCTTTGCAAGTCTTTCCGCACAGAAGATGTGGAGACGATTGCTTTAAATAATGTATCTTTCACAGTAGAAGACGGCGAGTTTGTTGCCATTATGGGACCATCCGGTTGCGGCAAATCCACCTTGCTCAACATCCTTGGTTTGCTCGACAATCCTACATCGGGAAAATATTTCCTGGGTAATCACGAGGTGGCAAACTTGAAGGAAAAGGAGCGTACGGATGTGAGAAAGGGAGAAATCGGTTTTGTGTTCCAGAGCTTCAATCTGATAGATGAATTGAACGTAGAGGAGAACATCGAGCTTCCTCTTACCTACCTTAATATTCCGAAGGCGGAGCGCAAGGCAAAGGTGCAGGCGATTATGAAGCGAATGGCCATCAGCCATCGTGCCAAGCATTTCCCTCACCAGCTTTCGGGCGGTCAGCAGCAGCGAGTAGCCATTGCCCGTGCCGTGATCTTTGGTCCCAAGCTCATCCTAGCCGATGAGCCTACGGGTAACCTCGATTCCAAGAATGGTGCCGAGGTGATGCATCTGCTTACTGAGTTGAACCACGAGGGCACCACCATCGTCATGGTAACGCATAATGAGCATGATGCCAAGATAGCCCATCGCACCATCCGCCTGTTTGATGGTAGCATTGTGGATACGGAGGGCAATCAGTAATTATTTGACTAAGTTTAATATGGCTTTTATAAAATCGTGTGATAAGCCAATAATTTCCAGGATGTCATTTTCGGAAATTTCGTAGGCGCAGTTGTAATCGGCTTTTTGCCTTAATTGGAACATACGGGCGAGGAAACTGCCATAAGAGATATCTACGATACCAGTCTTTACGAAGTGTAAACTGAATTGGGTGTTAATGCCGGCATGAGTGTGGGCATTAACACCTTTTGCTATGAATAGAGCTTGTACGGCATGGAAGCAGGCATAATAATAGCGATTGGCTGCTAAATCCCAATGCTTTAGTTCAACCATTTCATCTGCTTGAGTTAAAAAGCGCTTGGCTTTTTCTACTTGCAGACTGATTAATGTGTCTTTGTTTACTTGATCCATAACTTTTATATTAAACTAATGCCGTCTCGATTTACATTCTCGTAAAAAGGGGTGAAGTTATACGATTCCCATTCTTTCTTTGTGTAAAGAATGGGATTGATTTCTGTGCCGAGGTCGCAACCTAACAAGACAAACGGGTAACTTACTTTGTCATAGTCTGTTTGTTCCAGTTTGTCTTTGTCTAAAAGGATAAGAATGTCCCAGTCTGAATCGTTACGAGCATCACCTCTCGCTCTTGATCCATACAATATAGCCTTGCTTCCTGAAGGAATAGCAGATTTAGCTATATCTTTTATCTTTAATATGGTCTTATCATCTGTTGACATAAGCTTAATCTTTTATAATGGCAAAGATATGGTAAAAAAGCGAAAGTGCCAAACTTTCCTCCCCAAAATTATACTTTTTTATGGGATGATGATGCGGAAGGTGGTGATTCCCTGTGCCTTGTCCTGATGGAGCGAGAGGCTGCCGCCGCTTACTCGCATAATCTGGCGGGAGAGGGAGAGACCGATTCCGCTTCCTTCCGGCTTTGTGGTGAAGAACGGGATGAAAATGTGGGAGGCTACATCTTCGGGGATGAGACCGGCGTTGTTGCTCACGTCGATGATGATGGATTCCTGGGCGTTAGCGTAGGCTTGGAGACGGATAAATTCCTTCTTGCTTGCCGCGGATTGCAAATCCGCGGAGCGGCATTCCTGCTTGTTCCTACCCTGCTCATTTCCATCTTGCTTGTTTCTTTCTGCAGATAACTGTCCCTTTTCCTTGAAAGCTTCTACGGCATTCTTCAGAAGATTCGTTACAACGTGAGAGAGGAGGCTCTCATCGGCGTAAACCAGCAAATCCTTGGGAGAAACCGAAATCTCTACTTCGTGGTTGCAGAGCAACGCCATTCTTTCCAGGAATGGTTCCACATAGAAGAGGGCAGGCTGAGGCTGGGGAACATGGGTGAAGCGGCGATAGTTGTTGACGAAAGCCAACAGCTCGGTTCCTGTTTTGTGGATGGTTTCCAGGCCTTGCTTCAAGTCTTTATCCTCTGTAACTCGGGTAAGCAGAGTTTCGCTCAACGAAGTAACCGGCGTGATGGTATTCATGATTTCATGGGTCAGCACACGAATCAGTTTGATCCAAGAATCCACTTCCTGATTGCTCAGCTCGTGGCTCACGTCGCTCAGGGCGATGATGCGCACATGCTTGTCTTTCAGCATGGCTTGGGTCTCATGCTTTGCCAGGTGTTCATCCTTCAGTTTCCCTTTTACCTGGTTCATGTGGGTAAGCACATCCGTATCGAGCAACCTGAGGGCTGCCTGATTATGTTGCAGGATGTTGTCGTGACTATCCACCACCAGGATGCCCGTATCCACCGCATTCAGAATCTGTTCGTAATATTTCTCCCGATTCATCTGCTCCTCTCTCGTATGTTGCAGGAAGAGTTTGATTCGGTTGAGGGATTTGTGCAGAATCTTATCCTCCTTAAACCCCTTCTCCGTAGGAAAATTGAAAGAGAAATCCCCATTATCTATCGCATCAAAAAGGAAGGTTACCTTCTTGATGTTCCGGCGATAGTGGCGGTAGAGGCGAATGTAACCCACTACAGCCACGAGCAAAAGCACGATAATTATAATTAGTTTATAATCCATATCGCTTAATCTTATTATAAAGCGTCTGGCGGGAAATACCTAACCTTGCGGCTACCACCGACAGGTTTCCCTCACATTCCCTGATGGTTTTCTCTATCATTCGGCTCTCCATCTCGTCGAGTGTCTGAACCTCTTCCAGGGGCTTCTCTCTTTTCTGCTGGTTTCCGCCGTCAATATCTTCGGCAGAAATCATTCCGCCATCAGATAGAATCACGGCTTTCTCGATGGCGTGCTGAAGTTCACGGATGTTGCCGTACCAAGGCAAACTGGTAAGTTTTTTCTCAGCTTCTTCCGAAAGACGGAGATTCACCTTATTATATAAATCGCCATATTGACGGAGGAATCTTTCTGCCAATGGAACGATGTCTGATTTTCTCTGTCTCAGGGCTGGCAATTCCAGATGGATGGTGTTGATGCGATAGAGCAGATCCTCTCTGAATTCGCCATCGTTTACCATCTGCTGCAGATTGCGGTTGGTGGCGCAAACCAGTCGTACGTTGATGGGAATCTGCGTACTTCCGCCCACTCTTACGATGCTTCTGCGTTGCAGGGCAGTAAGGAGTTTTGCCTGAAGACCATAGGATAGGTTTCCTATCTCATCCAGGAAAATGGTACTGCCGTCGGCAAGCTCAAACTTGCCCGGTTTATCCACCTTGGCATCAGTAAAAGCACCCTTCACATGACCGAAGAGTTCGCTCTCGAAAAGGGTTTCCGTGATGGCTCCCATATCCACAGGCAGCATTTTCTTTCCACATCTTGTGGATAAACGGTGTATCTCGTTGGCTAACACCTCTTTACCTGTTCCGTTTTCTCCTGTAATGAGGATGTTTGCATCGGTTGCGGCAACTTTTTCCACAATGCTTCTCAAATTGTTCATAACTTCGCTATCTCCCCAATACATAGCACTTTGTGCATCTTTTCCACAAAGTTTTCCACCTTTTTTGCCAATAGCGTTATCCACAGCTTTGTTCTTATCCCTAGCCTCTACCAGCGTACGGATCATCTTCTCGTTTTCAAAAGGCTTCACGATGAAGTCGGCGGCACCTTCCTTGATGCCTGTTACGGCAAGTTGGATGTCGGCATAGGCGGTAAAGAGCACCACCTCGGTTTTCGGGCTGAGTCTCTTGATTTCCCTGAGCCAGTACAGTCCCTCGTTTCCCGAATTGATTCCGCTGGAGAAGTTCATGTCGAGCAGCACTACGTCGGGATGCTCCTCTCTCAGCTTGGCTGGGATGGAGTTAGGGTTGGCGATGGTGATGATGCCATCGAATATGGGTTCCAGTAGCATCCTCACCGTAGTAAGAATGTTGCGGTTGTCATCAACAATCAATATCGTTCCTTGTTTCTTTATCATGGTGCAAAGTTACGAAATATCATCGAAAAGCGGTCATTATTGTCTAATTATTAGACGAAAAAATGCCGATAGTGGCACCAAAAGTTACTTTTTCTGTAGCTTCTGGTACCCTATCGGCATTTATTTATTCTAAATTCTGATTCCTGATGAGGAATTGCTTATTCCAAAAGGGGAGTTACAACTCTATCGGAACCACTATCTTTATACTGAAGTTGCGGCCCATATTGTAAACGCCTCTTCTGCCTGTAACCTGGTTTACGTCAAGATACTTCAGACGGCTCAGGTGGTTCTGGTAAGCACGGTTGGTAAGGTTCTCGCCCGAAAGATAGAGCGAGAAAAGGCGCTTGCCATGGAGCTTCACGTCGGTACCGGCATACATATTTAATAAGGTGTACGATGGCGTAGCGGTCTCCGTATCGTTGACTGCGAAATAATGGTTCTGGCGGAGATTGCAATCCATCTGTAGCTTTACGAAGAGATGGTCGAAAGTCTTGCCGTCGCAGACAAACTCATACCTTACATCCGAAACCCAGCGAGGGGCTGGGGTGAATGGCAGATACTTTGATTCGGATGGCTGATGCAACTGAACCGAATTGACGTAGGAGAAGGTGTTGCCGATATGCAGATGCTCCACAGGATGAATGTCGATGCTTGCCTCACCACCCAGAATGCGGGCGTCGCCCGAAGTAAACTGATAGGCTGGCGTGTCGTTGATGAGGACAGGCTGATTGTTCTCATCTGCCAACTTCTCGCTGTAGATGTAATGGTTGATGCGATTGGCAAACAGCGAGAGCTCTGCCGAAATGATAGGCGAAGAATAATCCAGACCAAGGTCGAATTGCCAGCTGTTTTCCGGCTTCAAACCGGTATTTCCCAATTCGAATCGTTGGGTTCCCTCGTGCACACCATTCGATGATAATTCGCTGATGTTTGGAGCACGGAATCCTCTTGCCAGGTTCAGCTTCAGATTGAAATCGGGCAGGATTTCATAAGCCAATCCGATGCTTCCGGTTACTCCCTCAAAGCTTCGCTTAAAGGCCTGGAAGCGGAAAGAATCATTCGATTCAGCATCATCCTCTTCTCTCAAAGCTTCGCTGTGCAGGTGGCGATGATCGTATCTGATTCCGCCGCTCAGATTCAGCTTTCCTATTTTCTTGCTCACCGTGGCAAACACGCCGTAATCGAAGAGATGATAGGCTGGAATCAGAAACTCTGTTCCCTTGTTAATTGATTGCTGCCACATGCCGTTGACACCTGTTGAGAATTTCCAACCATTCATTTCCGGCGAGAGATAATGCAGGTCGTAATTCACGGTATGGAGCATGAAGTCGAGTCCGCATTCCTTCGGATTCTCTTCCTCCTCAAACTCCTGACGGCGGTTCTGCTGATAACCCAAGAGGAGTTTCAGATTGCCGTCGCCCAGGAACCAGGAATTGTCGAGCACCGCCTTGTAATGGTGAATCTGCTGATAAGGCATCGGTTTGCCGTAACTCTTGGCATCGTAGCCATCCGGAATTTCCAGTTCGCCCGTTTTCTCATCTCTTTCTCCCTCTACGATGCCCGGAGTGAGATGATAATAATCGAGTGTGAGATGCGAATGTCCCTGGCGATAATTCCAGCCGAGGAGCTGCGAAAGGGCCTGTTCTCGGAGTGAAGAACCGAAGACGTAACCATCGTATTTGTTCTTGTAGGCATGCGCCATTTTTCCACTATATCGGGTATTCCAGACAAAGCCGCCCTGGTTGCCGGCAAAGTTGAGCGAATAATCAAAAAGTCCGTTGTTGGTTTGGTAACCCGTTGAGAAATTCGCTCTCATGTCGCCCTTAGCAAGGGTAGGAGCGGAATGGAAGATAAGGACGCCAGCCATCGCATCCGAGCCATACATAAGACTTGCAGGACCTTTCAGGATCTCTACGGAATGAACCGAAGCCGGGTCGATTTCTATTCCGTGCTCATCGCCCCATTGCTGTCCTTCCTGTCTTACTCCATCATTCACTACGACCACACGGTTAAATCCCAATCCACGAATCACGGGTTTGGAGATTCCGCTTCCCGTGGTAATCTGCGAAACGCCTGGCTGATGAGCGATGGCATCGATGATGTTGGTTGAAGGCTGCATTTCGAGTTGGCGGGCAGAAACGAAAGAGATGGGTGCAGGCAACTGCTTGAGTTTCTGGCTGCCAGTCAATCCCGTAACCACCACTTCATTCAGTTTCACGCTCGATTCTGTCAGAGGCTGGTGCTTGATGGAATCGCTGTTTTCCATACCATGAATGCTTGACTTTTCCTTGTTATTATCTACTCCGTTTATAGCCATAGCAGGGGCTGTTGCCGACGAGCATAGGCTCATCAGCAATATTGATTTCAATATTGTTCTCATTATGTTATTAATTACCTTATTATGTTAATTTTCAATTATTTATAAAAACTGATAATAAGGTGGAGCACGGGTAGATTTTACCCCCTTCGCCCTGCACAGGCAAGGAGAGCAGAAGGCACGGCGAGGGGAGAGATGGAGCACGGTGATGGCAACCCATACCACGAGGGATGGAGCCAGATAAGGTGTGCTTTGCAATTGGCAGAGCACACAGTCGTGCATGGTATTCTGCAGGGCTATCAGATGGCCGTCGTGATGAACATGATGGGCGCAATCGGCACAATAGAAATCAGCATGAGTTCCCTGCGCTTCACCATGATGGTGAAACGTAACGACCAGCAGCATCGGCAGGTAAACCAATAGCAGCAGCCAGGAAATTCGGATTCTCTTATGCGTTATCCGCTGCATTTAACAATATTTATTTTCTGCAATTATCTACAGTCTTCTGATTTTTCCGTTTGCAAAGTTAATCATTTCTTCCTAAAATGCTGCAATTCCCAATTATTTTTGTATTTTTGCAACAAAATTTTTAAAATAGGCGTACCCGATTCCAGGGGGATGTTGTATTATGAACAAAGTAGAATCATAAAAACAAGAAAAATGATGAAAAGAACGACTTCCCTTATACTGTGTCTTGTCTTGAGCATTTCCCTATTTGCTCAAAGCAGAGGTGTGACCTTTCAGGTGCATAACGAAACGCTTACTTCCGTGTTGAAGAAGATTGAAAAGGCGGGCGAGAAGAATATCCTCTTTGCCTATCAGGCTACCGACCAATATCGCGTTACTGCCAATATCCAGGCTAAGCGACAGAAGGAAGCCCTGGAGATGGTGCTGCAAGGGAAACCTTTCTCCTTCGTAGAGCACAACACCTATTTTGCCGTGCAATACACGGGCAAGACGACCCGGGTGGAACAGATCAAGGGCAGGGTGGTGGATGAGCACCAGCAGCCTCTGCCTTTTGCCAACGTGGTGTTGATTTCCTCCGTCAGCAAGGCTTATGTGGCCGGTTGCGTAACGGCAGAGGATGGAAGCTTCGTGCTTCCTTATGCCGATAAGGATGTGATGCTGAAGGTTTCGTTTGTGGGCTATAAGTCGCAGACCCTGGCCTGCAAGCCTACCATGCACATCGGTCTGCATCCCGACACCCAGCAGCTGAAGGCGGTAACCATCAAGAGTACCCGCCCCAATGTGGTGTATAAGGACGGCGCCTTCACCACCATGGTATCAGGTACCATCCTGGGTGAACTGGGCTCTGCCGAAGATATGATCAGCCAGTTGCCCTTCGTTTCGGGTGAAGCTGGCAGTTGGGAAATCATCGGTCGTGGAGCGCCCGAGATTTATCTCAACGGCAGGAAACTGGTGAATCTGAACGAACTCAAGCGATTGAGCGCCAAGGATATTCTGAAGGCAGAAATTGTTACCGTTCCCGGAGCGCAGTATAGTTCCAAGACTAATGCCGTAATCCGTCTGCGTGCCGTTCGCAAGCGCGGACAGGGCTTGAGCGGAAGCCTTTATTCTGAATATTTCCAGGGCCGTTATTCGCCTCATACTTATGATGATGTGCAGTTGAACTACCGCACGGGCGGACTCGATATCTTCGGCGAAGTGGGAGCGGGATTGGAACGCTCGCACACCACCGCCCATTCCGAAACCCAGCTCCATACTACCAGCGACTGGGAATTCAACAGCCGTAGAACCACGAAAACCCTTGGTGGAGAGATTCTTATGAACGCAGGTTTCAACTATGAGATTTCCGAGCAGCAATCGCTGGGTATGCGCTATGAGACAATCAACATGATAGGCAACAACTACACTCACAGCTGGGGAGCTACCGATGTGTGGGAGAATGGTAAACTGACGGAAAGCATGGGCGTAGATCTGTTTTCGAAAAGCAAGCCCCATTGGTCGCATAGCGTGAATGCCTATTATAATGGCGATTTCGGCAAATGGAACATCAATTTCAATGGCGACTTCTATAATAAGGTGAGCCAGAGCACCCAGACGGCGATAAACGACGGACAGCTGGATGCGGAATCAGAGAGCAAGGTGAAGAGTAATCTCTATGCTGCCAAGCTGGTGGTCTCGGGACCTTTGTGGAAGGGTAGGCTTTCCTTCGGAACGGAAGAGATGTTTACTAACCGCCACAACGACTTCACCCAGAGCGGCTTTTCTGCCGATGCCTTCAACCACATCCGCCAGTCTATCTATGCCGGATTCCTGGAGTATTATCTGAACATCGGACACATGAACTATGGAGCCGGTTTGCGATACGAATACCAGAAGACCGATTATTACGAGAAGGATGTGCTGCAGGCGGAACAGAGTCCCAGCTACAGGGATTGGATTCCATTTGCATCCATCGGCTACAGCAAGGATAATCTGAATCTTGCCTTCTCCTATCGTCTGAACAAGTACAGTCCTATCTACGTCATGCTTCAGAGCAGCATCGACTACGACAGCAAGTACGAGTACAAGTCCGGTGACCCTCATCTCAAGCCTCAGAAGCAGCACAGTTTCAACCTGTCGGGCAATTACAAGTGGTTGTCGTTTATGGCTTACTACAACTATGTACTTGATATGTACATGACCTGGTACAAGCCTTACGATGAGGTGAATCATCCGAGTGTGCTTTTGCAGACGATGGCTTCAGTGCCTCATTCCTACTATTGTGGAGCCAATATCCGTGTGGCGCCTTCGTTTGGAATCTGGTATCCTAACCTCACGGCGAGTGTCTACTACAGTCATGATAATGTAGATCATCTCAATATTCCCAAGTTTGGCAAAAACCAGCCTCAGTTTACATTCAGCATGAACAACAATCTGAGGCTTCCCCACCGATGGTTCATGAATCTTTCGGGCAACATCAGCACGAATGCAGAGATGGGACACGGAAGAAAGAAATGTATGGGCAATATGCAGTTCCGGGTTTCCAAGAACTTCCTGAAGAACGATGCCCTCAAGGTGATGTTTGTAGTGCAAGACCTCTTGCATACAGGATATTATTATTTCGAGGCAAACGGCACGCAGTCGCATCGCACGTTAACCCGATATGCAGATAATCAGAAAATTCTTATGAATGTGAGATACACATTCAACGCAACAAGAAATAAATATAAAGGTAGTGGCGCAGGACAGAGCGAAAGACAACGACTTTAAGCAGCTATTCCTGGAAATGTATCCTCGATTGGTGCGTTATGCCGTGTCCATTTTGGGAGACGGCAACGAGGCCCGTGACGTTGTGGGAGATGTTTTCGAGAAGGCGTGGAACCAATTCTCCTCCTTGCAGATGGAAACAAGGAGGAGCTGGCTCTATGCATCGGTGAGAAATGCCTGCCTCAACTGGCTCAAGCACCAGCAGGTGGAACAGACTAACGTAGAGGCGCTGATAGAGGCCACCCGGTATGATATGAGTACCCGGTATGAGGAGCACGAGCGCCTGTTGCAACAGGCGGAGCAGATTGCGAGGGAGCTGAAGGAACCTACCTGCACGATACTCCGCCTCTGCTATTTCGAGCATCTCACCTATCAGCAGGCAGCCGACAGGCTGGGCATCAGTCCCAACACCGTGAAGAAGCATATTTCCAAGGCACTCGCCATCTTGCGCGAGCGAATGAAGCATACAAACATAGAGAATTAGGAGGAAAAATCATGAATAAGAATCAAGATCAAGAACTGGATTATAGAATGGATTCTGTATCAGAAAATGTTTCTGAGAATGCTTCTGAGAAAGTTTCAGAAAATGTTTCTGATGCCCGGCTTTCCCAGATATTCGGGGAAGCCTTGGGCGATGAGCCTTCGAAGGAAGAAACGCTGGCAGCTTGGGAAGCCTTCGAGAAGAAGCATATTTCTTCTGAGGAGGAACATCTACAGAAGGCAGAAGATGAATTGTCTGAGAAAAAGATAGAGGATGAAATCGGAAGAGAATCTTCATCCAGAAAGATTTCCAAAGCCCGAATCCTGGCTTGGATTACTGCCTCAGTTGCAGTAGCGGCAAGCCTCTTCCTTTTTATTTTCCGTTCATCCCAGGAGATTTCTCAGCCTACGGAGTTCTCCATGGAACTTTTCTCGGAGGTCACTTCTCCCAAGCAGGTGGAGCAGACCCTGAGCGATGGCTATTGCGTGGTTTCTACCCCGGCAGCAACCACCACATTGGTAACGCTGAGCGATGGCACCAAGGTGATGCTCAACGCCAATTCTACGCTCGAATATCCTGCATCTTTCGATGATGCAGAAGTCCGGGAAGTCCGTCTGAAGGGCGAGGCTCATTTCGAGGTAACCAAGAATCCTCATCGTCCTTTTGTGGTAAAAGCGGGCGAGATGCAGACGCAGGTATTAGGCACCATATTCGACGTGAAAGCCTATCGCAAGGATGCCCCAAAGGTTACGCTGATGCAGGGCAAGGTGAAGGTGAGCAATGCCGATACGGAGGTAGAAATGCGCCCGGGGCAGACAGCTACGCTCCAGGCGGATAAGATAGTGGTGTCTAAGGCTTCCTCTTCAGCCTCCGACTGGCTGGAAGGCGATTTCGATATGGATCAGGTTACGCTGGCAGAGGCGATGAGCGACATCGGAGCCTGGTATAACAAGACCGTAGTCTTCCAATCCCAGGCGAATATGGATAAGCTCATCCACTTCCGCTTCTCCCGCAGGGCAAGCCTGCAGGAAATCATCACGGCGCTGAACGAGATGGGTGTGGCAAAAGTCAGAATAGAAAAGGGCAAGATCATGGTGCTTTGAGCCATGGTCTTGCCCCTATTCCTGTTCCTGTTCCTATTCCATCAAAATCGATTCCTACAATCGGCTGCAAATGTAGAAAGTTTCCTTCTAAAAAGGAAAGAAATCGGCAATTATTTCCTTTTCAAAAGGAAAGTTTCTGTTTTTATCTAAAATCTCTGTTTGCTCTTTAAAGCTCTAGTTGTTGTCTTGCAGTAGCCATTTCCAGATAGGTACTACCTCTATCGTATAACCATCTGCCTTTATTTGGGTCTGG
>JABLTS010030452.1_pt1 | contig 25957 bp, 46 predicted proteins | sample 7160081 | NCBI WGS metagenome assembly JABLTS01 (sample SAMN14651231, study PRJNA627086) | human gut metagenome | isolation source: feces | host: Homo sapiens | reverse complement strand
TATCAGGCAAATATGAAGAAAGGAGCAAAAATAAAGATGTCTGAAATACAATTACGGAGGAAAATTTATGCAAGAAAAAATGCTTCGTCCAAAAGAGATCAAAATTTGACGAAGCAATTAGATGAAAAACAAAAAGCATTGGAAGATGCAATTAAAGTGTTAAAAAATTTAGTTTGAAACAAGATTTTTATTGGAAGAATGGAGAAAAGATATGACCTATTTAGAATTAGCAAGAAAGATAAAGAGTGCATATAAGGAATTAAAGCAAGATGAAGTATATAAACTTTTCAATATCATATGGAATAATGACCTTGGAGAGTCAGAAATTACAGTTGAAAATGATGCTGGATTTAGAGCAATTATTATTGGCAATACAAGTGGTGTAAAAAAATCAAGAGGTTACATGTATTTGTTTTATACCAATGATGATACAGAATCATTTCCGACTATTAAAGAAATAGAACACAGATTAAAAGTAATTGCAAATCAAGAAATTTTAACAGATAAAAATGCAGATTATTTTGATTGGGAACAGTATGGTTCTTTAGAAGAACAGAGAAAATATTTTTCAGAAATAATTTTAAATACGTTGAAACGATGATTTCTTAATTTATCAAAAATATAGATATAAAAGAAACGAGACTATTGTTCATACAGCCAAAGTACATTGTTCTTATAGAAGCAGAATTTTCAAAAGTGAATTGAGAGGTGCAAAATGAGATTACCACAAGAAATATTTGCAGAAGCATTATGGGTAGAATGGTTTGTTAATTACGGTAATGTTTGCGAAAAGAAATTGCCGGATTTATTGAGGAGGTATAATTTAAAACTCAAAAAAAAGAAAACCTTATATGATATTAAGTTATCAATAGGTAGAGCTTTTAAAAACACTCCTTGTGTTTCTTCTAAGCAAATAGAACGCATTGCAGAGGAAATAGACAAGGTTTGTACCATAGCTAACTGGGAAGAGGCAGTTGCAAAATATACGGTATAAATGAGAAAGAAACATGTGTAGAATCACGAACAGGAGGCAACATATGCAATTAACAAAAGAAATCACAAAAGTCATTGATAACTTTTTACACGAAAAAGGTATATATGGAGTAGATTGCGATGATCTCGAACACAAGATTGCGGAAACCATAAACGGAAAGGAAAGGTAATTATATGAGAGATTCACATAAAGAGTTAGCAATAAAAACAGCAATACAGGAATACAAAAATTCTGTTCTGTTTGGGTTTAGCAGTAATACGGCACATGCTATAAACATGATGGAAAATGTTTTTATTATGTGTTCAGGTAATATTGAAGGTATAGAAGAACTTAGAAAAACCATAAAGGAAGCAAAAGAAAAATATAAAAATGAATTAGGTAACGTAGATTTCTTAATTGGAGGAAATTTCAATGGATGATATGCAATTTGCAAAGTATGCGGCAGATATAAGAGAAATCTTAGAAAAGACAGATCAAGAAAGTCTGGAAAATTTGGTACGAAATGCAGTTGCTTATTCACAGAGCAACAATAATAACAAAGTAAATTGGATCGCACAGGAGTTATTTGTGGATGTTATTTCAGATGAAATGATTGCGGAGATTTTTAATAAGGAGTAAATGGATATTTCTTCGGAAAGGTAAATGGTGAATAATATGAAAGTATTAAACGATGATTTAATGACTACAATGGAATATCACAGATATATATTATCTGAATGTGAAAGACAATGGAAGGAATGTCAAGAAGAAAAATACGGACCTTGGGATAGTCAGTCCGATGATGAAAAAGCCGATTATTATAATTCGCTTTATAGTGAATATGAAAACTTTCTTGGTAAGGCTTGTTGTGATTGCTGCTATGCTAGTGAAAAAGATGGAAAATTTTATTGTAATTTTGGCGATGGCGAAAACTATGGAAAGGAAATTCACGGCAGAAATTATTGTGATGATTTTGAAGAATAGTTTGAAACCAAGATTTCTTAGACAACTTTAGAAAAACGTAGGAAATTTTTATGAAACAGATTATTATTCCGGAAAAAGTATGTCACCGGAGAAAGGCGGAAACAACGAAACTTACTAATGCAAAAATTATTGTAAGAAAAGGAGAAACTTATGAACCCTAACTTAGAAAGAGCGATGAGAGAAAAAGATTTTGACACCATTCTGAAATCAGAATATTCGGAAAGATTCGATAAGATCCGGAAAGAAATGATGGTCATGTCTTGTTACAAATATGGACCACTCAAGGACAACTATGGCAACTACAAATGCATGGATGCCATCGGGAATATCCGGAAACGTCTGGAAAAGTACGAGGAGACCGGGAACACCGAATTTCTGGCCGACATCGCAAACTTTGCCATGATCGAATTCATGTGTCCAAGTATTCCGGGGGCACATTATGAAAAAACAGATTCCGGAGCTTGCGAGACTGTCGGGTTTGGGATCCTGGAACTGAAAAACAAATGATCTACAAGAGGGGCTTTGGCTCCTCTTTTTATTTTTGGAAAAATTCCAGATCCTATAAGTATCAGACAAATTTTTTATGAAAGGAGAAGCGTATTACATGTCTGAAATACAATACAAAGGAGAACTTTATGCAAGAAAAATTACGAATTTACGGAAAATGTCTGCAGAACTGGATGGTTTGGGACGATCGTGGAAAGAAACATATCACACAGGTAGAACTTGCTTATACCGATTATGATCCAGCAGATGGTTCTGTTATTCAGACCGGTTCTGAAGACTTTTCCCTGGAACGCTACAAACAGGAACTGACAAGCAAATACTGTTATACCTGGAATGGAGAAGACCGGACGGAAGAAGGATACCGGCATTTTGTTGCTCACGGGCATTTTCTTTTTCGGAAAGCAGATCTGCTATTATTACATCGGTATCTAAAAATAAAATTTCCAAAAGAAAAACGAATTGAATTGCGTTTCTAAGGGAAAATGATATGGAAGTTAAAAAGATAGCAGATATCCTGCTGAATATGTCGTTGGGTATAGACTACAGAGATGATATTGAAGACAGAGATGATTATGACGAAGCGGTAATGAATTTGAAAAGATAAATTGAAAATCTTGATAAAACATCTGGGTTATACAATGTGTTAGAAAACATAGCAGAGGATAATGATAATGTATTCCAGATGTAAAGAGCGTTTAGGTAGAAAGAAGGTGATGTAATGGAATATGAACATACACCACGACAGATGGCAGAAAAGTTGATGGAATTCAATCGTGATTTTTCGGATAATGAAGATGATGTCAAAAGCGAAACTGAATATCTGATTAAGTTATTTGATGAATTACAAAACTCTGAACAATTTAATGTATTAGCACATCATTTAGACATCATGTTTATGAATGATGCGTTTAATTAGAAGCAACATTTCATGGGAAGATTGGCGTGATACAGATGTTAAATGCAACTAATTGGAAAGAATTGAAAAAACAGCTTAGACAGATACAAGGCAAAGCGATATTTAAGTTAGAGCGTGTTGATAGTATGAATGATGGAACATTTTACAGAGTGTTACACCAGGTTAAACTACATGAAATAGTTTTCTTTGATGGTAAACAGAAAGTATATTTACAGGTAGATAAAGAAACAGAAAATAATATAGAGTTTATTGAAAATGGTTTCAAAATCGGGAATTGTACTTATACGCTAGAGAGAATTATGGAGGTGTAATATGACGAAAGTTCAGAACGCATGGAAAAATATGAGAATTGATTATCAAATCAGATATGCTAGAATGTGCAGAAAGGTAAAAGAAAACGAATTCAATACAGATAATCATGGAGCTTTGATGGAAATGAGTTATGTATTGATTGAAGTGTTTGGATTAACAAGTAAACAGGTAGACGAAGTTGAGAGAAATAATGGCTTTACAGATGAAGATATGGAAGTAGATTAGAAATACGTGTTTCATAGGAAAGGAGATAATGGGAATATGGTTGTTGAAAATTTTGCATTCGAAACACAAAGTAATACCTGTTATGATGGTGATATCAATCTTGGCAGAGCAGTAGTTTTTATGAATCAAAATCATCACGTTGCTAAGATAGATTTTATTTACATGGTGGATAAAAATGATAACTGGTCTTTTCATTATGAGAACGGAACTTGTTTAACGGATGAAGAAAGAACGGAATTGGAAAATTGGTTCATTACTTGCGGATAAGATCATTTTTCTAAGTACCATATTGATCTGCAGCCTACAGTATGCAATTTGTGTGGAGGAAAAACAATTCTTACCAGTAATTCCATCATTTATGGGAAGCAATATGGAAGTGGAAAGTGTTATTACTGTACAAAATGTGGCGCATTTGTCGGAACACATGTTCCACGACCAACCATAGCATTAGGCATTCTTTCCGACGGAAACATGCGCAAGATGCGAAAGAAATGCCATCATTTGTTCGATTCGTTTTGGCACACTTCAAAAGAACGGAACCAATGTTATCAGCGTCTGGCAATGGCACTGGATATCGATATTACCTTTTGCCATTTTGGATATTTTGATCAGGAACAATTAGAGAAAGCATATCAGGTTATGTTAGCCTGGAAAAAGTAAAAAGGAGAAAATGCATGAATAAAACAATCGATGAATATTTTGAAACACATACCGAACCAGTCGAATTAGCTTTCGGCACCTTTTACCCAGCTGCAGACGGCAATGTCCGGCTCGTTATGAGGGATGGCTCTGAAATAACTGCTTTTGACGAAGAAGACCTGCAGGACTTTTATGAGGAACATTCAGCTGGAGAGTTTCGTATCTGCTCCGTATGCGGATCCCCAATGGATGCCGGATACATGTGCGAAGGCAGCGATTTTTATGCCTGCTCAGATACCTGTTTGCATCAGGATATGAACGAGCGTTATGGAGTTGGAAAGTGGAAACCGACCCCTGCACTTACCGCAGAAGAGGAAAGAATGAAGGAAGAAAATGAATTTACCGAAGACAGCTATCATGCATTTCTGGGTAAAGATGGACATTGGCACGCAGATGATACCTTTTACACCGAATGGTATTAGAATACAATTTTGGGAGAAAGCAAATGGAAAAAGAAAAAATCATACAAGAATTACAGAAACACGACTCGACAATCCTAAATTTTCCAGACCGTGGTCCCTGGGGTTCCAGTACCTACCGTGGTAACTGCTCTGGATGGATCCATGCATTTCTTATTTGGAAATATCAGGTCACAAAGATGGCGGAATTATTTGCCGGATCCGGGACAGGATATGATGTGGCAAAAGACATGGGAATTGCCTATTCGGGCGCTGACCTGAATCCAATACCGGTCCGTCCGGGGATCTTGCAGAATGATGCGACAAGGGATATGGTTCCGGAATCATTTCTGGATGCTGACTTCCTTTTTATGCACCCGCCATATGGTCTGGAAATCAAAATTCCCTATGCAGGAAGCATGTATGCAGACCCGACCGGGGATCTGTCCAGGGCTGATCTTGGACAGATGCCATGGAAACAATTTATGCGGACGCTCAATGAAATCGTTATGCAATATTATGCAGCCATGATGAATGGCGGAAAGATGGGGATCCTCATGGGCGATGTCCGTCGGAATGGCTTACATTCCATGTTTACGGACATCGTAAAACCGGGACAGCTAGAACAGATTTTGATCAAGGTCCAGAACAATTACACTTCTAAAAACCGCACCTATCATTCCCGAAATTTTGTTCCACTGGAACATGAGTATCTGCTTATACTGAAAAAGGTCATGCCATATCTGCTTACTTTCCAATATCCACAGGAACATCAGTTAGATATCCGCAATTCCAAAACGGCTACCTGGCGGGATGTAGTAAAAGCTGTTATGGAGCATTTGGGCGAAAAGGCTTCACTTCCGGAAATTTACAAAGAAATCTCTGGATATGAGAAAGCAAAACAAAATCCACATTGGAAAGAAAAGGTACGGCAGACCCTGCAGATCACACCTTGTTTTGCTTCTTCTGAACGTGGAATCTGGAAGTTACAGGCAGCGGCATAGGAAGGAGAACAATATGTCTACAACTGTTATTTATGAAAAAATACAAAAACTGAAACTGGAAATGATTTTGGACGGATGGGATATTGAGGAAAAATATTCCAACGATGGTTGGAAAAATCATCCCGGCTATACGATATGGGCTAAAAGAGACGATTGGCATGAGAAATATGCGTGTCTGATTACTGGACATTCCGTTGCTTTCTGGACAACCTGTGAAAACTTTTTATGCCTTTCTGACATGCTTGGAGCAGTATCCACATTAAGAAAACGGACGCAAAAAGCCTGGGAAAAATTCCCAAATTCTGTTCCCTGCCAGAGTAGAAATGGAGATATTGTAGAAGATTTCTGTGTAACTCCGTTTGATAATGTTTCAAAAATCGCAGATTTCATGGAAGAAGCTAAAATATTTTCTGAGTAGTTCACACAAAAAATTATATGCATTCAATATGACAGGGCTTTTCAGCCCTGTTTTTATTTTTCATTCTTTTTTCCACTCTATAAGTATCAGGTAAATACATGAACGAAAGGAGAGTACAGAACATTCACCTGAAATACAATTTGTCTAAGAGAAAGGAAAATTACTATGGAGAAAATTTTTGAGTACAACGAACAGATTATTACGATTGAAACAGAAGAACAGCTGCATGAACTGACAGCTAAAATGAAAAAACTGGAAAAATTCGTGCCGTGCGTGATCAACGATGTGGCAGTCGTTGGTATCGATAAGGAAAAAGAATTGTTTTTGGAGGAGCAATGCAATAACATCGCTGTAAATCTGCATGGTTCCCCTTTAAAAGTTGGATCCATCAACCCAGATGTTCCAGAAAATCATGAATGTATCGAACTGGACGGCATGTTCCTGGCATTCCCATGGAATGAGAGTTACAAGATCCTGCCATTCATGTCGGTAGGATACCCATCGATTCTGAAACGTCTGGAAATGGACTGTGGTGCTATGATGCGTTTTTCGGTAAAAGCTGATAAACTGCCACTTCCGGCGGATGAAAAAGGTCAGATGCTGACCCGAATCGCCCAGTTGAATTCCAAACTGTGTTATGTGGTCACACTGGATGGAAAAGTTCCAAGTGTCGTATCAGACCAGTATGTCCAACTGCCTTATGACGATCTGATCCATACCATGACAGATGTACTGACGAAAGAACACCCAGATATGAAATTTCATAATGGTACCTTGACCTATGAATATCTGGTTGCCAATTATCAGTTAAATGACACGATGATGGAGGAATCGTTACGGTTGACCCTGGAAAGTGCAGGACGGAAAGTGGATTCTCTTTCTGCTGGGATCACTTTTTCCAGTTCCGATCTGGGATTATCCAGTGTTTTCTTAACCCTGTATCTGAACCTGAACGGTATTCGGATCTCTCTGGGAGACGGTATCCGTATGGAACACAAGGGAGAGGAAGCATCGATGGAAAATTTCCAGAAAAAATGTAAAGAACTGGGCCGGGTCCTTCAGGAAAATGAAGAACGGATTGAGGAACTTGGTTTAATGAAAGTTGCTGATGTCCCAGGTGTGGTAAAAGCAGTTGCATCGAAAAATCCATTTTTGCCAAAAGCTGCCATGGACCGTGTGATTTCTGATCTGGTTGCAGCCGGGGTTGATTCTGGAACAGGCATTGATGTTTATCTGGCACTGAATGAGATCGTACAGATCCATATGAATACACAAAAAGTATCTGATGAACGTTTCCTGGCGATGACAGAAGGTGTCGCAAAACTGATGTTTACGGACTTTTCTAAAATTCAGCCGGAAGAAATATAGGAGGAAAAATATATGAGTACAAAAGCATATCATACATATGGTTACGGAATTTGCGTAGAAAAGATCGAAAATGTTGAAAAAAACAACTTACTTTCCCTGATCCGGATGGCTCCGGAATTTTACGAGGGCTATCAGGAATGGGAAGAAGAATAGAAACTGGGGGAAGGTCGAAAACCAGACGTGGACGACATTTTAGAAGATTTTGTAGAAGATTATGCGCAGTTTTCTACTGGAAATCTGGCGTCCATCCTCCAGGAGGTAATTAAAGAATTGGAAGGTATTGAGTTAACTGCTTGCGAAGACTGGAATCGTGGTGTCTATCTGGTTTACGAACCAGATTACCCATGGAATGTTAAAAATCGTCCAAAAGAACAGAACCTGACAGAAGAAGATCTGGTTGCTATTTTTGCAAAGTATCTGGCGGTTGTAACAGATTCTGAACTGGATGTGGACTATCAGGCAGTGGAATATTACGGATAAATTTTTTTGTCCGAAAATTTGACAGATTTTCCAAATTGATTATAATTAAAAGTGCGAATAGGAAGCACACATCAGATCTCAGGGAGATTCGCACCAGAATTTTTAGAAAACATGTGTGTTGTGGCTTATTTGCTGTCGCTCCCTTTGTGGGAGCGTGGATTTAAACACTGATTCTATCAGAAATTGTACTTGCAACAAACGTCGCTCCCCTTGTGGGAGCGTGGATTTAAACACCAATGGACTGCGATCTATATAGCCTTCTGCTAGTCGCTCCCCATGTGGAAGTGTAAGGAAAAATAGAAAGAGCCAATTATGGCTCTTTTTATTTTATCCTTTTTTCTCAATTCTATATGTATCAGACAAATAAATTACGAAAGGAGAAATCAAAAAATCGTCTGAAATACAATTACGGAAGGGAAAAAGATGAAAACAGCATATTTCGTAAAAATCGATGCACAGAACAATAACAATCGATACTATAAAATGTACCAGAACAGTCCAAATTCTTTCCTGGTAGAGATCGGCCGTGTAGGAATTCAGCCAGTGATCCGTCCGTATCCAATAAGTTCCTGGGATACTGTGTATCAGAAAAAACTGGCAGAAGGCTATATAGACCGTACTCCATTAACACAGATTACCAAATCCGGAAAATATAAGGAAATTGAAGATCTGGAAGTCCGGGAATTGATCGATTACCTGCAAAAGGAAAGCAGCATAGCGATCAAAGAAAACTATACGGTATCTTTTGATGAGATCACACCGAAGATGTTACAAGAGGCGGATAAACTTCTGGAACAGTATGGAAATAATTGGCAGGAGAATAATAAAATTCTCTGTAAATTATTCTCTGTGATCCCGCGAAAAATGGATCAGGTTAAAGATTACCTGCTGCCGGAAAATGCATCAGAGGAACAGATTTTCTCTGTACTACAACGGGAACAGGAATTTCTGGATGTTTTGCGAACCAAGATCCATATGGACCGGAACCAGATCGAGAAAGGAACCCTTCTGGACTCCTGGAAAACCTCTATCACGCCGGTTACGTCTGAGAGAGAACTTGGAGAGATTAAGGAACATATGGGAGAAAATGCATCCCAGTTTGTCCGTGCGTTCCGTGTAAGAAATCAGACATTGGACGATGCTTTTTGGAAAAATTATAAGAAAAACGGATATCACAAGTCGGATATCCATTATTACTATCATGGAACCAGAAACATGAACTGCTTGTCCATTATGAAAAATGGACTGTTATTAAACCCCAATGCTCCGCGAACCGGCGCTATGTTTGGGCATGGCATTTACCTGGCAAACAAAGCACAGAAGAGTCTGCATTATACTTCTTTGCATGGATCCTTATATGCCAAGGGTCATTCAGGACGGGGATATCTCTTTGTACTGAAATCTGCATACGCAGATCCAATACATGTATCCCATTGGGAACACTATATGTCATGCTATACTGCAAAGAAAATCGCACCACATGATGCGGTTTTTGCCCATGCCGGGGATTCCCTGGTCAATGATGAGATCATCGTGTTCCGGGAATCACAGGTTACATTACAATATATCATAGAAGTGCAAAATTAAGGAGGATATATATATGATCTACGAAAAAATTGGAAATATTTTAGAACAGACAGATGCTCCATACATTTGTCATCAGGTCAACTGCAAAGGTGTTATGGGTGCTGGTTTGGCACGACAGATTAAGCCTTTGCTTACGCAGGAACAATTTGGACAATATCAGACAGTGTGTGCCAAGTATGGTGCTGGCTGTTTGGGAAAGATACAGTTATTCCCGCTACAGGACAAAAGCAAACGAACAATTGTTAATATTTTCGGAGAAAACATCCCTACTGAACATCAGTGCGATACGGATTATGTTGCACTCAAAAACGGTTTATTGGCAATCGCGCGCATTGCATATCAGGAAAAGAAAGCGGTTGCGATTCCTGGAATGATCGGGTGTGGACTTGCTGGAGGAGACTGGCAATTTGTTTATAAATCCATTCTTCTTCCGATTTTCGAGAATCGACTGGTCGATCTGTTCATCTTCTGGCTGAACGAAGATCTGAACGAAAAGGGAAATGAGTTAATCCGCTACACGGACCCTCATCCTATTATATTTTAGATTTCAAAAAAGGCATGGCGATGCGCTGTGCCTTTTCGTTTGACTTTTTTATAGCTTTTTGGCATAATATTGGCATATTACGGAGGACAAATGTATGAAAATTGAAGAATTGATCGGAACACATATTTTCGACGGAGCAATAGACTATAGAATAAATGGTTACAGCTACCCAAACATATATGCGGAAGAATTGGAATATGATGAAAGTTCAGACGAATTCTGGAAAACAGGAAGAAACATCGTGTTACGCTCCAGTGAAGTTGAAAGAGATTACAAAAACGACTATGGAACAGAAATAAAAATTGTATGGTAACTCTTTTTTATACGCAAAAAAACGACCTCAGCTTACAGAGTCCCTAGCAGAAAGCCCACGGTTTTAACATATTACGGAGGAAAAAATGGAAAAATATATGAATGCACCTATGGAACCATCCTGGACAGTCCAGGATATCATAGCTGAGTACAAGAATTCTAAGGACAAGAAAACGATATCCAGAAGATATCAGCTACCCGTATCAGAGGTTACAAAAATTTTGAAAGGGACAGCTATATGTGGAAAATAGGGGAGGAGTGCTTCTTTGTCGAAAGTGGACGCAGGGTTATATCCGGAAAAATCGTCCAGATTTCCGGAGACTTTCTTTTGGTCCGGTATGGAACGGAACAAGGAACCCGGCTGCGTTCTTCCAAAGTATACCACACAGAAGAGGAAGCACAAGAACATGTGTATGTGGAGGAACCGAAAAAGAAACGGATCCGGTCTCCGTATGACTACTGGCGTTAGAAAATACCGATATACCATCTGAATCCATCCAGTTCTGCTCTCGACAACCAGCTGCTTGGCTCTTTTGGAAAATTTCATTGCTCACTTATAAGGAACCTAATTGGTTCCTTTTTGTTTTGCAACTTTTTCGGCACTCTATAAATAACGGCATTTGCCGAACATACAATAGGAGGGTTAGAAATTGCTTGTACAAACACAAAATGGTCAGATAATCTGCAACATGGACTATTTGCTCAGTATCCGGATGGAGGAAAAGGTCGGAATGTCATTGCTGACTGCAATCCCTGTGAGTGGAGACGAAATCTCATTGGGTATATTTTCTTCTTCAGGGAAATGCAGAAAGGTATTGGAAGATTTGGAACGGGTATGGGAAGGCTCAGAAAAAACACTATATAAAATTCCAGAAGACAAATAGTCAGGTTATTCCTGGCTATTTTTGTTTCCAACTATTTTTTGACATACTATGAATATCAGATCAATACCGGAAGAAAGGAGGAAAACGACTAGATCTGAAATACAATTTTGAAAGGAAAAAGCTTATGTACATTAGATCACAAAAAGGATTTTTACTATGTAATGCAGCAGCTATTGCTTCTATAAAAACGGACAAATCTAAAATTACCAATACAATTTTTGCAGAAATGGTGGATGGATGCAAAATCCCATTAGGCTTTTATGATTCTTACGACCGGTGTAAAGAAATCATGCTTAGTATCCATAACAGACAGAAGAAAAATAATGTGGAACATCACTCAACAGCAGATTCTATAAACATGGATACAGCCAAGAAAGATTTTATTCTACGTCACCTTGATGATATTGCTTCTATTCAAGTTGATACCATGAATACTATTTGGGCGATAATGATTGATGGAAGCTACACTTCACTTGGTATTTTCAAATCAGCAGATCAATGTCGGAAAGTTCTGGATGATATTGAACATGTTGTGGGGGATGTATTTCATATGCCTCCAAAATATATAAACTCTTAATCATAGCACCATGAGGAGGACTGAAAATATGGCAGAAAGACATATGTCCGATAAACAATATAACTGTATTGCATGGATTTGCAATACCTTGGGTATCGAGTATAACGGTACTACGAGTAGTTACGATGCTTGGAAATTCATTTCAGACAACAAACCACTTGCTGATAAAAAAATGAAGGAAATTGAAGCAAACAAAAAATCTCTCATTCAGAAAGATCCTGGACAAGCTGCAGACTCATTTGTCTTACAGGCAATGGCTGCTGTCGGATATCCAAAATATTCCTGCACATGGGATGCAAGAAGCAGAGAATTTTCAAATGAGTTCGATGGGATTAATCTTGATGATGATCTCATCAACACTATCTGTCCGAATGGCATCCGCTGTGCTGATGATATTGAAGAATTCGGATGGATGTTTGCTCTCCATGACAATCCATTGCTGTAACAATACAATTACATATAACGAAAGGAAGTATTAATATGTTCATTAAATCACAAAATGGCTTTACCCTTTGCAACATGGCAAATATCATCTGTCTGCATATCCAGCGTTCCTCTTACGAATCTGCAATTGTTGCAGAGGCCGTTACTGGGAATAAAATCCCATTGGGATCTTATACTTCCAGTAAACGCTGTAGAGAGATTCTGTATGTTATCGAAACAAAATTGCAGAACGAATGCTATACTACGGACGTATTCGATCATGCAGCTTCTGCAAGTGTTCCTCGTATCGGTATGAAGAATACTGTTTTTACAATGCCAGAAAAATGAAAAATATCACTCCGCAGTTTTCTGTGGGGTGAAAAAGAAAGGAATATATATTATGAGCAAAATTATCAATTTCGCAAACCAGGATCTTCCTGAATCTTCCAATGGATTGGAAGACTATATCGGATATCTGCGAACCACAGCAGATATTTTGGAAGGCTGCAATATTTATGCACAAGATATGGGAACATCCACTTTGGCGGTAATCGGCCTCGATTTTTCAGAATTTTCCTTTGTTTCGGAAAAATCCACCACTTCGCCAGAAGGTCTCATCTCTTTAACCTACATGTATCAATCCCAAAATGCTGTATATACGGTAGTTTTTGATTTTGATCTGGCAGAAGATTCCATCTCCTTCAATATCATAAAACAGAAAAATGGAACAACTTATTTTTATAATTTTGAAGAACATATGTGGGAAGAAGATAAGGGACTGGATATTCCAAAGGAATTAGAAGACATTCTGGATGAAGATACATTAGAAGCAGATTTTGTACAGAAATATATCGGAGACGACCAGGAAGAGATAACCGTAAAGGGATACGAAGAATTCCGTAATACATATTCTGCATTATATACTTTATACGAGAAAACCCATATGTATATGAATCCATCCTGTTTCTTTCCTTTATACGAGAACAAACCATGCTTATACCTCCGACCAAAGGATCTGTTCCGCCATGGATTTGTAGTTGGATGCGAAGGGAATACTTACATCCTGTACCAGGAAGCCGGAATCTACGAACACTGGAATGAACCATATATCCATGAAGTCGGTCGTACCGATGACATTCTGCAGATGGAACAGTGCTTAAACAAACTGGCAAACCGATACACGGACGATGATATTTTTACGCTTCCGTTATCATTGGATGCATACACGGAATCTAAGGATCCTAAAAATCTTGGAAATGATTTCGTAATGGGTGATCGGACACAGCTTACTAAACAGGAAATCAAAAACTTTTATTCTGGGAAAAAAGCTATGAAAAAACTGGAACAATATATATAAGAAAAGGAGAAAAATGTATGCTTGTAGAACTTACTTACGCTTGTAGTATGGGATGTACACACTGTATGTCGGACTGTAAGCCAAATGGAGAACATATGCCGGTAAAAGTCGTAGAGGACACACTGGATTTCATGGTAAAAAACAGGATCCCAACCTGGAGTTTTTCTGGAGGGGAGATGTTTGAACATCCAGATATTTTGGAAATTCTTAAGCTGATCGAAATTTACTGGAGAAAATCGGTAATCAAATGCCCGCTTATTTTCATTACGAACGGGAGAATCCTAGCACGTAACGAAAAGATTTACGAGACGGTTTCTGATCTTCAGAAAAAATACAGCAAACGGTTTATCATGATCCAGGTTACGGACGATTCACGGTTTTACCCGGATCCTTTATCGAAAAAGGAAAAATATCGATTATCAAAACTGAATGCGAGCATCGAGCCAGTTCCTGCGAATCTACGGAACAAAGAACAATGTCTGTACCCACAAGGACGAGCATTACAAAATTATCCGGATGCAAATTGGAATACTGTTGGTCCAAAATGTGCCAATTGTATTCTTATCGCAAAGCAACATCCGAATATGACATTTTCAGACCTTGTACAAACAATGCTGTCTTACGGAATAGTCTGCACACCGGTCGTTGCTCCGGATGGTAGTATCAAAGTTGGAGAATCTGCATTGTGTCCATCGGTGGCATCCATTTACGATTCCGGTTCGGATATTATGAAAGAAATTCGGAATTGCCATTGTCATTCATGTAAAATTCCGTGTGAGCGCATGAAAGAGCTAACCCCGATGGCTTACCAATTGCTTTATTCATAATCGAAATCCAAAAAGGGACTGTTGCGCATGTAACAGCCTCTTTTTATTTTTTTTTCCTTTTACCATCCTATATGTATCAGATCAATTAAGCAGATAGGAGAATATACGATCTGAAATACAATAAAGGAGATATACATGTACGAAAGAATCATTGACAAAGTAACACTGTCCGGAACTATCCTTTCCAAACCAGTTCTGAACTATGAAGAAAACGGAGAAAAATTTTATCAAATGGAGTTAAGTATCAGCCGCCTGAGCGGAACTGCAGACATTATTCCTGTGCAGTTTTCGGAAAGACGGACTGATCCCAGTCTGCTTTATGCTGGAAATTACGTAAAAGTAAAGGGAGAATTCCGGTCTTTTAATATCAAAGTGGCTGGGGAAGAAAAGACACATCTGAGACTGATCGTCTTGGCAGACATGCTGTATTTGTCTGAAGATATGGAACAGGATAAAAATGAAGTCGAATTGGACGGACACCTTTTTAAAACGCCTTATTTCCGCCAAGTTGGAGTAAAAGAAACTCCAATTGCAGATCTTGCTATCGCAGTAAACCATGAGGATGGGACTTCTTCCTATATCCCTTGTATCTGTTGGAACGCAACTGCTATTTATGCCCAGAGGAATTTCCAAGTAGGAACTCATGTGCATTTGAATGGAAGGATTCAAAGCAGGAAGTTTAACAAACTCTTACCGGATGGTACTGTTTTATTTAAAACCGTATACGAGGTTTCGATTCACACCGTCTTGGAGGAAAAAGAAAAATGAGATCCAAAAAAAGAGAATCCGAAAGCATTGTGCTTTTGGGTTCTTTTGTTTTGTGTTTTTTCCCGGATTCTATAAGTATCAGACAATTTTTACAGAGTCCCTAGCAGAAAGCCCACGTTTTTAACCGCGGGATGGATGCGTCTTTTCTTTTTTGATGTAGATAATACTATTGTATATATCTACGTTTCATGCTATACTATTGCTATGAAGAATATTGCGAATGAATACAGAAGAACAGCAACCACTGTATCCCTGATCCGGTATCATCTGGTGTTCTGCCCACGCTACCGCCGAAAGATCTTTCTGATCCCGGGGGTAGAGAATTCGTTTAAAACCCATACTGCCAGGACATGCAAGGAGGCTGGCATACGGATCCTGGCGATGGAATGCCATATCGACCATGTACATATGTTCGTGGATGTACCGCCACAGATGTCGATCCCGGAGATCCTCAAAGTGATCAAGGGAAGCACATCCCATACCCTGCGGGAAGAGTTCCCACAGCTGGCAGCCATGCCCTCTTTGTGGACACGTTCCTACTTTGTCAGTACGGCAGGGAATGTCAGCGCGGAAACGATTCAAGGATACGTAGAGACACAAAAGACCAGGCCATAGAAAGGAGAGACCGATGCATACGCTGAAACTGTTATTACGGACAACCAGACAGGACGATGCGTTCCTTGCATCGGTCTTTTCTGCCATCACAAATGTACATAACGAGATCGTGGAGGAGGGGAAGAAACGCCTCCGGATGCTGAAAAGAGATAAACACTACCGGTATGCGAGAGGACACTATGGAGCTTGCAAAAAGAACTGCGAAGGACTGAAAACCCAGATCACTGCCCTGGAAAAGTCATTGGATGGGACGGACGATGACAATGCGTGCGGGTCTATCCAAAAGGAGTTGGGAGACCGGAAAACCAATCTGCGGAAGGTGGATACTGAAAGAAAACAGTTCAAGGAAGAACTTCAGGCATGTATGGCACAGTACGGTATGACAAAGAGTACTCTGGAAGTCTTTGCCACCCAGAGGCTGAACAAAAAATATAAGGGGATCCTAAACAGCCAGCAGATCCAGGTAGAGGCAGACCGTGTGTGGACGGGGATCGAGAAAGTCCTCTACCAGGAGGGAAAGAATATCCACTACAAAAAGTACCGGGATATCCGTTCCGTAAGGGGGAAGCAGAACTCGACCGGGTTCCGGTTCGATAAGACTTCCTTGTCGGTACGGTATGGGAAAAACTCCATCCCCATCGCTTATCGGGAGAAGTTGGAAACAGCTGCAGCTGGGGAAGTTGAGGATAAGGACCTTTCCTACAAACTGGAAGCCCTGTCCGGTAAGATCCGTTACTGTGAGATTATCAGGGAAGAATTCAACGATGGCTACCACTACTATGCGAACCTCTATATCGAAGGGGATGCCCCGAAGAAACTCATACCAGGGAATGGCAGGTGTGGCATAGACCCCGGGGTATCCACAGTCGCTGCCGTTTCGGAAGAGGAACTGTTTTTAGAGGAACTTGTCCCGGAGTATAAGAAGTATGATAAGTCCATCTTCAAGCTCCAGCGGAAAGCAGACAGGCTCCGCCGGGAATTGAACCCGGAGTATTACAAGGAAGACGGGACGATTATCAAGCAGAAGCCCCACGAAAAACGAGTCTGGAAGACCAGCCCGGTGTATGTGTCCGTGATGCGGATGATCCGTATCCTCTACCGGAAAAAGAAAGCCTACACTGCCACGGTTCATGCCGCTTTGTGTAACCGGATCATAAAAAGTGCAGATGTCTTCCGGGTGGAAGCCATGGACTTCCCGGCACTGGCAAAACGGGCAAAAGAGACCCGGCGGGCGGATACCGCTACCACGGTTACAAAAGCAGACGGTACCACGCAGGAGATCCGAAAATTCAAGCGCAAGAAACGATTCGGGAAAAGTATTACAAGCCGTTCCCCGGGACTTTTTTTGGATATGCTGAAAAGAAAGTGCAGCCAGTACGGGCTGGATATCCGGGATACGGATACCCGTCAGATGAAAGCATCTCAGTATGACCATACGTCAGACACTTACCAGAAGCATCCGTTGAAAGAACGAACCCGGACACTTTCCGACAGTTCTGTCGTACAGAGGGATCTCTACAGTGCTTTCCTACAACAGCACGCGGATGAAGAAGGTAAACATCCAGACCGTATATCCTGCATCCGGGACTTCCCGTCATTTAAAGCCAGACAGGATGCCCTGCTTGCAAGAATGAAAGCCGAAGGGATTTCCATGAAACAATGCTTTGGTTTTTAAAAATAAAGAACTTGTACACCCGGTCTTTTGTAACCGTAAACTTATTCCTGCCGTAAGCAGCGGCGTAAAAACGGCTTCGGGCGGTCTCCGATAGCAGACTGCGGCCAAGACAGAGCCGTTCGGTTGTAAGTAGCGCTCCGGTGCGAAAGCTTAACCCGTAAACTATGGTTGGATCCACCCTGGGAAAAGAGACAAAGTAGGGGCATCCGTATGGCAGACTGCCGTAGCGTGATGTCGACCGAAAAGGTGAGAAAGAGGTACCGGGCATCCTTTAGAAATCTCTGGGATTCTACAAAAAGAATTCCACGGTTTTAACCGTGGGAGTTGTCAAAAGGACATCAGGGAAATGGCTCATCTTGATCGGCACAGCGATACATACTATCGTTTGTCCATGGAAAAACCGGCGATCACTCTGGTCAATTGGAGGAAAGTCAATACCATGCCACCGGTTGGGAACCGGATCCTATCCATTGCGGAAGCAGCTAGTTTAACCGGACTGAACGGAAAATTTCAGTTTTTTGGAACACTCAACGATAAACAGCAGCAGCTCGGCAATGCTGTCACACAGGCGATCGCTTCTTTTGTAAAAAGCATTGTAAAGAATGCGTTGTATTGTTTTGCGAACAACAGGTTACAGATTTCATTGTAATTTTGGAAAAACAGGGTCGATTTTGGCCCTGTTCTTTTTGTGTTTCACCATACTATATATAGAAACTTATAACTAGGAGGAAATTTGTGAAAAAAATCAATGAATTAACAGGATTTCGGGATCCAAATGCGTGTGAAAAAGAATTTATCGGACAGTATTTTGAAAAAATATTTCAGCATCAGATAAAAACATGTAAGGGACTCCGTATTATCTTATGTGTAATTGGAATATCCTGCGTAAGCGCATGTAGCGTGCGTGGATTTTTAGCACTTGTAATCGGGCTTATAGCATTTATATTGGCGTTTGGAACACTTCGGACAAAGAAAAAATATCTGAAAAACATCCAAGTGTTTAAAAACGGACAGTTTCAGGTACTCGAAGGGAATGTGACAGAGATCTTTGCAAACATGGAATATCCGGGATGCTGTAATGTCCGTTTTCAGTCTGCAAAAGGAGAAATTTTGAAAATGTTATGTACGGTCCGGCAGGAAGAACTGCAGGTCGGAACGCCCCTTTTGCTGGCATATGCGGATGAGAATGTAGTCAAAGGTGGAATTTCCCGCGCATTCACGCCGTATATGATGACAGAAGAAGGATTGAGACACTGGTTGTAGAAATCAGGCTCTTTACCTATATATAAAAAATTTTAGGAGGAAAATTTATGAGAAAAGAATTATATCTACCCATTTTGCTTGTATCCACAATCTGTATTGCTGGATGCGGAAAGAAAACACCAGATTTGGAAGCAGCATCAAATGCTACGGATATTCCTGCAGTTACAAAAGAGGTGGAAACAGAAATCACTGCAGAACCAACAGTAAACCCCACAGAAGATGCTGAGGAATCTGTAGCGAACATAAGTGATGTATATCCAACTGCCACTGGCATTACAGATATTGCTATGGGAATCAGCGAAGATATGTGCACATTCAAGGTTCCGTTGAATTATGTCCTGGCTGGTGGTTCTTACGGTGAAGATGGAAAAGAAAAAACAATAGCGGGCTTAAATTCAGCTACGACCACTGTGGAAGATGCCCTAGCAGCTGGCAGTTTTTCTACCGGAGAGCATTTGGCGTTCTTTACTATGACTTCCCTGGATGATAATACCATGCTTACGGCATCTCTTGGAACATCCGATCTGATGGCGTGGGACGACTACAAAACCACGTATCCGGATGCAAAAGAGATTGGTGATGAGAATATCCCGGCACTTGTTTACCATGTCGAAGGAATCAGTGGAAATTCCCTGGCAATCGCGATCCATGTCAATGAAGATGTGACTTTACAGATTGTGTATGAGGGAAATGCTGGAGAAACTGTAGGAGAGGACCAGCTGGCTCAGGATCTCTATGGTCTGATAACTGTTTTGTAAAGGAAGGAGAGAAACATGGACACCTTCACGGCTTGTTGTTTTACCGGTCATCGCAACCTTCCAGAATCTTCCATCTCCATCCTTCGGAAACGACTGCAGTTTTGCATTGAGAACTATATCCGGGACGGAGGAAGATATTTTGCGTGTGGTGGTGCTTTCGGCTTTGACCTTTTGGCAGCAGAAGAGGTTTTGAAAGCGAAATAAAAATATCCGCAAGTCCAGATGATCCTCCTGCTGCCGTATCCAGGTTACACCAAGTACTGGAAGCAAGAAGACCAGGAACGCTTTGCAACAGTCTGGCCGCATTGTACCTACAAGTATATCGCGGATTCCTACCACAAAGGGGTCTATTTCGAACGGGACCGAAAACTGGTTGAGGGAAGCGATACCTGCATCTGTTACCTGACACAAACGGATTCTTCTGGTACCGGATATACCGTAGAACAGGCAAAAAAACACTCTTTGTGGATCTGTAACCTGGCAGATGAACAGTTGTGGAATTAGCCGTCCGAAAAAATCCAAAATTTTACCTTTTTCGGCATACTATATATGAAATAGCAATGCAAGAGAGGTGATTTTTTGGACCAAAACACAAAAAAGATTTTTGATTGGAAAGCAATCGCAATAGAAGAACTCGGTATGGGGAAACGGACAGAAAACGCAGCAAAAAGACTTGGAATCCAGACAGCGGAAGATCTGTTATATCATTTTCCTTACACTTATGAAGCTTATCCAGTGCCCCTTCCTGTTTATCAGATCCCAGAAGGGCGGCGGGCGATCCGTGTGATCTTGGATCAGTTTCTGGATTATTCTGGAAAATTACCCAAGATACGTACCCATGATCCATCCGGGACGATCTGGGTGCGGTGGTTCCATCCACCTTATACCGTTAAGGATTTTTCTCCTGGGGATATTTATGTCTTTGTTGGTGAGATTTCGTATTTTCATGGATATCCGCAAATGACGCAGCCACAGATCTATACACCAAAAGAATATGAGCAGATGACTGGAACTATGCAGCCTGTCTATCCGCTGACGCGTGGGCTGACACAGTTGGTGCTTCGCAAATATACATCACTGTTACTGCAAGGGAAAGAGTGTCCGGAAACACTTTCCATAGAAGTCATGGAAAAATACGGCCTTTGTTCCAGGACAGATGCCTTACATTGGATCCATTATCCCAAAACCAAGGAGGAATATCTTGCTGCATACCGAAGGATTGTATTTGAGGAATTTTTCTGGTTCCGAAAAGATCTTTCTAAGACTTTTTCTGAGGTAAGGAATACCTGTAAACTGAAAGAACAGTCTGAAACAACAGCATTACTTCCGCAGCTGCCATTTGCTTTGACAAAAGGACAGAAGAAATGTTTTTCCGAGATCTGTAAAAAGGTCAAAGGGCAGAAACGTTTGAATCTTTTGGTACAGGGGGATGTCGGATCCGGAAAAACCATCATCGCAATCTTATCTATGTTCCTGGCAGCGGAGAATGGCTATCAGGCAGTTTTAATGGCACCAACGGAGGTTTTGGCTACCCAGCATTATGAAGAACTGCGGCATATGCTGGAGACCTACAATCTGGACTATACAGCCCAATTATTAACTGGATCCACCAAAAAGAAAGCTGCCATCTATAAAAAAATCTGTTCCGGAAAGATCCAGCTCCTTGTAGGAACCCATGCCGTGATTACGGAAAAAGTAGAATTTTCTAATCTTGGACTGGTCATTACCGATGAACAACACCGTTTTGGTGTCAAGCAGCGGGAAACACTGGAACAAAAAGGGATTTATCCGCACAACATTGTCATGAGTGCTACTCCGATTCCACGTTCCCTTGGGCTGATTTTATATGGAAATATGGATATCTGCACGATCCAGGACAAACCTGCAAACCGGCTGCCTATCAAAAACTGCGTGCTTCAAAAAGGGGATCGTATGCGTGCCTGGAAATTTTTATACCAGGAACTGGAACATGGCAGACAAGCCTATATCATCTGCCCCATGATCGAATGGAACCCGAATTTCCCGGTCATTGACCTGGGATCCTATTACAGAGATCTCAGGAAAGCTTTTCCGGAAAAATATGAGATCCGTATTCTTCACGGCAAAATGAAAGCTGCGGAAAAAGAACAGATTATGCAGGAATTTCAGGAAAACAAAGTACAAATTTTACTTTCTACCACTGTTGTAGAAGTTGGAGTAAATGTCCCAAATGCTACCGTTATGCTGATTGAAAATGCGGAACGTTTTGGAATGTCCCAATTGCATCAGCTCAGAGGAAGGGTTGGCAGGGGAAAATGGCAAAGTTACTGTATTTTCCTGAATGGTTCTGAGGATTCTTGTGAACGCTTGGATTTTATGGCTTCCACAAATGACGGATTTTTGATCGCAGAACAGGATATGAAAATGCGTGGTGTTGGAGAGTTCTTTGGCGAAAAGCAGTCCGGTGACACGGATTTTAAACTGGCAGATATTTACAAAGATAGCAAACTTTTGCAACTAGCAACAGAAGCTGCAGAACAATTCGAAAAGTAGCATCTTAGGATGCTGCTTTTTTCGTCCGAAAAATCCAAATTTTCTTACGTTTCTCCATACTATATACAGGAGGAAAAGCTTATGCGCAGTATCATCAAATACCCGGGAAGTAAGTTTCGGATCGCTAAACAGATCATTTCCTACTTCCCGGAACATCGAACATATCTGGAACCTTTTTTCGGCAGCGGGGCTGTTTTATTTAACAAGGATCGGTCAGCGATTGAAACAGTCAATGACCTGGATCAGGATGTGGTCTGTTTTTTTTGAATGGGTAAAAAATGATCCGGAAAAACTGGCCCATGAAATCGCTTTTACACCATATGCCAGAAAGATATACGAAAATGCCTGTACGGAAATTCCTGCGGATTCTCTCCAGCAGGCAGTATTTTTTTGTATCCGGTTGAATATGGGATTCGGATTTCGTACTGGAGGTCCTGCATCCGGTTGGAAATCGGATATCTCTGGTAGAGAAAAAGCATATGCAGCCCAGGATTGGAAGACGCTTCCGGAACGGTTGTTGGAAGCAGCAGAGCGGTTACGGGGAGTTCAAATTGAATGTTTTCCAGCAATTTCTTTGATCCAGAAATATCGTTCGGACCATGTACTGATCTACTGTGATCCACCATATTTACTATCTACGCGATCCGGTGGAAAACAATACCGTATGGAAATGGATGAAAAACAGCACACTGACCTACTGGAGGTTTTACTGGAACATCCGGGACCGGTTGTTCTTTCCGGATATGATTCGGAATTATACCGGAACATGTTGGACGGGTGGCATACCGTTTCTATCAAAGCGTACTCCCAGGTTCTGAGTCAGAAAACAGAGATGCTGTGGATGAATTACAATCCGAACGAAAACCAACAACTGTCATTTTTTTAGGAGGAAAACTATGGATTCACCAACTATGCGAAACATTACCAATCACGATGGCTATGTACAAGCCTGCGAAGACCTGTTGGAACACCTCATCGAGAAAAGCCCGGAGGAAGCACATGGGTAAATGCATTCGAAAAATCAGTCGTTCAAAAAAGAAGTACATTCGTTGTACAGGCTGCAGGTTTTTGAGAAAGTTCCGAAAAAACCGTGGTGGTATGGGATGGCATTGTACATATTAGGAGGAGTATATGACAGATAACAAAATTTCTTTTGAAGACAAAAATCTGTTCCGCGGAATGGATGGACATGGAGAATGGGTCTTAGGTGATTTACTGCATTGCTATGATGCATATGGAAATCTCGAAACCTTTATCTACCGCTCAGAGAAGAATGGTGGATGGGTAAAACATCCGATCCCAGACTCAAAAACAATTGCCCGATTCACCGGATATACCAGGGAGCAGCGAATGGTCTGGGAAAATGACCGGATTTTTATGGAGGACATGCCGGACTGCATAGGACAGATCTGCTATGGACCATACCGCGACGCATCCGATTCGGAAGTTACAGAACATGTAGGATTTTACGTGGACTGGATTACGCTTACTAACGGCTGTCCAGAATATACCCGAATGCTCCGTAAAGACCTTGGATACTGGCTGCAGAACAAAAATATTATCATTGTATAAGGAGAGAAAACATGGGAATGACAAATATACAAAAAGAATTGGTCCGTTATGTTGCAGAAAACAACCTGCAAAAAGCGAAACTAGCAGCTCTTGGCTGTTGTCGGGAAGATACTACACAAAAAAACACAGCTTTTGTAAAACGATATACAAATCTGTTGCAAAATACCGGTATGAATCTGTTGGAACTCCCACTAAACATTTCAGGGTTCGCGAAAGCTGAGGATTTAGCGCTTACCTATCAGGAAGATCGTTATTACCTTTCCGAAGAGGAAAAAGCTATTTTTGAACAGATCCGGGATATGTATAAGGTAAGTCAGACGTTAATGGAAAAACAGATTCCATATCTGAATGCAACCCTCCTGTATGGGGAGAGCGGTGTGGGAAAAACTGAATTTTCCAGATATGTCGCATATAAACTGGGGATGCCTTACCTGTATGTAAATTTTTCACGGATGATGGACAGTTATCTGGGAAAGTCTGCCCAAAATCTTGGACATCTTTTCGATTACATAAACCAGCAGCAATGTGTCGTCATGCTCGATGAACTGGACAGTCTTGCAATCAAACGAAAATATCAGGACGGAGGTGTATCTGCTGAAATTGCCCGGACAACGACCTGTCTGTTACAGCTTTTGGATTCTGTAACAAGTGATCATATCATCCTGGCAGCAACCAATTTGCAGGATAGTATTGATCCGGCAGTCAAACGAAGATTTACTGAAAAACATGAGATCCGCCGATTAAGCAAGGATGACCGCCGGGCCTTTATCATTCAGTTCCTAACCGCAACTGATTTTTCCTACGATTCACAGTCCTTGGAGGAATATGTCAAAGCAGACTGTTCACAGGCAGAAATCATGACCCATGTAACCAGATGTATTGCGGACATGCTTTTGGCTGGAAAGGATAAGGTAATTTTATAACATGGCAAAAAGACAGGAGACATTGGATATCGAAACGGCGTTAGAGCAGATGTGTCGCGAAAAAAGGATATATGGCTGCAAAGAAGTTACAATTGGATTTCCACATCAGAAAATGGGAAACGAAATCTGTGATTTTGTAACTATGGACAGTAAAGGAACCTTTCGATGTTATGAGATCAAGGTCAGCCTTGCTGATTTACAATCATCTGCAAAGAAAAGCTGGTATGGCATGTACAATTACCTTGTCATTACCAAAGAGCTGGCAGACAAAGTGGGAGATTGGGACAAGTTTTTATCAAAAGAGATCGGCATTTTGGTTCTCATGCAGTATGCTTCACATCCGGAACTTTACTCGATCCGCAAGGCGAAAAGAGAATCTGTAACTCCTGAGATGAAAAACATTCTGCAAGAAAGTTTCATACGGACACTGTACAACAAAATGGAAAAATACAGGTCGATTGCGGACGGGAGAGTGGAAGCAAAACTAAAGAAAGAACTAAGCGAATTGCAAAAAAGCTATAAGCGTGAAAAGGAACTCGAACTCAGGTATTGCGAAGAATACATGAGACTTCGCAGCTATGTCAGACAATACAAAAACAAAACCGGTATCGATATCACAAAGGCAGAAGAAGATTGATCTTCTGTCTTTTTTCCATACTATGAATAGAAAGGAGGGAATTCGTATGGCTTTTATGGGAATTTTACTGGTTAATCTCATTTTTGGTATTTTAAGTGGCGTGTTCTTTTTGGGCGCAGTCTGTCTTGCCATCGGACTCATCATCCGGGAAAAGTATAAGCTGATAGCCAAAATCTTATTTATTGTCTCCGGATGCTGTGTTGTATTTCTGGCTTTGTTCGTACTGTTCGTTGCTTCCTTAATGTCTTAATTTTGCATATGTAATTCACCATACTATATATGAGAGAAATTATTTATATATCGTAAGGGGGATATATCTTATGCACAAAAAGAAATTACTCATTGGAATGGGAATCTGTGGAATCGTCCTTGTTGGAACCTGGTTCGTCCCATATAAGATCGAAGCAACCTATTCCGGT
>JABLTS010048039.1_pt1 | contig 25979 bp, 25 predicted proteins | sample 7160081 | NCBI WGS metagenome assembly JABLTS01 (sample SAMN14651231, study PRJNA627086) | human gut metagenome | isolation source: feces | host: Homo sapiens | reverse complement strand
GAGAATTGCTTGCATATCTCAAGTATTTTGACGAATTTTGTATAAAGGTTGTACATACGATGGTTTGAACTTAATGTTTTGATCACCACTAAGTTACTAAAAATCAGCGATATGTACAACTTTTCACTCATATTTATCAACTTAAATTAATTCCGCCAACGGGTAACAACGATGAAAAATAATATAAGTAATAACTCTGTTAAGATATATTTATTAATCATTACTTTAATAAGTATATTTTTGCCATGCAAGGCAGAAAAAAACATTAAAATTATTTTCTTTCCACCTTACTGGAACTGTGCCGTTATGGAAATGAATCATTCAAATAAAGGTATAGATATATATTGTGTGATATCTCATGGCTTTTTTGATGCTACACAAGAAAAATATATAGAGACTGGTAATGATACTATAAAATGTGCATTTAACGATATTGAAATGAAGTATATAAAAACAGAACTAAGTCAAATTTTGGCAAGGAAAAAGAAAATATACAAGTATCGTTACCGTAGGCCGCAGATATGGGAAATCGATTCAAATTCTGAAATTACTTTACGGATAAAAAACGAAAAAAACGGAAGAATAATGAATTACCGTGATTTCTCCTTATATTGGAATAGTAGAGATACAGACGGCATATATTACTTCAAATACACTGACGATTTCATCAAATTCCTGCAATATCTTGCCTATAAGGTTTCGATTACGGTTGGAAAAGAAAAGGAATATGACACATATTCAAACATATGGAGCGAATATGAAGGATATACAGAATATGACATTGAATGTTTTATCAGAACAGGCAAGTGGATTCTTAAGAAAAGAAAAGTTTCGGAAAATACGAATCAAACGACACTGACCAAATAACAAATAGAAATACTAACAAAAAAGGCATTAAACGGAATAATGGCCGATTGGGGTCTATCCTATCAATGCGAACTTGAATATACCTTTTGCGTTCCACCATAATGAAACGCAAAGGGTACTGCCAATATTGTATTGACAGTACCCTTGAGTCAAATATTTATCAAAACTACTTTTCAAGTCCACGATTGCTGATCGTCACGTTCAGGAGCATCAGATACTTGCGATACTGATTCTCGGTGAGCACATAGCGCATGTGCTTCAGATCCTTCTGCAACGCCTTCTCAACCATCGGCTTACGCTCATCTGCATTAGCATTGCCGGCATTCATCATATCGGCACAGAATTCTGAGTGGATGTCTTGCACGGCTTCCAACTGATCGATCGACAAGCAAAGCGCATCAGCCAATCTGCTGTAGTTTACAGTCATCTTGTAGGCATTGGCTGTGTTTGTCGTGTTCAACTCCTCGTTCTCCGCAAATGTCATGGTCATGCTGAGCACTGCCATAACAGTTAAAAACAATCTTTTCATAATTCCTAAATTTTAAATTAATTACTAAAATGGCTACGGTACTATTCTCACGAATCACCTACACCGGTTATCCTTAACTTTTTACCTTAATATATGTTTGGTATATTTTACCATGTGTCGAGACCAAAGCATGCAACTTTGTCTTTTTCACGCTGCAAAGATAGACAAACCTGCAACAACAAACAAACTATTTGAGTTTCTGTTTGCGTTAACAGAGAATATTTTGACATATATCAAAACACCTTTACTTACACATATCCTTTCTTAACATATTTGAAATATCATTTTGTAAATACCAACAATCAACTACTCACACTCCTTTATTTCTCATATATCTTGTAGATTTATCCCCTCTTCCACCTTTATTTGATTTGATTTTAGTAATTTTGCCACAATATTGACTAATAACATAACACCCTAAATAATTAAAGAGTTGAAAGATATGAAAACTACTACAAGTTCAAAGGGGAACATCGTGGCAATAATAACGATGATGTTCCTGTTTGCAATGATTTCGTTCGTAACAAACCTTGCAGCACCTGTTGGTGTGATCTGGAAGAACACATTTGCCGGAGGCGAAAATGCCAACACCATCGGTATGCTCGGCAACGCCATGAACTTCCTGGCATACCTCTTCATGGGAATTCCATCAGGAAAGATGCTTGCCAAAATCGGCTACAAGAACACAGCCATGACAGGTGTGGCAACAGGTATCGCCGGTCTGGTACTGCAGTTCCTCTCCGGCACATGCTCATCGGCAGAACTCGGATTCTCGATATATCTGCTCGGTGCTTTCGTATGCGGCTTTTCGGTCTGCATGCTCAACACCGTGGTAAACCCGATGATCAATCTGCTCGGCGGCGGCGGCAACAGAGGCAACCAGCTGAACCTCATCGGAGGAACACTGAACTCTCTCTCCGGAACGCTCACGCCGATGCTCGTGGGCAGCTTGATTGGAGAAGTGACAAAGGATACCAAGATTGCCAACGTGAATGTGGTGCTCTTCATCGCAATGGCGGTATTCGCAGCAGCATTCTGCATATTGTATTTTATAAAGATCAACAATCCGGAACACAAACCGGAAGAGAAACTGGCACACTCGCCTTGGGATTTCTCAAACTTCAAGCTTGGAGCGATTGCCATTTTCCTGTATGTCGGACTGGAAGTTGGAATCCCCGGAACCCTGTTCTTCTATATCTCTGACACCACAGCTGCCGGCGGCGGCACCGGACTTGCCAAGGCTACAGCCGTGGCTGGCTTTGTGGCTGCCACATACTGGTTCCTGATGCTCGTAGGACGATTCACCGCAGGACTCATAGCCGACAAGGTGTCGAGCAAGGCAATGCTCACCGCAACATCCGTACTGGCAATAGCATTGATGCTCGGAGCGATAATTCTCGGAAAGAGCTGCCATGTGGAGATGCCTGTATTCACCGGCTCAAGCGTGGCAATATACCACCTGCCTGTAGCTGCACTGCTTCTCGTGGCTTGCGGACTGTGCACATCGGTGATGTGGTCGTGCATCTTCAACCTCTCAGTTGAGGGACTTGGAAAATACACCGCCCTCGGTTCCGGAATATTCATGATGATGGTAGTCGGCGGTGGCATAATGCCGCTGATACAGAACTATATCGCTGACCATTATTCATATATGGTGTCATACATCGTGCCGCTGCTCTCTATGGCATACATCTCATTCTATGCAATAAAGGGTTCAAAACGATAATACAGGATGGCGCTTTCTCCTATGCTGGCAGATTGTCTCACCAGCATCGAAGAACACGCCAAACAATAACATAACGAAGAAATAATCATGAAAGAGAATAAATATGTCATCGGACTGGACCTCGGAGGCACCAATGCCGTGTTCGGCCTAGTGGACGAGAACTATGAGATAAAGGCAACAGGATCGCTCCTCACACAGGAGTATACTCTGGCAACGGCTTTCGTAGAGGATGCTGCGGAAGTGATATCCGAACTGTCTTCAGTGGCGGGAGGCATCGAAAACATCAAAGCCATTGGTATCGGAGCTCCTTGCGGCAACTACAATGCGGGAACAATCGAACACGCCGCCAACATCTCATGGGGAAAGGGTGTGGTGCCCATCTGCCAGATGCTGAACGAGAAAACGGGAATCCCCGTGGCAATAACCAACGACGCCAAAGCTGCCGCTCTGGGAGAAATGAGCCATGGAGCAGCCATGGGGATGAAGGATTTCATAGAGATAACTCTCGGTACGGGTGTCGGTTCGGGCATCGTGGCAAACGGCAACCTGATATACGGCAGCGACGGATTCGCCGGAGAACTGGGCCACTCGATAATGTTCTTCGACAATGGCAGGAAATGCGGATGCGGCAGAAGCGGATGCCTCGACATGTATTGCTCGTCGAGGGGAGTGGTGATGACTGCCAAGGAAATGCTTGCCGAAGAGGGAGCGCAGTCAAGCCTTGCCAACATCCCTGCCGACAAGATGACGACACTCGACATTTTCAATGCTGCCGAGGCTGGCGACAAACTGGCACAAATGGTGTTCCGCCGCACAGGAGAGATTCTGGGAAAGGCATGCGCAAACTTCGCCACATTCCTCAGTCCTGAGGCTTTCATCTTCTTCGGCGGTGTGGCAAAAGCCGGCGACTGGCTCCTGAAACCGGCAAAGGAGACTTACGACAAATATGTGCTCAGCCTGTATCGCGGCAAGGCGAAATTCCTGACAAGCACCCTGGAAAACGGCACTGCGGCAATACTCGGCACTGCAGCGCTTGCATGGCAGGAGACTGCCAAATAACGGAATTGAAAAGAAGAAGAAGGAAATGAACAGAGAAGATTTCAAATTTGAAATTTGCGCCAACAGTGTGGAGAGCTGTATTGCCGCACAAGAGGGTGGCGCAGACCGCGTGGAATTGTGTGCCGGCATACCGGAAGGCGGCACCACACCATCCTATGGAGAAATAAAGGTGGCGAGGCGCTTGCTATCATCCACACGGCTCCACGTCATAATCCGTCCGCGAGGTGGCGACTTCCTATATTCGTCGCTCGAAATGGAGCGCATGGAGGAAGACATCAGGATGTGTCGCGAACTGGGAGTTGACGGTGTGGTATTCGGATGCCTGACGGAAAACGGTGATGTGGACATAGAGCAGAACCGCCGTCTGATGGAGTGTGCCAAAGGGATGTCGGTGACTTTCCACCGCGCCTTCGACCGCACAGCCGACCCTTTCACCGCCCTTGAAGACATCATATCATTGGGCTGCAACCGCATACTGACCTCCGGACAACAGCCGAAAGCCATTGACGGAACGCCGCTGCTTGCCAAACTGCAGGAGAAAGCTGCCGGACGGATAACGCTGCTTGCCGGAAGCGGCGTCAACGAGGACAACATCCGCGACATATACGACGCCACTGGGATATCCGAATATCATTTCTCTGCAAGGGTCGGCATTAAGAGCAAGATGAAGAATATATGTCAGAACGTATACATGGGAGCAAAAGATGCCGATGAACAGAACATTCCCGTGACCGACAAAGACAGAGTCAGAAATACTATAGACATGTTGACGAAGTAACGAGTTGACAAGTCAACGAAAACAAGCAGACGAGCAGACCTGGATTATAGTCCGACAATTGTCAAGAGCTATTTCCTTGTCTGCTCGTCTGCTTGTCTGCTCGTCTGCTTGTCTACTTCAGCACCATTATATCGCTCCAGCGCGTCGTAGGACACGGACTCTTATGGTCATGCCGTATGGCATCGGCGAACTTCTTTCCGCCGGGATATTGCTGCGAACTGAGTATCACGGTTTCCGTGCCGCCCACTCTATTGAGATTGTCTACGGCAGAATCCATCCTCGTCATCCTGCCATGCCGGTTGGCATCATAAGAGAACATGTCGGGCTGCACTGCCCCCTGCGGCACAACGCCCATCAGGAGCACACCTGCCCGTTTGAACATTATCCCCTCTCTGTAGATGCTTCTCAGACAGTCGGTAGCAGCCATCACGATATCTATAGTGGAGCTGGTCGGCGTAAGAAGTGTCTTGTCTGCCATATTGCCATACTGCATCAGGTCTTCCCTGAAATGGTTAGAGTCGATGAACACACCCACTACCTGTGCCACAGACTGCTGCTTGCGCAGTTTCTCAGCCGATCTGACGGCAAAATTGGCGATATGAGTGCGTAGCGTATCAAAGTCGTCCACCATCCCGTCGAAGCTTCTGCTCGTGCAGATGCTTTTCTTTCTGGCAGGCAAGTCGTCGGGCACACAGTCTATGCCGTTCAGCTCATTCCACGTACGCTCGATGACGATGTTCTTGAACATCATCCTAACCCACTCCACCTTATGTCCGGCAAAGTCGAGCGCCGTAGATACCCCTATCCTTTCAAGCTTTTCGGCATACCTGCGGCCTATTCCCCACACTTCGCCAACGTCGTAAAGCCCCAGCGCCTTAATGCGTTTCTCATCACTGTCTATCAAGCAGCAGTGGTCATAGCCAGGATATTTCTTGGCGAAATGGGATGCCACCTTGGCAAGAGTCTTGGTGGTGGAGATTCCGATACTTACAGGAATGCCAACCGACCGCCACACCCTGTCGTGCAGGTCACGCCCCCACTGCTGCAGCTGCTCTCCGTCTATCCCCTCAAGAATGGCAAAAGCCTCGTCAATGGAATACCTGAAACACTGCGGAGCCATGTCACGGATGATTGCCATGACACGTCCGGTAAGCTCGCCATACAGTTCATAGTTCGACGAGAACACCTCGATATGTGTATCGGGGAAAAGCTGTTTGAGCTGATAGTACGGCGTGCCCGCCTTCACTCCCAACTGTTTTGCCTCCTTGCTTCGCGCCACCACGCATCCGTCGTTGTTTGAGAGCACAACGACGGGTTTCCGCTCCAGATCGGGACGGAACACTCGTTCACAACTCACATAGCAGTTGTCACAATCGCAGATGGCGTAATATTTTGTCATTCCTCTATCGTTTCCATTGTTTGATGGTCCACACCACGACTCCCCAGATACGGAAATCGTCAAGGTTGTCGATGCGTATCGGCGAATAGGCGGCATTGGCAGGCCGCAGCTCGATATACCCCTCGGCAAGATGCGTAGTGTCGAGATATTTCATCGTGAACTCCTCGTTGACGTATGCCACTATCACATCCCCGTCGTTCGCCTGCAGCGAACGGTCTATCACGGCAATGTCTCCATCGCAGATGCCGGCTTCCACCATCGAGTCGCCGGATATGCGGGCATAGAATGTTGCCTCGGGATTCTTTATCAGGTCGCGGTTGAAGTCGAGACTGTCGTGCAGATAATCCTCGGCAGGACTCGGAAAACCGGCTTTTATGCCAGGAGCAAGCTGCAACTTCAATCTGCTGTCGAACTCACCTCTCAGAAGTTTTATCTTAGACATAGACGTCGCATTGTGTCTTCCAATCCTTATCTCACCCACACGGCATAGTCGTCCTTGCGCGGCTTGGCAGGTGCCGGTTCCGCAGCGGCATATCCGAGCGCCACATGGCCTATACCTTCATAGTCGCCTTCTATGCCCCACTTGCGGAGCATCTCCTTGCCCTCGTCCATGTCGAACACCTCTTTGGCTCTGTGTATCCAGCAGCTTCCCACACCAAGCGAATGGGCGGCGTTCATGAGGTTGCCCATCACAAGCGAACCGTCATACATATACGTAGGGCGCTGTCTGTCGGCAAGCACTATCAACACCACCGGAGCTCCATAAAATGGGTCTGACGTAGTGCCCATCACCTCGGCATTGAGTTCAGACAGACGGTCGCGCACTGCCTTGTTGGTCACCACAACGATGCGTGGCGACTGCATTCCTCTACCCGTGGGAGCGTATTCTCCAGCTTCCACGATCTCTTTTATCACTTCGTCTGACGGCATGCGCTCCGGATCAAATCCTCTCACGCTGCGACGAGTCTCAAGCGTTTTTATCGTTTCGTTCATAATACCATTTATTTTTGTTTCTGTCGGACAAGATGTCAGCCATATTGTCAAGCGCCCATTCTATAAGCGAATCTATCAACGGTATCAGCGAGATGGCACGCTCCGTAAGTGAATATTCCACCCGTGGCGGAACTTCTGCAAACACCTGCCGTGTGACATAACCGTCGGTCTCGAGTGTGCGCAATGTGCTCGTAAGCATTTTCTGTGATATGTCGGGGATAAGCTTCCGCAGCTCACCGAAACGCGTAGCCTTTGCTCCATTATGATTCAGCGCATACATCACGAGCAACGACCACTTGTCGCTTATCCTCGCCAACACATTACGGATGGGACAGTCGTTGAATATTGTTTCCTTTATGGCCTTTGTCATCTGTTTTTCGGATTATCGTATTCTAATAGGCTACAAAAGTAACTATTGGCATCGGCAATTTGAAAAAGAAACAGTTAATCTTGGTTAATGCACAAATACAAAGTGCATTGACTGTCAGCAATGGTTACCTCCCTGTAACCATCTAACACTTTGGTGCCTTCTTGTGCAAGTGTCTGGCAGTATGTATCTTTGCATCGCAAAACGAGCTATGCTACATAGCTTCGCAACAAGGACATTCACTAATAATAAAAACAAACTGAAATGAAAGAGACAAGGAAAATCGCAGAGTTGGCAAATGCCACTGCCGTAGACTTCGGCAAATTGAATGAGATAAACGAATATGTATTGGAACTTGGCCCTGAAATGAAGATACCCGGCAAGGTGTTTGGCGGATCGGCAGTCGGTGCTACAGGTGGAGAATTCTCCTTCCAATCGTTTGCGCCTGGAACAGAAACAGGTTTCATCCACACCCACAAGACTCACGAAGAACTGTATTTCTTCCTCAGCGGCAAAGGAGAGTTCCAAGTTGACGGCGAGGTGTTCAACGTGGAGGAAGGTAGCGTGGTAAGGGTAGCACCTGCCGGCAAGCGTTCGGTAAGAAACAACGGCACAGAACCTCTGCTGATGCTCTGCGTGCAATACCTCGGCAACACTTTCACAAACGAGGATGCCGCCGATGGTATTATCTTGAACGAAAAGGTGGAATGGTAAACCACTTCAGCTCTGACAGTTCATCGTCCTGGTCATGACAGCTGCCATTTGGCACATTTTTTGATAATCCCGATATATGACTCAATATGTTTTTGTATATATCATTATTGCCGCCTCGCTTATATATATAGGTTATAAGATATGGCAGGCGGTGTCACACAAGCCAAAGAGCGGTTGCACTGGTTATTGTGCCAACTGCCCTTTGGCTGATGAACTTCGGCGGAAAGCGCAACGGCAGGGAATGAAAGGCAAAGCTTCTGGCTCCTGCTGCAACAGGTCAAAACTGTCGAAATGCAATAAAGAAACTGCGTCTCAAACCGACAAACAATGAATTTTGAAGGAAAAAACAGCCTTTTCGGTAAGTTTTCAAATAAAAGTGAAAGAAAAATTTGGTGGAACGAAATAAAATTCATACCTTTGCACTCGCAATCAAGCAATGGTACCTTGGCCGATCGGTTAGGTAACGGTCTGCAAAACCGTGTAGAGCAGTTCGACTCTGCTAGGTACCTCAAGGAGCTCTGAAACGTTTTTTGTTTCAGAACTTTTTTTATCCCCCCGCCACACACCTCCAACATCCCCGGCATTGCCGACAAACAGTCTGAAAAACGCTACAATTCATCACATTTTCGGAACACCAAGTACTCGCAATTCAGCATATTCGTTCGGGGTAAACCGCATAAGCCGAAAATTCCCCCCTGGCGTGGGGAACGAAACCCCACATTAGGGGGTTCTGTTCCCCACGCCAGGGGGGAATATATGGATGGACTTATTATTATCTGTTCAGAAGCCAGAAGGCATTCTCGTTCAGCTTGTTCATCAGCTTCTGAGGATAGCCAGGATGCTGGCGCACGAAATCTTTCACCATCACTGCCGCCTCACTGCTGCGATGGCCGCCGAGCAGCGAACCGAGCCAATAACCGGGGAAGAATATGTCGCTCGTGCGCTGCACGTCGATCAGAGCATCAAGTCCGGGAGTGATGAACCTGTTGTTGAAAGGTTCCCTCGTGCGGTCGTTGAGCAAGGCGAGGAGCGATGCTGTCCAGGGTTCCGGCTGACGATTCTCTGCCTTGAGGACAGACTGGAACAGTGCCTGCTGCTTATCTGTGTCTGGCGTGCAGGCACGGCTGACAAAGTCGAACTGCCTCAACTCATCCACATTTGAGAGTCTCTTGCGCTGCTCCGCCAATATCTCGTCACACTTCTGGGGCATCATTATTGCCAAACGGTAAGCCATGCCGTTGTAGTCGTTCTTGTTGAGCAGCTTGTCGGTGCTGCCTTTCCACACAGCATATAAGGAGTCGGCTATCTCGTCACCCTGACATGAAGCATAGAGCAGACGGACGAGACGCTGTCTCACCGAAGGTATGGCGTTACGCCGGTATTCTGCCCACATCATCCTCTCGTTTATGCTGCGGTCTTCACTGTCCATCCTGTCGATGGCATTATTCCAGTAGCCGGCAAGCTGAGAGGCTATCATGGCGTTATTTTCTTTCACTATCCATTGTCTCATGGTATTGGCATACTGACGGGCCCCTATCCTATGGGCGAGGAAGTTCTCGTTGAGAGTCATGGCGAGGGCGAAACGCTGCAGTTCGTCAGCCGGTGCTTCCAGTGCCGTGGTGTCGGCGGCATCCGCTGTCATGAGCGGTTTGCCGGAACGGTCGTTTAGCACGAACAGTCCGTATCCTCTGCCATCAGCATTCAGCAATACGTTCTGCGGTTTCCCGCCTGTCTCAATCTCCACGGTGCCGCTCTGCATGTCTACGGGAACGAACTCGCTCCTCACTCCCCCATTGCCATCGGCGAAATCAAGACGCACATTGAACTGCTGCTGCCATACGAGTCCGCGATGCTGCGGATCTTCTTGTTTCACAATGAGCCTGCCGTCTTTCCACTCTGCCGACACAGTTGGCATACCGCCACATTTCACCCATGTCTCGCTAAACTGCCTGATGCCACACTGCGGCGCTTTGCTGTCGAGGATGTCGATAAGCTCATCCCATGTAGCATTGCCATAGGCATACTGATGCAGATATTGGCGGATTCCGTCTCTCAGCGCCTCCTCTCCCATCTGCTGCTCCAGCTTGCGCATCATGACTGGTGCCTTGCAGTATATGATGTTGCCATAGAGCAATCCAGCCTGGTTGAGGTTGTCGAGAGACTGCTGTATGGGATGCGTGCCGGGAGTACGGTCTGTTGACAGAGCCCTCGCCTGATACATACGCAGGAAGTTCAGGTCGTGGTTCACATCGGGGTATTGCTCCCTGGCTACCTTTGCCGCAAAGAAATTGGCGAACACCTCTTTTGTCCACACGTCATTGAACCAGCGCATGGTCACCATGTCGCCAAACCACATATGTGCCGTTTCGTGGGCTATCAGCTCCAGACGTGTCTGCTCCTCCTCTGGTGTGGGGTGTTTGCCGAGGAATATCTCGTGGTCGGTGAACTGTATCGCTCCGGGATGTTCCATTCCGCCGAACTGGAATCCGGGGAGCACCACCATATTATATTGGCTGAAAGGGAGGGGTATGCCGGTATATCTTTCAAACCACCTTATGGAGTGGTCCGCAATGTCGAACACCTTGTCGAGCTGCGCCACCTTGTCGGGGTCGGTCTCCCGGTAGAGTGCCTTGATGGTACGGCCGCTACGTTCTGCCTTCTTGACGCTGAACTTTCCTGCCACGAAGGAGAAGAGATATGTGGGGATAAGCTGGTCGGTGACCGATGACACCGTCTCCCACCCTTCCGGCACATCGAGTTTCAGCTTGAACTCAGCCTTGAGGTCTGGCTGGTCGAAACATGGGAATACCGAACGGGCATGGTCGGGAACGAAAAGCGTGTAGAGATAGTCCTCGTTGCGGTTGAGCGACTTGTCGCCGCTGGTGAACGCCACGTCTACGGCATTCTCACCGTTTTTCAGCCAGCTCTCTTTCAGTATGATATGCTCGCTGCGCCATTCGGCACGCCTCTTCTTGCCGTTCACTGTCACCACACCGCCATACTGTCCGTCGGCTCCCTGAAAATCGAGTTGCAGGTCGTCGCCGCATTTCTTATACGTAAACTTGATGACGGCAGAGCCTGTCACCTTTTCTTTCCGCGAAGCGGGAATCCTGAACTTCAGGTCGTAACACAGATTGCCGACTGCCGCCCGCCGCTGCTCGGCGAGCTTTTGGCTCACTCCCGGTTCTATCTCCACGGCACCTGCCACCATCGAACAGAGCAGCGCCATACATGCAATGATAAGTTTTTTCATAGAATTCTATTTTGTATACAAACAAGTTTTGCAAAGGCAAGCTCATCTCTGCATGACATCCAGACGATATTCTGCATCGGTTGGCATTACCTTATGCAAAGATAATACATTTCAAAAAACAATGCTACAAGAAAACGATTTAAATAAGAATTATCAATGTTTCGCAGGTTACCCTATCTACAAGAAAAGTTGAGGAAACGACGAAAGACAAGGTGTCACGACTATGGTCTGATGCCTGGAAATGTAAATAAATACACATTTCCCTCGCAAAATCGTTTTTTTACATTACCTTTGCATACTGCATTGCCCTGATCAGCCTCAAACGGTCATCAGGGGTGGCATGGATTCTGATTTTTCAGAAGAGTGGATTTTTTTCAATGAACAATAGCGGCTATTGCAAAATAGAAGCAGACAAAAAACATCTCATACAGACAAAAAAACAACTATATATACGACAATGGAAAATAAGAAAAACATGTATTTCGCCGTAGCTTACAAGCTTTATACAAATGAGAACGGCACAGAGACAATGGTAGAAGAGGCAACAGCAGAAAAGCCATTCCAGTTCTTGAGCGGATTCGGACTGGCTCTCGACGACTTCGAAAACACCATCGTGGCTCTCAACGACGAGCAGAAGAACGACTTCGACTTCACGCTCACTAAGCAGCAGGCATACGGAGAGCATGAGGCAGAACGCGTGTTGAACCTCGACAAGGAGATGTTCTGCATCGACGGCAAGCTCGACACCGATAATATATACAAGGATGCCATCATTCCGCTGCAGAACGAGAACGGACAGCGTTTCCTCGGCAAGGTGCTGGAAATCGGCGACGACAAGGTGACAGTAGACCTCAACCACCCTCTGGCCGGCAAGGATCTGCACTTCGTAGGCTCTATCGTTGAGGCAAGAGAGGCTACAAACGAGGAGATACAGACCATCATCAACCATCTGAGCGGTGGCGGATGCAGCGGATGCGGTGGTGAATGTGGAGGCGACTGCAACTGCGGCGGCGACTGTGGCAGCAATAACGGCGGTTGCGGCGGCTGCCACTAATCAGAAGGATTTGACAATATCCCCCAGACGGTCATCAGGAATACCACAAGCAGTTGTAGAATATCACATTGTTTTGGGATTACATCCTGATGACCGTTTGGAAACAAATCACCAGACACATGCGTAACACTTTCGGCAACATATTCACACTTACGACTTTCGGGGAGAGCCATGGAGAAGCCGTGGGAGGAGTGGTAGACGGTCTGCCTGCCGGCATCGACATCGACATCGACTTCATCCAAAGCGAGCTTGACAGGCGCCGGCCCGGACAGAGCAGCGTGACAACAAGCAGGAACGAAGCCGACAGAGTGGAAATTCTGAGCGGCACGTTCGAGGGAAAGTCTACGGGATGCCCTATTGGTTTCATCGTGAGAAACACCAACCAGCATTCCGCCGACTACGACAACATGCGCGACCTGTTCAGACCATCACATGCCGACTTCACATATTATAACAAGTATGGCATAAGAGACTATCGCGGCGGCGGCAGATCATCGGCACGCATCACCATAAGCAGATGTGTGGGAGGAGCATTGGCAAAACTGGCCCTGAAGAAGATCGGAGTGGAAGTAGTGGCATACACATCGCAGGTGGGCAGCATTGCCCTCGACAACGACTACACCAGGTATGACCTGACACAGGTGGAGAGCAACATCGTGAGATGTCCCGACGCAGAGAAGGCTAAACTCATGGAGAGCCTCATCGCCGAAGTGAAGAGCAGTGGCGACACCATCGGAGGCACAGTGACGTGTGTGATAAAGAATTGTCCGATAGGCATCGGCGAACCGGAGTTCGACAAGCTCAACGCCATGCTCGGATATGCCATGCTCGGCATCAACGCCGTGAAGGGAATAGAGTTCGGATCGGGATTCGAGGGAGTGACGCATCGCGGCAGCGAGATGAACGACATCTTCTATCCCGAAGACGAAAAGATAAAGACGCGGTCTAACAACAGCGGAGGTATACAAGGCGGAATTTCCAACGGCAACGACATATTCTTCCGGGTGGCGTTCAAACCTGTAGCCACACTGCTTCAGAAACAGGAAACCATCGACAAAGACGGCAATCCCACCACCTTCAAGGCAAGCGGCAGACACGACGCTTGCGTGTTGCCAAGAGCGGTTCCGATAGTGGAATCAATGGCGGCAATGGTGATTTTAGACCAATTTTTGTATAATAAAACAACAAAATTATAATTTTTAACTATTCTGATTAAAAAAACAGCCATTATTGTTTTGGCATTCAAATATTTGCAGTATATTTGCAATCGACAAGCGGGTGCTTGTGAAAGTACCGATTGTCTAATTAAGTCTAGTTTAGTTTTTGTGTTGGTTGAGGGCGGTCAATTGATCGCCCTCTTTTTATGCTTTTGTCCATTCCAAACAACATCCATCATCCGCAAAACCATCAATCCTACCAAACGGCAAGCCTGCACTCCCTCTTGCTGAAAATTGGAGTTAAAACACGCAAACACTTTGTCATATCAAGAAATAGAGTTATTTTTGCAGGAAATCACAATCTTACTATACACAACAAGGATAATGAGTGGCAACATCTATATAAAGAACGCACAGGTGAACAACCTGAAGAATGTATCATTGGAAATCCCAAGAAACAAGTTTATCGTGATTTCCGGTGTCTCCGGCTCCGGCAAGTCATCACTGGCTTTCGACACACTGTATGCCGAAGGCCACAGACGATATGTGGAGAGCCTCTCGGCATACGCCAGACAGTTTCTCGGAAGGATGAGCAAACCGAAATGCGACTACATAAAGGGACTGCCACCGGCAATAGCCATAGAACAGAAAGTGATTTCCAAAAACTCTCGTTCCACAGTGGGCACAAGCACGGAGATTTATGAATACCTGCGGCTGCTCTTCGCACGCATCGGACACACCTTCTCGCCGATAAGCGGCAACGAGGTGAAACGACACACCGTGGAGGACGTGATAAACAAGGTGAAGACCTTCTCTGAAGGCACGCGCTTCGTGGTGCTCTCACCGGTGGTGAGAATCGCCGACCGCACTCTCTCGCAACAGCTCACGATGATCATGCAGCAGGGATACACACGAGTGTTCGTGAAAGGCGACTTCCAGCGTATCGACGACCTGCTCAACGACGACAAACTGGACGAGAACATAAAGGACGAGAACATCTGGACAGTGGTAGACCGCATAGCGTGGGAAAGCGACAACGACACGCTGTCGAGACTCACCGACTCAGTGGAGACGGCTTTCTACGAGGGCGACGGGGCATGCCGAATCGCCATCATGCCGGCAAACATAGTATATGATTTCTCAACTCGCTTCGAAGCCGACGGCATGACATTCGAAGAGCCGAGCGACGGCATGTTCTCTTTCCACTCCCCCATCGGAGCTTGCCCTATGTGTGAGGGATTCGGAATGGTGATCGGCATCGACGAAAAACTCGTAATTCCAGACTCATCGCTCAGCGTATACGACGGATGCGTGCAATGCTGGCACGGAGAGAAAATGGGCGAATGGAAAAAGGAATTCATCAGAAGAGCGGCAACAGACAAGTTCCCGATCTTCGAACCATACTACAAACTGTCGCAGAAGCACAAAGACTGGCTGTGGCACGGTCTGCCATCCGACAAAAGCAGAGACAAATACGACAGGGTGAGCATCGACGACTTCTTCCAGATGCTGAAAGAAAACCAGTACAAGATACAATACCGCGTGATGCTCAGCAGATACCGCGGCAGAACGGTATGTCCGGAATGCCACGGCAGAAGACTGAAAAAGGAGGCAAACTACGTCAGGATACAGGGAATGAGCATCTCTGACCTCGTGGACATGCCTGTGGAGAACCTGAAGAAATGGTTTGACGAACTGAGCCTCAACGACCACGATGCCGCCGTGGGCAAACGACTGCTCACAGAGATAAAAAACAGACTGGGATTCCTTGTGGAAGTGGGATTGGGATACCTCACGCTGAACAGACAGTCTAACACGCTGAGCGGCGGAGAGAGCCAGCGCATCAACCTCACCACATCGCTCGGAAGCAGTCTGGTGGGATCGCTATATATCCTCGACGAACCAAGCATCGGACTGCACAGCCGCGACACCTTCAGGCTGATAAGCGTGCTGAAAGACCTGCAGGCCCTGGGAAACACGGTGGTGGTGGTGGAACACGACGAAGACATCATACGTTCTGCCGACCATCTAATCGACATCGGTCCTGACGCCGGACGACTCGGAGGCAGAGTGGTGTTCGAAGGCGACCCGCAGAAGATAACAAGCGACACGATAAAGAAATATCCCGAAAGCCACACCATCAGATATCTGCTCGGCGAGGAGCGCATACCAGTGCCTGCCAACCGACGCAGCTGGAACCTCTTCATAGGCATAAAGGGAGCGAGAATGAACAACCTGCAGGGCATAGAAGTGAAATTCCCGCTCAACGTGATGACGGTGGTGACGGGAGTGAGCGGATCGGGAAAATCCTCGCTCGTCAAGGGCATACTCTTCCCTGCCCTGAAACGACAGCTCGACGAAGTGGCTGACATGCCGGGTGAATACTCATCGATATTCGGCGACATAAAGACGATAAAACACGTGGAGATGGTGGACCAGAACCCTATCGGCAAGAGCACGAGGTCGAACCCCGTGACATACACCAAGGCTTACGACGCCATCCGCCAGCTCTTCGCCGAACAGCCGCTGGCTGAGCAGATGGGATTCTCTTCAAAATACTTCTCGTTCAACGCCGAGGGCGGCAGATGCGAGGAATGCAAGGGAACGGGAGTGCTCACGGTGGAGATGCAGTTTATGGCCGACCTGGAACTGGAATGTGAGGCCTGCCACGGCAAACGCTTCAAAAAGGAAATTCTGGAAGTGAGATTTGCCGGGAAAAACATCGACGACATCCTCAACATGACAGTCAATGAAGCAATAGAATTCTTCACGGAAAACAACCAGAAGGACATCGTGAAGAGACTGAAGCCGCTGGAGAGCGTCGGACTGGGATATATCAAACTCGGACAGAACTCCTCTACCCTATCCGGCGGAGAGAACCAGAGAGTGAAACTGGCTTATTTCATCGGACAGGAAAAGGCTGACCCCACACTGTTCATCTTCGACGAGCCGACGACAGGTCTGCACTTCCACGACATCAAGAAACTGCTCAATTCGTTTGACCAGCTGATAAAGCGTGGACACAGCATCATTGTGATAGAACACAACATGGATGTGATAAAATATGCCGACCACGTGATAGACCTCGGTCCCGACGGCGGAAACAAGGGCGGACAGATCGTATGCTGCGGCACTCCCGAAGAGGTGGCGGCATGCGAAAACAGCATAACGGGAAAATATCTGAAAAAAGTTCTTGACGACTCAAAAAAAGAATAGAAAAGCGACAAAAGATTTTGCTCGTCAGAAAATAATTGTTACCTTTGCACCACTTGTTCGGAACAGTGCCCTGTTCCGGGTGTTTAATCAGCCGATATGGCTCAGTTGGTAGAGCAACGCATTCGTAATGCGTAGGTCCCGGGTTCGAGTCCCGGTATCGGCTCCATAGCGATTAAACAGAAGATAAACTCATGGGAAAAGATTTGCGATAATAGCTCAGTTGGTAGAGCACTAGCTTCCCAAGCTGGGGGTCGCGGGTTCGAGCCCCGTTTATCGCTCTTGTCATCATAGCATTCCCCACACTTCCATTCTTCTTATTCTTTCTCCAACGTATTGTATTACAGTATCTATAACAGCTGTACTTCTACAATCCTGAAATCCCTATGGATTACCGTTTGGGAATAATATATAATCAGCAAAAAAGCGACTTCCTAAAGAGAGTCGCTTTTCTGCTGTTATAAACAATCGTTTGTCTGATCAAATTCATGAAGGAGGCTGCAATCAATCCTCGTCGGCAAATGTCTCGAGCGAGAACTGGCTGCTGCCATCGAAACAGTGGGTACACACCTGACACTTCGGCAGACCGATAGCCTCGATGAGCTGTTCGATGGTATTGAACTTCAGAGTGGTGAGTCCCAGTTCCTTTGCTATCTCGTCCACCATGCGCTTATACTCCGGAGAGTCGGTGGTGGCATACTTATCGAGATTCTTGTTCGGGTCGCCCTCAAATTTCTGGATCATACGACGGGTGATAAGCTCCATATCGCTCTTCGATGACGTGAAGTTGATGAACGGACATCCGTATACGAGCGGCGGACAGGCAATGCGCATGTGGCATTCCTTCAGACCAGCCTGATCGAAGAGCACCTTCACGTTATCACGAAGCTGGGTGCCGCGCACGATGGAGTCGTCGCAGAAGAGCACCTTCTTGCCCTGCAGCATCGCCTTGTTCGGGATAAGCTTCATCTTTGCCACGAGAGAACGCATGCTCTGGTTTGACGGAGTGAAGGAGCGTGGCCATGTAGGAGTGTATTTTGCTATGCAGCGCTGATAAGGCACATTCTTGCCAGCCGCATATCCCATCGCCATTCCCGTTCCAGAGTCTGGAATACCGCTGCAGCAGTCCACCTCCACAGGGTCTGTCTTCGCCATGTTGAAACCATTGTCGAAACGCGCCTGCTCCACGTTCTTTCCCTCGTATGTAGATGTGGGGAATCCGTAATACACCCACAGAAACGAGCACACCTGCATCTTCTTGTTCGGTTTCCTTATCTGCTCCATTCCGTCGGCGGTGAGCTTCACTATCTCTCCCGGTCCTACATTGTATACTGTATCGAAATCAAGGTTAGGGAACGAGGTTGATTCGCTCGACGCCGCATATGCCCCATCCTTCTTTCCGATGATTATCGGAGTGCGTCCCCAGCTGTCGCGGGCGCAGATGATGCCGTGGTCGGTGAGCAGGAGCATCGTGCACGACCCCTTGATGTGCCGATACACGTTCTCTATACCCTCCTTGAAGGTCTTGCCCTGGATGATGAGCAGCGCCACGAGCTCCGTAGGGTTTGTGCTGCCCGACGACATCTCGGCGAAATGCATGTTCTTCTCCAGCATCTCGTTTGTCAGCTCATCCTTGTTGAGTATCTTCGCCACCGTGCAGATGGCAAATTTTCCCAAGTGAGAATTCATTATCAGCGGCTGTGCGTCGGTGTCGCTGATTACGCCGATTCCCGATGTAGCCCCCTCGAAGCGGTCGAGAGTAGGCTCAAACTTGGTGCGGAAATAAGAGCTTTCTAGGTTATGGATAGAGCGCACGAAGCCCTTTTCCTTGCAAAATGTTGCCATACCACCACGGCGTGTACCGAGGTGAGAGTTGTAGTCGGTGCCATAAAACAGGTCTGCCACACAGCTTTTCTTTGAAATTGTTCCGAAGATACCTCCCATAAAAATATATTTGTTTGTTATTTTGTTTCCGTCTGCAAAGGTAATGAAATCTTCATTATTCATTCATCCGAATGTCATTTTTTATTTGCAGACATGATATAAATCAATATCTTTGCAAAAGATTTGCAACTGCCAGTCCTGATGACCGTATTCTATTTGTAGAGGCAATCAAGATTGCCCTTAATCTGCCATTATTTCATCTTCATTCCCATGTTATACATTATGAAGCCGTAGATGTCGGCTGTCTCTTCCATCACCTTAGACAATGGTTTGCCGCCGCCATGGCCTGCCTTGCTGTCGATACGGATCAGGACTGGGGCATTGCCTGCCTGACACTCCTGCAGACGGGCAGCGAACTTGAACGAATGGGCCGGAACCACACGGTCGTCGTAGCCAGGGCAGAAGCAATAAATAGTGTTTTCATTCGCATATAAATTTATGATGCAAACTTACTCAAAAATTCCCGAAATATAGTACATCGGCGGAATAAATGCCGATATTTGAAAATATAATCTTACCTTTGCATTAACCATGACAACTGGCTCAGCAAATGTATAACACTTACTCACAAGCATAAAAAAGAAACACATATATATATGGAATTGAAGAAAGACATAAAGAATCTGGAACAGCTGTTCCACACCGACCTCCACCAATACCTGCTCTCCATCGGAAAAGTGGACGAGCGTCTGCCTGAGGCGCCCGACATCGAAGAACTGTGGCAGAAAATCGGCGAGAGCTATCTGCCCGACGGGATGAGGGAATTCAACGCCTACCCCACCGTGTCGCTCGGATGGATGATGTTCATCGGAATGGCGATAGCGAAATATTGGGACACCGACTGGGAACTCTACAGCAAAGTAGGCGACCTGTATAAATATCTGAGAGACCAGCGCGACTTCGACCACATGGACGACTACATCTGCGAGAAAGTATTGCTGCTCGCCGGGGAGGACCACGCCATGATGACAAAGACCGTGGGCGAATGTGCCTCACGCACATACAACCGGCTCTACCACCAGCACCTCGAGCCCGGCACTCCCGAGGCTTTCCAGGGTTATGTGTCTGCCCTCCACCAGATGTATCTCATGGGCATGTCGATGGAACTGAAACGCCTCGGCTACCACATGACGAAGCTGAACTGACAAACACGGGGCACATGGCATCGTTTCAGGCAGAGCCTCGGCAAATGTAAAGATTTTGCCATATTATCTGAAATCACGCGAAAACTGTCAGATCATCAGGTTTTCTTCATAGCGCATTGGCATACAGGCAGTTAACGACCTGACAGTTGTTTTCAATTGTCTGGATGGTTTGAAACTGTCTGGAATTATCTGCATCGAGAAATTACATGTGTCGGCAGAATCTTGGAAACAGGAATATGGATATTACGACATGAACTTATTGGGCAGACGTCTGACACAGATTCTGCCCAACTGGGGCAAGCACGTTGCCCATGATGGGCAAGCACGTTACCCATGATGGGCAAGCAGCGTGCCCATTTTACATACCAAAACGGTCTTTATGGTGAAGCAGTGAAGCAGGTCGGTGGAAAACATGGTGTATGCCAACCAGCAGCAATACTACGACGCAATTACTGCCAACAGCAATGTTGCCGACTCCGGACCATTCATCGACTTTATGCTAGGGGAAATACAGAACAGAGCGTGAACGCAATGGCTTCCGCAAGAACAAGTCCATAGAAAAGCAGCCGGAATCCGAAGAAGACCTTCTCGAACACCGTACCGACGGCACCGATGCCTTCGACACGCTCTACATCGGCTGCGAGAAGTTCTCGCAGCACGATTTATATACAATTGCGATTGGTGGAGTGAGATAATATTAGGCTATCTTAAGAATCTCTCTAATTCTGGTGTTACCCTTCTCCAATATCTCTAAAAATTTATTTCTTAAACGAATATCTTTTTCTAGTTCTTCTTTATTTTCTATTATTTTTCTCTTCTCTTTTATAAGCTGAGCAAATGTTTTGTCTTCTTTCTCCAATATTTTCTCAGCATTTTCTTGAACTTTAACGATTGTATATGACCTCTTTTTTTCTTCTTCCTCAATAATTTTATTTAGTTTGTCAGAATAAGTGATTCGTTCACATTCTTCCTTCTTCTCTAATTCTGTTTTTATATCCTCTAACTTTTTCTTTTTAATATCTAATTCTGAACCAATTTTTGAAATGTTACATATTATTTCTGGTTGCAATTCTTTATTAAAACCTATAATGTCATCAATAAAGCATTTTACTTTAACACCAACAGAATCCAATGATCTCAGATTATCCAACAGATTCAAACAGCCTGTGATTTTTTCTACCTTAAAAGCCAAAACTTTTTCATTTGGATAAAGAGCATATTCTTCTTTAGTAAGAGATGTACAATTCTCAAATATTATCCTCTTTCCTAATTCTATCTCACCATTAAAACTAAGCATCTTTTCTAAGATAATCCGAGGTGTCTTCATTATATCTTTTAACCCACTCACCATCTCCCTTACTTCTGAAATTATCCATTTTTCTTCAAAATTGTCTTTATCCATCACTGCCATATTGGCTGTTTTTGTTACGAACTCAAAAACATCCTTCCAACTATCACCACATACAGCAAATGATCTCGTGAATCTTAGGAGTGAAATCCAACGTACAAAGTAATATTTTACAATTTCTGAAAATGGTAAAATATTTATTCCCATGTATTGAAGATTACAGTGGAAATAAGAAGAACGCCCATATCCGAAATTAGAATTTATCACAAATGAAATTTTGTCATTTAAATCAAATTTTATACCTCTCCTTCCGATTTGGCATGTTGAAACCATTTTTATACTCTTATCTTCTGAAATTTTATCTATTGTCTTTGCATAATGATAAGCTGGAATAAATCGAAGGGCGGTCGAATAGAAATTACCTGCGAATGTTTTTTTTAGGGATTCAACTTCTTCACTTATTTTGTTTTCTATATCAGCGATGTGTCGACTATATGCTTCACTACCTAAAATTACCTTTATTTTTTCAAGTTCTCGTTTAGCGCTATCTGACTCTAATTTTTTTTCTCTCAATTCTCTTTCATATTCTTTTATTTTTTCCCCATATTCTTCTTTTGAATATATTGTAGGATAAGAACATCCTGTTACATAAGATGAAGAATATTTATGCGGAAGAATATAATTTACATGTTTTATTGATATATCCTGGGGATAATTCTCAATAAACAACTTAACCAACTCAAAATAATCAGCAGTATCTACATTATAAAATTCATTTAATTTCTCTAATACATTTTCTTCCTTTTCAAGTTCATCTATAATGAATTCATCATATACAAACTCTTTATTTGGCAATTGTTTAACAATTCCAATATAATCTCGGTTTATTTCTTTTTCCACCATAACAATTCATTTTTTGCAAATATATGAATAAATTTAATATGTTGTTATTTTTTATTTAATTATCACCTTGCAAACGATATAATTCTGGGTCTTCAGGAATTTGGAGTGATGGCATATTAAATATATCTATAATTGTTTATAATTATCTCGTATAAGTTGCTGCATCTCCCTCAAATATGACTTCTACAAAGACGGTGCAAGTCGAAGGCAGAACATCAAGCAACGCTTGAATGTTATGCTGAGACGTAGCCCGCCTTATCAAAAGGCACAAGACGAATGAAGCTGCTGGACTCCAACGAAATCCGGCAGCTTCGTGACGTGTGTATATTTGAGGTGAATGGGATTGAGGTGTATATGTTTATATATAATCAATCATCGCTTATTAAAAAGATACATCAAGGCTTCTTACTCAACGAAGACAAAAGAACTGATACATTTTTATAATCAAAAGTATCATTCCTTTTATAGTCAAACTGATATACATTTCTTGCCCATTTTTTTATTTCTTCTTTCATCAATTCTATAAATTTTTCTGCAGCTGTCTTAGTATAAAAACCGAAATGGAAAAATAAATCTGTTCTTCTTTTCACCTTCCATTCAAGATTTAAACCATTATTTTCATTATAAACAGGATAAACTACCCATTCCTTATTACAACAGTTCGTTTTTTTTAAATTTACTGCCAAACTGTCTAAAAATATACAAGTGGTTTTTAGAAAAAAATAAAGATTTTGCTCTTTCATTTTTTCCCAATCTGACAATTTTATATTTCGTTTCTTACAATACATATCGATAAGTTCCTCCTTTGTATTAGGATATCTTATTGGTACATTTTCCCAACATCTATTTTCCTTAGAAGGGAATAATAAAATATCACCTCCTTCTGCATATGTTCCATTCTCACGAAAAATCACTATATTATTTGATTTAATGCAGCGAAACTTCAGTCCATTATCTTCGCCTAAATATTCTAAATCACCAAATATGGGACTATAAATAATACCATTGACTTGAATCTCATTGTTTAGAATATCCTTAATACTTTTGCAGTTCTTTTCTATTATCATATCAATTACATTTTATATTAAAACACAAAACATCTTTCCCCTTAACATACTCCTTATATTCGTCGTATGTAAGGGGACCGACCCATTGTATCGTATATGTGTGCTTTATATCTTCCATTTACTCTGCCAATATTTCAACAACAGGTACCGTTTTGTGGATTTCATTACGTGTCATATAGCTGTAAGTTCCTACTTGCTTTACAACTTTTCCTTCTGGCACATTTATCTTTTGACTGTCATAATAAGAAGTACTTTCATCGCCTACGAAGAGAACTACCGTTCCTATATTTTCACTTTCAATATCGCCATCCGTAGCTAATGCACTACCATCAGGCAGCACCTGCATAACCTCAAAGACCTTGCCCGGTACAATGCCACGAGGCTTTTCAAACATTACTATATCATCCTTTGATGCAGACGTTGCTTGTGATTTTGCCATAAAAAAGCCTACCACAAACAACAACACAATTCCTGTAACTATTCCAGCTACATAGGTCAAGATAAATTTTGCTTTAATATTCATTGTCTTTAGTATTTAAGTTAAAGATGGTACTTTATAGTACGCAAAGATACATAAAATAACATTATCTACTATCTTTTGACGTGTAAACGAATCTAAATCATAGAGTTTATTTGTTTCTTTCTGCAAAAATAATTATTTTTGCAGAGTGATGTATTTATAATACATTACCTCGAAATAGACCAAAATAAATACAGCTGACTATGAACCTCTAAATATACAAAACCCAATAGAGTATTTTAAGAATAAACCACAATGGCTATTAACAGACGATACAATAAAAGTGGTACTAAATGACATTAATATAGAACATAACGAATAGTTGTTCTGTCTTTTTCCCACTCATATATCACTCATATTTTTGCTCTAAAAAAGCAAACTTATTAAAGCGAACAATAAATCTACATGCGGTGATGATTTTCATGAGTTACCATCATAGGCTATAACAACATTAAAACATATGGAATTCAAGCAAACTGTAAAAGAAGCCCTTGCATATTATGTATATGCTTTGGTTGACCCCAGAGACCATAAAATTTTCTATATTGGCAAGGGTAAAGACAATCGCGTATTTCAACATGCTGCAGCTACTATTGAAGAAAAAGAGCAGGGATTAAAACTTAAAACTATCAAAGACATTATTTCTGAAGGGAAACAAGTTGAGTATTATATTCTGCGACATAATCTTGATGAGAAAGAGGCATATTTAGTTGAATCAGCTATAATTGATATGCTCACATATTATAAGTTCAATCATGATAATCAACTGACCAATATCGTAGCAGGACATCATCAATGGGATGAAGGTATCAAAAGCATTGAAGAGATTAATGCGTTGTATGATTGCCCGAAAATAGAAGTAAAGGCTGGGGGCTATATTCTCTTAGTAAGTCTTAATAGGACTTACAACCAAACACGAGCTAAGGGAATATATCAAAGGTTTAATATTTACGAAGCAACCAGAAAATATTGGGCTATTTCACCAAGACAAGCAGGACGAGTAAATTATGTACTGGGTGTTTACAAAGGTGTCGTCAGATGTGTTATTAAAGTCAAATCTTATGAATTTGTCGATAAGTCTGATGATGGAACTGTCTTTAAAAAACCTCGCTGTTGTTTCGAAGGAGAACAATGCTTGAACTCTATATATTTAAACAAAGATGTTACAGACTATCCTTTCGGTAGCGGTGGTTCAGTTAGATATATATTCTGACAAACTTTTGTCTTTTCCACACCGCCCAATCGCTCATATCTTTGCCTTAAAAAAGCAAGATATGAGCGATTTTTCATTCATTCCACCAACATCCGTTGTCACCATCCATGGCGCCAACGCCTCCGCAGCCTTCACCTCCAAGACATCCGAAGTCTTCAAGGAGGAGCACGACATCGCCACCGTCATCATCAACGACAAGATGAAGTACATCCCGTGGGGGAGCGACAACCAGATGCCGTACAATATCATTGACCTCATCGAGTTTGGCGAGACAATGAGCACTTGCCAGATCGAGGGCATAACTAACCGCGAATACCCGATACCAAGCATCATCGACATAGTGAACAGCATACGTTTAGCCAAGGGCAACGTATTCGCTGAATGGAAACAGTGTGACACCGCCAGACTATTTGAAAAACCATGGATATAAAAACAAAAAACAAGCAGGAGGATACTTCTTCTAAGGGAATTAATCATATTTAACATTCGGGGGGGGTACTGTGGGAATTTTATTATATCTTTGCCAAAAACTAAAAAACAACAGGTATGAAGAAACTATTTTTAATTATTATTGCGGCTTTCTTTACTGCTACAGGAGTAATTGCACAAAATGTTACAGTAACAGAGCCAGAGTTTGCAGAAGAGACACTTCTTCTGACTTCTGATAGCCAAGGAGTTAAATTGTCTCGTGAGAATGGTACTATTAAAACAAAGGCAGGAGCAAGCCTTT
>JABLTS010100669.1_pt1 | contig 26204 bp, 22 predicted proteins | sample 7160081 | NCBI WGS metagenome assembly JABLTS01 (sample SAMN14651231, study PRJNA627086) | human gut metagenome | isolation source: feces | host: Homo sapiens | reverse complement strand
GGTCGGCGTGCGCGGCATCCGCCTGCGCGAGGGCGACTATGTCGTCGGCGCGGGTATCGCGGCCGAGGGCGCGGCGATACTGAGCATAACCGAAAACGGCTACGGCAAGCGCACCGACGTCGGCGAATACAGCGTGCAGAACCGCGGCGGCATGGGACTTAAAAACTACAACGTCACCGATAAGACCGGCCCCGTCGCAGACGTCGTTATCGTCACCGGCGACGAGGATCTGCTCGTCATCTCCGACGACGGCACGATAATCCGCATGGACGTCGGCAGCATAAGCCTGCTGTCGCGCAGCACCCAGGGCGTGCGAGTCATGCGCCTGACCGGCGACGCGAAGGTCATCTCCATTGCACACACAGTCAAGGAAGATTCTGCGGAGGCGGATTCTCCGGAGGCGAGAGAAGAGAGCTGAGAGCTGTTAGCTGAGAGCCGATGGTGAGCGGTGCAAAATTCAGCAACGCACTACTGGGTTGCGAGGCAACTATGGTTTCCTCAGTACCCTCGATACCGGGTTCACGCAATAAGCGTATCCGTATCAGCGTCAATGCGCCACTAAAAAAACTGCATCGTACTTTGTTGTAGTACGATGCAGTTATATTTTTTGCTGAGGTTTTTAATAGGGCGGCGCGGAATTTATTACAGCACCTGCGTTACGCGAAACGCTACGGTTTCGTCAGCACTCTTAGAACCGGGCAACCGCAATATGCGTATCCGTAGTTGCCCCAAAGCGCCTCTAAAAAACGCGAAACGTCATGGTTTCCACCAATGTCCCAAACCGGGCTACCGCAAAACTCAGCTTGCACTACCGGGTTGCGTAGCAGTCACGGTTTATTCCATTGTTCCGAACCGGGCAACCAGAGATAAATGTATCCGTGACTGCGTCAATGCGCCTCTAAAATCACTCTTTGACGGTCTCCTCGTCGGATGCTTCGGGAGCAGGCTGCTCTGCCTCGATGACGGTTTCGTCTGCTGCCTGAGCGGAGGCTGCGGCTGCTTTTTCGGCAGCGGCAGCGGCTATGGCTGCTTCTGCTGCTGCGTAAGCTGCGGCGTAGGCTTCCGGAGTGTAGCCGACGTCTTCGTCGTTATCCTCTGCAGCTGCGGCTGCGAGGGCTGCTTCCTTATCCTTGGCTGCCTTGCTTGCGATGAACGCGAAGATCACACCGAGGATCGCGGCTCCTGCCAGGACGCAGATAGCGGTCAGATGGAGCGAGCCGGTGTATTCCTGAACGGGAACGAAATCGAGCTTTGCCGCGGTCTCGCCGACATAGTTGCCTGCCGAGTCAACACGGATGGTGTAAACATAATCGTGGAACTTGGTGACAAGGCCGGTGACGAGGACTGCAACTGCCATGATGGCTGCGATCAGGCTCAGGGTCTTGCCGGTGCGCTTGCTGCCGTTGACTGCCGCAACGATGCCGAAGATTCCGGCGATGATGCCGAGGACGGCTGCAACTGCCAGAGCAACGTACATGCCGATACGGACATAAACCTCGCTCTTGATGTCGGCTTCCTGATCCTGCAGGTACTGCTCTGCCTTGTCGCAGAGAATCTCGCACTTTTTAAGGTCGAGCATCGGGTAGCCGTTCTTCTCAACGACTGCGCCGTTCTCGTCTACTTTATACATGTTGGAGATGACGTACTCGCCGAACGCCTCGTAAGCCTCTTCGTTTACATGTGCGCGGCCGTCTTCCTTGACGATGAGGTTGTCGGGGATCTCGAGGCCGAACTCGATTGCCAGATACTCAGGCAGGGACTTAACGGTCTGCTCGCCGCCGTAGAAGCTGAAGCAGGGCTGCATGCCTTCAAAAAGTGATCTTGCGCCCTCTGCCAGGGTGATCTCGCCCTGCTCGAAAACGGAAAGCTGAGCCTTGCCGTCTTCAAGCTGACCCTTTGCCGTAGCAAGCTTGTTTGCGCCTGCTGCGAGATCCTGACGGCCTGCCGCGAGCTTTGCCTCGCCTTCTGCGAGCTGCTTCTCGGCCTCTGCAAGCTGCTTCTTGCCGGCTTCGAGCTCCGCAAGGCCGTCTTCATAGGCTTTGAGCTGAGCCTTGCCGTCGGCGACCATCTGGTTGATGTATGCCGGGAAGTCTGTTACATCTGCGGGAATGTTCAGACCCATCTTGGACGCGATGGGACGGACAACGGAAACAAACCACACCTGCGCGCTGTCAAAGCCGGGCAGCTTTGCGATGGTGCCGTCGCGGAACTGGACGTACTGGTTGAGATAGGGCAGCAGCGGCTCGATCTTCGCGAGCTTTTCCTTGCCTTCGTTATAAGCTTGAGTGTTGGCGTCGATAGTAGCCTGGCCCTCTGCGAGCTTCTTCTTGCCTGCTTCATAGGCTGCATAGCCCTCTGCAAGAGTTTTCTCGCCTGCTGCGAGGGTAGCCTTGCCTGCGGCATAGTCGCTCAGACCCTTTGTGTACTGGCTGAGACCGTCGGTGTAGGTTCCGACACCGGTCAGGTAGGTCTCTTCGTTCTCTTTGAGCTGGGCAATGCCTGCCCGCGCCGTTTCAAGATTCTCTCTTGCGAAGGCGGCGTCAGCATTCTTATAGTCGTTGATATTCAGCACGTCACGAACGCCGGCGACGCAGGCGAACAGGCCGAATATGCACGCGAGGATAAGGATGATGCTGAAGACCATAAGTAATACTCGTTTCATTTTATTCCTCCCTAATTATGTATAAAATATTACTTAATGACTTAAATAAAAAATTACAGACTGTCGAAAAACTATGCTGCAAATGAAAAGTAATAGAGCAGCAGGGGAGCACGAGGGGGCAAAGGCCCCACTCGCAATTAGATTAATAGCCATCAAAAACGCCTGATTTATCAGGCTTTTTGACGAGCGCAGCGAGATTTTTCGTGAAAACTTGTGTTCACAAAAAATGTGGCGTTTTTTGAAGCGTGCAAAAAAGTCACAGACTTTTTTGACACGCTGAAAAATTAAAAGCTAATACAAATCTCCCAATTTTGTTTGACTTTTGTCAGTGTAACACACAATGTCAAAATAGTAAAGAAGAAATGACAAAGTTTTTGAAAAATAATTAACTTTTTTCTTAGTAAATATGCCTAAAAAAAGCGGTCTGGCCAAATAATATTTAAAAAACTTGGCCAAACCGCCGAATATGTTACACTCCCCTGTTTACATATTATACACAACTCACCGGTTAAATTGTGAACAATATATGAACAGCACGTTAATTATTCCAAATTATTTTAGAGGCGCTTTACTGCACCTACCAATACGGTTATTTCCGGTAGCCCGGTTCGGGACTGCCGACGAAACCGTGCGGCTTCACCGCAGCCGAGAGCTAATGGCTGATAGTTAATAGGCTTTAATTCAACCCCTCGGCGGCAAAGCCGCCTGCTCCCCTTGAAAGGTGAGCCAATGGGGTGCATCCTAAAATTCAGCAGCGCACTACCGGGTTGCGTAGCAGTCGCGGTTTATTCAAATGTCTCGAACCGGGCCACTGCAATATATGTATCCGTAGCTGCCTCAATTCGCTATTAAAAGAACGGCGAGGAAGGCGAAGCTGACGGCGGAGAACAGGGCGAGGAAGCGGCCGGAGTTCCCGGGCGCATGGCGAGTGTATTCGCGGAATGTGATGAGGCTTGCGAGGGACGCGACGAGCGTGCCCGCTCCGCCGATGTTCACGCCGACGAGCAGGCCTCGATAGTCGTCGGTGAAGCGGCTGAGGAGTATCGCCGCCGGAACATTGCTTATCACCTGGCTGGTCAGCGCGGATACGAGCATCGCTCCGTGCGAAAGCAGCCGTGCAAACAGCGCGTGGACAGCCTCCATGCGCGAAAGATTGCCGGAAAAGGTGAAGAACGCGGCAAAGGTCGCAAGCAGCCCCCAGTCCACCGTTTTAAGCGCATGGCGATCGAGCGCGAGCAGCGCCGCCGCAATGACGACAAGCCCCACGGCGTAGGGCACGGCGCGCAGCACCATCGCAACGGCGAGGGCAAACAGCAGCCCATAGACTGCGGCGCGGCGTCCGTTTACGCTGACGGCGGCGTCCGGCACGCTAAGCCGCGTGCGAGGAAACGCAAAGCAGCAGAGCAGTATAAGCACCGTTGACATCGCAAAGGGCGGCAGCATGATCGACAGAAACTCGCTCGTCGGGATATTGTAATAGCTGAAGAGATAGAGATTCTGCGGATTTCCGAAGGGCGTGAGCATGCCGCAGAGGTTCGCCGCGCAGTTTTGCAGAACAAACAGCAGCGGAATGTGCTTATCCTGCCCTGTCGAGTGCATGACGAACCAGCTCAGCGGCAGGAAGGTAAGCAGTGCCGTGTCGTTTGTGAGCAGCATCGAGCCGAGCATGGTGATTATTATAAGCATCGCCGCAACGCTGCGCACCGTGCCGAAGGTGCGCACGAGCCGCTGCGACAGCGCAGCGAAAATATTGAGGTCACGCAGGGCGGCGACGACGGCCAGCACGCTGAACAGGCACGCGAGCGTTTTCAGATCGTAGTACCCCAGATACTGCGCATCCGGCGGCACGAAAAACGCCGTGACCGCGGCAAGCAACAGCGAGATCAGCAGCATCGCATTCGCCCTGCACCATGAAGCTGCCTGCATTTTACCCCCTGTGCGCCCTTATCGAGTCGCGCATGCGCTCAAGCCCGGTCTTTATGATCGAGCGCGGCATGGCGAGATTCAGGCGGATACAGCCCTCGGCGTTTCCGACGAACAGGGCGTTCGTGCCGCGTCTGTCTATTATCTCGTCGAAATTATACATTTAAACGTCTCCTTTTGTCAGATATGTCGGATATATTATAGCCGCGCACAGGCAGCGGCGCAAGCGGATGTTGAAGCGCCGCGAAAAATGTGGTATACTCTGCTGTACAATCGACAAGGAGGCAGCATCATGCCGGAAAAGATAAAAGAAAACAAGGGAAAAATAGTGTTCATCATCGGCGCGGTGTGCCTTGCGGCAGGCGCGGTGCTTTTAATACTCTGGCTTCTTGGCATTGCGGCGATAAAGGCCGCGTTCAGCCCTGTCCAGTGCATTCTCGCCGTTGTCATCGGCGCGCTCGTGCTCCGGCTCGGCAGGCTTATGCCCAAAAGCGAAAAAGACGCGCAAAACTGAACTGAATACGCAAAACGCCCCGGCTTCATCCGAAGCCGGGGCATTGCTTTTGCCTCACTCTTGCGCTTGCCGCGCGTTGTACGCAATGAAATTATCTATAAGCTCAAGGTCGATGCCGTAGAATTTTTCGCGCTTGACGGTTTTGGTTATCAATAGCCCGGAGTTTTTCACAACGGCAAGCTTTTTGCGCACGGTCTCGCCGCTCCTGTTCAAGTGTGCGCACAGCTCGCCCATTGAAACGCCGTTTTCGGAAAACAGCCGCGCCTGAATAAGCACGCTGTAAAGCTCGTATATGATCTCGCTGTCGGCATCGGGCAGCGACCCGATATTCAGCGAATAATGCGTCAAAAGCGCCGAGCGCTTTTCGAGCGCGTCGCGCAGCGCGGACATCGATTTTTCTATGACCGATATGAACATCTCGACAAACGGCGTAAGATCGCCCTTGTTCTGCGGCCGGTTGCAGACCTTAAATGCATTGTTGTAGTCTCCGAGATTTTCCTTTATCGTGTACGACAGGCGATAGCCCGACACCGGCTCAAGCTCCTTGGCCATCATGCAGCTGCTGATAAAGCGGTTGAGCCTGCCGTTTCCGTCGTAAAACGGGTGGATATAGCCGAGCAAATAGTGAAACACTGCCGTGCGCAGCAGAAGCTCCTCGCTCTCGTCGTTTAAGTATTCCAGCGCAGACTCCATCGCCGAGATGATCTTCCGCTCGGGGTACAGGCCGCGGTGGATCTCCTTTTGCGTGCCGGAGCATACGCTGACCGAGTCCTTCCTGAAAAGCACGCCGTCGGGCGCGTTTTTCGGATCCTCTTCCGTGACCTCCGGCAGAACCAGCTCATCGTATATCTTTCTGATATCCTCGCAGGTCTCAAGCCGTATGCCCTCGCCGCGCTGGAGCATGATGTATTTCTGCGTAAGGCCGGTGAAGCGCTTTTTCGCCTCGCCCCTGCCCATGCCCTCAAGCACGTCATACATCTCGCGCCGAGTACTGCTGACTCCCTCGATGCTGTTCGTCAGAACAAGCTCGTCGATAAGGCAGCGCTTTGTAAACTGCTCGATGGCCTTTCCCGGAAGCTGTGCGCACAGTCGCGAGACTGTCTTATCCATGCGCTGGATGCCGAGCATTTTCTTCTGGATATCCGGCGTGACTATGAAAAAAGCCTTGTTGCCGCCTATGTCAAAGTGCAGCCTGTGCGTATAGTCGCCGTTATAGCGCTCAAGATATATCTTTTCATAGTCATTTGGGGAAGAATAATATATTTTTTCAAGCGTTTTGTATTCCATAAGCAAGACTTATCCTCAAAATTCGACAAATTACTGCATTTTTCGAGCCGTAACTCCAAATTTCCGCCTCGAATTTGGAATTACATTTTAAATAATAGCCTATTGGCGCCCAAAAAGCAAGCGAATTTGGCGCTTAAACGCAAAATGCCGGTGGGATATTCCCCACCGGCGTTCGGTATATTTGCTTAATATCGCCTGTCAGCTTACTATCTTATAATACGTGTTCGAGGTTTTCTTATACACAAGCGCGTACAGCACGGCGAAAACGAGGAAGCTTATCACCGTCGTCCAGATGAGGAAGCTCGTGTTGTAGAACGAGAACATGTACAGTATCTTGCGGATAAACGGGAAGGCAAACGCCAGGTGCAGTCCGGCGAACAGCAGCGGAAGGAAGAACACCGTCAGAAGCTGCGAATTTATGCTGCGGCGGATCTCGGGCTTTGTCATACCGACCTTCTGCATGATCTCGAACCTCTGCGCATCCTCATAGCCCTCGGACAGCTGCTTGTAGTAGATTATCAGCACCGCCGCACAGCTGAACACGAGGCTGAGTGTAACTCCGAGGAAGAACAGGCCGCCATAGACTGCGGCAAAGTCGGCGTACTCGGCTGCGCGGGATTCGTAGGACAGGTACTGCCAGCCGCTGCTGCCATCCTTGTCGGAAAATTCGCCGTTTTCCGAGGCCGCGGCAATCATATTGCAGACCTTGTCCTGATCCTCAAGCTCATCCGAGCAGTCAAAGTCGCAGATCCATTTTAAGCGGGCAACGTATTCTCCCGCGCCGTCAACAAGCCGCTCGGCGGTCTTGTCAAAATCGGAAACGACAATCGTTATCGTGGGGCTTATTTCAGCGCCGCTGCCGTCGGCAAGAGGCATGGCGTCAAGAGTCTTCTTCACGGTGAAGGTCTCGACGCTCCCGAGGGATATGGTTTTGAGACCGTAATCCGTCCGCAGTGCGTGCAGGAGAACCTCGTTCTCGGCAAGCGTTTCGCTTTTTCCGCTTATCCTGTTGTAGTCGGACAGCGAAACTATGCGCAGGTTTGTGATCTTGCCGTAATCGATTATGTTGCTGCTGCCGGAAAAGCGCTCGGAAATGTCGAAAACGCCGTTTTCAAAGACTCCGGACATGCTAAGCTGCCGGAAATCGAGGATGTTTTTCCGCTCTGTATCTCCGAGAGCGGCGACGAGCTTATCGCGCAGAGCATCAGCCTTTTCCTCTGTCAGGGATGTGCTTGCGTCATAACCGAAGGTGACGTTGATATCACGCGGATAGCGTGCGTTGACGGAGTCGACCATGCCGAAGTACAGGCAGCAGGTGGAGGATATCGTGACCAGCACCATCGTTGCGAGGATGCAGATCGACGCAAGCCCCGCGCCGTTGCGCTTCATGCGGTAGGTCATCGAGGAAACGGAGACGAAGTGCCGGGGCGTGTAGTAATAGTGCTTGTTTTTCTGAAGAATTTTGCACAGCAGGACGCTGCCCGATATGAAAACGAGATAAGTGCCGACGATGACCATGATGACGGCGATGAAGAAAATTGTGAGCGCCTGCAGGGGCTCCTTTATGCTGACGGCAAGAATGTAGGCCGCGGAGAGCAGGATAACGCCTGCTATGCCAAGCACGGGATTTGCCTTGACGGGCTTTTCGCCGTAGCTTTCGCTGTGCACGAGCTCGACCGCCGTGCTGCGGTGCAGCTTGATGAGGCTGCTGATGTAGATCAGCGCGAAAATGCCGCCGAAGTACAGGAGCATGTATTTGATGGCGGGAAGCGATATGTGCAGCGAATAATCCGCCGTGCCGCCGAGCATGTGCAGAAATATCATTTCCGCGAGCTTTGAAAGCAGCGCTCCGATAAATATGCCGCCGATAAGCGACAGCAGCGCAGTCAGCAGGGTCTCCCATGCAAGAACGCGCGAGATGTTGTGCTTGTTCATGCCCAAGATGCTGTAAAGGCCGAACTCCTTGTATCTGCGGCGCACGAGGAAGCTGTTGCAGTAAAACAGGAACAGCAGCGCGAACGCGACGATGACGAATACGCCGAACGACAGCGTCGACTGTGCCGCCGTACCTCCGCGCATACCGTCCAAAAGGTCGCCCGACGCGAGATAGAACATGATGTAGAACACGGCCGCCGTTCCGGCCGCGGCGAGGATATACGGAACGAACAGGCGCTTGTTTTTCCTGATGCCGCTCCACGCCAGACGGGGATAGAAACCGAGCTTCATTTCACTTCACCGCCCGATGCAAGAATGGTCAGCGTGTCCGAGATCTTCTGGTAAAGCTGCTGATCGGAGCATTCGCCGCGATAGATCTGGTGGAACACCTCGCCGTCTTTTATGAACAATATGCGCTGCGCGCGCGACGCGGCCTTGACAGAGTGCGTGACCATGAGAATGGTCTGACCCTTTTTGTTTATCTGCTCAAACAGGCCGAGCAGCTCGTCGGTGCTCTTTGAGTCGAGCGCGCCCGTCGGCTCGTCGGCAAGGATGATGCGCGGATTTGTTATGAGCGCCCTCGCGACCGCCGCGCGCTGCTTCTGGCCGCCGGAGACCTCGTAGGGATATTTCTTCAGCAGCGGAGTCAGGCCCAGATCCTTCGCTATCGGCAGCAGGCGCGAGGTCATCTCGTCGTAGCTCTTCCCGGCCAGCACCAGCGGCAGCAGGATGTTGTCCTGTATCGTGAACGTGTCCAGCAGGTTAAACTCCTGAAACACAAAGCCGAGATTGTCGCGCCGGAAGGTCGCAACGTCGCTCTCCTTTATCCTGCCAAGCTCCTTGCCGTCGAGCACGACCGTGCCGCCGGTCGGCTTGTCCAGCGCCGCAAGAAGATTCAAAAGCGTCGTTTTGCCCGAGCCGGACTCGCCCATTATGGCGACGTACTCGCCCTCATCGACGCTGAAGTTTACGTTTTTAAGCGCCTCCACCTGGTTTCCACCAAAGCGCGTGCTGTATACCTTTCTGAGATTTTCAACAGTTAAAATGCTCATGTTTTTTTACCTCCATCGGATTTACACGCTTATTCTACCGCGCTTTTTGCCCGGAAACCATCGATTTTGCTTACATTTCACCCTCCGCTCCTTACATTCCCGTCACATTTTAGAGGCGCTTTGACGCACCCACCGATACGGTTATCTCTGGTAGCCCGGTTCGAGGCATTGGCAGAAACCATGGTTGCCTCGCGTAACACAAGTGCGCTGCTGAGTTTTGCGGCAGCCCGGTTCGGGACATTGGCAGAAACCATGGTTGCCTCGCGTAACACAAGTGCGCTGCTGCGTTTTGCACCGCACCTTGTAGGGAACGGGCTTGCCTGTTCCGTTGTAATGTTTTGCCGGCACAAAAATAGCGTCGTAGGGAACGGATTCATCCGTTCCGCGTGTAGCGGTTTCGTCGGCACCCACCGGTCGGGCTGACGCAAAAAACGTATCGGTATCAGCGTAAAGGCGCTACTAAAAAATCGCCACTAAAAAATGTGTTTGCCTTGACGGCAAATGATTTAAATAACACCTCATCCGTCACCAAGGTGACACCTTCCCCTCAAGCTCCGCAAGGGGAAGACAATTGGGTGCGGTGCAAAACGCAGCAGCGCACTTGTGTTACGCGAGGCAACCATGGTTTCCACCAATGTCCCGAACCGGGACACCAGAGATATGCGTATCCGTAGGTGCGTCAAATCGCCTCTAAAAAAGTTGCGTTGGGGTGGGATATCGGGTATAATTATATATTACCCCTGCTGCTCGGCGAATTGACACACCGAGCGCAGAGTGCAGCTCTCGCAGTCGGGCTTGCGCGCGGTGCAGACGGCGCGGCCGTGCAGCACGATGCGGTGGCAGAAGTCGGAGCTTTTCTCCGGCGGCAGGCACCTGCGCAGCTCGGCCTCGATCTTCACGGGATCCTTGAGGTCATCGACCAGCCCCAGACGGTTTGAAATGCGGATGCAATGCGTGTCCACAACAGTCGAGCCTGGAACGTGGTAAACGTCGCCGAGGATGAGATTTGCCGTCTTGCGCCCGACTCCGGGCAGCTTGAGCAGATCGTCCATGTTATCCGGCACCCGGCCGCCGAAATCACGCAGCATCATCTGCGCCGCGCCGACGATGTCGCGAGCCTTGGCGCGATAAAAACCGCAGGAGTGAACATACTCCTCCACCTCCGCGACGTCCGCCTCGGCAAAGCTTTGCAGCGTCGGAAACCGCGCAAACAGCGCCGGCGTTATCTCGTTTACGCGCGCATCGGTGCACTGCGCGGCAAGCCGCACGGAAAACAGCAGCTCATAATCCTTTTTATAATCAAGCGTACATTCGGCCAGAGGATAGGCCTCCTCCAATCGGCGGACTATCTCCAGAACCTGATCTTTTGTGCGCATACATATCACCTCGCACCTATTTTACCACAACCCTGTCCGCGGCGCTATCGCATTTGCGGTGCGGACGGTTTTTTCGGAGGTACAGCACATGTACAAACCCCTTGCAGACGAAATACGCCCCCACAGCCTTGACGATGTTGTCGGCCAAAAAAACATTCTCGGCCAGCGCGGCCTGCTGCGCCGCATCGTTGAAAGCGGCAGCATCCCGAACATGATTTTCTACGGTCCCTCGGGCACGGGCAAGACTACCGTCGCGCGCATCATCGCGGAAAAAACCAACCGCACCCTGCGCAAATTGAACGCAACGACCGCCGGACTTGCCGACATAAAAGAGATCATCGCCGAGCTTGACACACTGCTGACTCCCGGCGGCGTGCTGCTGTATCTCGACGAGATCCAGTATTTCAATAAAAAGCAGCAGCAGTCGCTGCTGGAATTTATCGAGGACGGGCGCATCACGCTCATCGCCTCGACGACGGAAAACCCCTATTTCTGCGTGTTCGGCGCTATCCTCAGCCGCTCGACGGTGTTCGAGTTCAAGCCCGTCACGCCCAAGGAGGCCGAGCCTGCCGTACTGCGCGCGTTCAACATTCTCGCTGAGCGCGAGGGCAAAACGCCGGAGCTTGAGCCGGGCGTCGTGCAGCGGATAAGCCAATCCTGCGGCGGCGACGTGCGCAAGGCGCTCAACGCGGTCGAGCTGCTGTTTTCGGCAGCCCGAACGGACGGCGATAAGCTTGTCATAAGCCTCGACGATGCGAAAACCGTCACCCAGCGCAGCGCAATGCGATATGACCGCGACGGCGACGAGCACTATGACGCGCTGTCGGCACTGATGAAGTCGCTGCGCGGCTCGGACGCGGACGCGGCACTGCACTATCTTGCGCGTCTGCTCGAAGCCGGAGACCTCGTCGGCGCGTGCCGTCGGATCCTGTGCTCGGCGAGCGAGGATATCGGCCTTGCGTATCCGCAGGCGGTGCCGATAGTCAAGGCCTGCGTGGATTCTGCGCTTCAGCTCGGTCTGCCGGAAGCGCGCCTGCCGCTGGCCGAGGCAGTCATCTTCCTCGCCACCGCGCCGAAATCCAACAGCGGCGTTATGGCGATCGACGCTGCCATCGCCGATGTCCGCGCCGGCAAAAGCGGTCCGCCGCCGCGCGAGCTGCAAAATGTCCACGCCGACGGCACGGGCTTCGAGCGCGAGCAGGGCTATAAATATCCGCACAGCTACCCCAACCACTGGGTGCGGCAGCAGTATCTGCCCGATGCGCTCAAGGGCACACACTACTACGATTTCGGCGACAACAAGATCGAGCAGACCGCGAAAAAATACTGGGACGAGATCAAAAAGTGAGGTTTTGACCATGCCAATGGATATCCACGTCGGCGACGTGCTGACAATGAAAAAAGCGCACCCCTGCGGCGAGAAGCGCTGGCAGGTGCTGCGCGTCGGCGCAGACTTCAAGCTCCGCTGCCTCGGCTGCGGTCACGAGGTCATGGGTCCGCGCAGTAAATTTGAAAAAAACATCCGCTCCGTTTGTTCAGAGGCGAATTGACGCACCTACCGATACGGTTTTTGCGGTTGCCCGGTGTCGAAAGTACCGACGAAACCGTGAAACTCTCGCACTATGTTAGTGCAGTGCTGGTTTTTGCGGTTGCCCGGTTCGGAACAATGGAGGAAACCGCGATTGCTACGCAACCCGGTAGTGCGTTGCTGAGTTTTACACCGCAACCAATTGGCTCTCCTGTCAAGGGGAGCAGGCAGCTTTGCTGACTGAGGGGTTGAATTTAATTCGTGCCGTAGGCACACCATCGGCTCTCTGCTATCAGCTCACGGCTATCAGCTGCGGTGAAACCGTTACACGCGGGCGATCGATGCTCACCCCTACAAGGTGTGGTGCAAAATTCAGCATCGCATTCATGTTACGCGAAACGTGACGGTTTTGCATGCACCCTCGACACCGGGATACCAGAGATATACGTATCCGTGACTGCGTCAATTCGCTACTGAAAAAACTGGTGCAAAATATAGAGGCATGTGGTATAATCGTGGCAAAACCAACCCGGAGGGTGAGCGGAGAAAATGAAGCTTGACAACAAACGCACCATATTGACGGGCTTTGCGTTCCTGTCCATCTGCGCGTTCTGGCAGATGTACAACAGCATCGTTCCACTTATACTGACCAACACATTCCACCTCAACGAGACGTATTCCGGCGCGATAATGGCGGCCGACAACGTGCTTGCGCTGTTTCTGCTGCCGCTGTTCGGCGCGATCTCGGACAAAACGCACACCAAGATCGGCAAGCGCATGCCGTTTATCCTTTTCGGCACGGGCCTTGCGATCATACTAATGAACCTGCTGCCGCTTATCGACAACAGCTATGCCGCCGCGCCGACCACCTTCAAGACCGTTTCGTTCGTGGTCGTTCTCGGCCTGCTGCTCGTCGCAATGGGAACCTACCGCTCCCCGGCGGTCGCCCTGATGCCGGATATTACGCCCAAGCCCCTGCGCAGCAAGGGCAACGCGATCATAAACCTCATGGGCGCGCTCGGCGGCGTTATTTACCTCGGCGTAGCCGCGGTCATGTACCCCAACAGCAAGGTCGAGGGCCTTGCGCACGTCAACTATCAGCCGCTTTTCATGGTCGTTTCCGCGATCATGTTCGTCGCCATCGCCGTGCTGTTTCTCACGATCAAGGAGCCGAAGCTCGTTGCCGAGCAGCAGAAGCTCGAGGCGCAGCATCCCGAGTGGAACCTCGCCGAGGACGACGGCAGCGGCAGCGAGACCCTGCCCAAGCCCGTAAAGAAGAGCCTGATCTTCCTCCTTTCGTCGATCAGCCTGTGGTTTCTCGGCTATAACGCGGTCGAAACGTGGTTCACGACCTACGTCAGCCAGGTCATGGGTCAGGCGCTGGGCGGCGCATCTACCTGCCTGCTGATCGCGACCGGCGGCGCCGTTATCAGCTATATCCCCATCGGCGTTATCGCGTCCAAGGTCGGCAGAAAGCGCACGATTATGGCCGGCATCATCCTGCTGGCGGTCTGCTTCGGCCTGGGCTACTTCCTGACGACGGCCTACAGCGAGATAAACGTCGTGATGTTCATCGTGTTCGCGCTCGTCGGCCTTGCGTGGGCGGCGATAAACGTAAACTCCCTGCCCATGGTCGTTGAGATGTGCCGCGGCTCGGATATCGGCAGATTCACCGGCTATTACTACACCTTCTCGATGGTCGCGCAGGTCGTGACCCCGATCGTCGCAGGCTCGCTGATGCGCCATATAAGCTACACGGTGCTGTTCCCCTATGCCGCGCTGTTCGTCGCGCTCAGCTTCGTGACGATGATCTTCGTAAAGCACGGCGACAACAAGCCCGAGGCCAAGCGCGGCCTTGACGCTTTTGAGGATCTGGACGACTGATGAGGATCTGCATTTTCGGCGCGTCCGGCCGTGAGCTGGACGCACGCTACTACGCCGAGGCCGAGGCCACAGGCCGGCTGATCGGCGAAAACGGCGACAGCATCGTTTTCGGCGGCGGCGCGGAGGGACTCATGGGCGCGTGCGCGCGCGGAGTGAGCGCGGCGGGCGGAGACGTCGTCGGCATAGCGCCGCGATTTTTCGATGAGCCGGGCATACTGTACGACAAGTGCAGCCGCATGATATTCACCGAAACCATGCGCGAGCGCAAGCAGCGCATGCAGGAGGAGTCCGACGCATGCATCGTCCTGCCCGGCGGCATCGGTACGCTCGAGGAATTTTTCGAGATCCTCACGCTCAAGCAGCTCGGCCGGGACGACCGCGCCATTGTCCTGCTAAACACCCTCGGCGCGTTCGACGCGATGCTGCGCATGCTCGAAGAGCTTGCCGAGCGTCGATTTATGTCGAAAAACTGCCTGGAGCTGTATTTCGTGGCCGACACGCCCGAACAGGCGATGGAATATCTGGCCGGCTATGTTCCGCAGAAGGGCAGCATCCGCAGGCTCGAGGATTATAATAAGTAAATTTTAGCCGTGTAGCAGGTGCTACACGGCTAATTTTACGCCGGGTATATCATAGTGCTGCAAAGTGAAAATTAATTGGAGGCAATGCAAATGATACGAAGAGTTATTCAGATAGACGAGGAAAAGTGCAACGGCTGCGGAAAGTGCGTCCACGCATGCCACGAGGGCGCGATAGGGCTTGTTGACGGCAAGGCCCGGCTCATGCGCGACGATTACTGCGACGGTCTGGGCGACTGCCTGCCCAACTGCCCGACAGGCGCGATAAGCTTCATAGAGCGCGAGGCCGCGGCATATGACGAGGCGGCGGTCAAGGCCGCGCAGAGCGCGAAAAAGCAGGCTGCTTCCGGCTGCCCCGGCTCTGCGCCGCACGGCGTTAAGTCCGGAGATGCGTCGCAGCTTCGCAACTGGCCCGTGCAGATCCGTCTCGCGCCGGTCAAGGCCGCGTATTTTGACGGCGCGGATCTGCTCGTTGCTGCCGATTGCAGCGCCTATGCCTGCGGCAGCTTCCACGCCGATTTCATGAAGGGCCGCGTTACGCTCATCGGCTGCCCGAAGCTCGACCCCGTCGATTATGCCGAGAAGCTCGGCGAGATCCTTGCCGCAAACGATATCAAGTCCGTCACCCTCGCGCGCATGCAGGTGCCCTGCTGCGGCGGACTTGAGCACGCACTTCAGCGCGCTATCGCCGCCACCGGCAAAAAGATACCCCTCCGCGTTTTTGTAGTGGCGAATTGACGCAGTCACGGATACATATATCTCTGGTCGCCCAGTGTCGAAGTTGCCGACGAAACCATGGCTGCCTCGCGTAACGTTAGTGCGCTGCTAAATTTTGCACCGCACCCCATTGGCTCACCAGTCAAGGGGAGCAGGCAGTTTTGCTGCCGAGGGGTTGAATTAATACACATCAATCCTATCAACTATCAGCTATTAGCTCTCCGCTGTGGCCAACGGTCGCTCGCAGGGGAAGGCAAAAAGGGGCGGTCTGTGACCGCCCCAATGAATAATGAATGATGAATAATTATAGTGTGCAGCCTTTGGCTGCACTTTTTAATTGCGTTTTTACGCTGATACCGATACATTTCTTGCGTCAGCCCGACCGGTGGGTGCAGGCGAAACCGCAACGAAAGGGCGGCCAATGGCCGTTTTTTCAGAGGCGCATCAACGCCGGTACTGATACATTTATTGCGGTATCCCGACCGGTGGGTGCAGGCAAAACAATAACGAAAGGGCGGCCAATGGCCGCCCTTTTTTTGATAATGTAGCGGTTAGCACCGCAGATTTAATAACACCTCATCCGTCACCAAAGGTGACACCTTCCCCTCAAGCTCCGCAAGGGGAAGACACTGGAGTGCAGACGAAATTTTGCACTGATATAGCACAATCTTCCGGGACGCGAAACGCCATGGTTTATGCCAATGTTACGAACCGGGCGACCGGAAAGTTCAGCGACGCACTCGCGTTACGCGAGGCAACCACGGTTTCCTCCGCACCCTCGAACCGGGCGACCGGAAAGTTCAGCGCCGCACTTGCGTTACGCGAGGCAGCCATGGTTTCCTCCGCACCCTCGAACCGGGCCACCGCAATATGCGTATCCGTAGGTGTGTCAATTCGCCTCTGAAAGAACGGCTTTGCAGCGGGGGCAGAGGCCGGTTTCGGGGTCTGCGTCCTTGGAGTGCATCCAGCAGCGCGGGCACTTCGTGCCTTCGGCCTCCTTGACGGAGACGGTCAGGCCGGGATTGTACGAGCCGGAGGCGGTGACGGCGTCTGCGTCGGCGGCATCGTCCTCTGCGATCAGGCACTCGGAGACGATCAGCAGCTCCTTAAGATCCATATCGGAGATCTTATCGAGCACGGCCTTGCTCTCGCCTGAAGCGCGCAGGGTGACGGAAGCCTCGAGGGGCTTGCCGATGCGCTTGTCGGCGCGTGCTTTTTCGAGAACGCCGTTGACATCGTTTCTGACGGAGATCAGCGCATCCCACTTTGCCATCTCGGCATCGTCGAGCGCATACTCGGCAAAGGGCTTGTTCATCTCGTTGAGCACGACGTTGCGCGCATCGTCCGAGCTGCGGTGGGGCATTGACAGCCAGATCTCATCGCAGGTGAAGGCGAGGATGGGCGCGAACATCTTGGTCAGGGTGTCGAGGATCAGGAACAGCGCGGTCTGGGCGCTGCGGCGCTCGAGGCTGTTCTTGCCGGAGCAGTAGAGCCTGTCCTTGATGATATCGAGGTAGAAGTTTGAAAGCTCGACGACGCAGAAGTCGTTGATAAGGTGGGAAACGACGTGGAACTCGTACTCGTCGTATGCGGCGAATGCCTTCTCGATGAGCTTGTTGAGTCTGGTCAGCGCCCACTTATCAAGCTCGAGCATGTCCTCGGGCTTAACAAGGTCGTTTGCGTCGAAGCCGTCGAGGTTGCCCAGGCAGTAGCGCGCGGTGTTGCGGAACTTGAGGTAGTTCTGGCTAAGCTGCTTGAAGATCTCGTCCGAGCAGCGGACATCGACGTGGTAATCCGATGAGCCTGCCCACAGGCGCAGGAGGTCTGCGCCGTATTTGTTGAAGATCTCGGCAGGATCCATGCCGTTGCCGAGGGACTTGTGCATTGCTCTGCCCTCGCCGTCAACGGTCCAGCCGTGGGTGACGCATTCTTTGAACGGTGCGCCGCGGCCGAGTGCGCCGACCGCTACCAGCAGCGAGGACTGGAACCAGCCGCGATACTGGTCAAGACCCTCGATGTACATCGTTGCAGGCCAGAAGCCCTGATCGCGCTCCATAGCGGCATAGTGGGTCGAGCCGGAGTCGAACCAGCCGTCGAGGGTGTCGGTCTCTTTGGTGAAGTGCTTGCCGCCGCAGTGGGGGCAGGTGAAGCCTTCGGGCAGAAGCTCAGCCGCTTCGCGCTCGAACCATGCGTTCGAGCCTTCGGTTTCATAGATCTTGGCGACGGACTCGATGCTCTCGTCGGTGCAGACGGGCTTTGAGCAGTCGTCGCAGTAGAAAACGGGGATAGGCAGACCCCAGCGGCGCTGACGCGAGATGCACCAGTCGGTGCGCTCAAGGATCATGCTTCTCATTCTGTCCTTGCCCCATGCCGGGACCCAGCGGACGTCCTCGCATGCGCCGGTGGCCTCGTCCTTGAAGGAATCGACCGAGCAGAACCACTGCGGAGTTGCGCGGAAGATGATCGGGTGCTTGCATCTCCAGCAATGCGGATAGCTGTGGATGATATCCTCGGACGCGAAGAGCATGCCGCTTTCCTTCATGTCTTTGAGGATGACGGGGTTACTTTCGTCGGTGCCCATTCCGGCGTACTTGCCGGCGTATTCGGTGTGCTTGCCCTGATCGTCAACGGGAACGACCATGTCCATGCCGTAGCGCTTGCAGGTGACGTAGTCGTCCGCGCCGAAGCCGGGAGCGGTGTGGACGCAGCCGGTGCCGGAGTCCATGGTGACGTAGTCGGCCAGAACAAGGCGGCTGGTCTTGGGCAGGAAGGGGTGGTCTGCGAGCATGTTCTCGAAGAACGCGCCCTCGTGGCGGTCGATGATCTCATAGTCCTCGAAGCCGCCCAGACCCATGACCTTCTTGGTCAGAGCCTCGGCCATGATGTACATCTCGCCGTTGGGAGCCTTTACGATGACGTAGCTCTCCGACGGGTGCAGCGCGATGGCGAGGTTGCCGGGCAGAGTCCAGATAGTCGTCGTCCAGATGACGAAGAAGAGCTTGGACTTGTCGATATTGCCGAGCTTGCCAAGATCGTCGTGCATGGGGAACTTGACATACACGGTCGTGCAGGGATCGTCCTTGTATTCGATCTCGGCCTCGGCCAGTGCGGTCTCGTCGTGGGCGCACCAGTAAACGGGCTTGAGACCCTTGTAGATGTGGCCGTTTTTATACATCTTGCCGAACACGCGCGTTTCCATGGCCTCGAAGCCGGGATCCATGGTCTTGTACGGGTGCTCCCAGTAGCCGATAACGCCCATGCGCTTGAAGCCCTCGCGCTGCACGTCGATGTAGTGGTCGGCGTAGGCGTGGCAGGCCGAGCGGAAGTCGGCGATGCTCATTGCCTTGTGGTTGAGCTTCTGCTCCTTGATGATGGCAGACTCGATGGGCATGCCGTGGTTATCCCAGCCGGGGATGTACGGCGTATAGTAGCCGCGCATTGCGTAGGTGCGCGTGATGAAGTCTTTGATGGATTTGTTCAGCGCGTGACCCATGTGCAGAGCACCGTTGGAGAACGGAGGGCCGTCGTGAAGGTTGAACAGGGGCTTGCCCTCGTTCTTTTTAAGCATCTCGTTGTAGATGTCCATCTCCTCCCAGTGCTTGAGCATCTCCGGCTCGCGCTTGGGCAGGCCCGCACGCATCGGGAACTCGGTCTTGGGGAGATTGAGTGTTGCGTCATACTTCTGTGCCATAAATTTATCCTCCATTTTTAGTTACGAATTTAGTCTGTACCTATACGTTTATATTGGTATCCCGGTGTCGGATATTCCGACTAAACCGGTTTTTTGGTGTTTCTTTGGCGCATTTGAGCACCTACCTATACTTAATTTGCGCTTGCCCGGTATCGAGGGTGCGGCAAAAACCACCGCTGCCTCGATCTTTTATAGGCAAATCATTATTGTTGTTATAGTTTATATTGATGTCCCGGTTTTTCAGAGGCGAACCGACTCCGGCTTTTGTTTTTATTCCGGTGTCCCGGTATCGATACATTTGCGGAGATCGTATCGTCTCGCATCCCGGGGGATTTGTGCTGTATTAGTGCAAATTTTCGTCTGCACCCTAAATGTCTTCCCCTTGCGGAGCTTGAGGGGAAGATGCCGCTTGCGGCAGATGAGGTGTAATTATATCCGCGCCGTAGGCGCTACATTGTTTCAATATGTATCGGTTTTTCCTGTACCAAAATCTATAGTCGTAGGGAACGGATTTATCCGTTCCGTTTTGTTGCATCTACCGACGCAGTTAATATAGCGGTACGCAGCCGAGGCTTCGGCATTGCCTTCCACTGCGTAGCTTGAGGGGAAGGTGTCACCTTGGTGACGGATGAGGTGTTATTTTAATCATTGCCGTCAGGCAACACATTTTGGTGGCGCTTTTTCAGAGGCGCATTTACATTGTGCCGATACGTTTTTTTGCGTCAGCCCGACCGGGAACTGCCGTCGAAACCGCGACACGCGGAACGGATAAATCCGTTCCCTACGAGCGACCGTTGGCCGCAGCGGAGAGCTAATAGCTGACAGTTAATAGTTTTTAATTCAACCCCTCGGCAGCAAAGCTGCCTGCTCCCCTTGACAGGGGAGCCAATGGGTGCGGCAAAAAACTCAGCATCGCACTTGCGTTACGCGAGGCAGTTACGGTTTCGTCGGCAATTTCGACACCGGGCGACCAGAGATAACCGTATCGGTAGGTGCCCCAATGCGCTATTAAAAAAACAAAAAAGGCGCGCAGTTGTTTCCGCACGCCTTTAACTCGCCAAATGCCGATAGCCGAAGCGTCTGCTTCGGCAAAAACTCAGATCTCGTCTTTTATAAAGTTGAATACCTGAGTGTTGCCGGAATCCGCGGGAGTGGGTTCGGAAACGGGAGCGGGCTGCTCCTTCGGTATTCGTATAGCCTCGGTCTTGAGCGCTTCGGGGTTTGCGGCCTTCATGATGGTATCGAGCGTCTGAAGCTGCTTCTGGCACAGCTCACGGGCGCTGTCAAAGAATTTTGCCGAGCTGAGCTTGGCAGCCTGAAGGCGGGATTCCTCCTGGGCGATCCTGTCGTCGATATTGCCCAGCAGTGCCGCAGCCTTGGCCTCGGCCTCCGCGACGATGTTCGCACTGCGCGTTCTTGCGTCGTTTTCGATCTGAACGCTGAGCTTCTGCGCCGAGAGAATTGCCTGATTGAGGGCGCTTTCGTTGGTGCGGTACTCTTCGATCTTGTCAACAAGAACCTTCATCTTGCTCTTGAGGACAACATTCTCCTTCTGCAGAGCTTCAAAGTCGTTTGCAAGTTCCTCGAGATATTCGTCGATGGTCGCCATATCGTAACCGCCGAACATACTTCTGGCCTTGTCAAAGCTTTTTTCACGGATCTCCTGAGGAGTAGTCATATCTTAAAATCCACCTTTCAGTACTTGCTGTTTGTTTAGAAATAAAGCCCTGCGCTTTCAAAATCGGCGACCGCATCGCCGACGAGATCGACATTGGTCGGCGCGATTATATACGCCTGCGCGGAAACGCGCATGACCCTGCCGCCCAGAGCATATGCCGCGCCGGACAAAAAGTCGAGCAATCTGCGCGCAGTGTCCGTCTCGGTCATCTCAAGATTCATGAGCACCGCCTGATGTGCGCGGAGACTGTCGGCAATTTCGGCGGCCTCATCGAACTGCTCGGGATGCACGAACTTGAGCTTCATCTTCTGCTTTTCCTGCGCCGGAGCACTGTAGCTCGGCTGCTGCTTCGGCTCGCGCCGCGAAAACACGGGGCGCGGCTGCTTATCCTCAAAGCTTTCGTCTGCCGGGATATCGTCCTCCTGCCGGGAAAACTCATCCTCGGCGGCGCGCTCTTCGTTTTCTATATAATCATCGTCGTAAGGGTGCATAGCGTTGCGAATGTTATCTAACCATGCCATTGCACATCCTCCTTTGCGCTTAGTAATGTCTGGCCCCGAAGATGCCGGTGCCTACGCGGACTATGTTCGCGCCTTCTTCTATCGCGGTCTCAAAATCCGCGCTCATGCCCATGGACAAAAAGTCCATAGAGACATTATCGTATTTTTTTGCTCCATTGTCAACAAAAAGCTGCTTCATTGCGCGAAAATATGGGCGAATTTCTTCCGTTTTTTCGCAAATCGGGGGTATCGCCATCAATCCGCGCACCCGAATCGAGGAAAATTGCCCCATCTGAGGCAGGCACCCGGCAAGCTCACCGGGCGCAAAGCCGCTTTTTGCCTCCTCGCCGCCGATGTTCACCTCCAGCAGCACATCCTGCACAAGACCCATCGACTTTGCGCGCTTATCAATCGTCTCGAGAAGCTCGAGGCAATCGACCGACTCGATAAGCTGTACCTTGCCCACAAGGTATTTTACCTTATTTTTCTGCAAATGTCCGATGAAATGCAGCGGACAGCCCTCGTACGCGCCCTGCTCGTATTTCTCGCTCAGCTCCTGCACGCGATTCTCGCCGCAGATATCTACCCCGGCGGCTATCGCCTCGCGCACGCGGGAAGCGTCGTTCATCTTCGTCGCCGCGCAAAGGCGCACGTCCTCCGGCGCTCTGCCGCTTCTGACGGCGGCCTCGGCAACGCGCTGCTTTATGCTTTTTACGTTTTCTGCAATACTGCTCATTTTCATCCCAGCTTTATCTTTTATTACTATTTACTATAAATTACTATCCAAAATTATCTGCATGCCTTCGCGTATCTCGCCCTCGCGGACAAGAACGTATCCGTCGCCGGTGTGCAGGATATCGGCCTTGCAGCGCTCGGCAAGGCCGGCGCGCAGGACATACACAAACGCTCCGTCTCCGTCGCGGTGCAGAGCCTTGTCGGGGATCTTTATCCCCTGCGCCTCGGATACCGTTATGCGGAATGCGGCGCGGCGCGTGTTGACAACGTCCTCAAGCCCGTCGCGGCAGCGGAGCACCGCCTTTCCGTTTTCTGCGGAAATGACTGTCGCGCTCACCTCGTCCGGGAGCGATATCGTAACGCTCTGCCCACGGCGGAGCTTATCGGTCTCCGGCGTTTCGGCGATGAAATACCAGCCGCCCGAGACTATTTTGCCCACCGCGCCCTGCGGAATAAACGGCTCGGCAGAGCTTACCTCCTCGAGCGAGCATGCCTCCAGACCGTCAACAAAGGTGCTGAATATCCCGGCCTCGGGCGCATATGTAAGGCCGCGCATTTCGCCCTTGTCGGGCTGCGCGCCGCCGGATAATTCAAGGTGCGTCAGGTAATCGTCGAGCACGCTATTCTCGACGGCTATGACGCTTCCGCCGGACACTCTGTCGCCCGGCTTGTGCGCAAGGTACGCGCCGTCGCCGTCACAGACTATGACGGTTTCCCTCCGCCAGACCGTGCCCTCGGTGACGATGCTTATCCCGGCCTCGGCCCGTTCTGCCCTCACCGTTTCCGGCGACTGCTCGCGGCCGATGAAGAATGCCAGCGTCCACGCGGCAGCGGCGAGAAAGACCGCAGCCGCCGCGTATCGCAGGTACACCGCGTCCTTTTTCACTCCTCGCGGCTCAGCTCGACGGGCTTGGGCGGAATTATCGTCGATATCGCGTGCTTATAAATAAGCTGCTGCCTGCCGTCGGAATCGAGCACGACCGTGAAGCCGTCGTAGGCGCGGATAACGCCGTGCATCTGAAATCCGTTTACGAGAAACACCGTGAGACTTACCTTCTCGCGGCGAAGCTGATTGAGGAATGCGTCCTGAAGATTCTGTGTCTTTTGCATCTTTCGTGCTCCTGTTTATGTAGATTATCCCGTGCCGGGACAAGAGCATCATAAACCACACGAGTGCAAATATTCGGTCGAAAACCGTCGCGCTTCATTAAAATCGGGCGAGGACGGCCACTCGTACCATTTCACCGTTTCGTCGCGCCGCAGCCACGTCAGCTGCCGCTTTGCGTATCGGCGCGAGGAGAGCTTGATTAGCTCTGTCGCCTCGTCCTTTGTGATCTTGCCGGCAAAGTACGCTGCCGGCTCCTTATAGCCTATCGCCTGCATGGCAGTACAATCGGGCGAAAGGCCGGAGTCAAGAAGCCCTTTTACCTCATCGAAAAGCCCGTCGGCTACCATTTTATCGACGCGCTCGTTTATCCTGTCGTACAGCATGGCGCGGTCTGCAAAGCTCAGGGCTATCTTCACCGCGTCATACTTTTTCGGGCGCTTTCCGGTTTTCTCGTCGTGCTCGGTGATCGTCTCGCCGGTGAGGGTGTATATCTCGATCGCGCGCACGATGCGGCGCTTGTCGGCCGGGTGGAGCTTTGCCGCGCGCTCCGGGTCAAAGCCGCGCAGAGTCTCTATCATCGCCTCGCCGCCAAGCTCGTCATACTGCGCATTGAGCCTTTCGCGCAGAGCATTATCCTCCGCCCTTTCGGCAAAGTCAAGCCCCGAGATGAGCGAATCAATGTACAGATTTGTGCCGCCTGCAATTATCGGCAGCCTGCCGCGTGCCAATATATCCTGCACTGCTTTATTGGCATCTTCAACATAGCGCGATACGGAATAGACCTCGGTAGGATCAACAATGTCTATCATGTGATGCGTAACACCCTGCATCTCGGTATGCGTTACCTTGGCCGTACCAATGTCCATACCACGGTATATCTGCATGGAGTCGGCCGAGACTATCTCGCCGCCGAACTTTTTTGCAAGCTCAACGGAAAGGCGCGTTTTGCCCGTTGCCGTCGGGCCTGTTATAACAACGATCTTATCTGCCATATCAAACGATCCTGCTGAAGAATTTATCGAGCTGCTTTTTGCTCAGGCGCGCGGAAACGGGTCTGCCGTGGGGGCAGTATTTGACCTCGCCCGAGGCGACGGCGCAGGCGATGCGCTCAAGCTCGGCGATATCGTGCCGCCGTCCGGCCTTTATCGCCGCCTTGCAGGCGACGGTGTGCAGTATTTCGTCGCGCGCGCTCTCGGCCGAGACCTCGCCGCCCTCGCGCAGCCTTTGGCAAATCTCCTCAAGCGCGGATGCGGCCTCGGAAACGTCAACGTCGTCCGGCACCGAGCGCACGGCGAAACTCTCCTCGCCGAACGGCTCGACCTCAAAGCCCATCTCGTCCAAAAGCGCGGCGTTTTTCTCGATGATCTCCGCGTCCTCGGCCGTCGGCCGGATGATGACCGGCGCAAGCAGCGTCTGGCTCATTATCTGCCTGCTCTGCGCCTTGAGGCGGTCAAATATCATGCGCTCGTGCGCTGCGTGCTTGTCGATGAGCATAAGCTCGTCGCCGATCTCCGCAAGGATGTAGGTATCCAGCGCCTCGCCGATCACGCGGCAGGCCGGAGCGCTGATTTTTTCAACATTTTCAACTGATTTTTCAACATTTTTTCGCTCGGGAGCGGGAGAAAAAAGGGGGTTTTTGTCGATTTTCGGCAAGACTGGGTCTTTTTGCGGCAGCTCGGGAGCCGGGTACGCCGCCGGTGCGCGGAAAACGGGTCTTTCCTCGCGCCTCGGCGCAGACACCGGCGCGGAAGAAACGGGCTTTGCAGGCGCGCTCGCCGCGGCCTTGGCGCGGTATTCCTCGGCGCTCATGCTGCGGAAAAACTCCGGCTTCGGAGCGGAAACGGCGCGCCGCGTGCCCTCTGAGAGCGTTATCTCGATCGGCTTTTCCTCGGCCTCGAGACAGGCGCGCACGGTCTGGTAAACAAGGTCGAAAACCTTCTTTTCTTCGGAGAATTTGACCTCGGTCTTTGCCGGGTGAACGTTCACGTCCACCGCGCCGCGCGAAAGCTCCAGATACAAAACGCAGGAGGGGAATTTTCCGGTCAGGAGCGTGTTTTTGTACGCCTGCTCGACCGCCGATTGCAGCAGCACGGACTTTATATATCTGCCGTTGCAGTAAAAATGCTGGTTTGCGCGGTTGCCGCGGCCGAAGGCCGGGGAGGAGGTGAAGCCGGTGACGGCCATATTTTCGCCCTTGCCGGAAACCGGCAGCATGCCGCGCGCGGTCTCGCGCCCGAGAAGCGCGTACACCGCCGATTCCTCGCGCCCGTCGCCGGGGGTGAAGAAAACCTCCTCGCCGTCGCGCTTTAGGCGCACCGATACCTCGGGTCTGCCGAGGGCGCAGTGCAGCGCGGCCGAAATGCAGGCCGAGGCCTCCGAGCGGTCGGATTTGAGAAACTTCAGCCGCGCCGGGGTGTTGTGGAAGATATCGCGCACGGTGATGCTCGTGCCCTCCGGGCAGCCGATGGGCGACATGTCGATGATATCGCCTGCCTGAACGACGACGCGCACGCCCTCGGCCGCGCCCTTTTCGCGCGTTATAAGCTCAATGCGGCTGACCGCTGCGATCGCCGCAAGCGCCTCGCCGCGAAAGCCCATCGTTCCGATGGCTTCAAGACCCTTTTCGTCATGCAGCTTGCTCGTTGCGTGCCGGGTGAAGGCGATGCCCGCGTCCTCGGGGCTCATGCCGCAGCCGTCGTCGCTTATTTTTATGTATGTCGCGCCGCCGCTTTTGAACTCGACCGTCACCTTGGATGCGCCCGCGTCGAAGGAGTTTTCCATAAGCTCCTTTATCACCGACGCCGGACGCTCGACAACCTCGCCGGCGGCGATCATATCGGCCACCAGCGGCGGAAGAATGTTAATGCGTGTCATGGGCTAACCTCGTCTTTGCTCATCTTTGTTAATTAACTCATTATACATTAATTGTGTTGAAAATTCCACTGAATTTATGTTAATATATAATGTACTCAGTTTGGCGAAAAACTATGCTGCAAAAGAAAGATAATAGAGCAGCAGGGGAGCTCGAGGGGTAGC
>JABLTS010081529.1_pt1 | contig 26946 bp, 13 predicted proteins | sample 7160081 | NCBI WGS metagenome assembly JABLTS01 (sample SAMN14651231, study PRJNA627086) | human gut metagenome | isolation source: feces | host: Homo sapiens | reverse complement strand
TTTCAGAAAATGCGTAAATTTGTATGCAAAATGAGACAATAGACAAGTGAATCGCAAGATTATACATATCGACATGGATGCTTTCTTTGCTTCTGTAGAGCAAAGAGACAACCCCGAACTTCGAGGCAAACCGATAGCGGTGGGCTTCGACGGGCCTCGTGGTGTCGTTTCCACGGCAAGCTATGAGGCAAGGAAGTTTGGCGTTCACTCGGCGCAATCCATCGCCCAAGCCAAGCAACGTTGTCCGGGGCTCATCATCGTGCCTTGCCGCCATGAGCATTACAAGGAGGTGTCACAGCAGATACATCGCATCTTCCAGGAATACACCGACCTCATCGAACCGATTTCCATCGACGAGGCTTTCCTCGATGTCACCCATAACAAGAAAGGTATCAACCTAGCCGTTGACATCGCCCAGGAAATCAAGGTTCGCATCAAGGAGGAGACGCAACTCACCGCCTCGGCTGGCATCAGCTATTGCAAGTTTCTCGCCAAGGTGGCTTCCGACTATCGCAAGCCCGATGGCATCTGCACCATCCATCCCGACAAGGCACTCGACTTCATCGCCCATCTCCCCGTGGAAGACTTTTGGGGCGTGGGCAAGAAGACACTCCAGAAGATGCACTTCATGGGCATCTACACAGGTGCCGACCTGAGAAAGGTTTCGGAAGCACATCTTGTGGAAGTGTTCGGCAAGGTGGGACACATCTTCTATGATTTCGCCAGGGGCATAGACGAACGACCGGTGGTGACCTATAGGGAGCGCAAGTCTGTGGGATGCGAGCAAACTTTCTTGGAGGACATCTACACCCCATCTGCCGTCATTATCGAACTTTATCACACCGTGCTCGAACTCCTCACTCGCATCGACAAGAGTGGGTTCGAGGGCAAGACTTTGACGCTCAAGGTGAAGTTTGCCGACTTTACACAAATTACTCGCAGCATCTCGCAAGACAAGATTCTAAAGAAGAAAGCCGACATACTACCTCTCGCCAAGCGATTGCTGAAATTGGTGGATTACTCTTCCTCCCATCCCATCCGTCTCTTGGGCTTGTCGGTAAGCAACGCCTCGTCCGAGGAAGCCAAGAAGGAAGACCGAGAGAATAGCACAGCAAGACCGGAGTATATCGAACTAGAATTGGAGTTTAAGGAAGATTAATAGTCCAAGAGCCTAAGAGCAATCTCCATCCAAAGCCTTTGGATGGACATACAAAGCCTTTGGATGTGCATACAAAGGTTGCGTATCTACATCCAAAGGCTTTGAACGAAAACTTTCCCCCTTTACTTACGCATGTCTTCTGGGATAGTTGGCATAGCGCCATGCTGTGTGCATACATACGCACTCACCTGCACCGCCAACTTATGAGCCTCAGCTACGCTCTTGCCCTTCAAGATGCTAGCGCAGAAAGTACCCGTGAAGCTATCGCCTGCACCAACGGTATCGGCAACCTCTACCTTTGGAGTCTCTTGGAAAGAAACCTTGCCTGGGGTGAAGACGTAACTTCCGTTCACGCCGCAAGTCAACACGAGCATATCAAGACTATACTTGCCGAGAATCAACCAGCACTTGTTCTCAATGTCCAACCCAGGATAGCCGAAGAGGCGACCGATGGTAATCAACTCCTCATCGTTGATTTTCAAGACATTGCAACGCTTCAAACTCTCACAGATAATATCCTTGTTGTAGAAGTTCTGACGGAGGTTGATGTCGAATATCTTCAAGCAATCGCTAGGTGTATGGTCGAGGAAGTCGTAAATCATCTTGCGGCTCACAGCATTGCGCTGAGCCAAAGAACCCCAACAAACAGCACCCGTATTGCAAGCGATCTCCTTGATTTCATCGGTGAATGGGATATTGTCCCAAGCCACGCCCTGCTTGATGTCGTAAGTAGGCACGCCCTCGGCATCGAGGCTCACCTGCACCGTACCAGTAGGGAAGCCCACCTTAGGCAACACATACTTCAACTTCTTCTCGTCCAACTGGCGAAGAGCCTCATCACCCAAGGCATCATTGCCTATCGCACTCACTGCCACGGAGTGCAGACCATGCTGACCTGCATGATAAGCGAAGTTGGCAGGAGCACCACCGAGTTTACTACCTGTTGGGAAGACATCAAAGAGAATCTCACCCAAGCCTACACAATATTTCTTGTTCAAATCAGCATTCATAATTCCAATATTTAACGGCGTTAGCCCATTTGTCATTTATCATTTATAATTTATAATTTCTCTTACATTTTCACCTTATTAATATAAGAGAAGAGGTAGAGCACCCCCACTGCCATGACGAGCACAGCTCCTATCTGACCGATGGCATCGCTGGCAAATCCCATGATAAGTGGAAAGACGGTTCCTCCGAAGAGACCCATGATCATCAATCCGCTCACCTCGTTTTTCTTTTCTGGCAATGCAAGCAAAGCCTGCGAGAAGACGATAGAGAAGACATTCGAATTGCCATATCCCACCAAGGCGATGGCGATATAGAGGATAGCCTTGCTCTCACCGAAGAACATGCCCACCATACTCAATGCCATCATAACGATGCTGATGGTGAAGAAGAGACGTGGCTTCATCACACGGAGGAAAACCGTTCCGGTGAAGCATCCGATGGTACGGAAGATGAAGTAGAGCGATGTGGCGAAGGCAGCCTCATTCAAGGTCCAATGCAAACGCTCCATCAGAATCTTAGGAGCCGTGGTGTTGGTACCCACGTCGATGCCCACATGGCACATGATGCCGATGAAGGAAAGCAGCACGATAGGCTTGCCCAACAACTTGAAGCAATCGACAAAGCCCGAAGCCTTGCCCTCCATCTTCTCCTCCTCGATAGGGGCGCCTGCCAAGAATATCGTGGCGAAGACACCGATAATCATATAGATAGGGAAAAGCACACGCCAACCCAAACCTAAGTCGGGTATGGTTGCCACGGCACCCCACATGGCGATGTATGGAGCCATGAAAGAGGCTATCGCCTTCACAAACTGTCCGAAAGTCAGGGTGGAAGCCAAGTTCTTGCCTGATGTCACGACAGATACCAAAGGGTTCAAGGAAGTTTGCATCAAAGCATTTCCAATACCCAGGAGAGAGAACGAGACGAGCATGATGCCGAAAGTCTCGCCAAAGATAGGCAAGAGAAGAGACACTACTGTCACGATGAGTGAGAGCAGCACGGTCTTCTTTCTACCGATTTTATTCATCAACATGCCCGTAGGCACAGAGAATATCAAGAACCAGAAGAACACCAATGATGGAAACAGATTGGCTGTCGCATCATTCAGGTTGAGGTCTTCCTTCACATAGTTGGAGGCGATGCCTACCAAATCCACAAATCCCATGGCGAAGAAACAGAGCATCACTGGGATGAGTGTCAGTTTCATTGACTTGCTCATAATTACAATGCTATTTGCGATTGATGATGAAGATAGTTTACAATGCCAGTTTATGAATCTTTACATTCTTAAATTCAGCCTTTCCACCCTTGCTATAGAGTTTCACATTCTCGTATGGAGCCACAGGGAAGACTAGGTTGGTCATGGCGATACGCCCCTCATTGACGAAGAGCTCGATAGAAGACTTATCCACAAAGATATCCACATGGTAGGTCTGCTTGCCATCGCAAAGACTCAATGGTGCCCAAGTGGCGAGGGCGAAATCATTCTTATAGTTAATGGCATTCTCCATGCGGAATGGAAGTTTGCCCTGCTGCTCACGCTGCTTGTCCCAAGTCAACTCGATGTCGTGAGGCACTGCTTTCTTGCCAAAGTCGGTGAGTCCACTCTCGGTACGATCCATGATGACCTTGCCCTTCTTCATATCGAAGTAAATCATTGTACGCTCACGCTTGTTGTTGGAAATCTCGATACCAGCGATACCATTGGCATCAGGAGTGATGTCTGCCTCTATCTCAAAAGCACCCTCCATATGGGCAGCGGCTCCCTTGAAATCCTTAGCACCATCTACTGTCTCATTACCCAATGCATGAGAATCCTTTCTGAGGACATAAGCCTCTGGAGCTACATTTTCAGAGATATAATACTTGCCATCCTTCTCATAGAGTTTCAACTCTCTTGGCAAACCATTGGCACCACGATTCTGCTTGAAAGGAGTGAGGTTGGCGTACTGCCAATTGCTCATCCAAGTCATCGCCAATACTCGGTCGCCAGTGTTAGAGTAAGTCACGGTAGCATAGTGATCCTTACCCCAGTCGAGCCACTTCACGTCATTGCCATCAGGACAAGTAAAGTTCTTGCCATCAAAGTCACCCACGAAATACTCGGTGGCACTTCCACCAAACCAGCATCCCGGGTTCACATTCATAATCATCACCCACTTCATGTTCTTCTTGTCACCGTTCACTGGCAACTGGAAGAAGTCTGGGCACTCATACTGACATGGCTGTTGTCCCAAGCCCTTGCCAAAAGAACTGACATAAGTCCACTTCTTGAGGTTCTTAGACTTATAGAATCGAGTCTCCTTGTCAGCAGATACAATCATGTACCAGCACTTGCCCTTCTCATACCAGAACACCTTAGGGTCGCGGAAGTCCTTCAAGCCATCGAATGGAGTAAGCACAGGGTTGCCCTCATACTTAGTAAAGGTTCTGCCATTGTCGGTGCTGTAAGCCATGCACTGTATCTGACCATTCTTATCACTTGCCGATGTATAGAGAGCGATGATGGCATTCTTGCCATAACCTGCCGTATTGTTCTTATCCACTACAGAAGAGCCAGAGAAGATATGTCCCATAGGGTCACGGGCGATGGCTGGGTCGAGATGCTCCCAATGCAGAAGGTCCTTGCTCACGGCATGTCCCCAGTGCATGTTGCCCCACTTAGAACCATATGGATTGTACTGGAAGTAGAGGTGATACTCGCCATCCTTATATACCATGCCGTTAGGGTCGTTCATCCAACCATAGAGAGGTGTGAAGTGATAACTTGGACGATACTCATCGGTATTGGTGGTATCGAAGGTATCGCTGAGTTTCATCAGGTTCAGGGCGAGGGCATCCTTCTTCAAACCAAGAATCTTCACGATGGCAGTCTTGCCATCAGTTGCCTTTCCTGCCGCATTCTTCTTCAGATTGAAAGGCACATAATAGTCAGCCCCATTCTGAGCCAAGCGGACATCCATCCAAGTATCGTCTGCATTACCTGTGGCAAGGATGACCTGAGCCTCATCCTTCTCCTCCTGAACTGGCAAGAGGAGATATTTCGTAGGGTTCTCCACACGGATAATCGTAGTATCACCCTTGTGTTCGATATTCATTTTCTGTGCAAAGACAGAAGGGGTAGCTGATGCCATCATCATCAAGCAAGCAGCCTTAATTATATAGTTTGTATTCATTGTTTTTATTGTTTAGTTATTGTTTCTGTTAGTTGTTATCTGATTTTTTTTCAAATACGCTCACTCTCCCTTGCGAGAGATTCCCTTTGCGAGAGAGTGAGCTTTGTGCTTTTTGAAGATATTGGAGCAGCATTAGAATTTGAGAGACGCTGAAAATTCTATGGTGAATGGACGGAGGTAACTACCTGTCATCAGTTGGTTCTTGATGCCCTTTGCCTCATCCTTGGTGATCAACTCGGCACCTGCGATACTACCCTTGGCACCTGTCTGGTTGAGGAAGTTGACAACTGTGCATCCGAGCGAAAGTCGCTTGTTCACTTGCCAGTTCAAACCGCCGAAGGTCTCCCAGTGACCATTGAAGTAGTAGGCTTCGTTGATGTTGGCGTAGGTCTTACTGAAGTAACGGAAACTCGTCCAAAGCTTGATGTTCTTGGTAATCATATAACTTGGATCCAACTCGATGAGCACCTCTGGAATCTCTGCCACGATATTGCCTGTGGCATTGATGGTACCGACATAGCCATCTTTGAAGGTAACCGAAGTCTCAAACTTCTTGTAGGTTGGCTTCTGGTAGGTGAAGAGGAAGTGGAAATCGAATCCCTTGAATGGATGCGCCACAGCATCGGTTGTCCATCCCCATGTCTGGATGTCGTATGCCAAAGGAGCCGCCTTGATTTCACTACCATGCTGGAGATTAAGCGTAGAGTTGTTGTTGGTCTTCGAGATATATGAGAAGAGCGATGTCAAGCTCAACCAAGAGTTGTTGTAGTAAATACCCACTCTACCCAATGGTACTGAAATCTTGTCGGTGTTTGGCAAGGTGGCAGGTGCAAAGGCCTCAAACTTAGGATGCTGAACGATATAGGTGAAATCGCCCGTGAAACCAAAGTTCTTGGTCAACTTATAGGTGGCTGCAACCGAGAAGTCATAGTTGAACCAATTATAGTTCAAGTCAGCAGGAGTAATCTTTGTACCATCAGCTGCAGTTGCTCCGAGATTGTAGTCTGCAAATCTTCCCACGAAATTGCCTTGGGCATTCTTGACTGCGGCATTCTCGCCCTTCAAGCGTTGCCATTCCAAGCGAGCACCGTAATAGAGGTTCAACTTCTTGGTGATGTCCCAATCGTGAGTGAAGTAAAGAGCCAACTTGTTCTCTCCTCCCTTGTAATACTCCGATGCATTCTTGTTGAAATCATAGAAGTAGTCACCTCGCTGCTTGGCATCCCAAACTCTCAGGGCATAACTTCCATCGGCTGGCACGCTCTGGTCGTACATCGTGGTGTTGGAAGCATAGTCGATGTGGTAATACCACTCGTTCAAACCTACTCTTATAGTAGATGTATTGAACTTCTTGCTCAACTCTGTGGTGAAAAGCATCTCGTCGATGGTTCCTGCATTGAGGCAAGACATACGAGTCTGAACGTACTGGCCATCGTAAGCCTTGGTCTGACCATCAATGTCACGATACATATAATGATATGCTCCCTGATTGTCGGCACTCTTCAAGTCGATGATGGACATCGGGGATTGATATACCATGGCACCACGTGAATGGTCATACTTCAAGGAAGCCTTCCAAGCCAAGCCGTTGTCCCACTTGTAATTGTTCATCAAGGTCACCTCACTCATCTTGTTCAAGCAAGCGTCGTAGAGGGTGGTTTGCTTCAACTCGCCTGTGCGCATGTCACGATAAGTCATCGTGTTATCGATAGGCAGGTAAGAAGTAGTTCCAAGTTTGAACTTTCCAAACTCCTTCACGCTTCCGTCGCCCACATAGATGAAAGGTGCGCTCTGGGTGGCATAGTTATATACATTATGGCTGTTGGCGTACTTGTACATCGCAGTAAACTCACCATGATTGTTGTTGTATCTCTTGGTAAGAAGTGCCTTGTAGATTTGGGTGCGATCTTGATAAGGAGTCGATTTAATCTTGAAGGTTCCTGGGTCGAAGTCCTGGTACATATTAAAGCTATAGTACCAATCCTTTCCGAGGTCTCCATTCAGATTGAGGGAGAATTCTTGCAATCCGAAGTGGTTGCTCTTATAATTGAGTGTGCCATTGAATCCTTTCTGTCCCACTTGGGTGAAAGAGTTGACGGCATATCCGATGTTACCTGTGGTGATGGCAGTCTCTGCTATCTTGAGCAATCCCTGATGGCTCAAACTTGCATCACCACGCCAGATGGTATTCACGGAATGTGGATTGGTGGCGTAGGTGACAGGCAGACCATTCTCCAACACGTTAACATCTGCAGAAGGCAAGCCTATCTGAATCTCACGAGGACCATTGGCACTTGCGGCATTGAGCATCACGTTACGATTACCTTCCTCCTTGGAGTTAGCATTCTCGTCTTGTGCGAAAGCAGAAGCTGAAATCAAAGAAAGTGCAAGCATCATGGCTGCGCTCTTTCCATTTAATAAGGTATCCATAAATTGTACGGTTTAAATGTTGTTAGTGTTATTGTTTTGTTTCTGCCGCAAAATTAGGTAAAGGCCTGAATAACAGCTACAAGATTCATTTCATAGGATACAAAAAATCGTTCATTGTAACATTTCTGCTAGGCAATGAACGATTATTAGGGATAAAAGTTGTACCTTTGCACCCATGATTGTAACGATAGAATGGATGGAAGAGTGGTTCAAGCGGTTTGACCACGACTACTTCGGAGGCAAGCTGCCAGTGCCGGAGTTGGGATTGACTCGTGCCAAGACACGACTGGGACAACTGTCCTTCAAGCGTGCCACCCGATGGGGACGCACCAAACTCTATGACTTCAAACTCTCGATGTCCACCTACTACGACATGACCGACAAGCAGGCGAAGAGCGTGTTGCTGCACGAGATGATACATTACATCATCGGATATACCGGACTGAAAGACACTTCCTCGCATGGCATCGTGTTCCGGGGCATGATGGATAGCCTCAACCGCAAGTACGGTTGGGACATACGAGTGATGACCTCCACCAAGGGATGGAAGGTGAGTGAGAAAGTAAAGGAGAAGAAAAAGGCAGAGGGACCTCAAACCTACCTGATGCTTGCCATCGAAATGAAGGATGGCAAGCACTATCTATCACGTGTCAACCCTAGCTTCGCTAGAAGCATCGAGGGCAAACTTCACCTAGTAAGAGAAATCCGTTCGCATCAATGGTACACTACCCAAGAATCTTACTTCGAGGATTATCCACAAGTAAGAAGCCTTCGGGGCAGAAGAATCTCAAAAGCAGATTACGAGAAACTATTAAATGTACTCACTCCATTTCATATATCCTAAGCATTTACCTCTCCTGGCAAAATACCATATTCTGCCTTGAAACACTTGGTAAAATAGGACGGAGCGGAGAATCCTACCTCGTATGCCACCTCGGAAATGCTCATGCTACGGCTCTCCAAGAGGCGACGTGCCTTGGCAAGACGAGCCTTACGAATCAAATCGACCACAGACGAACCCGTCATCGCCTTCACCTTGCGATACAGTTGCACTCGACTCAATCCTATCTCCTTACCAATATCCTCCACACCAAAATCACTGTCTGAAAGATTCTTCTGGATAATATCGTGAAGTTGCTTGACAAACTGCTTGTCCCGATCATCCAAATGCGACTTCTCTATCTCCTTCTCCGCCACTTGCGTACCTTGGAACACATTCTTCAAGAGATTGCGCTGCTTCAAGAGATTCTCAATGCGAGCCAAGAGCACCTTGCTATGGAACGGCTTGGTGATGTATGAATCGGCACCATGCTCATACCCCTCCGCACGCTGCTCTTCCAGATTCTTTGCCGTCAGCATGATGACTGGAATATGAGAGGTGGCGGTGTGGGTCTTCAACTGCTCGGTGAACTCCAAGCCATCCATCACAGGCATCATCACATCACAAATCACCAAGTCGGGTACCTCCTTCTTGGCTATCTCCAAACCTTCCTTTCCATCCGATGCCTCCAACACGAAGTAATCATCCTGCAGGAGTGTACGCTCATATTGTCGGATGTCATTGTTGTCGTCAATGATTAACAAGGTAGGTTTATTGGTATGCTCACTGATAACCTGTTGGAGTTTTCCACCTTGTTTATCCCCATCGTCGATATATGGCAAGACGGCATCTTTTGCAACATTCATACTCGTTGATGCAGAGCTACTTGCAGCGTTATCCACAATTTCATCCTCATTGTGGACAACTTGTCCATTCGCCTCTTGTTGACGAGGTATCTCCACGATGAAGTCGGAGCCTTTACCCAACTCACTTTCCACATAAACTACGCCATGATGCAAATCGACAAACGACTTCACCAAAGCCAAGCCGATGCCCGTACCACTCGCAGCTCCCTTGGCTTGGAAGAAGCGTTCGAACACCTTAGCCGCCTCTTCCTTGGCGATACCCTTACCCGTATCTCTTACGTCAATACGCAAGAAGTCCTTGTTCTCCACATCTTTCAAACTGACGAAGATGTCACCATCCGAAGGTGTATATTTCAAGGCATTGCTCAAGAGATTGAACACGATGCGAGACACCTTCTCCTTGTCGGCGATGACATGAGTATCACCCGACAAACCATTCCCGTCGAAATGCAAACGAATCTGCTTGCGCTCCGCTGTCAACTGGAAGTCACCCGTCCACAACTCCAATGCCTTCACGATGTCAAAACGGTTGAGCGTCAAGTTCATCTTTCCATTCTGTATCTTTCTGAAATCGAGGATGCTTCCCACAAGTTGCTGCAAGGCGAGGGCATTGCGCTGCACCATCTTCAGCAAGTCTCTGGTCTTGCCCTTGATACCCTCATCATCCAAGAGCATCTCCACAGGGTCGGCAATCAGTGTAAGAGGCGTACGAAGTTCATGACTGATATTCGTGAAGAATACCAAGCGAGAATGCGTCAGTTCCATCACCTCCTCGTTGAGTCGCTTCATCTCCTTGTTCTGACTAGAAAGCTGTTCGGTAAGCTTGATCTTGATGAGATAATTTCGAAACACCAATACTGCCGCAACAAAGATAACAAAAAGCATGATGACCAAGAAGATAATCATCAACTTCTGGTCGTGATAGTCTGACACATATTGGTTGACCACCTTGTGAAGACTTTCGAGGTTGCTCTGTTGGTGCTCGGCATCCTTGGCTTGCATCAAAGTGAGCAAGGCATTGTCCTTGGTGATGATAGACGTACGCAGATAGTTCTCTCGCTTAAAAGGCTGATGTCTCAGTATTCTCATCGCCAACGCCACGACCTCATCACCCTTGGTAGGATAAAGGTAGGAAGCCTCAAAGATGCCATCACGCACGAGTTCTAATCCTCCATTCCGGGTCGCCATCGCATCCATTCCCGTAAACTTATAGTTGCGAGCAAGTCCCCTATCACGAACCACTTGATAGGCTCCCCAACCCATTCGGTCGTTGTGAGAGAAGACATAGTCGAAGTCACGAGTCTTGTCGAGGATGCGTTGCATCGCCTTCTTGCCACTCTCCTCCTTCCAGTCGCCAGCCTCCGAAGCCACCACCTGCATACCCGGATATTTCTTCATGGCTTCCATGAAACCACGATGACGCTCCAAGGCAGGTGAGGAACCTTCCAATCCACGAATCTCCACGACACGACCTTTCCCTTGCAACTTTTGGGCAATAAACTCTCCCATCGACTTGCCGATGGCATAGTTGTCGCACCCGATGAAAGCCGTGTATTTATTGCTGTTAGCCTTGCGGTCGTAGATGATAACCGGAATGCCCTTGTCGTAAGCACGATTGATGGCAGGCGAGATGGTATTCAACTGATTAGGAGCTATCACCAACAAATCCACCTTCTCGTCAATCATCTGATTGATTTGCCGAGTCTGCAACTTGCTGTCATCATTGGAAGAAGCCAACTTGACCTGGATGGAGTCGTTGAGATACTCAGCCATCTGCAGTTCCTTATTAAACCTGTCTCTCCAAATATCTTCCGAGCATTGCGATACGCCAATGACATATTGAGGAGCAGCCTTTCTGCCACACCCCACCAACAAGTTGACACCTATTATAATATATAAGAGAATAAAACGTCCCTGTGATTTCATCATTTGTTTCAAAAGGTTTAAAATTGTACCATGAATGGATAGACCAAACATCGGCTGCAAAAATACGATATTTGATAAAAATCACCAAACTTTTAAATAAAAATTAATTCTTCGGTAGCAAGAAATCGTGAAGAAAGCCGAAGATGAAGCTTATGGAAAAGAAAGAGAAGCAAGATGAAAGGGACTGCCAAAAGCGATGACCAGGAGAATAGAAAAGGAGCGGTCTCCTTACGGAAATCGCTCCTCAAATGTTTTATGTAACTAAAAGTATCGTTCCTTAACGATTAAGGAAGACTGATTGCCTCGTTAGGGCAAACATCTGCACAAGTACCACACTCTGTGCAAACATCTGGGTTGATAGAATACTTCTCGCCCTCAGAGATTGCGCCTGATGGACACTCATCAATACATGTACCGCATGCGATACAATCGTCACCAATTACGTATGCCATAATCTTAAATGTTTATATTGTTAATAATGTTTTTGTATTTTCTTTGATGGTGCAAAGATAGAAAATAATTTCCATACTACCTATATTTAGGTATCACTTTTTTCATAATTTATACGATTTCGAAATAATCGTACCTATTAATGATGATGGCGCACCATCGAAGGGCACACATCTTCTGCGCCCACAAAACAATAAGATGAGAGGATTTGCGTTAGAATTATAATAATACATTATTAATAATAGGGAAGCACATGCTGCCCCCAACTCCATAACATCATGAAGATTTTGACAAAATATCCCCATAGATGGCTGCTTGCCATTGCCTGCTGCCTCACGGCTCTCGCCTCGATGGCGCAGGAGCGAACGGTAGAGAATCGACCTTACTGTGACTTGCGCCCCTTCCACTTCGGTGTGATGGTGGGCACACACTTGCAAGACCTCGAACTGCTGAACGCAGGACAAGTGACCTTCACCGACGAGAACGGACAGGAGGTGACAAGCAACGTGACGGTGGATCAAGACCGATGGGACCCAGGCTTTACCGTGGGTGTACTGGGCGAGTTCCGCCTGAGCACCCACTTCCAGTTCCGCATCGCCCCTGCCATGTACTTCGGCACTCGTCACCTCACCTTCCACAATCTCTCATCAGAAGACCGCTATGACGTGAGCCAGGAGTTGAAGACAGCATACATCTCTTGCGCCTTCGACCTCATCTTTGCCGCCCCAAGGTTTAACAATCACCGTCCCTACATCATGGCAGGCTTGAATCCGATGATGAACCTGAGTGGCAACAAGGACGAATACCTCCGCCTGAAGAAGACTGACCTCTTCGTGGAAGTAGGTGTAGGTTGCGACTTCTATCTTCCCTTCTTCAAGTTGCGCCCAGAACTAAAGTTCATGTATGGTTTGATGAATTCCTACGACAAGGGCTACGCTGGCAAGGTGAAAGACAAGAGCATGCTCCCTTACACCCTCTCTGCCAAGGAAGCCCATAGCAAAATGATAGCCCTCACCTTCTACTTTGAGTAAGAAGACAAGGGCTAGCAGAAGGACATTAGTAGGCATAATGAACGATCACTTTCTTCAAATCTTTGTCGGCAGAACTGCTTCCATAATACACCTCATAGTCGCCAGCCTTAGCACGCATGGTATTGGTGCCTGTATCGAAGAGTTCGAAGTTTTTGCTATCGAGCGTGATGATGGCTTGGGCAGTCTCGCCCGCCTTGACGCTCACTCGCTGGTAAGCCTTGAGGGTCTTCAGAGGGCCTTCGGTATCGGTAGGGTCTTTCACATAGACTTGCACAACCTCGGCACCATCCTTCTTTCCCACATTGCTGACAGGGATGGTCAAGGTGATTTGCTCGCCCTTCTTCAATGTCTCATTCGAGAGCTTTGCCTCCCCTATATTATATAAGGTGTAACTCAGTCCGTAACCGAATGGGAAGAGGGCATCGTTCATATAGCGATAAGTCCTGCCCTTCATGCTGTAGTCCTTGAAGTCTGGCAACTGCTTGGTATCACGATAGAAGGTAATAGGCAACTTGCCCGATGGATTGTACTCTCCGAAGAGCACACGAACTACTGCCTCGCCACCTTCTTGACCAGGATACCAAGCCTGGAGAATGGCATCACAACTCTCGGTTTCTGGAGCCAAGGCTATCGCCGAACCCGAACAGTTGACGAAGATTACCTTCTTGCCAGCTTTCTTCAATGCCTGCAAGAAACCACGCTGTACCTTTGGCAACTCGATGTCGGTACGGTCGCCGCCCTTGAATCCAGGAATATCAATCGGCATCTCCTCGCCTTCTAGCTGTGGAGCGATACCACCCACGAAGACCACCGTCTCACAGTCTTTCAACTTCTGAATGGAAGCCGTATAATCGATCGGAGTCTCATGACCTATGTTAATCTTCATATCGGCATTATAGTTTGGCATCTCTGCATAACGGATTTCTATCCGATACTCTTTTCCCTTCACAGCCTCAAACTCGATACGAGACTCGGTAGTGCGCCAGTCAGACTTCTCAGCCTTCTTCTCGCCATTGAGATACACCTCATAATGTCCACAAGCAGCCACATCGAGCAACACCTTATTGGTTTGCTTCGGACGGAAGACAGTCTCGTACTTGGCAGAGAAGCCCACCAACTTCACATTTGGTGCAAAGGAATGCTGTCCGTATGTTGTCACCTGGATAGGATTCTTCTCATAGGTGATGGTCACAGGCTTGCCCTCGCTCTCACGATTGTTCCAGAAAGTACCCCTGAAACCTACCTTGCCATCCATGGAGCATTGGTCGTAGTAGGAGTCGAGCGTTTGGTCGTTCACCAAGTCACATCCCTTGAAGGTGACAAGTTGGTTCTTCTTCAGACGACTCTTGATGCCATCAAGGATCGTAATAGTTTGTCGTGGCGTACCATTGTAGTTACCCCACATCATCGGCTCGTTATCCACGTTAGGACCGATGAAGGCGATTTTCTTCTCCTTCTTGCTGAGCGGCAATACCTCATTCTTGTTTTGGAGAAGCGTCATGGTCTGGAGAGCCATATCGAGAGAGAGTTGACGATGAGCCTTGCTACAGAGCACTGAGGTAGGAATGCTGGACCAAGATACCACCTTGTTGTCGTCCATCTCGCCCAAGTCGAAGCGACCTTCGAGCAAGCGAATCACATGCTTATCCACCTCTGCCTCGGTGAGCGCACCATACTTCACAGCCTCAGCCACCGACTTATACACATAGTTGAAGCCGCACTCCACGTCGGTTCCTGCCAGCACGCCTTTTGCCGCAGCGTTCTTCGGACTACTCGACACCTTGTGGTTCTCCCAGAAGTCGGTGATGGCACCACAGTCGGACACCACCAAGTACTTGAAGCCCCACTCGTCTCGCAAGATCGTTTGGAGCAAGCGGGTGCTACCGCAACAAGGTTCATCATCCCAACGCTGATAAGCACACATCACCTCTCTCACCTTGGCATCTTGCACGAGCGACTTGAAGGCAGGCATATAGGTTTCCCAAAGGTCACGAGGCGACACGTCGGTCACGTTGTCAGTATGTCTTGCCCATTCCGGACCGCTATGGATGGCATAGTGCTTGGCACACGCCCAGAGTTTGCGATACTTGGTGTCTTCCGGTCCTTGCAAACCACGCACCACGGCGCATCCCATCTGCGAGGTGAGGTAAGGATCCTCACCGTATGTCTCCTGTCCACGTCCCCACCGAGGGTCACGGAAGATATTCACGTTAGGTGTCCACACTGAGAGGGCATGGAAGCGAGTAACATCGCCCCCACTCTTCTGGAGTTCGTTCCACTTGGCACGCATCTCATCAGAGGTGGCATCGAAGACCCGATACACCAAGGCGTCGTTGAAGGATGCCGCCATGCCGATAGGTTCTGGGAAGACGGTGACATCGCCCATATTGGCTACGCCATGCAATGCCTCACTCCACCATTGGAATCGCTTGATGCCCAAGCGAGGGATGGCAGGCGAATCGTCGAGCATCAGGGATGCTTTCTCATCCAAGGTGAGACGACCACACAGGTCAACGGCTCTCTCATGCGCTGAGAGTGCAGGATTCTGATAAGGGAGTTGCGCCCACAGGGATGTAGGTGCCAAACATATCAAAGAGATGAAAAGATGTTTTGCTTTCATTGTTCAGTTGTTTGATGTTGTCTTTAGTTATTATCTTAGCCTACTGAGTAGGACTGCTGCAAAGATACAAGAAAAAGAGGAAGTTAGAGCTATCTGATGTATCAAATGCTTTAGCATATGTTGCATCATGGATACGAAAACTTTAAAAAGGAGCGTTTCTCACGAAACACTCCTTCCGAAATTATACTATTTAACCTAGAACTTATAATTAAATTTAATCCTAGTATTCACTTAGTCTGGTTATATTAAAACTCTGATTTTCATTCAAAAACTTATTGAGCGGCATTCTCATCTATCTTCTCGTAGCCTGGGTTCTGCTTCAAAGCTGGGTTCTTCAAGATCTCATCAGCTGGGATTGGCATATCCATCTTCTTGATATCGAAGTCGAATGAACGCTTGGTCCAAGGATAGTTAGCATAGTCATCACCGCCATCATCTTTTGGATAGTTGTAGTTGATATGATCCTCGATGTAGCCAGATCTTACCATATCAGGGCAGAGACACCACTCAGAGTTGAACTCCTTACGACGCTCCTCGTTGACAGCAACGAGCCAAGCTGGAGATGTATGAGTATAACCAACACGGTTAGGCTTAGCCTGAAGAGCAGTGTAATAAACCTTAGCGTCTGGAACCGAAACTTGCTGTGTCATCACACCTACTGGATACTTGGTCATGGTTGTATTCATGTTATTAAATGAATACACATTATTATAATGTGCGAAATACTTATCATAATTTTCACCTACAGCCAAGTTACCCCAAGCACGATTGCGAAGGTCGTTAATGGCCTTCCAGCCTTCTGCACTATTCTCACCTTCTGTACGGAAGCAGCACTCTGCATAGTCGAGCAAGACATTAGCATAACGCTTAGCATAGACAATTGTAGGAGCCCACATCTGACCACCCCAAGCGTTGCCATCAGCCTTGGCTGAACGCCACATCTTAGTTGTCCAGATAGCAGGAGCCATCTCACCATTATCGAAATGGAACTGCATGGTCTTGGTACCTGCCATCACACCCTCAGCATTCTTGAATGGTTTAACAACATGACCTTCACCATCCTTTGTACCGATAGAATCCTTCAAGTATGGATTGTAGCCCCAAACTGTATTAGATTTTTCGATGCCATATTGTTCGAGTTTTTCCGCTGGCACTGCACCTGTTGCACAAGAAGCATCACGACGATTATCGCCATGCTCATAACAAGAGTACCACTCCCAAGAGAGATATTCAGCACCCCATCCGCCATTCTCAGGACAAGCACAGAACCACTTCATCATGTTAGAGTTGAAGTTGTCGATAGTACGGTCACTACCCCAACTGCTCCACTTGTCACCTTCATCCAAGCACTCTGCCCAAATACACTCCTCATTCCAGAAGCCTGCAGGATCCCAATTGGTAGCAAAGTTTGGAGTCAACTTATAAGTACCACTGGTGATGATATCCTTCAATTCTTGCTTTGCCTTGTCATAGCAATCACTAGCAGTCTCTGGGCAACGGAAAGCCTTCCACATCAAGGCATCAGCCAAGTAAGCCTTTGCCATACCCTTGGTACAGCGACCATACTGGTTATTGTAAGGTTTCCAATCAAGAAGCTTGGAAGCCTCTGTGAAGTCTTCGATGATGAAATCCCACATTTCCTCGTAAGTCTCAGCAGCCGCCTTCACAGGTGTATTGCTGAAATCCTCACCTGTAGCAAGCATTGGCACACGACCGAAAGTGGTAGCCAACCAAGTATAGAAGTAACCACGAAGCGCACGAGCCTCGCCCTCACAAGTCTTTTTGGCAGTTTCACTGATCTTATCTGCCTCTTGAAGACCTGCCAAATAAAGGTTGGCACGAGCAATAGCAGCATAAGCATGAGCCCAGCCTTCACCTAGTTCACCGACATTTGGATCCCAGGTCTGATTGAGGAACTTAACATCCCAACCGGTACACTGGGTATCCATGGTAGGGTGAGAACCCGTAAACAAGTTTGGCTTGAAACCCCAGTTATTATCTTGCGTACTACCTTGGTTGAAAGCATAGATACCATTCAATCCGCGAAGAGCATTGTCATCACTCTCAAATTGAGACTCGATGTCCAAGATGTCGTAATGCGGTACATCCAGGAACTTATCGTTATCGCATGAGGACAAGGCTATGCACGCCAAGCCCATCACGGCAAAACATTTAGCTATATTTCTCATAATGATTTCAAGTTTTGATTAATTAAAAGGTTACATTCAGACCGAACATATAGGTACGTGGATTTGCGTAACGACCGGAGTCAAGACCAGTGTAGATAACGCTACCCTGACCCACCTCAGGATCACCATACTTCGTGTAAGGAGAAATGGTGCAGAGGTTTTGGATAGAGAAGTAAGCACGTACAGACGTCAAGCTCAATGGCTCCAACCACTTGCGTGGTACGGTGTAACCAATCTGAATATTGCTAATCTTCAAGAAGTTACCATTCTCAACCCAAGCATCGCTGATACGGCTGTTCTTGTTGTTGTCAAGACGTGTCAAGCGAGGAAGAGTACCACCAGGGTTAGTCTCACTATTATACATCTTCTTATAGCTGTCCTTCAAGAGGGCAGGTGTCCAAGAGTCATCAGATGGGTTCATGATAGAGAGACGCATCTTTGAGTAAGAGAGGATGTCCATACCGAGTACACCGTAAGAATAGATACTGAAGTCCCAGTTCTTATAAGTTGCACCGAGGTTCAAACCGAAGTTCATGGTAGGAAGACCATTACCAATGATCTGGCGGTCACCATCATCAAGTGTACCACTCTTATCTGTATCAACGAACAAGAAGTCACCCATCTGTGCATCCTGTCCCTGAGCCTTTGCCTTGTCGAGCATCTCCTGGTTGGTAATGATACCAGCCACCTTGTAACCATAGTAAGAACCTACAGCCTCGCCCTCACGGCAGATAGAGTGGTTGTTCCACTGGAAACCCGTACCACTGACTGCACCGATGTTAGAACCATCAATATCATCAGCTGAGTAAGTACTGTTGCCACCGGTACAAGTTGCAGTGTAGTCAACACCCATCTTCTTGATCTTATTCTTCAAGGTAGAACCATTCAATGCTGCATTGATGCTCCAGTCCTTGTTAATCTGCTTGTTGTAGTTGATAGAGAACTCAAAACCGGTATTGTTGATCTGACCGAAGTTGGTATAGATAGAGGTATTACCTGCAGATGGACGAATCTGACGCTCCAACAACAAGTCCTTGGTCTTACGAGTAAAGAAGTCCATAGATACGTTCAAGTCACCATCGAGGAAACCGAGATCCAAACCAATGTTGAGCTGTTCGTTGGTCTCCCACTTCAAGTTGGTATCTACCAATGGAGCATAGAAACCAGTCTCTTGAGTTAACTGACCTGTAGTACCACCACCTGCACCTAGTGCATAGAAGTTGTACTTAGTATGAGCTGAAGAAAGAGCATATACAGAACGACCAGCGATACCACCAGCGTTACCTGTCTGACCCCAACCAAAGCGGACCTTAGCGTTGCTAATTTCCTTTACGTTCTTAAGGAAAGTCTCTTCCTTAGCACGCCATGCCAAAGCCACTGATGGGAAAGTACCCCAACGGTTACCAGATGAGAAGTTAGAAGAACCATCACGACGGAGGGTAGCTGTCAAGATATAACGATCGAAGAGGTTATATACCAAACGACCATAGTAAGAGATAGTACGGACCTGTGCATTGAATCCACCATTGCCCTGGATAGATTTTGCATTGGTAGTCAAAGAAATCAAACGGTTGTTAGGAGAAAGGAAGTCGTATGCGCTTGCACTAACCCATGAGCCTTCATACTTGCTAACAGTATTACCAACCATGAAAGTCAAGGTGTTGAAGTCTGTCTTCCAGTTATAAGTCAAGTAAGTTTCGATGCTCTTAGAGAGGCCCTTACTCTGACCGAGACCGAAGCTATAGTAAGCCTGGTTACGACCCTCATATTTCACCTCTGTCATCTTGCCACCAATGTTGTTGTAACGCTTGTACATACCAGAGAACTCATCGTTGTCTGAGTTGGTCTGTGTCCAAGACATAATGGTGTGAGCATTCAATGTATGCTGCTTGGTTTTGAGGAGAGTCAAGTCGATGTAAGGGTTGATAGAGATACGAGAGTTACGTGTAACACGACCAATCTCCATCTGAGAAGCGTATGGGTTCTGAGCGGTAGCGGTCATACCCTCCCATCCATCAGGAGTTGGAGCATAACCTGCACCGTATGTTCCATCAGGGTTAACAACGTTTACGTGAACTGCTTCACCTGTAGCTGGATCAATATAATCGAGAGATGGAGCCATCTGAGCGATATCACGCTGAGAAGAAAGGTTACCATTGTTACCAAGACCGATATTGTTACCCTTGACGGTAGAGTACATATAGTTCATGTCGGCGCCAAGTTCCAAGTACTTGTTAACCTTAGACTTGAGGCTACCACGAGCTGTGATACGATCATAGTTGGTATTCACGATGATACCCTTGTTGTTAAGGTAACCTACAGAGAAGTTGTATTGAGTATTCTCTGTACCACCACTAGCTGAAACACCATACTGCTGACGGAGGCTAGTGCGATACATCTGGTCTTGCCAGTCGATGAGGTTACGCTTGCCATCGTATGCCTCAGACCAAATCTGGTTGGTAAGACCTGCACCATCATTAGCCTTAGAATCACGGATAGAACGAGCATAGTCGTCACCTGTCAATGTGTTCAATTTGTAAGGAAGAGTCTGGATACCCCAGTCGGCAGTAACAGTTACGTTAGCTTTACCTTTCTGACCATGCTTGGTGGTGATCATGATGACACCATTGGCACCAGCAGAACCATAGATAGCTGTAGCAGACGCATCCTTCAAGACCTCAATGCTCTCGATATCAGAAGGGTTGACGAAGTCGGCGCTAGAGCCTACCTGTACTCCATCTACTACGTAGAGAGGCTGAGCATCACCATTGATAGTACCGATACCACGGATACGAACGGCTGAGTTAGAACCAGGAGCACCATCTTGTGAAGTAACCATCACACCAGCAGCAGCACCCTGAAGAGCTTGTGCTACATTGACCGGTGTACGTTTCATCATCGACTTGGTATCGATGGAAACAACAGAACCAGTTACGTCACTCTTTTTCATAGTACCATAACCGATAACGACAACGTCGCTAAGAGCGGTGTTTTCTGACTTGAGGGTGATAGCGATATTAGTACGCCCCCCCCACATTTACTTTCTGTGTCACATATCCTATATATGAAATAGAAAGTTGTGCGTTTGACTTAGCGGTTACCTGGAATCGTCCGTCAAGGTCGGTCACTGTTCCATCGTTGGTGCCTAGCACACGAACAGTAGCGCCGATAACAGGTTCGCCACTTTCATCACTTACTAAACCTTTGACTAGGCTCTGAGCCGAGATTCCCAAAGGGAACAAACAGAGCAGGAATAATAATACTAACGGCTTTTCAATCATTTTCAAGTTCCTCATACGAGAATAGATTAAAAGTTTGTAATTATTAGTTAGTTGGTTATTGCCACATAAAACCGCTTTTAGCCATTTTAATTAGGTTTTTGACTTTAAACTCTCATTTATCTTTTAGGTTTTTGACCAAAGATTCATCTTTTACTTATACAATTCTCATCGTATGGCTTTTCGTATTATAAACGTGCGTAAACACTTCGTAACACTCGAAAACCGCTGCAAAAATAGTTTTTTTTTAGACACATCACTTTAGAAAACGAACCAAATTGTTTGTCGTATGACACAAAATGGGCTAATGAAAGAAACAAAAAGGAATCATGAAACAAAAGCGAACGTGCAGGTTAACATTACCTACACGTCCGCTTTTACTAAAAATTATTTAAAATGGGCTAAAGCCTGTTGATAGCTGAGTGGTATTAGGTGCAAAAGTAAGCATTTTCTGCGACTTTTGCCCTATATGAAGTGTTAAATGTAAAAAAACGCAACGAAATGTACCTATTTTCACCAAAAAGCGTTATCTTTGCAGTGATAATTAAGAACCAACTCACCATGAACAGAACCATCACAACGATTTTGGCCTGTATATGTTATTTCGCCGCATATGCGCAGAGCGGCAGACTTTTTAATACAGACCACCAACTTTCGAGTAACCTTGCCACGCAAGTCTTCCAAGACAACAATGGTTTCATCTGGATTGCCACCCGCAATGGGCTCAACGTCTTTGACGGCTACAACTTCCGGTCCATGCGAAAGGGCGAGAACGACCCTCGAAAGCCCAACACCAATTGTTTTAACTGCATCACGCAAGACAGCCATGGTTGCATCGTCTTGGGTACCAACCGAGGTGTGCTCATCCACGATGACCAATACTTCACCGAGGTTCAACTGCACAACGAACAAGGGAAGACCTTCAGTGCCTACATTCCGCATATCAAGCGACTGCACAACGGCAATATCTTGATAGGCACGTCAGGGTGTGGCATCTATCTGATGAAGAAAGGCACCCATACCTGCATACCTTTCGCACCAACTCTAGGAAAACTCAAATACATCCATCACATCACAGAAGACAGACAAGGACAACTTTGGCTAATCGCCGATGGCAACCAACTTTTCTTGCTCAACAAGAAAGGTCAACTCATTCGTCACGCCTTCGGGACACAAGACTTGAATGTCAGGGATATCCAGCAAGACAGCAAGGGCACCATTTACCTCGCCACCGAGAGCCAAGGCATCTATCGCCTCACTCCCGGCTCCAGCGTCTTCACCCAAATAACCGCCATTCCCAATCTTCCTGCCAGCACCATCTTCGTCAACAGGAACGACCGCTTATTTATCGGCTGCAATGGCGAAGGCATCACACTCTACGACCCTGTCACCAACATGACTTATGACAATCTCTTCTTTAGTCCACAGACCAACTTGTCGAAAAGCAAGGTAGGAAGCATCATCGAAGACCAGCAAGGCAACATTTGGTTCTCCATGTTGCAGAAAGGCGTGTTCATGCAGCCACTCAGTCCCAACGACTTCGGCTATATGGGCTACCGACTAGGCAAGTTTAATCTCATCGGCGACAACAGTGTATCGAGCGTGATGTTTGACAAGGACCACAATCTCTGGGTAGGAACCGACAAGGATGGCATCTACAAGCTCTCCCCCGATGGCAAGCACCTATTGGGGCACTATGCACCAAGAGCTGTCGTGCTCGGCGTATGCCAAGATACCCAAGGGCGTATCTGGATAGCCACCTATACCGATGGAGCAGGTACACTGGATGCCAACGGCACCTACCACCCACTCGACATCGAAGCCATCAAGAACACAGGCATCTATGACATCAAATGCGACAAGTGGGGCTATGTTTGGCTGACGACTTTGGGCGAAGGTGTGTTCCGCATCAGTCCGGATGGAGCCATCAAGAACTATAAGATGATAGCCAACGGCGATAACAATCCGAAGGCAAACTGTCCACCTAGCAACTATATCGTCAAGTTGGCTTTCTCGAAGGACAACTCCCACATCTATTTTGCCACGTCCGCAGGTTTGGCATGTCTCGACCGCAAGAAAGAGAGTTGGACTTCCACCTTCGGCGGTGTCAACTGCTTGGTCAGAAACTCCTTTTCTCATTGTGTCTTTGTAGATAGCAAGGACCAAGTATGGTATGGTACCGATGATGGTGCCTATTGCCACAACCTGTCGAATCCGAAGCTCTCCAAACATTACACCACAACACAAGGTCTAACCGACAACAGCGTATGCAGTATCAACGAAGACTACCTCGGTAGAATTTGGATGGGAACGAGCAAGGGCATGAGCTGCATCAACTTCATGGAAGGAAGAATCACCAGGCTCTATGCCGGGAATGGCATCCAGAGCAATGAGTTCTCCGATGGAGCCACCTGCATCTCCGCCGATAAACGTACCATCGTGATGGGTGGCACAGGAGGTATCAACAAGTTTGATGTCGCCCATGTCAAACTGCACCCTTGGAAGGCAAACGTCATCCTATCCGGCTTGCTCGTCAACAACGAGCCCGTCATGCCTTACATGGATTCGGATGGTTACACCATCACCGAGCATGGTGTCTATGATACGAAAGAATTCCATCTCTCCCACGAAGACAACTCTTTCACGCTCCAACTCTCCACACTTACTTATAATAATGTGGAGCAAATCGTCTATGCCTATAGCATCAATGACGAGGAGTGGCGCAAGGTACAGAGCGGAGTCAACGAGATTTCCTTCTCCCATCTATTGCCTGGCACATATCACTTCAAGGTGAAAGCCCTCTGCAATAGCTTCGAGACACCAGTCAAGGAGTTTACCATCGTCATCCATCCTGCTTGGTATGCCAGCATCTGGGCTAAGTTTGTCTATTTTCTCATCATCCTCGGCATCCTCTTGCAATATCAGCATTATCGCAAACGACAGGAAGAAAGCCGCCTAGCCTTGCAACAACATATCCATGCCGAAGAGATGGGCGAGGCTAAGTTGCGCTTCTTCATGAACATCAGTCACGAGATACGCACACCGCTCACCCTCATCCTCACCCCTCTTCTCTCCCTCATCAAGGAAGACAAGGATGCCCATCGACAAGGCATCTACAACCTCATGCGCAAGAACTCCGAGCGCATCCTCCACCTCATCAGTCAGATGATGGACCTCAGAAAGATAGACAAGGGACAGATGGCGATGCACATGAGCGAGACCGACATGGTAAGTTTCATCAAAGATGAACACCAGCTCTTCGAGCAACAGGCGATCGCCAAGCAAATCACCTTCACCTTCTTGCATCAAGACGAGCATCTACCAGTCTGGATCGACCGCAACAACTTTGACAAGGTACTCATGAATGTACTATCGAATGCCTTCAAGTTTACCCCTGCCGGTGGCAAGATTCAGATTACCCTCAGCCAGACCACCCGCAATGCCATCATCTCCATCAAGGACAGTGGAAAGGGCATCGACAAGGACAAGTTGGAGACCATCTTCCAACGTTTCTACCAAAGTCCTACCTATTCCAACGACCGCAATGTGGGAACGGGTATCGGACTTGACCTGACACGTTCGCTCGTGGAGCTTCACTATGGCACCATCTTCGCCCGCAACAACGAGAGTACACACACGCAGGATGAAGACTTCAAGACAGGAAGCGAGTTTATCATCACCTTGCCACTCGGCAAAGCCCACCTCAAGACAGAAGAAATCCTCGAAGAGAAAGCAGAGGAAGAAAACGAGGAAGACTTGGAGGAGCTACAGGAAATCGACGAGACACTGGAAGACACCTTGCAGGCAGAAAGCCAAGAGCCAAAACCTCATTCCTCCAAGAGCACCATCGCCATCGTAGAGGATGATGAGGAAATCCTCCACTACCTGAGCCTACAGCTAGGCAATGACTTCACCATCCTCACCTACCCTAACGGCAAGGTGGCACTGCCAGAGATTATCAAGACGATGCCAGACCTTGTCATCTCCGACATCATGATGCCAGAGATGGATGGTAATACCCTGTGCAGCAAGATTAAGAACAACGTGAATACCAACCATCTTCCAGTGATTCTGCTCACTGCCATGAGTCGGGAGGAAAGTCAGTTGGCTGGTCTTGAGACGGGTGCCGATGCCTATATCACGAAACCTTTCAATATGGACATCTTGCGCCGTACGATACTCAATCTCATTGCCGTGCGCCGTACCCTTCGCAATAAGTTTATGGGAAAGGAAAGTCCGGAACCAACCTTTGACACAGTGGAGACCAAGTCGCCGGATGACGAATTGCTCAAACGCATCATGGAGGTCATCAACGAGAACATGAGCGACTCCGACCTGAGCGTGGACGTCATCGCACAAAAGGTGGGCATCAGCCGTGTACATCTCAACCGCAAGATGAAGGAACTGACCAATCAGACTCCGCACAACTTCATCCGCAACATCCGACTGAAACAAGCTGCCAAGTTGTTACTAGACCCCAACCGCAATGTCACCGACGTGATGTACGCCTGCGGTTTCAGCAATGCCGCCAGCTTCAGCACCATGTTTAAGAACCTCTATGGCTGTTCGCCACGAAAATATATGAATAAAGCGCAAGAAGAGAATCCATAACAGATTCTCTTGCTTGCGCTTACCTTTAAGCCCCAAAGCCAGAGGCTTTTCTAACTTTATTTAAACAAGTGTGGAACAAACTCCTTCAAGCATCTTCTCCAGGTGAGCCACTCATGGTGAGTGCCAGGAGAGACATAGACATCGAGTTTGATACCCAAATCCTTCAACTGCTGTGCCATCTTCTCCGTTCCGAAGTTTTCTTCTGAGCCACATCCCATGAACATATAATTTATCTGACTGTTGAACTTCTCTGCGTCGGCAAAGACACCGTTGAAGCAGGTCTTGACATCCACACCGAAAAGTGCACCGCTGAAGGTTCCCAGGGCAGAGAACTTATCCAGGTTCGGCAACACGGTGTTGAAAGTCTGGCAACCGCCCCACGACAAACCAGCCATCGCACGATGGTCTCTATCTGTATAGGTGCGGAACTTTTGGTCTACCATCGGAATCAGATCTTTGATGATGACATCGTAGAAAGAAGCACCATAGAGCTTGCGCTCCTCATCTACATCCTTGCCAGGACGTGGCACGAAAGGCTGCTTCACATCGCCACTCTCCATCACCACAATCATTGGCTCTGCCTTGCCTTCGGCAATGAGATTGTCCATGATGTGCTGCATATAGCCCTGATGGCTCCAGCCCGTCTCGTCCTCACCCATTCCGTGCTGCAGATAGAGCACAGGATAGCGCTTGCTCAAATTGGTTTCATATTCTGCCGGTGTATAAACCATGGCTCTTCGGAATTTACCCTGAGATGCGGCATAATAGGATACAGAGCGAACCTGACCTTGTGCCACTCCCTGCTGAGGACGATAGTAATTGCCTTCGGTCCCCTCAGGAACCTCCAAGCCACTCGCCTCCCGGCAGCAACCGAAGTAGGTTTCGCTGGCTGGATCTACTACCTGTACGCCATCTACATTCAGGAAATAATAGTGAAAACCCACTACCAGAGGGTCAGACACGCCATACCAGTCACCGTCCAGATCCTTCTTCATCGGATACTTCTTTCCGCAAATGTCGAAGATTACCTGCTTTGCCTCCGGTGCATGGAGCTTGACGTAGGCACGGCGGTCTTTGTCCACACGCGGATAGTTGGCATCCGGAATGATGCCGAGCAGAGAGAGCATCATGTTGGCATAACGCTTACCCATGGTGCGATAGCTTTCAGCAATGAAATGCAATCCATCGCCACGCTGCGGACATCCCTTGGAAGAGATAACGTGGGCAGTAGGGATGGTCTTGGCGATATCATCTACAATGGCGATATGCTGCCAGCAACTGCCACCCTGGTCTTTCTGAACGGTTTCGCCCACGAGCAAAGGTACATCTTCTGCCTTCAGGTGCAACTCTTTCAGAATATCGTTATACACGGTCTTCAC
>JABLTS010039594.1_pt1 | contig 27006 bp, 26 predicted proteins | sample 7160081 | NCBI WGS metagenome assembly JABLTS01 (sample SAMN14651231, study PRJNA627086) | human gut metagenome | isolation source: feces | host: Homo sapiens | reverse complement strand
CCTATATCCCAAGCCTGAGCCAGCGCGGCATCCATACAGAAATCCACTTGGGTACTGCAGAAACGAATCACCGGTTCTACAGCTATCGCATGAAACGGCAGGGGCGGAACTGGTCCAGCGAAGGAATGGAATACATGGTCTGGGTGCTGACCGTCCGGAAGAATAAGACGCTTACGCAAGCCCTCTTGTACCATGCTAATGGGAAGAGCTACAAAAAGATGGATAGAGCCATGCACAAAGCCGTAGTGCAGGCAGAGCGCAGAATGAGAAACTATAGGCCAGGATGCTTGGAAGGGCGTATAGGCGTTTATGGAGCTTCTTCTTCACCAATGGGAAGACTTGCCAGAGCAATACAGAAATACTGATTAAAACGAAGCCACGGAGATAGTAATTATCGACAGTCAAATGAATTACCGAGGAAAACTTGACACTTACCCAAAGTCACGCAGGACATTACTAAATTTACTGTTTAATGATATAATATAAATAAGAGTTATGATTTTTATCAGGAGGATATCTATGAATCCATTGGCCAAGGGAAAGCAGTTTTGCTCATTGTTTCCACATGACTTTGCGGATAGAATTCTACCTGAAGAGGCAGAGATAATAGATCTAAAGGTTTATCGAGTTTGCCTATCCGGGAAGATTGATCGTGAGTCTTTCCGTAGCACATATGAGGACCATTATTATTTGAAACGCCCAGAAGAAGTTGATTTAGATGATCCTTCTACTTATTCGACCAGTTGTTATGAAAAGGCTAGAGATATACGTAACAGCTTAAAGATGTTTATGAAGCGAAATCACCCGAAAGCCATTGTGGCTGCTGGCAATACTGGGAAAACTGATGGTCTTGTTTTGCAAGAATGTAAAAAGAAAGAATTAAAAAAAGGTAAGAGAAATCATAGTCATGTAGACTGGTGGATTTATAGGGATCATGATGTATCATATCATTTTAATGATTGCACGAGTTTAGTTATGAATATAAAAGAGGTAAAAAATGATGAAAATACCTAGCCCATATTTTTCGGAAGTTCCCAATATAGGTAATTTGTATCATTTATATACATTTTATTCGTTGGAACGCCCCATATTGTTTGTGTGTAAGGATTCTAAGAGAAACCTCTATATTTGCTCTTGTTGCGAGTTGTACCCTGCTTTGGTTTGGGTGATTTCTCGCACGTTTTCTGAGCACTTAGTTCAGTTGATACATAACAAGTGTACTATTGCAGATTTATTTAACAAAGGCATTCAAAAGTTTGTGATTGAATGGGTGCCAAAATCAGAAAAAGAAACAGCGCACGAAGTCAGCAACTTTGATTTATCCATGCTGCCTGATGGTGATGAACTACTTGATGCAGAAGATGGAGAGTTTAGTGATTTTGAGAAGTATTTAAAAATAGGTCAAACGGATGAGGATGGAAAAGATACTGAAAAAGGCAGCTATGAGTCATATGCAGAATCTGGGACAAGGCTAAAGTTGGATTCAGTTTATAAGTTTCAAGTAGATAATGTCGTGTCAAAAGAATTACTAAGTTATGATTTTAATGGAAGATTTGATGAAAATAATGCCTTAACTGGTTCGAACTACGACTATACTGATAATTCATTTACCATGAAAGGCTTTCATTATGCGGCTTAAGGGAGGAGATTTGTATGGATATTCGTCTAAGTCCCATCCAATTTGGTAGACCGGTACTACAACAATGCGATTTTAAAATTAATTCAGATTTTAGTGTTTCTAATGATGAACTTGGAAAGCCGAACCGTATTTCTATGCCAATTCACACGGAAGTAAACGCTGGAGAAGCTATGGGAAATGAATATCCGGTTTCTTTAGATGTGCAAGTAGGAAAAGAAGATTCAGCGCACCCTTTCTTTATATCGGTAAGTATGGCAGCGATATTTTATATCAATAAAGAGGTATCCGACGAACAAAAAAAACAGTTTCTTTCTGTTAACGCGCCGGCAGTGTTATACAGCTATATCCGTCCAGTTATTGCATCATTAACAAGTCAGTCTGCATATCCGCAGTATAATTTACCATTTATGGATTTTACTCCTAAAGATGATAGCAAGAAATAAATTAAAGATGATTATTTTTCTTGTACCGCCTAACATAATAGCTATTTCTGATATCATAGAAGACCAATAACTCTGCATGAAGTATCTCTTAAGAAGGAGGATTCACTTTTATTCTTATGTATGTAGTGATTGTAAAGCATTTTATATGGAGTGAGGCTACTACTTGTATCATTGATAGATAAGAGTAGTAGTTCTTTTTTACTACTCAGGTGTTAGTAGCAGTTGAAATTTGCTCAGTAGCGGCGTATTAAAATCGTAAGCGGTAAATAATTGATGCATGTTAAAATTCCAACAGATGAGATATTATCCATATCCGGTGGGATTTTCATTTACTTTTCTTCTGTATCCCTGAAGACCAGGGAAGATATTTCCCCTATTGTTAGCAGAGGGCAAATTTCGCCAAGTAGAGTCGGGTTAAAATAGCCACCCGGAGGCAGAGGGTTTCGGCCAATTTAGGGTGAAGAATAAAGGCTTATGAATAAGATATTGTTTCAGAGATTCTTGACACAGGCGCAAGGGTCATCCCTTACTTCTTAACGGTGCTGCGGTAGAGAAGTTATCTGCTATGCTATAATAAAAGTAAAAAACAGGTGCTTCTCCTGTAGTTTTGATCTTATAGGGAAGGTATAAAATGATCCGATATATAAGGATGTTTCCACTTTATGTATACATGATAGTTATCTTGAAATTTCTGCTTTTAGGCGTAGTGACTGGAGAACTTATTTATATATTATTTTCGGGCTTTGGGTTTGTTACAGATTATACTGTATACGATACGCTCTTCTTTTATGTGCAATTGTTTATTATTGCACTCATGGTTTTGGCCTTGTTCATGCCTGGGAACCTGGCTAAAATATGTGGAATGTTTTTGGGAAGATGGGACCTCACATTATATTTCCTGCTTGGGGTTGTAATCTCTATTTCTTTTCAGGGATTTCATATTACTGTCGCTTTATTTCATCTTTCCAATCTGCAGTTTGTATTAGCTGAACTTGGAATCTTTATTCCTTTTGCAGTTAAAGAATGCTATAAAGCTCAAAGTGAATCTACTATGGGTCAGAGTACTCGTAAATCTTCGTTTTTGAATGATGTCGCTATACACGATGGCACTGATTTGTTGCAATATAGTTCATTGGCAGAAGATTTTGCAAATAAAATTTATGATAATAGATCTGCAAACAGCATGATTTGGGGAGTAGAGGGCCCTTGGGGTATAGGAAAATCATCGTTTCTTAATCTTTGCGAGGGAAGCCTAAGAAAAAATCATCCAGGAGAGGTTACTGTTGTTCGATTTAATGCATTAAAGTATAGTGGCCAGTATAAAGATATATCTATTCCCCTTTCGGATACATTAAGAGAAACGGTTTATAAAACATTAAAATGTCCGGAATTGGATATACTGCTTGTACAGTATCAGAGGATGATCAAGGGAATAAGTTTTAATGTACTGGGGATATCCATGAACTTTACTCTTTTCCCGCGGAACGAATCCCAAATTTTTACATACATTAGTGAAATTTTAAGAAAGTCAAATAAAAAGTTCATTTTTGCTATTGATGATCTTGATAGATTAAATGAGGAGGAAGTTTATAGTCTCCTTTACTCCATAAAGGAAATTTTCAATATTCCTTTCATAAGTTATGTTCTTTGCTATGACCTTGATAATCTTTCAAAAGCAATGGATACTGACAAGACTGCACAAAAGAATGTGGAGTTTTTGGAGAAGTTTGTGCAAACGAAAATCAGCTTGTTTGTACATAAAGGAGATTTACTTCGAGTCCTTGATGAGGATATAAGTGCTCTTGCATCAAATACAAATATAGATATTGAAGCCAATAAAAGAGCACTGATCGGAGTTAAGAAAATTTTGCTGTCAGATGATGCTCCGGAATATGCTAACTTCTTAGGTAATTTGAGAAAGGTTAAAAGATTTATTAATATTTTAATAGCTCTTGATATTCAGGAGGTTAATTTCCCTAACTGTGATTTTAATGAAAGGGAATTAACAGCTCTTATACTTTTATATATGTATTGTCCAACTATCTTCAGAGAGATTTATATTAAGGAGTCATGGAGCAAGAAAAATCATTTTTCGGAATATTATGATTATACACAAAGGGAGACCGTAGAGGGAGAAGATGTAGCTTCCGAAAGGCGTAAAATAGAGCGCTCATATCCTGGTGCTGCTTATTTATTAAGCGAGTTATTTGCTGTAGATAAATCAAAGCATGCATCATTATCGACTTTTGATAGAAATGATCTTGATGTTAAAGAAAAGGAGAATCTCCTGATATATTTGAATTTGATTGTTGATCGAGTAAAAAAATCTCAGTATGAACAAACGACTTTTTATATTAATCTTGTGATTGAGTTTCTCAAAGGGGAAAAGAGCCTTAATAATATTTTTGATGAGTTGGAAGATGAGCATTTCCATGAAAAACTTTGGAGAGCTTTGACATATCACGAATTTGAAGATATTCCGATGAAGATAATTGATAAAATTATAAAATATGGGTTAAGTAAAAGAACACATTATTCGTATACTGGAGATTGTTTTTACAATGGTCTGAGGAATAAAGTACCGGGATATTTTTTAGCACTTTTCAGGTACTTAAATCGTAGCAAATATGAAAAAATTAATGAACAATTTGTTAAGACTGAGATTTTTGGCTCTAATGGAATTGTCGATACTATTTCTGAAGAGAGTCAAGGCATATTAGGAATATATGATTTATTACAGTTCAGGCTTCGGTGCTGCTATAGTCGTCATGTGGCACCGGGGATGGATTCTAATATCTTTGTATATGGCATCATAGGCTCATATAAAAATTCAAAGTTCTATGTAGGATCACATATTGATGTAATGGAATTTACAAGGGAAGAAATGCGAGTTCTTAGTCAAAAATGTTTTAGCATATTTAAGCAACGGTACATCGATAAGCATATTAATTTTATGAAGGAGATTCAGGAGCTGCCCCCTGCATTATTAGATGGTGATCAGTCATTGATTTGTCAACAGGTTATTGATTATTCCATGGTACAGGAAATAAAAGGCGGCATGACCACATTTATCACTTATCAAATCGGAAACAATAGTCTTGGCGAAATGGGCGTCGGATGCGGATATTATGATGAAACCCGTTCAGATGATGGACAGGGCATTCGAAAAGCATTTTCAAAGTACTTACTTGATGATGTATTTCAGGACTCGTATTATTGGCAGAGCTTTCTTCTGATTCTGGCAAAAAATGACCAGTCATTTAGAGAATCAGGGAAAATAGGCTGTGATAGGGTGATAGAGTGCATGGATGAAGAGCAGCTTAAAACATGGTGGTTCACTAAAGGTAAAAATATGATGAAATTAAATCTAAAAATTGCAAATTACAAACCTCAGGTAAATGGAATAAGCAACCAGGAAATCTTAAGGATGTATAGTGAGTCCTTTGAAGAAAGGTTTAAGTGTAATCCTGCCATTGCAGATGAACCTGTGGGGAAGGCTGATAATGCTAAGAAATCATCAGTAGAAACAGGCCCTTTGGATTGATTAGGTGATATTTAGATGCTTCATGTCTCTTGGATAAAAGTGGAACACTAAGTGGTAAATCATCGATATTTGCTAGCGGCAGGCAAATTTTACCAAGTAGCGTTGGGTTTAAGATCGCCACTTGGAAGCGGGAAAATTCAGCCAATATTGGACGAACAAAAAAAGAGCAATGAATATGACCCTTCTTCAGAATCACTCAGTATGCGTATGAGAGCCATAGGATACGTGGGAGGGAGACAGTCAGACGGTCAGATTTCAGATGGGCGATGCGGCTTGAAAAGTAAATTCCATTTACGGCGGGCTGCATGGCGTCGTGAGATTTCTCGACTCCGTTTGAAATGACAGGGATGGAGAGAGGTTTGAGGAACGAGAATTGAGAGTTGAGGGATATGGAAATTACCAGATTATTCTACTACAAAGAAACCCGGTGTCTCCAATTGCCCGTCATGCTCAATGAGTTCGGTGTCTGCATGGTCTACGGCCGCTGCTTTACGGGGTACGACGGCGCGCGCCAGGCATGAGCCTCCAGTCATTTCTGCCCTGTAGGGGATTTCTAGAGTCCTGCATTTCCTATGGCCATCTTGGAAATATATGGAATGCTTTCTGTCAAAACCGCGGGCCTTTTCATGTCCCTCTACTATATAAATAACGGCAGGTTGCGATTTTTGAAAAGAGATATGCTAAATTTTATGATTATGTGACAGTTAGGGGAGTTTCACAAAATGGTGAATTACAAATTTATAGGTCAAGAGCCGCCAACCGCTAAAAAGGTAATTGAAGTTATCAATAAGATAAAAGATTCCCAAAATGCTAAAGGCGCATATCAGTTTAAAGTTCTGTGTCATTTACATACTCCTGCATCCTATGATTACGCTTTGCACAAAGCGTGGACCAATGGTGAGCACAACTATTACAGGGATTATTTGGATAAGGAATCATTAAGTAATGCTTTATTTAAGGAATGCATGGCTAGAGGACTGGTCGTAAAAGATCCAGTGAGTTTCCGAACTATTGAAGATATTAAGTTCTCTGCTTATTTACCAAATTCAGGAGTAGATGAAATTTATGAAGATTCAATAGAGAAAACAGCTTTTTTAATTTTAGCTGACGAATTAGAAAAAAATGAAATTGATATAGCTGTAGTCATGGATCATAACACTGTCGAGGGGTATCGGAAACTTTGTAAGGCATTAGCTGTAGTTAACAAGATCAAGAGAGGCAGAAAGGTAAAGACAAAGGCATTACCGGGAGTAGAAATTTCCTGTGCGGATCGACTACATGTCGGTATTATATTTAATTCCACAGATGAGTGTTTGAAGAATGTTGAAAATTGGCTGGAGGAACATTTATATAATCAGGAAGGAACTTACGAGACAAGCTTTACTACTATTCAGTCTTTGACAGATATATTGACGGAAGAGAACATTATATCCTATATAGCTCATATAAATACCTCGGCAGTCTTAAGTTCTGATATTGATAAGAAAATTGTCACTGTTACTGGCGCATATAAAAAGAAATTATTTAAATCAGAGCTGATTTATCTGCTTGGGGTTAATGATTTATCTAAAATTGAAGAGGTAAGAAAGCGAATCTCTCAATATAGCGATAGGCAATTTGATTTTATATTGGATAATGATTCTCATTGTGTAGAAGATGTGGGAAATAATCTTTTTTGGATAAAGGGGCGAAAAGAAGGATTCGCAAGTTTTAAAGATGCGTTTCAGGACTATGATATATCTGTAAACTTAACGGATCCCCTTTTACCTGATCAGTTTATTGAAGGTATGCTTATAGATGCTAGAAGGTATAAAAAAGATGAGTGGGGCTTCTTGGTTGATAAGGATAAAACTGGAAAAATAGAGCCATTTATTGTTCAGTTTTCACCGAAATTAAATTGTCTTATAGGTGGTAGAGGCTCTGGGAAAAGCACAGTTCTCGAAATGTTGAAACTGGGGCTAACATTGGAATGCAATTCTAGAAGCTTATTAAATTTTATGTGTGAGCATGGAAATTTATGGATTTTATACAGATTGAATAATAGAGAATATCTGATTAATATAATTCTTCCTAATCATGATGAAGAAATGGACAGGGATGCTTATGGATGGTTTTTAAGAAAAGGAGATAAGCCTGATTATTATAGTGAAGAGTATTATGATAAAAAGTTTGCAAAAGAGATTTTTTCGAGTGCATTGCTGGAAGCATATGAAATAGAGAACCAAATTATTAAAACTTTACCCAAACATGAAGCTTTAATAATTTTACCGAAATTACTTGAAGACAGGTACTCTGTTAATGAACTAGTAAATATTACAAAAGGAAATGCAATTCATGGGTTTATCAAGTCGATAATGAAACTTGATTCAGGTAATCTCAAGATATCAAGCTTTAAAAGACCAAGAAATCGCAGTGATTTTATGTCTTTTTTAGATGAATTGAACGTTAATGTGGCCAATCGGGAATGTAACTTGAAGGACTTGATTGGCTCATTTAACAAAAAAGAGCATGGACTGTTAAAAATCCAGGCGGCGCCTAATGATAACATCTTGCTTCAGTTTATTAATTCATGGTGTAATGAGTGTTTTGTAGAAAGAGGACAATACATCAAACTAGGGAAAACCTTATATAAAATTAATAAGGACGGAATTGAAGCATTTTTACAAGTTTTGCTTAATCCTAATAAAAAATTATATTACAAACAGATGAAATTATATCTGTTTTATTAAAGTTATATCAAGGAGATTTCTCAGGAATTCGAATTGATGATCTTATCCGGAATAGCGGAAAATTGAAACAGTCAGATATTGATAATGGTGTAGAGGAGATTACCTATGAAAATGGTGAATTTGTTATGGAGACGATATTTAGAAATCTGTTCAAGTGTTTATTGATACCAAAAATTTTCGAGCACGTTATGAATTTAGTCAAATCGCTTAATCAATTTGATTTATATTTTAATGTTAGAAGTAATACGCAGGAATATGATAAGCACCCAGTGTATAAAAGTGTTAAAGATATTTCACTTGGTCAAAAGGTAACGGCATTATTAGATTTTATTTTTGCTTATGGAGAATATACGCATGATTTAAGGCCCCTGATTATAGATCAGCCTGAAGATAATCTGGATAACAAGTATATTTACGAAAATCTGGTGCAACAACTTCGAAAGGAAAGGGATAAGCGTCAAGTTATTATAGCTACACATAACTCAACTATTGTTACTAATTCCATTTCGGATGTAGTCTTCGTTATGAAATCTGATGGGACTCACGGATGGGTAGATTGTGCCGGATATGTTGGAGATAAAAAAATAAAAAGGATTTTAGTTGATTACTTGGAGGGGGGCGTACGATCATTTATCCATAAAAATCACATGTATCAGCCTGTTTTGAAATGACGAGGATTGTTATCTATGAGTAGAGTGTCTCAAAGCTCAAATCGTAAATTTATTTCTCACCAAATGGAGTATATATATGAAACATTACGATTATCTTATCGTCGGAGCCGGTCTCTTCGGCTCAGTTTTTGCCCATGAAGCAAAGCAGGCGGGGAAGCGGGTGCTTGTCGTCGACAAACGTCCTCACATCGGGGGCAATGTATATACAGCGGATATCGAGGGGATTCATGTACACAAGTATGGGGCCCACATTTTCCATACGAATCTGAAGCCTGTGTGGGACTATGTGAATCAGTTTGCTGTTTTTAACCGCTTTACCAATTCTCCGGTGGCCAATTATCATGGGGAACTCTATTCGCTGCCTTTTAATATGTACACCTTTAATAAAATGTGGGGCATGGTGACACCAGAAGAAGCGGTTGCTAAAATCGAAGAGCAGAGGAAAGCGGCCGGTATCATAAATCCCAGAAATCTGGAGGAACAGGCTATTTCCCTTGTGGGTACAGACATTTATGAAAAGCTGATCAAGGGATACACGGAAAAGCAGTGGGGGCGGCCCTGCAGGGAACTGCCTGCCTTCATTATCAAGCGCCTGCCGGTGCGTTTGACTTTCGACAACAACTATTTCAATGCGCTTTATCAGGGGATTCCGGTAGGCGGGTATACAAAGATGGTAGCCCGTATGCTGGATGGAATAGAGGTAGAGCTGAACTGTGACTATCTGGACCATAAAGAAGAGATGGACTGCCTGGCAGATAAGGTTATCTATACAGGGCCTATTGATGCCTATTTCCACTATGACTTGGGACCTTTGGAATACCGGAGTGTCCGTTTTGAGACGGAAGTGCTGGATAAACCCAATTTCCAGGGGCAATGCAGCGGTGAACTAAACGGACAGGGAGACGCCATGGACAAGAATCATTGAGCATAAATGGTTTGAATTCGGCAAGGATGAGAATGGCAATGATCTGCCGAAAACCGTTATCAGCCGGGAATATTCTTCAGAGTGGAAGGTGGGTGATGAGCCTTACTATCCGGTGAATGATGAGAAGAATGGCATTCTCTATAAGAAATACAAAGCACTGGCGGATAAAGAGAAGAAGGTCATCTTTGGCGGACGACTGGGAGAATATAAGTATTACGATATGGATGCGGTGATTGATTCAGCATTGCGGCGAGCGGACAGTGAGCTGAGAGGCTAGATGGTCAGACAATGAGATGGTCAGAGACTTCAGACCATCAGACTTTGAGTGATGATCAGGCGGTCAGATTTTGTGCATTTTCATTTCGGATTGGTTGAGGTATTTTATAAGGAGACAACGATTAATTATCGGGAAATGATTGTGTGGCAGAAGGCGATGAATCTTACGGAGGCTGTGTATGTGGCAATCAGAAAGTTGCCTCCTGCTGAATTGTATGCGCTTTCGGCGCAAATACGTCGATCGGTTGTATCTATTCCTTCTAATATTGCTGAAGGGGCCGGCAGGAATACGGATAATGATTTGAGGCATTTTATGACTATAGCTCGTGGCTCAGCTACAGAGCTTGAAACACAGCTTATGACAGAAAAGATTCCTGTCGTAAAGCCTGTCTGATGGTCTGACGTCTCTTATCTCAAATCTTTCACCACAAAAGGAATGAACTCATGGATATAAAAATACTAGTAGCGGCTCACAAGAAGTCTGGATACCTGCAGATGATGTGTATATGCCTCTTCATGTGGGGGCGGAGGGGAAAGCGTCTCTGGGGTATACTCCGAATAATACGGGAGACAATATTTCCTCTAAAAATCCGAATTACTGTGAACTGACAGGGCTTTACTGGGCATGGAAGAATCTGGACTGCCAGTATATAGGGCTCTGCATTATCGCCGGTATTTTGGACGCAGGGTACATACGAAGGATATAGAGAAGAAAAAGGATGCGATTTTTCATAGAGAGGATTATGAAAGACTGCTTCAGAAGTATGATGTCATCCTTCCGGTGAAGAGAACTTACTATATCGAGACGGTGCGGAGCCAGTATGAGCATGCCCATTATAAGAAGAATCTGGATGAGGTAGAGAAGATTATTTCAGAGAAATATCCGGGCTATTCCGATGCTTTTTCCAGAGTGATGAATTGAAGGAAGCTTCATATCCTGAATATGTTCGTTATGAAGAGGTCACTTTTCGACGAATACTGTACCTGGCTTTTTGATATCCTTTTGAATTGGAGAAACGGACGGATATGACAGGGTATGATACTTACGAAGCGCGGCTTTTCGGCTTCATGTCAGAGCGCCTTTTTAATGTATGGCTGGAAAGGCAGAATCTGAAGAAAGTAGAAATACCGGTGGTGTTTTTGGAAAAAATTGACTGGCCGAAAAAGATTGCTGATTTTTTAAAGAGGAAGATAACAGGGAAAAGGATAGCACAAAGAATCTATAAGTTGACAGTATAGGGCAAGATAATTATGCTTTTGATAGACAGATAGACAGATAGACAGATAGACAGATAGACAGATAGACAGATAGACAGATAGACAGACAGCGCATAGCATGGATTGATATTGCAAAGGGAATAGCAATAATTTTGGTGGTTATAGGTCACTGTATTCCGGATGCAACAAGCAATACAGGCATATCGCTGGCTTCATAGTGTGATTTATTCCTTTCATATGCCTCTGTTTTTCTTTGGTCAGTTGTAAAATGAACTTGAACAGTTAATCAAAAAACAAAAATCCATAGTGAAGTGATCAGCCCCTGTCAAGGTAGACATGGCAAATATCTAAAAATTTTATAGCCATAAATTCCACGGTGGTGTTTTCGTATCAACATGGAATTTGCGGCATTTTGTTATGCCACAAATTTCGCGTTGTATTTCTGAATCCGTTTGTTCTCAGCAATCAGGAACTGTTCCGGGATCTTTGCGTTCAGACCTGCAGCACGAACTTCCATTGGCGTCCTTACTCCAAATCGTTCCTGATACTGCTTAATCCAGTGCCGGAGAACGGAATGGCTTGAAATGTTGTACTTCACTACGATGTCGTCAACGCTGCCCTCGCCACGCAGTGCGGTAAGGACGCAGCTTACCTTGAATTCCTTGCTGTAGCTTGCGTTCGCAGCTCTTTCCATGAAAGAGGTCTGGCCTGTTCCTCATATTTCCTTACCCAGCAACGAAGACTCTGCTCGGATATCCCATTCGCCTTGGCGATTTTTGTTGGTAAGATCATTTGCCGGAAAGATATTCTCTCACTCTGGTAAGCATCCAATCTGCGGAATGTTTCCTTTTGGCCATAAAAAATCCCCCTAAAGCAGTTTGGTTATTTACCTTGTCTACTTTAGGGGGATCACATCATGGATGAAACTGCATGTGTTTTCTCTTAAGATACTTGTTTTATCTTATTGCAAAGGTTATACTATGTGTAGTGTGTGACAAGATCTTTCGCCTGTGATTCGCAGGCGTTGCTACAAATGTGCAGGGAGACCCTTGTAGCTCTCCGGTTCTGTTTCCGTTATGCGATTTCGCATTATGAGTTGTCACACACTTTTTGTGTTGGGGGGCAGATTTTTATGAAATTGGCGAGCGTGTCGAATCGTAGAGAGTTGGCTTTTTTATTGAGAGTGCCGCTTCAAACATTGACCGATTTATTATATTTTAAATCTGACAAAGAGAAATACTACACCTTTTCTATTCCTAAAAAAAGTGGTGGTAGAAGAGTGATTGTAGCGCCTAATGAACCATTGAAAACAATCCAGAAAAATTTGGCCAGTATTCTTTCAGACGATTATGAAGAAATTAAATCGGAACAAAAGCGTCAACTTCAGATTGCACATGGGTTTCTGCACCAGAAAAATATATTGACAAATGCTGATATTCATCGTAATAAACGCTTCGTCTTAAACTTGGATTTGGAGAATTTTTTTGATAGTTTCCATTTTGGCCGTGTTCGTGGATATTTTCTCAAGAATAGATATTTTTTACTTAATAAGGATATTGCTACTTTGGTTGCACAGCTTGCATGCTATGATGGTAAACTGCCGCAGGGAGCACCTTCTTCACCAATTATTACAAATCTGATCTGCTCTATATTTGATTATAGGATTTGGAAGATAGCTCGAAAATATCATCTTGACTATACGAGGTATGCCGATGATTTATCATTTTCAACTAACGAAAAAAGATTTATTGAAAAAAGGACGGATTTTCTAAATGATGTTATCACAGAAATCGAGAAATCGGGGTTTGCGCTAAATACTTCAAAGACGCATTTCGAATTAAATTCGTCTCGTCAGATGGTAACAGGAATTATTGTTAATGATAAGTTAAGCGTTCCAAGAGAATTTTATAAATCAACGAGAGCTATGGCGAATCATCTATACCGGTTTGGCGATTTTTATAATGATGGTAAAGAGGGAACTTTGGCACAACTGGAAGGGCGTTTCTCCTTTATTTATCAAGTCATTTCACATAATAGAAAACGCATAAAAGCTAATTCTTTCAAAAATGAATCGAATGTTAGTGAACTGAGTGCTCGGGAAAAGGATTATTGCAGATTTTTATTTTATAAAAATTTTATTGCAAATGAAAGGCCTGTTATTATTACTGAGGGAAAAACCGATTCTATGTATCTAAAGGTAGCATTAAAAGCCTTGTCTGGAAACTATTCGGAATTAATACATCGGAATGAGAATGGTTCTTTTTCATTTGGGATATCTTTTCTCCGAAGAAGATCATTGTTTACGAATTTGCTGAAGTTGCCGGAAGATGGCGCTGATGGAATGACTACTTTTTATAATGAGTTCTTTATTCATAAAAAGAGATACTCGAATCAAGCTTTATCGTGCTACAAGGATCTTGTCACATTAAGAAAAAAGTACCCGTCTAACCCGGTTTTTCTCTTATTTGATCATGAAATGAAGAATCAAAAACCACTCAGAAAGTTTTTAAATAGTCTTGGCTTTAAGGTGGAAGGGAGTAAGCTTTTTTCTAAAAATAATATGCCGGTAGATTCCTTTAATGAAAGTGATTATCTTTGGCTAGATGGAAATTTTTATCTTTTGACTTTACCTAGACCTGTTAGCAAAGAGGTGCCTGAGGAATGGGAGATTGAGCAGCTTTTTACTGAAGAAACATTGAACCATAAAATTAAAGGACGTTTCTTCAGATTAGCACATGATAAAAATGATGGGCCATTCTATGACAAATATTCCTTTGCCAAATATATCGTGAGAAATTATGAACATATTGATTTCAGTGGTTTTATGAAGCTTTTCGAAACGATAGAATTGTGTCTGGCAGATTATCATGAACGTTTAAATGGACTCAATGATCAATTATTATTAAAGATTAAAAATAGATCGTAAGCATTGAGTAATAGATAGTTTCTTTAGCAATTGGAGATATGTGATAATGACTTCGGTTAATCCAAGTGAACCAAGATGGAGGTAATATGTTATGGATATTTGGTCATCGTAAATGTATAAGATAATAATTCTCCATCTGAGACAGGGGACCCGACGAAGCCGTGGCGATACTTGTAGTATCCAAAAATCTCCTATGTTAGGATAAAGTGGGTCTAGCAAATCTACTTTCAAACAAAGGAGGTTATCCAAATATGGATAATAAAAGTTTAACATATACGAGATGGAATTGTACATATCATATTGTATTCATTCCCAAATATCGCAGAAAAGTGCTGTACGGAAAAATTCGTCAGGAGTTAATCGATATTTTTAAGCAGTTATGCGCAATGAAAAAAGTGACATTAATCGCAGGCGCAATTTGCCCGGACCATGTGCATATGTATCTTGCAATACCACCTAAATTGAGTGTATCAGAAGTAGTTGCATATCTGAAAGGCAAGAGTGCATTAATGAATTTTGACAATCATCCAGAATTCCGTGGAAGATGTGGGAAAGGCATATGTGGGCACGTGGTTATTATGTTTATACAGTTTGGAATGTCAATGAAGAGACAATCCCAACTGTATAAAAGAACAGGGAACCAGTGATAAGTTGGATAATGATAAGTAAGGAAGGATGTGAGTCCCCAACGGGGCAAATTAGTACCGTGGCATTTGCTAGACCTGCCAAGGGCAGGAGTCAGTACAATACCCCGGAGGGGTTATTAGCAAATCTCCATTTGAAATAGGGGCTGCTGATTTTCGGATATTTTTAAATCTAGTCACATTAGACAGGTACCTGATTCTCTGCCAGGGAAATAAGAAAGGGAAAATTAAAGATCTTAAGTTCATTTTAAGTCCATTTTATCAGCGGAATATTCTTATTCGTATGAGCTATGCCGTGAATCATCTGTTATAATGAATAGTAATTGATTCTGTAAAATGTACATGTAAATGGGTCGCTCTTGGCTGGATTCGTAGAAAGGATTATGGATATGAAACTTGTCATTGACAATATATCAAAAATAAGGCATGCAGAATTTGAATTTCGTGGGATTACTGTAATTGCGGGTAATAATAACACAGGGAAAAGTACCGTTGGCAAGGTAATGTTTTCCGCTTTTAATTCCCTGCGTAATATTGGAGAAAAAGTAGAGAGACAGCGCCAGCAGCAAAAAATGATCACTCTGATTAGAGCTTTGTCTAACAGTGAGAGTGTAAATGATGACAACATATGGATGTTCTTAGACCTTATCAAGAGCAGTGAAGGAAAAGACGTCCAAATTTGGAATTTCAGTAATAAACGAAACTTTGCAGAAAGTTTGAAAAAGTTTCTTAAGAAATCGGGCATAAAGCATATTCATTTGACAGAGGATTTGATTTCTGTGATTTGGGAAAAGATTGGATCAGTCGATAAAATTGCCGATTCTGATGTACAGGGAATGCTCATCGAACGGGTATTTAAGAATATCTTTGATAAGCAGATTAATTCTATAACAGATGATAATAAAGCGAAGATAGAGCTTACTATTCAGAAAAAGAAAATCGGAATTGAATTTGCAAATAATCAGTGCATAAATGTTTCCATCCCAATACAACTGATACATAAAGCCATACTTCTTCAAACACCGGACAGCATACATGCTTTCAATAATTTGGATAAGCGCTATCGTGTTTACCAACATCATATCGGTCTGCCAGAGGCTTATCTGATTGATTTCATGAAGCATGCTGAAAATCAGACCGTAATAGATGAAGTAGAAAACAGGAAAAAATTAGAAGATATCTATATGTTGATTCATGATGTAGTACCTGGGCAGTTTACCCAAAATGAAAATGGTGAATTTGTCTATAGAGAAACAGGCTATAAAGAAGGATTACATCTGATTAATCTTTCTACAGGCAGCAAATCTTTTGGAATGCTTTCTCTCATTTTGAATCATAACGTATTTACGGATGAAGATGTACTTATTTTGGATGAACCGGAAGTACATCTTCATCCGGAGTGGCAGTTGAAATATGCCCAGATGGTTATACTCTTGCAAAAGGTATTCCATCTGACTATTCTTCTTACAACACACAGCCCGTATTTTTTGGAAGCTGTAGAAGTTTATGCGAGAAAGTATGGTGTGGATGGTATTACTAATTATTATATGGCTCGCAACCAAGGGAACTATGCAGAGTTTGAAGAGGTAACGGACGATATAGATAAAATATACCAGGAAATGTCAGAACCTTTTGAACATTTAGATGATCTTCGTTTAGAGATGGAGATGGACAAACAATGAATGCGCCGGATATAGATAATGAGCCAAGCATATATAGAGACAATCGCAGCACTTTCAAAGTTGTTTCAGAAGACACTGAGCATCATGTTTCTATGATAGGTGATATGACAATACCGGTCTACAATTTTGATGATATAAAGAATAAATACATAGTTAAATGCTCAATTCACAGTAATCCCCATTCTTGTGATGCCCTTTATGTTGATGATAATCAGATTGTTCTTATAGAGTTTAAAAATGGCAATATAAAACCTAAAGATATAGTTCTAAAACTCTATGATAGTCTGATGATTCTTTTTGATGAAGGTATGGGACTTCAGTGGCGTCGTAAAGATTATGAAGCTAATATTTCTTATTCACGAATGAATATATCATTCATTTTGGTTTGTAGGAAAGAAAAAATTCCAATTAGAAATATTCAGGGTCATGTTGCCAGACGGGCAAATTTAGGACTTGGAACGTGGAAGGGATACTTATGTCGTGATGTGGAAGTATATACTCCCGAGGAGTTTGAAAGTTATTTTATAAAACAGTGGCATGCAAATCAATAAAGATCAATGCCCAGGAACTATGCTTGCTTTTATCTGAGGCAATCAGACGGTCAGATGAAAAGGGGCTGATTTGAGGAATAAGGTTTGAGGAGTAGAGACAACCAGATTATTTCATCACAAAGAAACCCGGTGTCTCCAATTGCCCAATGTGCCCAATGAGTTCGGTGTCTGCATGGTCTACAGCCGCTGCTGCACGGGGGGCGACGGCGCGCGCCAGGCATGAGTCTCCCGTCATTTCTGCTCTTTAGGAAATTTTCTGGAGTCCTGAGTTTCTTTGGGGTTTTCAGCTTACGCTGATTTTTTTACCTTTCCAGAAAAGGTGAAGGGAGAAAGGCGGTATCCTTTTTGAATTCCGTCATTCCATTCCCGCATTTTCTATGGCCATCTTGGAAATATGTGGAATGCTTTCTCTCACAACCGCGGGCCTTTTCATGTCCCTCTACTTATTACTTCACATAACACCTTGCTTATGGAATCTTGCTCAGAATCAGGAAAACCAGGAAAACAGAGGCTGCCAGCAGAATGCTTTTATGTTATCAGAGAATTGGATGATGGAGGCAAGACTATCGACTGTATACTTAAATATGATAATAAAATCGGCCCTAATACAAATATGCGCAGTCAGTTTCTTATGGGAAAATATCATGGAATACCGGAAAAGATTCAGCTGGACATTGGTCGGTTGGTAGAAATATTAAGTGAATAGCGAGACTAAGGGGAGCGCGGGAAACTATTAAGCACTTATATCCGGCCATTTCATTTGATGATTTCTTCCTGATTTACATGTTTTTGCTGACTCAAATATGCCCATAACTGAGAAATATAGGTCAGGCTCTTCGTTCCGTGTTGTACTAAAGAAGTGAGTAGCACCTGCCGGTGTATCGTTCGGTCCTTAGCTGTGAAGAACTCATAACTTTTAGGAAATGATGAAAAAGTAGGTGGACCAGTATGATGCAGTAAGCTGTTCTCTTTCAGCATAAGTAAAATTCTGTTAGCGGCGGGCAAAATCTGCCAAGTAGAGTTGGGGGGGAGGCTGTTGCTTGGGGGCATTATTGGCTTGTAGCTGGTGTCTTGTGGCTTGTATCTGCCAGGAGTCACTATCGACGCATACCAAGATTCTTCGCTGGCGCTCAGAATGACGAGCAGGGGCACAGGTGGCTGGTGTTGGTTTGTCAAACATATGTTACACCGTGCTTGATGAAATCATGGAGTGTATCTTTTGGAGATTTCCATCCAAGCGGTCGCATTGGGAAGCAGTTATAATCTCGATAATTATATCTTTTGAGTTGTATTCTGAAATCTTCAAAAGAGAAGAAACAATGCGTGGCATAAAAGCGTTCGTTATTCTTGCGATGACTGCGTTCTACTTTCCCATTGTGTCTTGGGGTAAAGGGACGAATCTTTTTGTGCTTGATGCCTAATTCCTTTAATTTACGCTCCAAAAGAGTAAGGTCTTCGTCAAGACTTGCTTTGGTGAATCGTTTAGTGAATTCGGTGCTGTTATCTGTCTGCACACATTCAATAGGCATCGGGAAAGCCTGAACGAGATGCAACAGAAATATCATGGAAGAGTAGGTGCTGTGCTCTTCAAAGGCTTCCACATAACGCCAGCGTGAGAACTCGTCAATGGCTGTATATTGATAGAATCGTTTTCCTTTGGCTTCACCAGTCAGACATGCGGACGGCACAAACTTTACGTCAATCTGGATTCGCTGCCCTGGATACAGCATCTGTTCATAGGGTTTGGGCACATATTTGGGGTTAGGTGGTTTCACCGGAGTCACCCCTATGCGTTTCAATGTACGGTAAAGTCCGGTAACTGAACGACTGTATCCACGCTGACGCAGCTTTACCCAGAAAACCACCAGACCGGCTTCTGGATTTCGACGCCTCATATCCTGAATGAGCTTTAATTCCGCAGCTGTATGTGCTTTGGGATGGTGTTTTGGCCTGCGGGATTTATTACGTAGGGACTCCAATGAGCCATCATAACGTCGAAGCCAGCGATATACGTATTGGCGATATGTATTGTATTTGATGGCAGTTTTAGTAACGCCATGCTTCAATGCATATTCGACCATGGATCTACGATATTTCATAAGTTGTGATATACTGTTCATGCGAGATACTCCTTTGATAAAGGTTTCTTTTGACGAATTAACTATATCACAAGGATATCTCGCTTTTCATGTTTTCAATGTGTAACACATGTATTGTAATCCTACATTTTGACTTTGATAAAAAATACAAATCCAGTTGCCTCTATGACTTTGGGCATGGTATAATAAATTATTAAAACACTTAACGGAGAGGAGAAGATTAACATTACTATTGTAGACTTGTTTTGTGGCTGTGGTGGAATGTCATTGGGATTTCAAGAAGCTGGTTTTAATATTTTAGCTGGTTTTGAACATTGGAATACTGCTATCTCTTGCTATAAAAAGAATTTTTCGCATCCAGTTGAAGATGTTGATCTTTCTGATGTAGAACTTTCCGTTAAAACCATTTCAAAATATAATCCTGATATTATAATAGGGGGACCTCCTTGTCAAGATTTTTCAGGTGCAGGTAATAGAATCGAAGGAGATCGTGCAAATTTAACTGTTGCTTACGCCAAAATTATTAGTGAAATTTTGCCCCAATATTTTGTAATGGAAAATGTGGAGCGTGCCTCGAGCAGCGAAGCTTACAAAAAAGCTCGTAAAATCTTCAAAGAGGCTGGATATGGACTAACAGAAAAGGTTCTTGACGCAAGTTTTTGTGGTGTCCCACAAAAAAGAAAACGCTTTTTTTGTATTGGATATAAAGATGGTCAAGATAGTTTTTTAGATGGATTACTTTCTACAAACCAATCTGTATTTCCTTTAACGGTACGAGAATACTTTCAACAAGAAAATTATGAATTAGCAATGGAATACTATTATCGCCATCCTCGTTCATATAAACGACGTGGCATATTTTCTGTTGATGAACCATCTCCTACTATAAGAGGTGTTAATCGACCAAAACCGGGAAATTATAAAAGACATGCTGGAGATTTAATTGCTCCTGATGGGGTGTGTAATTTGTCCTCATTAGAACGCTCTCTTATACAAACATTTCCTCCAAATTTTATTTGGGATGAATCATCTGCTTCAACTGAACAAATGATTGGAAATGCAGTTCCAGTTAAACTGGCTAATTATGTGGCAACTTGTTTAATGCGTTTTATTAACGGAGATACTGATTTACATAATTTGCGTTTTATAGATTGGCTTAAGAATGAAAAAAAACTCTCTCCAGAAGTTGCTGGCGACACACTCTCAAGAATAGGTCGAGCTAAAAGAATTTTAGATTTTGAGAACAATGATTGTGAAAGCTACTTAAAGAATTTAAATGAAGAAAATTCTTTCAAAAATATTGTTCCATCTGTTCGTGCCCAAATTCGCAGAGCAGTAAGATTATATTTTGAATATATTTCTAAACATATGGAGGTAGGATTATGAGTGAGCCAAAATTTCAGATGTCTATCAATCTACAGGTGTTAAACCATTTGGGGTTGAATCTTTATAGTAATACCTCGGCTGTTCTTTCAGAAGTTGTTGCTAATGCCTGGGATGCAGATGCTACAGAAGTAAAAATTCAAATTGATGGAGATACCATTACCATCGCCGATAATGGAGTAGGAATGGATCTGTCTGATATAAATAATAAATACTTAACAGTCGGTTATCGAAAGCGTAAAGAAAGTGGTGAATCTCCTAACTTACATAGACCGGTAATGGGGAGAAAAGGAATTGGTAAGCTTTCTTTATTTTCTATTGCGAACATTGTTAAAGTTTATTCCCGCAAAAATAACGAACTAAATGGATTTGAAATTGATACAAATTCTTTAAAAGCGGCAATAGAAACAAATGATACCTATTATCCAAAAGAGCTTCCAACAACGGATGTGCCATTTGAAGGGAACGGGACACTTATCATTTTAAATGACTTAAAAAAGAAAAGAACTGCTTCTCTTGCAACACACTTGAAGCAACGTTTAGCACGCAGATTTGCTATTATTGGAGAAAAGAATAATTTCAAAGTTTTTATAAATGACAAAGAAATTATGGTTTCTGATAGAAACTATCTTTCTAAAGCTCAATGTGTCTGGATGTATTTGCCTGAAGAAAAAGGCGAAGAATATAAGGAAGAATTACTAAAGCAAACCAAAGATGAAAAAATAAAATTAAAAAAAGAGCGGCCTTCAACTATAACAATCGGAGAAGAAAAATATCAAGTTTCCGGTTGGATTGCTACTTGTGCAGAGCCAAATGAGCTTGATGATGATGAAAACTTAAATCGTATCGTAATCATGGTACGAGGTAAGATGGCTAAAGAAGACATATTTTCTGAAATTGGTACAACGGCCCTTTATTCTAAGTATATTTTGGGTGAATTATCAGCTGATTTTTTAGATTTAGATGATGAAGCAGATATAACAACAAGTAGCAGACAAGATTTTTTGAAGATGATGAACGCTATGTCGCTTTAAAGGACTTTATCAAAAAAGAGTTATCAACTATAAGAAGTGATTGGGAAGAAACACGAAGCAATACAGGTGAAGCAGAAGCATGTAAATATGCTGTTGTAAGTGATTGGTATAAAGATTTACAAGGCGACGATAAAAGATCTGCAAAAAAACTATTCGGAAAAATCAATCAATTAACTGTGGAGAAAGATGAAAAGAAAGAATTATTTAAACACGGGGTTTTAGCTTTTGAATCATTTAAATTAAAAAATGAGTTAAGTCAATTAGAAAAAATCTCTGCTGAAAATATTGCGGCCTTTTTGGAAGTTGCTGGACGTCTTGATAATATTGAAGCCACTATGTATTATCAAATTGTGCAAGAGAGATTAGCTGTTATTCAAAAAATGAAAGATGTTGTCTCTGATGGAAGTTTAGAAAAAGTTGTTCAAGAACATCTAAGTAAAAATCTCTGGTTGTTAGATCCATCATGGGATCGAGGGACGGAAGCTCCTATAGTAGAGCAAGCATTTAAAACTCAATTTGACATCATTGACGCAGGACTAACCCAAGAAGAAAAAGATGCGCGTCTCGACATTAGATACAAAAAGGCTTCAAACAAACATCTTATCATTGAACTTAAGAAAGGTAATCGCGTTGTTAAAACTGATGAACTTTCCGCACAAGTAAGAAAGTATTTTGTCGCCACTACAAAGATAATGGCAACTCAGGAAATGCCAGAACCATTTGAAATTATAGTATTGTTAGGTCAACATTTAGATGGAAAAGACTTTAATGAAACTGTTTACGAGGCTACTAAACGTTCATTAAAAGAATATAATTGCCGAATAATGTACTATGATGAATTGCTTCGTAATGCAGAAAATTTGTATAGTGATTTCCTCGAAAAAAATAAAGGTCTATCCACTCTGAGTGATTTGATTAGTGAATTAGATATGAGTTAATACAAACTATTTTGGGGAACTATCCATTGTTTTTTCCCATCAAATGAACAAGAATCTCTACGCCGTATAATTACACAATGTGGAAAGTAAATTGACACACCTATAATTACATATTCTACGGTATTGTCTATTCGAGGTGGTTTTTCGCCCAACAATGCATATCCGTATTGACAATGTGTTTTTAAAGAGTCCATATTGCCTCCAGTGTTTTTATACATACTTATGCTACATTAAAATTTTATATTCCTTTATATGCCATAGGTTAACCACCTGTGGCATTTTTTATACCAAAAATCAAAAATCAAAAATCAGAAAGGAGCTCATCCCATGAATTTGACTGAAAACGAAAAGAGAATGGTTTACCAGGTAGAAAGCACCTGTCAGGCAGCCATTCTGAACGAGATCGCCATGAATAAACGATACGCACCAACCCCGGAAATCCGGCAAACCGCAGAAAGCCTCTTATCAAAGCTGCGGCTGCTCTCTGACAAAGAGTGCATGGCTCTGGTAAATGATGTTCAGAAGAATTACCGCCTGCCGGGGAAAGCCCGAACCATCGGGAAATGCTTGCGGAGGCAAGGCAAAAGTCCGGGGCGGAGAAACTGGCCGGCCATGACATTATGGCTCTGGAGCGTTTTGACCCTGACACCCGCCACATGATCGTTTTTGATGTTCTCTCTGATGAGTCCCCTATGGGATACAAGGGTGAGCGTATGCGCCTGTTCCTCACCGAACAGGGCTACGGGCGGGCAAAGGAGAACCAGGATAAGGGATTTATCAAGATCAGAAACCACGCCAAAGTGATTGCCGGCAACCTCCACTATGACACAAAAGACCGTGACCTCTGAAAAGCACCCTCTTTTGAGGCGAAAATCATCCCTTTTCCTCTCTGTATGCCTCCCGACCATAACGGACAGGGGAATTTATCCCCTCATTCCGGCAGGAACGGCACAGAGGAAAAATCACAAGAAAAACGACCTTTTTAGAAAACGGAAAGGAGGTGTCCGATTATGGCAGTTTTCCGCATAGAGAAAACCCGTGATTATACCGTGATGGCGAACCACCATCTGCGGAACACGAAACTCTCCCTCAAAGCAAAGGGGCTTCTCTCCCTCATGCTCTCCCTCCCGGAGGACTGGGACTATACCACCAAAGGGCTTGCAAAGATATGCAAGGACGGTGTGGACAGCATTTGCTCAACGGTGAATGAGCTGGAGGAACACGGTTATGTGATACGGGAGCGTATCGGAAACGCCAAAGGACAGCTTACGGATATTCAGTACACCATTTTAGAACAGCCTAAACCGCCCCAGTTTGGACAGGAAAAACAAAAACAGGAAAATCCAGTTTTGGGCAATCCAGTCTTGGGAAGTCCTGAACAGGAAGAACCTGAACAGGGAAACACCACACAATTAAATACTAAGAAATCAAGTAACCAGGGATTAAATACTGATTTATCAAATACGGAGGTATCAAATCCTATTCGATCAAATCCGTATGAGGATAAGCCGCAGGCGGCGGATGGGATGGGAACGGATATGAGATCTGCCAGAGAGATTTATCAGGAGATCATCCTGGAAAATATCGAGTACCACCATCTGGTCCAGAATAACCAGATTGACAGAGAGCGGCTTGACGAACTGGTGGAGCTGATCGTGGATACGGTCTGTTCCGCAAGAAAGACCATCCGTATTGCCAGAGACGATTATCCAGCGGAGGTGGTAAAAGCCCGCTTTTTGAAACTGAACAGTTCGCATATTGAATATGTGCTTTCCAGTATGCAGGAGAATACCACCTATGTCCGCAACATCAAGAAATATTTGCTGGCAGCCCTGTATAATGCTCCATCCACCATCAGCAGCTACTACACTTCCCTAGTGAACCATGACCTGTACGGCGGAGGTGAAAGGAGGTAACCCATGCAGGAAGAAGTAACCCAGAAAACAATGGCACTTGCCATCACCACTTCCAGAATGACCGACTCCGTCCTAGCTAAGGCCATGCGGAAGTTCCTGGAGGCGCAGAAAAATAAAAGCCACCAGCTCCCCAAAGGGAAACAGACCCTAAAGGAGCTGATGAAACACAACACAGGAGTTTCTAACCTGGAGATCACCAACGACAACATCCGGGCATTTTCTGCCACCGCTAAGAAGTACGGCATTGATTTTGCCCTGAAAAAAGACAGCAGCACGCAGCCGCCCCGGTACCTGGTATTCTTCAAAGGCCGGGAAGCCGACGTTATGACGGCGGCTTTTAAGGAGTTTTCCGCAAAGCAGCTCTCCCAGGAGAAAAAGCCCTCCATCCGAAAACTCTTATCCAGCATGAAAGAGCTGGCACAGAAAAAGGATAAGGCTTTGGACCCGCACCAAACACAAGGACAGGGGGATGGCGCTATGAAACAGGTAAATGTGAAAAAGCTGCTGATCTTAAACCTCCCCTATCTGCTCTTTGTGTGGCTGTTCAATAAGGCAGCCCAGGCGGTGCGGCTCTCTCCCGGAGCTGACCTCTCCGGCAAACTGCTGAACCTGGGCAGCGGATTTTCCCAGGCTATGGAGAGCATTGCTCCCAGTTTCCATCCGGCAGACCTGCTTGCAGGGCTGATCGGTGCGGTGGTAATCCGGCTGATTATCTACACCAAAGGCAAAAACGCAAAGAAATACCGCAAAGGTATGGAGTATGGCTCTGCCCGTTGGGGCACACCGGAAGATATAAAGCCCTACATAGACCCGGTGTTTGAAAACAATGTACTGCTGACCCAGACGGAACGGCCGATGATGTCGAACCGTCCCAAAAATCCGAAGTATGCTAGGAATAAAAATATCCTGGTGATCGGCGGCTCCGATAGCGGCAAGACCCGGTTCTTTGTCAAGCCAAACCTCATGCAGCTCCATTCCTCGTATGTGGTCACGGCCCCGAAAGGAATCCTCATTCTGGAAACAGGCTCTCTCCTGGTGCAGGTCGGATATAAGGTCAAAGTGTTAAATACGATCAATTTCAAAAAGTCCATGCACTATAACCCATTCGCCTATCTGCGGAGTGAAAAGGATATTTTGAAACTTACCAACACCATCATAGCCAACACCAAAGGCGACGGTGAAAAATCTTCCGAGGATTTCTGGGTCAAGGCGGAACGCCTTTTATACTGTGCCCTGATCGGCTATATCTGGTATGAGGCCCCGGAGGAAGAAAAGAACTTCATCACCCTTTTGGAAATGATAAATGCAAGCGAGGCTAGGGAGGACGACGAGGGATTTCAGAGCCCCGTTGATCTGATGTTCTCCCGGCTGGAGGAAAAGGAACCGGACCATTTCGCTGTCAAACAGTATAAGAAATACAAGCTGGCGACAGGCAAAACGGCAAAGTCCATCCTCATAAGCTGCGGAGCCAGGCTTGCCCCATTCGATATTAAGGAACTGCGGGATTTGATGGAGTATGACGATCTGGAACTTGATACCCTGGGCGACCGAAAAACTGCCCTGTTCTTCATTATGAGCGATACGGACACTACCTTTAACTTCGTGATCGCCATGCTGCAAAGCCAGCTTTTCAATCTGCTCTGCGATAAGGCGGATGATGAATATGGGGGCCGTCTGCCGGTTCATGTGCGGTGCATTCTGGACGAGTTCGCCAATATTGGACAGATACCAAACTTTGATAAACTGATCGCCACCATCCGAAGCCGGGAAATCTCGGCTTCTATTATTTTACAGTCACAGCTAAAGACCATCTACAAGGACGCCGCAGATACCATTGTCGGTAACTGCGACACTACCTTGTTTTGGGGAGGCAAGGAGAAATCCACGCTCAAAGAGCTCTCAGAAATCCTGGGGAAAGAGACGATTGACAGTTTCAATACCTCAGAGAACCGGGGGATGCAGGTTTCCCACGGCCTCAATTATCAGAAATTAGGAAAGGAGTTGATGAGCCAGGACGAGATCGCGGTCATGGACGAAGGCAAGTGTATCCTGCAGGTGCGAGGCACCCGGCCGTTTTTATCGGACAAGTTCGATATTACAGCCCATAAGAATTACAAGTACCTTGCCGATGCCGACAAGAAGAATGAGTTTGATGTGGAACGGTACATGAAACGGCGCCCTGCGGTGGTAAAGCCGGAGGAACCTTTTGAAATGTACGAACTGGAAATAGAACCTGACAGCGATAACGAAAAAAATTAGGAGGATTGAATTTATGGAATTTTTCAACAGCGCAGTTGCACTTGTCAACAAAAATTGGACACGAAACTAAAAAAATTAGGCATAAAAATTGAATACTTGTACAAGATACAGTGAATCTTCCAACATCGT
>JABLTS010070121.1_pt1 | contig 27088 bp, 18 predicted proteins | sample 7160081 | NCBI WGS metagenome assembly JABLTS01 (sample SAMN14651231, study PRJNA627086) | human gut metagenome | isolation source: feces | host: Homo sapiens | reverse complement strand
TTTCATTGACAAGACACTCGCTCATCGCTATAATGTAGAAGAAAGCAAAATCTCGTCGATGTTAAGAACCAACCGTTCTACGCAAGATGAGGGTTTATTTTTGCCCTCTCACTAAACGTTCGTTTGATTGCGTGGACAAGGACTCCGGAAACAGGAAAAGGAATGTAAACGATGGAAAACGCCCAGCGGAAACGGGAGATCCTTGACGTCTGCCTTGCGACATTCATCCGTCGGGGGCTGTATGAGACCAGTGTGAGAGACCTGAGCAGAGCACTGGCTCTGCAATCAGGAGGGATATACTACTGGTTCAAGGACAAGGACGATGTGGTGGTGACCTGTGCCGAGGAGGCGGCTCTGCGGCTGGAGGAGCATTTGATCGCCCCGGCCCTGCAGGATATCCGGGAGCCGGATCGGATGATGGAACGGCTGCGGCTGCGGGCAGATGAGCTGCGGCCGATGATGAAGTTCTTTGCCAGCGTGTGCGCCTGCAGCCGGTACGAGGAACGGCTGCGCCCGGTGCTGGGACGCCTTGCAGAGAGATATGAAAAATATGCCGCACGCTTTGCGTCGGAGCTTCACTGCGAGCTTCAGGAGATTGCTCCCTATGTGTATTTTGCCATCACCACGGTGACGGACTACATGATCTTCGGGGAGGCAAGCTATATCGAACCCCAGATCCGACTGATCAAGGCGGCTATCAGGAGTATTTTGGAAAAAGACGATACGGAGAGGACAATATGAAGATCAAATTAGCGCTATTGGACAGTGACCAGAATTATTTGAATCGGATCGTAACGGCGTTCAACATCAAGTACGCCGACAAGCTGGAGATATACTCCTTCACCAAGCTGGAGAGCGCCATGGCGGCGCTGGAGCCGTCCCGCATCGATGTGCTGGTGGCCAGCGATACCTTTGTCGTGGAGAGCAGTGCGCTGCCGAAGCGGTGTCAGCTGGCCTATTTTGTGGAGTCGGCGGACGTGGACTCGGTCAACGACCAGCGAGCCATCTGCAAATTCCAGAAGGCGGACCTGATCTACCGGCAGATCCTCAGCATCTATTCCGAGTACGCCGGGAGCGCCTCCGGGCTGAAGCTGGGGGATGATTCCTGCAAGGTCATCGCTTTCACGTCTCCCTGCGGAGGTGTTGGCAGCTCCACCATGGCGGCGGCCTGCGCCCTGCACTATGCCGCCCGTGGAAAGCGGACGCTGTATCTGAATTTTGAGCGCTTCGGCTCGTCGGATGCCTTCTTCGCTGCGGAGGGGCAGTTTGACATGAGCGGCATTATTTTTGCGCTGAAGAGTAAAAAAACAAACCTCTCCATGAAAATGGAGAGCTGTGTCAAGCAAGACCCCAGAGGTGTGTATTTCTATTCCCAGTCCAAGGTGGCGCTGGATATGCTGGAGCTGGGAGCCGACGAGATTGGACGGCTGATTTCCGAGGCCAGACTGTCCGGGAACTACGAGTATGTCATCGCTGATCTGGAATTTGGCATGGATCGGGCGTCACTTCAAATTTTGCGGCAGGCCGGTGCCATCGTCTGGACCGGCGATGGCTCGGAGATATCCAACCGGAAGCTGGCACGGGCCTATCAGGCGTTGGCAATCTTAGAGCAGAACGCAGAGGTGCCGCTGACGGCACGGATCGCATTGATCTACAATAAATTCAGCAACAAGTCCGGCACGGCCGTGACCGGCACGGAGCTTCGGAGCATCGGCGGTGCGCCACGGTATGAGCACGCATCCACGGCACAGGTTCTGGAGCAGCTGGCTCCCAAGGAGCTGTTTGATAAGATCCAGTAAGGCGGTATAGAAGATGAACTATGAGCAGGAACAGCAATTTGCGGCCGAGGTAAAACGGTATGTGACGGAGCATCTGCCTCTCAGCCAGATCAGCGACAGCGAGCTGCAGCAGCAGATCGAGGATATCGTGGAGCAGCGTATCGGAGCGGGGTACTGCTCCATCGAGCAGCGGGTCTCCATCGTGGAGCAGGTGTATAGCTCCATCCGTGGCTTTGGCCTACTGGACTCCATCATCAAGGATGACACCATCACGGAAGTGATGATCAACGGGCCTGAAAACGTATTCATCGAGCAGAATGGACGGCTGTTCAAGCTGGACAAGCAGTTCGAGAGCCAGCGGAAGCTGGAGGATATCATCCAGAGGATCGTGGGCCTTGCGGGCCGTGAGGTCAATCAGGCCAACCCTATCTGCGACACCCGGCTTCCCGACGGCTCCCGTGTCAATGTGGTGCTGCCGCCCATTGCCCTGTGCGGCCCCACGGTCACCATCCGAAAGTTCTCCAAGACCCCTATGACCATTGCCAAGCTCATTGAGTACGGGTCGCTGACGCAGGAGATCGCAGACAAGCTGCAAATGCTGGTGGAGGCCAAGTATAACATCTTCATCAGCGGAGGTACCGGCTCCGGCAAGACCACCTTCCTGAATGCGCTGTCGAACTACATCCCCAAGGATGAGCGTGTCATCACCATCGAGGACTCGGCGGAGCTGCAGATCGAGGGCATCGAGAATCTGGTCAGTCTGGAGACTCGCAACGCCAATGCCTCTGGTGCAGGACAGATCACCATTCGGGACCTGATTAAATCGTCGCTGCGTATGCGCCCGGAGCGCATCATCGTGGGTGAGGTCCGTGGCGGCGAGGCGCTGGATATGCTGCAGGCCATGAACACCGGCCACGACGGCTCACTCTCCACCGGCCATGCAAACTCCACCGAGGATATGCTGAGCCGCTTGGAGACCATGGTCCTTCAGGGTGCGGCAGGCCTTCCGCTGGAGGCCATCCGCCAGCAGATCGCATCGGCGGTAGATATCATTATACATCTTTCCAGGCTGCGTGACAAATCCAGAAAAACCATGGAGATCACCGAGGTGGTGGGCTATGAGGACGGCCGGATCGTGCTCAACCCGCTCTATGTGTTTGAGGAGGATGAGAACAGCACCCTGACGAAGGTGTCCGGCCGGCTGAAACGGACGGAATATGCAATGAAGAACGACCACAAGCTGCGGCTGGCCGGATTTCAGGAAACGATATAGGTGATTTTATGGGGAAGAGCAAGAAAAAAGAAAAGTATGTCCCGCTGACCGGCCTGACCGGTATCGGAGAGGACTATAACATCTACATCATGAATCCACGGGAGAAGATCATCGGGTATCTGATCGGCTTCGTGGCGGGATTTCTGGCGGCGCAGATCATGTTTGGCGTTGTCATTGCCAGCATTGTGATCGGTGCGGCGGTGGGCTTCTACGCCATCCCTGTGTACCGGCGGTACCTGCAGGAAAGGCGCCGGAAGGCGATCCTGCTGCAATTCCGGGATATGCTGGACTCGCTGAGCAACTCCTTCTCTGCCGGTAAAAACACCCCGGATGCCTTCACGGATGCCTACAGCGACCTGAAGCTGGCCTACGGTGAGCAGGCCCCCATCGTGAAGGAGATGGCCATCATCGTCAGCGGACTGCACAATAACTTCGTCATCGAGGATCTGCTGCGGGATATGTCCGCCCGCTGCGGCATCGACGATATCAACAGCTTTGCCGAGACCTTCGCCGTCTGCAACCGGCTGGGCGGCAACCTGAAGAAGGTGGTGGTGGACAGCCGGGATATCATCAGCGATAAGATCGAGATCGAGATGGAGATCCAGACCACCGTGGCTGCCAACAAGAATGAGATCAACATCATGTGCGTCATGCCCTTTGTCATCATCGCCATGATGGGGACGCTGGGACAGGCATCCATCACGGCCAATACGCCGCTGAACGTTCTGGTGAAGCTGATCGCCATCTTCATGTTTGTCATTGCGTATAAGCTGGGCCGGAAGATCACGGATATCAAGGTGTAAAGGGGTGGAGAAATGAGCTTTGTTGTTGCCTACGCTTTGGCAGGAGCGGGAACGCTGCTGGTGGTGCTATGGGTCATGCTGTACCTCCGGTACAGCAGCCAGTACGACGTCATGATCGCCGCCATCGATAAAAAGCAGTTTTTCCTCCCGGAGATCTTCTTCATCGGCTTCGGGTTCATGGATATGTTCAAGGTGAACCTAAAAACGGAGGCCGGGCGAAAAAAGGAAAAGAAGATCGCTGAGATCTACGGCGAGAAGTACGCCGAGTACTACCACAACTGCATCGTCGGCGGACAGATCACCTATGCGCTGACGGTTGCGCCGTTAGGTCTGTTCATCGGGGCCATGACCAACGACATGACCTTTGCCATTCTGGCGGTGGCTGCGGCTGCGGCGCTGATCGTCTATCTGGATATGGAGGTCAGCGGCGCCGTGGAGAGGAAGCACGACGAGATACTCTCCGACTATCCGGAGATCCTCTCCAAGCTGACGCTGCTGGTGAATGCGGGCATGGTGATCCGTGAGGCGTGGATCAAGGTAGCCTATACCTGCGACCGGGCCATGTATAAGGAGATGCAGCTGACCAGCGAGGAGATGAACAACGGCGTCTCGGAGCTGGACGCTCTGCACAACTTTGCCCAGCGCTGCTCCGTGAAGGAGATCCGGAAGTTCGCCTCCATCCTGTCACAGAACATCCAAAAGGGCGGCTCGGAGCTGACCATGAGCCTGCGCTATATGAATGAGGAGAGCTGGGAGGAGAAGAAGCACCGGGCCAAGCGCAAGGGCGAGACGGCCGGAACGAAGCTGATGATCCCCCTGATGATCATGTTTGTGGGCATCCTGTTTATGATCATCGTACCGATTTTTTCCAATATGCTGTGATGTTCCACAGAGGGTGCTCTGTTGAATATAAATAGAAAATACATAAGGAGGAACGACTTAATGAAAATGAAGTTGTTGCGGGGTTATTTCCGTACAAAGGGTCTGCTGGAGGACTTTGCCAAGGAGGAGAGAGGTGCGGCCGACATCATCGCCATCATTCTGATCATTGCTGTGGTCGTGACGCTGGCTGGAATTTTTAGAAAGCAAATAACAGAAATTGTTGAGAGCCTTATGGATCGAATCAAAGGAGAAACGTTGAACTCCTAAGTCGATGTATATCTATCCGTACACCGCAGAAATGCGGTGTACGGATAGCGCCCCGAAAAAGCAGAAGGAGTGGAGAAATGAAAGGCATTTTGCGGGAAAAGTGGAATAGTGAGAGCGGCTCGGCGCAGATCATCGAAATGACTCTGATTTTTCCAATCGTTCTGTTTGTGCTGGGCTTTCTGATCTATGTGGGCAGCTATGTGCTGCAAAGCACCGCCATGTATACCGAGGCGCAGAAGATCGCCGTGATAGCGGCCAGAGAGGGGCAGATGCCCGGCTATGAGAACTTCTTCGCCGGCACGGGGATCACCACAAAGACGGATTTTGACTGGAGCGACGGCTATATGCCCGGCAAGGATATCATCAATGAGGTCATGAAGGTACATGACCCGTATCGGTACTGGGGAAAGGGCTTTTTGAAGAGCGAGAATAAAACGACGATGGAAAAGGCCTTGCGGCAGCTCATTGCCGAGAACTCATTTCTGGCTGGGACCAATGTGGACTGTACCATCAGCGCCTCCGCCGACCCACTGGCGCCAGCCATCAAGGTGAACGTGGTGAAGCACCTGAGCGCACCGGGCTTCCTCCGGCAGCTGGGGCTGACGTCGTCGCTGGATATCAGTGTTACGGCGGTGGCGGTGGTCAACGACACGTCGGAGTTTATCCGCAATACGGATATGGTCTATGATCTGGGGACCTACCTCTGGGAGAATCTGAAGTTTGGCGACAGCAACCAGACCATGAGTCAGCGGGTGGCGATCTTCAAGCAGAAATTCACGGATGCACGGGCGAAGTGGGGGTTATGACAGCATGATCGACTTTTTTGAAAAAACCAAGGGCAGTATCAGCCTGTTTCTGGCGCTGATCATGCTGCCCATGATGACGGTGGCGGGCCTGATCGTGGACGGAGCCAGGATCTCTGCGGCCAAGGCATCCCTGTCCGGCGCCGGTGATCTGGCTATGAATGCCGCTCTGTCGGAGTATGACCAGATCCTGTACGACGTGTACGGCATCTTCGCCGTCTCGGAGAACATGGAGGAGCTGCAGAACAACGTCTCCCGATATTTTGCCAACTCCATCGACAACACCGGCATCCTCAACGACAGCGACTCCTATACACGAGAGTTTATCAACAGCATCTTCTCCTCCTTTTCCGGGGATGAAATGGAGTTCAACAACATCGTTGACTTGAAAGCGGACCGGTTCACGCTGCAGGGCGTGGAGTCGTCAGCCATCGGCAATCCCAAGGTGCTGGAGCGCCAGATCGTCGATTATATGAAGTATCGGGGCCCCATCAACATCGGCAAGGGCCTGTTGACGAAGCTGGGATGCATCGGTGAGACCTCCAAGCAGACAAAGGCCATCGAAGCCAAGGTGAATTACGATCAGAAGCTGGACACAGTCCAGGATGCCTGCAAGAAGGCCTATGAGGCCATCAACGAATACAATGATCTGATCGGCGGTAATTCGAAGTTTGCCTCCAACGAGTATCTCAATCAGCTTTCGCAGGATATCGACAGTGCGAAAAAAGATGTGGCGGACATGGTGAAGTATCTGGTAGCCTACAACAGCTCGGAGCTGAACGTACCGCCGCTTATCAATGAAAGGCCCAGCAGCCTTGATTCCCTGAGAGTCATTATTTTGAAGGACCAATGGGCAATCTTCAAGGTGGATTCCGCAACACGCAAGGAGGTGGAGTCCTACTATGAAAAGTCGAAAGCAGCAAATAGAGAGCTGGATACCATGGCCTATATTGAAGAGAAGCTGGCAGAGAGAGGCATCAAGGTCGTGCCGGTGGAAAATGGAGACTATGGGATTGACTTTGGAATAAACTATGACGAAAAGATGCTCAAGCTGGAGATCACACAGTCCACAGACTTGGGCAAAGAGATCGGCTATGTAAAAATCTACAAGGAGCTCCCAAATGTAAAGAGCAGCTTTACATATGCGCTGATGTACGGAATGTATGCCGAGAAGCTTCCCGATGAAATGAAGGTGCCTGATAAAAAAACGGAGGCATACACAAAACTCGCTATGTTCCTTGGCGAGGGAGGAAGCTGGGCAGAGCTGTGGGGTGAAAACGCCACAGAGAAGGGCCGGTCGGCTGCATCCAAGCTGTACGCTTGGGATAAGGACATCAGTGCCATAACCGGTGCGCTGGAGAAGGCAGACACGGCGCTGGCGGCGGTGCTGAAGAATGTAGATGAGTTGGACGAGGCCCGGACCAACTGGGCCAATAAGGTGGATAACCTTTCGGAGGGCGACGTCAAGACCTCCATGCAGGGCGAATATGAGAATGCCGCCAAGGACATCAATAAGGATGCCATCAACAGCCTGCGGGCGCTGGTGGATACCTACAAGAAACATTTTGACTCCGTCAAGTCCGTCGTCGAGGGCATCAAGCTGTACGACAAGCCCATCTGCCGGGAGGACTATGGCTCAGTAGATTATAAGGACGAGTTCAGCTCCTCCATCGGCAAGAATGATTTCACGGAGCTGGGGCAGATCGAGTCCCAGGCGACGCAGATCATGAACAGCAAATATACCGGCCAGAGCGTCAGCAGCGTGACACCCGGAAACGCCAAGAAGGTCACGGAGGAGGAGCAGTTCTACGCCTACCTGTGCCGGGTCTGTGCCTCTGCCAATGCAAAGAAGAATAAGACCAGCAAGGATAGTGCAGAGAGCCTGAAAAAGAACCTGATCTCTGCCGGCAATTCCGGGGCCAATTCGACGCAGTCTACGGCCGGCCTGCCGGCGGACATCCCCGGCACCATCAGCGCCTCCGTGGACGAGAGCGTGCGGAAAGCCATCGACCAGCTGTGCTCCGACGAAGGCGGCAAAGAGAACAAGAGTACCTTCCATGCAGAAAAGGTGGATTCCGGCAGTGACAAAGAGGCCGCCAAAAACAACAAGAACAATCTCACCAAGATATCCGAGCTGCTGAAGCTGCTGGGGCAGGTTGCAGAGGCCGGGCGAGACAAGCTGTACCTTCAGGAGTACATGACGGAGATGTTCAGCTGCTACACCGACACCTTGAAAAAGGACGGCGACGGCAATCTGGTGGCCAAGGCCATGAACGGCAAGGATATGACCAACAACCCCTACTTTGGGGCCGAGGCGGAATATATCCTCTGGGGCAACGACAGCGTGACGAAGAACCTGCAGAGCACCCGTGCCATGATCTTTGGCGTCCGCTTTGCCCTGAACGCCGTGTACGCCTTCACCAGCACCGACACCACCGTGCCGGCGCTGACGGCGGCCACAGCCATCGCAGGCTGGACGGGCTTCGGCGTGCCCATCGTAAAGACGGTGATCCTGCTGGCGTGGGCCATGGCGGAGTCCTTCGTGGACGTCAAGGCCCTCTGCGACGAGGGAAAGGCCGTGGCGCTGTATAAGACAACTAATACGTGGGCTTTGGGCTATGGTGGATTGAAGGATAAGATTAAAAAGAACGCGGCCAACCTTATCGAAAATGTTGCCAATACAGCGGTCGACGATATCTTCGATAAACTGGAGAATGCCGCAGTAGATGCGAGCGGGAAACTTGTAGATTTTGGGACAGGTGAGATTAATGACTATGTAGATAGAACTGTTGATGGCATTTATGAAAGTGTTCAGAGTGCTATCGCTGGCCCTGTTGCACAATTGGCTCTGCAAATTACAGGTGCCTCACAGGCTCTGAGTCAAACGGATATCGTGAATAAGGTGGAGGAGACTCTGAAGGGCCTGAAGAGTAGTGGATCGGGACTGGTGAACGAGTGCATCGATTTGGCCGTTGATAAGCTGCTATCCGATGAGGTGGGGAATATCACTGAGCAGCTATATGAGATGTATAACGCTGCAAAGAATGGGAATGCAATCGAGAAAATCAATGAGTTGCTGTACGGAGAAAATGAGGATAGCGGTTTAATTGGTGACCTCAAAAACAAGATAAGGGAGACCGTCAGAGAAAAAATTAAGGAATATTCTGATGATTTTAAGTCATCGCTGGAGCAGAAAATTACCGAGGGCGGTGATCAAGCAAAGGAGAAGATCAAGGATGAGATCAGCAGCTTTACGGCGGGGATCGCCGGGGATTCTGCCGGGGCCTCCGGTAGTTCCGTAGCAGCCAGCGGTCTCACCATGAACTACAAGGAGTACGTCAAGACCTTTATCATGATCCATCTGCTGATGGGAGACGGAAGCAAGAACGCCATGCTGACCCGAACGGCCCAGCTGATCCAGGCCAATGTCCAACAGCAGAGCAGCGGCTTTGACGTCACCAAGGCCTTTACCGTGGTCACGGCCACGGCGGAGGTATCTGTCCGCACCACCTTTTTCCAGGTCCCGGTGACCACCGTGCATGCAGACAACGAGACGTCCTATGAGCTGGATTTCAGCAGGATCGGCACCGGATATCAGAAGCTCAAGTATTCCAGTGTATTAGGCTATTAAACAGGAGGAATTTATGAAAAGATTTTTAGCTTTTATTTTAGCGGCCCTGATGCTGCTGACCTTGGCGGCCTGCGGCTCCAATGGGGGGAATAAGGTTCCCCAGCCGGACAATGATCAGAATCAGACGGATGAACCGGCGAAGGGCAATACGGATACGAACACAGATATGCAAGTAGAGGAATTGTTTGGATATAGTTTTACTTTTAATAGTACAGTAGTGAACAAGAGTTCCACGCATGGACATATGGCTACAACAGAACAATATGCTATCTTTATCTATCGCTATGACGATATTGTCTTTGATGTATGGGATAATGTAACAGAAATCTCGCTTGATGATTTGGGTGGCTCACTCGGCAGTGCTATGGGTTTTCATCCCACGGAGCAAACTAACAGCACCAGTAGCAAAATCGAGAACGACTATGGCGAGACCATCCTGAAGGTCAGCGGCACCATGACGGGGAATCAGGCAGGAGAGGGAACGGTGGATCGCCAGTTTATCGCTTTCTACCATGTGACCGATGAAAATCATGTTCGCTTCTGCGTAGGACTACCCAAGGATGATTCCTCTGCCAGCTATGCTGCGCTGGACGCTGCCATGGACACGCTGATCGAGAATCTCAAGAAGGCGGCGTAATTAAGAAACCATGAGAGGGTGAGACTGTGAAAGACAAAGGGGAAAAGGGCTCGTTTACCGTAGAGGCCATCCTGTCGCTGTCGATCTTCATGTTTGCCTTTGTGACCATCGTTTCACTGGCCACCGTTGCAAAGATCGAGAGTACCACCCAGTATGCCATCGACCAGACGGCCAAGGAGATCTCCAAGTATACATACATCGCCAGCCGGGCCAACCTGCTGGTGCATCCCAAGGACTCCGCCGAGGCCACGGTGGACAGCATCGATGAGGCGGTGCAGTCCATGTACGACTTCTCCGACGTGCTCAGCAGCTCCACCGGCGGCAACGGCGTGCCCCTGAACTCCGAGGGCCTGAGCGACATGCTCAGCGGCATGAGCGGCGATGATTTCAAATCCATCAGCGCTTCGGCACAGAATGTGTACAACAGCTTTGCCCCGCTGATGAGTGACCCCAAGGGTGCCATCACGGCGCTGGCACAGGTGGTGGCGCAGAAGGGCGGCTCTGCTCTGGTGAGCCGGGTCATTGCCCAGCCGCTGTGCAAGGCGCTCCTGCCCAAGTACATCACCCAGCAGGATGACGCTTCGGCGGTGCTGGAGAAAATGGGCGTGGTCAATGGATTGGACGGACTGGACTTCAGCCTGTCCACATTCCTGATGGACCAGCGGACCATCAATGTGGTGCTGGTGTACGAGATCGACGTGAAGGGCTTCGGCATCTTCGACCAGAAGCTGATCGTCAAGCAGACGGCCAGCACGGCGGCATGGCTGGCGGACACCGAGGGCGTGAAGCTCAGCGACGTGGCTTCGAAAACGTCGGCGTGGCAGAAGAGCGACATGGAGCGTGGCAAGGACTACGTCAGTGAGCTGCAGGGGGAGAACCCCCATCAGGGTGTAAAGAACGGCGTGGGCGTGGATCTCTATGATCAGGACAGCAACACCTTTACGGCGGTCCACTCCATGAACGTGTTTGCCGCCTCCTACTCGGATTATGTGCGCTCCGGCGACGGCACCAAGGCCAGCGACTACATCCTGAAGCGGGAGAAGATCAAGGCGGCGCTGAAGGCCTACGCCAATGCACTGAACCGTGCGGTGGACAGCATCAGCGAGAGCATCGAGATGTCGGACGGCACGGACTGCCAGACGGCGCTGGAAAAGACCATGCACCGGGAGAAGGTCCTGATTATAGTGGTGCCGGAGGAGGCGACGGAGTTTGCCTCGCTGCTGCAGGAGATCGCCAATGAGATCGAGCAGGAGACCGGTGTCAAGGTCAATATCACATACAGAGACAAGGCATTGGGAGGTTAAGCATGGTCTGCGGCATCATCATAACGATCTATACGCTTTTGCTGCTCGTTGCCTCACTTCTGTATGTGAAGAAGCGTTACAGCATTGAAAAAGGGGCGCTGACCCGGACGGCGTTCAAGGCGCATTGGGTGCTTCTGGCCATTACCGCAGCGGTCCTGCTGCTGTTTGTGACGCTGAGTATCCAATACTCCCTGCGAAATGAGCTGCTGAAGCTTCCGGTGCTGATGCGGTGGACGACCCTTCTGTGGGGCCTGTATCTCTTGGCCTATATCGACTACCGGGAACGGCTGATCCCCAATTTCCTGATCTGTGTCCTGCTGATCGCCAGAGTGGCCTTTCTGGGCTGCAATCTGATCTCCGATCCGGAGTACTGGCGCAGCATCCTGCTCTATCCGCTGATTGGCGCCGGCATCGGCGGCGTGATCTTAGCGGTGGCGATGCTCCTCTCCCGGAAGGGTGTGGGCATGGGCGATGTGAAGCTGTTCATCACCATCGGTGCATATGTGGGCAGTATGGAGATTATTGCGACACTGTTCTATACGTTTGTGGTGTCAGCCGTTGTCGGGATCGTTTTGCTGCTGATGAAAAAGGTCAAGCTGCGGGACTCGGTCCCCATGGCGCCCTTTGCGTTCGCCGGAGTGGCGATAGAATATGCGTTTATGCTGATAGGAGGATAACGGCGGATGAAGAAGGGAAATGCAAAGCTGGTACTGATCGGCCTGCTCGCATTCACGGCACTGGCGTGGCTGGGGCTTCTGAAAAATCAGATCGATAGCAGCAGTGCATATAGAAAATATCTGGAGCAGGGGCAAAGGTACGAGGAGAAGGGCATCTACATCGATGCGTTGGAGAGCTACGAAAAGGCTCTGGAGCTGAATAGCGGCAGCTACGATATCACCATGAAGCTGGCGGATATGTACTATCAGGTGGGGGACTATAAGGGCTTTCTTGCGTGCTGTGACAAGGCCATTGAGCTGGCTCCCAAGGATCCGCAGGCCTATCTGAAAAAAGCAGATTATTACATGGAGAAGGCGGATTACAGCGAGGCCATGGAGGTGGTAAAGAGCGCCGCTAAGGTCAAGGACAACGAGGATATTCAGGCGCTTTCCAAGAAGCTGTCTACCACGTGCATCGAGAAGTACTCCTCCTACGAGACGGTAGGGGACTGGCACGTCCAGCCGGACCGCAACTATGTGACGGTGTCCGAGGAGGGCCGGTACGGGATGGCCGCCAAGGACGGGACCAGAAAGATCAAGTGTACCTATGAGTACCTGGGGGCCTATGACAAGGATACCGGCGTGATCCCCTGCTGTCTGGAGGGATCGTACTACTATATCGACGTCAAGGGCAACAAGAAGCTGGTAGGCGACAATACCTATCAGTATTTGGGTTCCTTTGGCGACGGTTTGGCTCCGGCTCAGCGGGACGGCAAGTACGGCTACATCGACACGGAATTTCATGAGCAGATGTTTGAGCTTGACTACGCCGGCGCCTTTGCCAATGGTGTAGCGGCGGTGAAAAAGGGCGATAAATGGGCCCTGATAAACTGCAAGCTGAAAAACATCACGGATTTTACCTATGATGAGATCCTAGTGGACTCCTATGGCTACTGCTCCATGTTTGACCGTATTACGGTCCGTACCGGAGATAAGTACTTCTTCGTGGATCACGACGGCAAGCAGATCGGTGCCACCTATGACGGTGCGGCAATGGTCGCAGCCAACGACGGCTATGCGGCGGTGAAGGTGGGTTCGCAATGGGGCTTTGCGGATGCCAAGGGCGAGTTGGTCATCCAGCCGCAATATGAAAACGCCAGATCCTTCTCGCTGGGCTTAGCCCCGGTAGAGGAAAATGATCGGTGGGGCTATATCAACACCGACGGTGAGCTGGTGGTAGAGGAGAAGTATTTTGACGCAGGCGTTTTCTCCCCGGACGGAGCAGCCTGCGTGAAGAACGTTGCCGCATGGAGCTTTCTGGTCCTGTGCGAATACGACAGTTGAGGTGGATCATCATGGATTTTTCTTACGAAAATCAAGGGGCAAATACCTATCTTGTCTATGAGATAAAAGAGGGGGACTCCATCGACACGTTGAGCCTGGGGATGCTCACCAATAACAGCATACCGGGACTCACCAGAGCCCTGTTTACGCAGATGGATGAGAAGAGGTATATTAAGTACAATGTTTCCTCCAAGGTGTCCATGCAGCAGTTTTTCGGCGGCGTTGTGAACCGTAAGCGGCTGCTGGGCGTTTTCAACGGGATCACGGAGGGCTTTCTGTCGGCGGAGGATTATATGATCGACACGTCCAGCATCGTGCTGGACCCGGAGTACATCTTTGCAGATGTCACGACCTGTGCCGCTGCACTGATCTGCCTGCCCATTGCCAATGCGGAGGGGACAGAACCAGACTTGGGTGCCTTCTTCAAAAGTGTCGTGGTCAATGCGCAGACGGACCCCACGGAGGACTCGGACCATGTGGCGAAGATCCTGAACTTCCTGAACAGCTCGTCGGTATTCTCTCTGCCGGGCTTCAAAAAGCTGCTGGATGATTTGCGCAATGAGCCTTCGGCGCCCACAGTGACGGTGGAGGTGAAGAAGATACCCAATGGGCAGCCCTCTGTAGGTGCGCCTGCGGTCCCTCCTGTACAAAAGACTGCTCCCGTCTATGTACCGCCCGCACAGCCGATCATCACACCGGCCGTACCGCCCGCTGTACCTCAGCCGCCGCAGCAGCAGACGCAGGAGTCCCCGAAGGAGGAAATGTCGCTGCTGCACCTGCTGACCCATTACAGTAAGGAGAATAAGGCCCTGTACGATCAGCAGAAGGCGGCGCAGAAGGGTAAGCCCAAGCAGGCGGTCTCTAAACCAAGCAAGCCCGCAAAGACCGAAAGGCCCGCCAATCAGTCGGCAAAAAGCCAGAGCTTTGCGATTCCGGGTGTGGAGCAAAAGGGCAGCGCACCGAGCTTTGCGATCCCCGGACAGTCGGCCCCGGCCGTGCAGCCGGTGATACAGACACCTCCGCAGCCCAAGCCACAGATACCTGTGACCCCGGTCGTGCAGCAGCCTGCTGCAGTCCAGCCGGTGCAGATACCGCTCCAGCCGCCGGTTCAGACGATCCCGATGGTGCAGACCGGTGAAAAAATGGATTTCGGCAATACAACGATCCTCAACGGCGGCGGCCGGGTCGGGGAGACCACGGTGCTCAACAATGCCTCCCAGCAGTCCCGGCGCATTGCACCATACCTGATCCGCAGCAGAAACCACGAGGAGATCGCCGTCAATAAGCCCCAGTTCCGCATCGGGAAGGAGCGGAGCTATGTGGACTACTTCATTGTGGACAATCCGGCCATCAGCAGAAGCCACGCCACCATCATCACCCGTGAGAATACATACTTCATCGTGGATACCAATTCCACCAATCACACCTACGTGGACGGCAAAATGATCCAGCCCAACACGGAGGTGCCAATCCAGCAGGGAACCAAGATCCGTCTCGGCAACGAGGACTTTGAATTTAAGCTTCGCTGAGATGCGCTATTTTTGCCAAGAGAGGATGTATAGCAATGAATTTCATCATCTCCACAGCCACAGATATCGGGACCACCAAGGCTACCAATCAGGATAGCTTTAACGCCCGTGTGGTGACGACGCCGCTGGGCCGGATGGCCTTTGCCGTGGTCTGCGACGGAATGGGTGGTCTGGACAAGGGCGAGGTAGCCAGTGCATCCGTGGTCAATGCATTCTGCAAGTGGGCGGAGCAGCGGCTTCCCGATCTGTGCGAAAGCGGCTTGACCGATTCGGCCGTCCGGGCGGACTGGGTGGGCATCGCCACCGAGTACAACGAGAAGATCAAGCTGTACGGAAAGCGGTGCGGCCTTGCCAGTGGCCTTGGCACCACGGTGACGGCACTGCTCCTGACGGAGCGGCGGTACTATATCATCAACGTCGGTGATACCCGTGCCTACGAGATAGGCGACCATGTGGTCCTTTTGACCAAGGACCAGACCGTGGTGGCCAGAGAGGTGGAGCTGGGGAACCTGACGCAGGTCGAGGCGGAGACCGATCCCCGGCGCAGTGTGCTGCTGCAATGCGTGGGTGCATCCGACGAGGTCTATCCGGATATGTTTTTTGGCGATACGGCGCTGAATGCTACCTATATGCTGTGCAGCGACGGATTCCGCCACGAGATCACGGAGGGGGAGATATATGCCTATCTGAACCCGACGGTGATGACCGATGCCGATGGGATGCAGCGCAATATGGAGGCGCTGATCGAGCTGAACAAGCAGCGCCGGGAGCGTGACAACATTTCGGTGGTGACCATCAGAACATTTTGAAATATGGAGGGAACGGGATGCTGGAGATAGGATCCCTCGTTGACGGAAAATATAAGATCCTCAACAAGGTCGGACAAGGCGGCATGAGTGTCGTATATATGGCCATCAATGAGAAGGCAAACAAGACCTGGGCAGTGAAAGAGGTCCGCAAGGACGGTGTACTGAATTTTGAATCCGTGAAGCAGGGCCTGGTGGCGGAGACGAATATCCTCAAGAAGCTGAGCCACCCGAATCTGCCGAGTATCATCGACGTGATCGATACGGAGGATTCGTTCATCATCATCATGGACTACGTGCAGGGCAACTCCCTGAACAAGGCACTGGAGGAGTACGGCGCCCAGCCGCAGGAGTACGTCATTGAGTGGGCCAAGCAGTTGTGCGATGTGTTGGGGTATCTCCACTCCCGGCAGCCGCCCATCATTTACCGGGACATGAAGCCTGCCAATATCATGCTCAAGCCGGATGGCAACGTGACCCTCATCGACTTCGGCACGGCCAGAGAGTTCAAGGAGAAGAATCTTGCGGATACCACCTGTCTCGGCACTGTGGGCTATGCGGCCCCGGAGCAGTTCGGTGGCATGGGTCAGACAGATGCCCGCACGGATATCTACTGTCTGGGTGCTACGCTGTACCATTTGGTCACCGGCTGCAACCCCAGCGAACCGCCCTATGAGATGAAGCCCATCCGGGAGATCAACCCCAGTCTCTCCGGCGGTCTGGAGCGCATCATCCTGAAGTGTACCCAGCGCAACCCGGAGGACCGCTACCAGTCAGCGGCGGAGCTGATGTATGCGCTGGACCACTACAAGGAGATCGACGAGGACTACAGGAAGAAGCAGAAGCGCAAGCTGGCAAAATTCATTGTCCCGACGGCCCTTGCAGTGGTATTCGCCGTGGCGGGCTTTGCACTGAGCCATGTGGCGGCCCAACAGGCCACGGATACCTATCGGGATATCCTGTATGAGGCGTCCAAGACGGCGGATTACGGGGAGAAGGTGGTACTCTATGGCGAGGCCATCGCCGTTCCCGATAAGGCCGGGGAAAAGGATGCCTATCTGGCGCTGATCCAGACCTACAAGGATAACGACTCCCGGTTCTCCGTGGAGGAGGCCAATCAGCTGACCAAGTACATCAAGAGCAACAAAGCGGCGCTGCAGGCGGATCCCGCCAACTATACGGAGATCTGCTTCGAGACCGGAAAGCTCTACTGGTATTATTACGATTACGGCGACGGGACTGACAATCAGGTCACACGGGCCAAGAGCGCCGTGGAGTGGTTCCAGGACGTGCTGGACAACGCCCCGGAGGGCTATGCAAACCTGAATATGGCGAGGGTCTATGTGAACATCGGCTCGTTCTACCGGGATATCACCACCGATATCACCGAGGCCAGCGATAAGGGAAAGTATAAGCCCTTCTTTGACAACATTCGTGAGCTGCTGGATACGGTGGCCACCGATGAAAATGAGAGCGAGATCGTGCGGCTGGAGCTGCTGGAGCTCTCCCGCAGTGCGCTCCAGCAGTATGCCACCAAGTTTAAGGGCGACGGCATCAGCCAGGCGGATATGATGCAGATGTACGATCAGGTGGAGCGAACGGTGACAGGCATCTCTGCCACTGCCGACACCACGGAGCATAAGAAGGAGGCCACCGTTTCGCTGCTGGCGGATACGAAAAAGGCCATTGAGACGGCATATGCCACGAAGGGAGGGGAGCAGGCATGACGGTTGAAACGCTGCAAATGCTCTCGACGGTGGCCTATGTGTTGGCGGGTATTTTCCTACTGGCGGCCATTGCGATTTTCTTCCTGCTGGATATCCGCAGCGTCATCGGTGACGTAACAGGAGCTACGGCCCGCAAGGCCATCCGGGATATCCGGGCCCAGAACGAGGCCAGCGGCAATAAGGCATATAAGCCCAGCCCCGTAAATGCTGCCCGTGGCAAGCTCACGGCGAAGATATCGCCCTCCGGCAGACTGGAGCCACAAATGGCGGGAATGGGCGGCTCTCCGGGTACGGAGAAGCTCTCCACCATGGAGCTGACAGCGGCGGCAGAGGCTACCACCGTGCTCACCGAGACTGCGGCGGAGACGACGGTTCTGCAGCAGCCGGAGGAGGTGGGCGCCACAACGGTCCTGTCGGAAGCGGAGCGAGAGCCTGCCGCCCCGAAGTCGGAGGAGAAGCGCGCATTCCATACGGATGTGGAGATGGGCTTTAGCGCCAGCTCTGAGATCATCGAGTAGTTTTTATCATCCGTCTAGCGGATGACAAAATAAGACACCAAGAAACACCTCAACAGTAAGGAGCAGTGAGAGATGAACGAAGTTAGAATGAAAAAACGCATTCTGTCTGCCGTCCTTGCCTTCCTCATGACCGTCAGTCTTGTGCCGGTCTCTGCGTTTGCAAGCACGGCGACCCATGCGGATGCCTTTACCATCTGCGTGACAGGCGGCGACGAGGATGCCAAGCTGGACGGCGCATCGGTGGATTATACCATCGAGGTGGATGGCACGGGAGGTGCCAAGAACACCGTGACCACCACCGACGGCGAAGCGGTCATTCAGGAGATGACCGCCTATGCACAGGACATCGCAGACGGCAAGGCGGTCACATTGGCCTATACCGTATCGGCGGAGGGCTATGACACCGTTTCCGACCGTGCCGCTGTCACGGATGTGACCGGCAATGTGGATGTGAAGCTGACGGTCAAGACCCCTGATACCGTGAATGTGACGGTCACCAAGACCGGCAACGGATTAGTCCGGATCAACGATCAGGAGACGGAGACGTCCACCGTGGAGAAGGGCGGCGATGTGAAGCTGGAGCTGATCCCGGCCAAGGGCGCCTATATTCAGGAGCTTACGGTGAAGGGTGAGCCCCGGACAGTGAAGAAGGGCGAGACGTTTCAGGAGACGCTGACCGCCGACGAGGATATCACCGTCAGCGTGACCTTCGTGCAGGAGTACACCGTCACTGTCACCGCCGACAAGGGCGGCAATGTGCTGCTGGACGGCGAAGCGGTCACGGAAAAGACCTACAAAGAGGGGACTGAGGTCGAGCTGTCTGTTGCGGCGGACGATGACTATCAGATCGAATCCATCGCCATCGACGGTACGCAGGAGGATATTGCAGATACTGCCAGCTTTACAAAGAAGCTGACGGTGGATAAGGACACGACGATTGCCGTGAAGTTCATAAGAGTGTACACCGTTACCGTCACCTACGACAGCCAGCACGGAACGGTGGAAACCGACCCCGCAGCGCAGGGCGGCGAGGTGGAAGCAGTCCTCGTGAAGCAGGGCGGCACCCTGACGATAAAGGCCACTCCCAACGAAAACTACCGTGTCAGCGAGGTGGAGATCGACGGCAAAGCGGAAAGCTTTGATGACAATCGATATGTAAAGGATACTCCCTTCACACGGGATATCAAGAACATTACTGCGCCCCACACCATCAAGATCACCTTTGCTCCCACGCTGCAGACCATCACGGTGATCTCCGGCGAGCAAGGCGAGGTGAAGGTGGAGGGTCCGGAGAAGGTGAACTATAACGGCAGCGTCGACCTCACCATCACGCCGAAGGACGGCTATATCATCGACACCATCACGGTAGACGAAGCCGATGTGAAGGCCAACGTGAGAAGAGCGGCAGAGAAGTCGTATAAGCTGCTTCTGACGGAAGTCCAACGGGATACGAAGGTGACCGTCACCTTTACGGAGTGCCCCCAGATCGCCACCAAGGACCTCACTGCGCTGGAGGGCATCACTTGGAACTCCGGCGATGCCATCCGCCGGGATGGCGCCACCTTCGTCTTTGCAAACAATGCAGCGGTCCGGTTTTCTGCTGCCGCCGATGAGACTGGCAGCGAGACCGGGATCAAGGGCATCCAGCTGATTTTTGCCGACGGAACGACCTCCGGCGGCTACGATGCGAAGACCGCCTCCTTTACGCAGCCGGCGGACATTCAGGAAACCAAGACCATTCAGGCCATCCGGGTGTTCTACGGCGAGACGGAGATCCGTGTGGCACAGCTGGCAGACAAGAAGCTGGAGGGCCTGAAGATCGTCGTGGATAAGAGGGCCCCCACGCTGAAACTGGCGCTCGAGGCGGCCAACATCAACGGCTACTACAACAAGGACTTCACCGTCAAGGTGAATGGCATCAACGACCCGGATGACTACTCCGGTATCCAATCCGTGGAGTACTGGGTGGTAAAGGACCGCACCGAGACGGAGCAGGGGACCGAGACCCAGCGGGAGATGCTCTATACCTACACGGAGGGCGGCGATATCCTGCAGGAGCTGGAGGGACTCTCCTTCACCGTGGATGCCGGGAAGAACAACAGCGACAATGTTGTGATCTATGTGCAGGTCACTGACCGGGCCGGCAATGTGTCCAAGCCAGAGGAGAAGGCAGTGAAGATCAACTCCACACCTCCTACCATCGAGATCAAGTTCGGAGATGAAAAGCCCGTCAATGTGGTGGAGGAGAACGGCACAAAGCGGGGCTACTACGATGCTGTCCGCACCGCCACTGTGACCATCACCGACAGAGCCAGTACTCAGGCTCTCGATGCGGTCAAGTTCGATATCAAGGCCAAGAATGCGGCGGGCAACGACGTGAGGAACACGGTCACGATCGGCGATTGGAGAAATGCTGTTGACCCGGAGACGAATCTTCCTGACCCGGATAAAGTTTCCTGTGACGTGATCTTCTCTGGGGATGCCGATTACATCTGGTCTGGGGATGCCAATTACATCTGGTCCATCTCCTACACCAACAGGGCCGGCCTGTCCGCCAAGGACGGTCTGTCCGCCATTGCTGACAAGGACCAGACGAAGAGTGTAAACGCCGTGACCTACGGCGAGACCCCCTACTGCTTCACCGTGGATAAGAATGCCCCCACCGGCACCATCACCGCCAACACCTATGTGGTGGGAGGAAAGGATCCCACTTCTTCCCCTGTATGGACAGCGCTGATCGGCAGCGAGAACCTGACCTTTGGCGTTTGGGCCAATGATAAGATCGTCATTACCCATAACGAAGGGGACGAGACCTCTCCCATCAAGAGCAAGGAATACTTTGTCCAGAAATTCGGGACTGACGACACCAAGAAGGCACCGCTGACAGTCAAGGAGCTGGCGCAGCAGAAGTGGACCGATATAGGCGAAACCACGGAATTTACACCCAACCAGCAGCTTGTGGTCTATCTGAAGATCACGGATATGGCCGGCCATGTCACCTACCTCAGCACCAACGGTCTGGTGGTGGACAACGAGAGACCTCACGAGGAGTTTACGGCCCCGGAGCTCGTGGTGGAGTCCGGTCTGACCAACAACAAGATCTATAACGGCGATGTGCCGGTGGAGGTGTCGGCAAACGATCCCGCGAAAAACGGCGTGTATTCCGGCCTGAAGCAGGTGACCTATACGGTCTATAACGGGACGGTCTATAACGAGGAAGATGTGACCCAGCGGGGCGTGCTCTATAGCTGGAACGGCAAAGAAGCCCCCTGCAAGTCCAAGAAGGACATGGGCTTTACTGTGGATGCGGAGAAGAACAACAGCAACGATGTCCACATCCTGCTGACCGCCGAGGACAACGCAGGCAATGTCACGTCCATGGAGTATTCCATCAAGATCGATATCACAAAGCCTATCATCAATATCGAATATGACAACAATGCGGCGGACAGCGGCACCTTCTTCCGGGAGAGCCGCCGGGCCAACGTCACGGTGAAAGAGCGCAACTTCGACGACAGCCGGGTGAACATCACCCTCCGGGCCACCGATGACGGCGCAGATATTGCGCTGCCCACGGTTAGCAAGTGGACCTCCAGCGGCGACCTCCATACGGCCACCATCGAATACACCGCCGAGGGGGACTACACCTTCGACATCGACGTGACGGATAAGGCGGGCAACCCCAACGAGCCGGTGCACTATGCCGACGGTACCGTCGCTCCGACGGCCTTCACCATCGATAAGACCCGCCCCACCATCAGCGTCACCTATGACAACAACTCCGCCTTGAACGGAAACTACTACAACGCAAACCGCACGGCCACCGTTGTTGTCACGGAACACAACTTCGACGCCAGCCGGGTGAACATCACCCTCCGGGCCACCGACGACGGCGCAGATATCGCCCTGCCCACGGTCAGCGGCTGGACCTCCAGCGGCGACCGCCATACGGCCACCATCGCCTATCAGCGTGACGGCCTGTACACCTTCGACATCGACGTGACGGATAAGGCGGGCAACATCTCCGCCGACTTCACGGAGCAGACCTTCTATGTGGATACGACGGCTCCCACGCTGGAGATCACCGGCATAGCCGACCGCTCCGCCAACAGCGGCGACATCATCCCGGTAGTGTCCTATTCCGATACCAACTACGATGATGCACAGGTGAGCATCACCCTCACCGGCGCCATGCGCAAGGGCGTTGCGCTGGACGGCTCCTATGCCGACCAGCACAACGGCAAGGTCTTTACCTTCAAGAATTTCGCCAAGGAGAAGGAAGTAGACGATATCTACACGCTGGCGGCCACCCTGACGGATAAGGCGGGCAACACCACGGAAAAGACCATTTTGTTCTCCGTCAACCGCTTCGGCTCCACCTATGCCCTCAGCGCCGCCACGGAGCAGCTCAACGGCTCCTACGTCCAGACGCCGCAGGATGTGGTGGTGACGGAGACCAACCCCGACGCCCTCCAGAACATCCGCATCACGCTCTTCAAGAACAATCAGACCATCATCCTGCAGGAGGGTACGGACTACCGCATCGAGGTGCGGGGCGGCAATGGTCAGTGGTATGAGTACATCTACACCGTGCTGGCCAAGAACTTTGCCGATGACGGCGTCTATCGCCTGACCTTCTACTCCGAGGATGCTGCGGGCAACATAGCGGAAAACACGCTGGACACCAAGAAGCAGGAGATCGGCTTCGGCGTGGATAAGACCAAGCCCAACATGGTCGTGACCAATCTGGAGAGCGATACCACCTATCCTCTGGAGAACCTCACGGTGAGCCTGTCCGCCGGAGATAACCTGCTGCTTCAGTCCGTGGTGGTGTATCTGGACGATTACAGCAAGGCCTACAAGACGTGGACAGCAGAAGAGATCGCCGCCATCGTGGCGGACCAGGGCGAGTTCACCTTCGATATTCCGGGCGATTCCACCGGAGCGCATCAGGTGAAGATCGTCTGCACCGACGCCGCCGGCAACGAGCAGACGGAGGAGATCACCAACTTCTACGTCACCACGAACCTGTTCGTGCGCTACTACAACAATAAGCCGCTGTTCTTCGGCTCCATCGCCGCTGTGGTAGTGATCGCCGGTGTGGTGATCGCTCTGGCCGCCGGCAAGAAAAAGAAGAACGACAAAGAGAAGTAAGACCTGACCCGGCATAAGCCGGCATCAAAGCCTCCGGCCCCAGCCGGAGGCTTTGATGGTTTCGGATGATAAGGAGGAAGAAAAATGCCAGAGAATTTGATCGAGCACTTTGAGGACACGCTGCACCGCTGCGAAAGCGGAGCACTGCGGGACGCTACCCGTCAGGCCATGGAGGGGACCAAGGTCTACCGGGAGGATTTCAGGGTCCAACAGCCGCTCATGCCCCGGTATGAGCGGCGCATCACGGTGGAGGATACCACCACCTTTGCGGCGGCTGCCCGCTTCGGGAATCAATACGGCGTGGCTGTGCTGAACTTTGCCAATCCGGAGGTCCCCGGCGGTGGCGTGAAAAACGGTGCCACGGCGCAGGAGGAGTGCCTCTGCCGCTGCAGCAATCTCTATCCGTGTCTGGCCAATACACCCGGCGTATATGACGACTTCTATCAGTATCACTATGAGCACGGCCGGTATCTCTACTCCGACCGCCTGATCTACACCAAGGGTGTGACCGTATTCAAAAACGAGGATCTGAGCCTGAAGGAGCGGAACCAGTGGTTTCGTGTGGATGTGATCACCTGCGCTGCGCCCATCCTATTCATGCTGCCGCATACGAATTCCGCCGTGCTGGGGGATCTGTTCCGTTCCCGTATCCGCAACATCTTCAATGCCGCCATAGATAACGACATTCGGGTGCTGATCTTAGGTGCCTTCGGCTGCGGAGCCTTCAAGAATCCGCCGGAGATCGTGGCGCAGGCCTTTCGGGATGTTCTGCTGGAGGAGCACTACGATACCTGCTTCACAGATATCGTCTTTGCCATCAAAAGCAGCAACGGCAACGATCCCTTTAAGCCGTGTCCGAACCTGATGGCCTTCCAGCTCGCCTTTGACGGTCTCTCTACCGAGGCTGCCAAGCTCCGCTTTTCCGGCCCCATGTGGCTGGTGGACGATGCGCCTACCCCGGAGAAAATACGGCAGGAGGAGCTTTCCCAGTGGAAAACGACAAACCTCTATCGAGGCAAACAATTTTCCGTCTTGGGAGACTCTGTCAGCACACTGGAAAGCTATAATCCGCCGGATCACAGCGTCTTCTACAAAGGCGACGTCTGCAGCCGGACGGGGGTCTATACCATGGCGGATACATGGTGGGGGCAGGTCATCGACTTCTTCGGCGGTGAACTGCTGGTCAATGACTCCTGGTCCGGCAGTCGGGTGACAACGCTGCCGGGGCAGCATGAGCTGTTCCCCTCCGGGTGCAGCGATCAGCGGACCAGCCATCTGCATATGCGGGGTGTCCGGCCGGATGTGATTTTGGTCTATCTCGGCACCAATGACTGGGCGAACGCCGTCCGGCCCATGGAGGACAGCGGAGTGTCCGGCGAGTGGTATTCTGTGTTCGAGACGGCCTACCGGCGAATGCTGCAAAAGCTGCGGGTCAATTATCCGGATGCCGAGCTCTGGTGCTGCACACTCTGCTCCACTTATATGAGTACCGATCCGGCTTTTGTATTTCCGGAGAGCGTAGGCGGTATCTCCATCGAGGTATATAACGATATCATCCGCCGCACGGCAGTGCTGGAGGGCGGCAGGCTCATCGATCTGTATGCCTATCACCTGCCCTATGATGCCATCGACGGCTCTCATCCCACCAGGACCGGCATGGAGCGGCTCGCAAAGCTTGTCTTGCGTGAGATGCTGGGCAAAGAGGCCGATGCAATTCTCGATTGCAGGGATGGACAGCATGAATACATGGCTCTTGAAGAAGGTACCGATGAAACCAGATACGTATGCAGATGCTGCGGAAAGTTGCTGACCGTAAAAAACTGGAAGCTGTTGACGCAGAAGGAGCGCCGACCCGTACCGGATGACTCGGAATATGTGATGCTGCCGCCGGATACCACGGTGGTCCTGTATTCCGATGTACTCCCCCTTACGATCCCAAGCACTGGTGAAAAGCTGCGGATCAAAAAGCCGATGGTAACGGTAGGCAGAGCGTCTGACAGTGACGTCCGCCTGAGCGCACGGACCGTGGCACGGAGGCAGGCGGCCTTTTTCTATGAGCAGGAAATTTGGTTTGTGCGAGACAATTTTTCTACCAATGGTACGTGGATAAACGGACGTAAGCTCATACCGGGAAAGAAGTATCAGCTTGCGGCCTATGATGAGATCGGTTTTGCAAGGACTGAGAAGGTCATATTTGACCTGCGGAATGAGTCGTACACACCTCCCCGGCAGGAAACGCCGCCGAGTCCAATGGGCGATTTTGCAGGGGAAAAGCGGATAGGGGAGTATGAGATCATCCGGACACTTGCCCCGTTGAGCGTAAAGGACGTTTATTTGGCGAAAAGCTTCCGTACGGATAAGCTTGTGGTGCTGAAGCCTTGCCGAAAGGATGATCGTCCCGCCCAAAAGGCCATCCGTGAGCTGCTCCTGAAGGAAGCTGACCTCCTCCGGCAGCTGGATCACCCGGCCATTCCAAAGCTGGTAGAGGTTCTGGAGGATGAGGAGACCCTCTGCGTGGTCCGGGAATATTTTGATGGCGAGACACTAGAGAGCGTCATGGCCAGAGAAGGGACTCAGGATCTGATCCAAGTGGTGGATTGGGCATGGCAGCTATGCGATGTGCTGCGCTATCTGCATGAGAGAAATTATGTCTACCGTGACATGAAGCCGGGAAATATCCTGCTGCGGCCCGATGGTCGTCTTGCACTGATCGATTTCGGCACGATGCGTGTCTATAAACCCGGCAAAGCGGGGGATACCGTCTGTCTGGGTACACGGGGCTATGCCGCCCCGGAGCAGTTCGGCGGTATGGGACAGACCGATGCCCGGACAGATATCTACGGTCTGGGGGCCACGCTCTATTATTTGGCGACCGGCTGTAACCCCGGCGTGCCGCCCTATGAGATAGGCTGCATCCATGCAATGTATATCGACGGCTTCCCGCATCAGTTGGGTGACTTGATCCAAAAGTGTGTGCAGCCCGACCCGGTGAGGCGCTTCCAATCCTGCCGGGAGCTGATGGAGGCACTGGAGGATGCCTCCTTCGACGTTACCACCAATCAGGAGAAGTTGGCTCAGTGGAAGCGGATCCTGCGCCGGGAGGAGCAGAGCTGAAGCTCCCGCTCCCTGTAAAGTAAATCCCTGTTCCTTATCCCCCTCCGGCCCCAGCCGGAGGGGGCCTTTTTTCCCGTCAATCCCGCCGATTCGTGAAAATGTCAGACACGCCCCTACGTTTTTATTGCAATTCTCCGAAAATAATTATATAATGTGAAATACCTATTGGTATGCGAATGGGAAAGGTCTGCAATATGGAAAAGATCCTGTCTGTATTGGAAAATATCAAAGGATACCTGCCCCTGATCCGTCTGGCGGACCTGCTGGACGTGGCCATCGTGGCGTATCTGGTGTATAAACTGCTGTCGCTGGTGAAGAGCACACGGGCCGCCAACATCCTGAAGGGTGTGGCTATTTTTCTGGCGGCGCTGTGGCTGTCCTCGAAGCTGAACCTGCGGGTGGTGAATTACATCCTCAGTCACATGGTGGAGTGGGGCGTGCTGGCCCTGATCATCGTGTTCCAGCCGGAGATCCGCCGGATCTTGGAGCAGCTGGGCAGCAAGAACATCCGTCTGCTGCGGACGCTGGCGCCGGAGAAGGAGCTGCCGGAGCTGGAGCGGGCCATCGACCAGACGGTGCTGGCCTGCACGGAGATGTCCCGCACCCGTACGGGCGTGCTCATCGTCTTCGAGCGGAAGATCTTGCTGGACGACGTGGTGCGCTCCGGTACCACGCTGGATGCCTCCGTCTCCAGTGAACTGCTGAAGAACATCTTTTTCGTCAAGGCGCCCATGCACGACGGCGCCGTCATCATCCGCAACGGGCGGATCCTGGGGGCGGGCTGTATGCTGCCCCTGTCTAAGAATGTGAACCTCAGCCGGGATCTGGGGATGCGCCACCGGGCGGGCATCGGCATGAGCGA
>JABLTS010075122.1_pt1 | contig 27183 bp, 28 predicted proteins | sample 7160081 | NCBI WGS metagenome assembly JABLTS01 (sample SAMN14651231, study PRJNA627086) | human gut metagenome | isolation source: feces | host: Homo sapiens | reverse complement strand
CTAAATAGACCGCAATTAAGCTATGTAAAAGAAATTTTACATGCTTTTATCTAATATGTAAAAGCCTTTTGATAGACATTACTACTACGTTTGCGGAAAATGCGTGGTATTTCAGAAACGCACTTGTCCGTGCAAACTATACGAACCTGCAAAAAGGTATTCACGAAACAACAGAGTATTTGGAAGCGTTTCTCAGAAATCTGCTTTTGGACGAGAAAAATGAGCTTCATAATCGAAACCTTCATATAAGTGGACTTTTGAGCGAAGAGAAAGTGGACATTTGGGTTACAAAAGTGGATATTGAGAATGGAAAAGTGGACATTCAAGACAAAAAAGTGGATATTGAAAGTGTACTTTCCGAAAAAGGTAGTGATTTCTCGGTAAAAACGACGATTCATATCCATAGACTTTTTGAAAAGTTTGGTTTCGATGAGATGTTTGGAAGAAGTGCAGTTATGGAACTTCTTGGTTACTTAAATCGAAAATCGGAGTCCAAGTATCCGGCATTTTCACACTGAATCTTGCGGACAATGATAAGCCTTTAGGAGCAAGGCTTTAAAACACAAGCAGTTAGTCTATGAAAGTAGGGTAGCTGCTTTTTCTTGTCCCCAAATATATCCCGATAGTCAGCTTTTGTAAAAAAGTAAATCAAATAGAATAAACAGTATACAACAGTTGACAACAGTACTACACTGTTATATACTGTTTATAGCAGGAGGGAATATATGAAGATTATAATCAATAACACATCGATGGTACCAATTTATGAACAGATCATGGAGCAGATCAAGGCGCAGATTATCTCCGGAGAATTAAAAGAAAATGATATATTGCCATCTGTGAGAACGATGGCAAAGGAGCTGAAGATCAGTGCACTTACTGTGAAGAAAGCATATGACAATCTGGAAGCAGAGGGTATGACTGTCACAGTTCATGGAAAAGGAACGTATGTAGCGGCTTCGAACACACAGCTGATGGAAGAAGAGCGCAGGAAAGAAGTTGAGGCGGATCTGGAAGCGGTGATTCAGAAGGGAAGGCGCTGCGGAATGAAAGGGGAAGAGATCCGTTCATTGTTTGAACTCATCATGGAGGATGAATAAGTATGTTAGAAATTAAAGGAGTAAAGAAAAGCTACGGAGAATTTCAGTTAGACTGTTCGTTAAATGTAGAAAAGGGAAGAATTACCGGTCTGGTTGGAGAGAACGGGGCCGGCAAAAGTACTCTGTTTAAGGCGGTGCTCGGACTCATTTCATATGATGCCGGCGAGATAAAGATTCTGGGAAAAACACAGGAAGAGTTAAGTGAAAAAGAGAAAGAGGAGCTGGGAGTCGTCCTGGCAGAAGCCGGATTCACCGGATATTTGAAAGGAAAAGATGTTGAAGCAGTCCTTGCCAGATTGTATCCAAAGTTTGAAGCAGAAAAATTCCATCAGATGTGTGAAGAATATCAGATTCCGTTGAATAAATTCATAAAAGAGTACTCAACAGGAATGAAGGCAAAGCTGAATCTGATCATTGCATTGACACATCAGGCAGAATTCCTGATGCTGGACGAGCCGACAGCAGGGCTTGATGTCGGAGCGAGGGAAGGGATGCTGGATATTTTAAGAGCGTATATGGAAGAGAAGCCGGAGAGAAGTATCCTGATCAGCTCACATATTTCTTCGGATCTGGAGCATCTCTGTGATGATATTTATGTGATCCACAAAGGAAAGATTGTGCTCCACGAAGAGATGGATACGATTCTGGAAAAATATGCAGTGTTGAAAGTCAGTGAGGAACAGTATCGGGCAATGGATAAAAGGTATCTTTTAAAAGAGAGAAAAGAGTTTTTTGGAATCGCCTGTCTTACGAACGAGAAGCAGTATTATATAGAAAATTATCCGGAAATCGTAGTGGAGAGCGGATCACTCGATCAGGTGATTCTTATGTTAACAGGAGGCGAGAGGTGATGAAAGGAATCAGAGGACTTTTGGAAAAGGATTTTCGGTTGTTTCTTCGGCAAGGTGGCAATCTTTTTCTGGTATTAGCAGTTGTAGCAATATTTTTTATACTCACGGGGAAAATGGGAGCTGACTTCATTGCAGTGTATATTCCATCTGTTATGGCAGTATATTCAGGTAATACGATTAGCTACGATGAAAATGATCATGGATACACATATTTGTTTTCTTTACCCGTAAATAAAAAAATATATGTCAGAGAAAAATATATTTTATCTTTTATTATGACAGTATGTGGATGGTGCATTGGGGCAATCTGTGCAGGAATAGCCACGCTTATAAATCCTGAAGAAGTGTTAAATTTGGAAATGCTGGCAATGGAGCTGATCACATTCTTTGTGGTTCAGGCAGTTGCGGGAATTATGATTGCGATCCGACTAAGGTTTGAAGGAGAGAAGGGACGAATCGTGCTGCCGATCGCAATTTTAATTATTTTTGCAATTTGTTATACAATTGGTTCTTTTCTGAAGGCTAACCTGGAATTAAAAGAAAGCATTCTGAATGTGATAGGAGGAACAGGAGATCTTGAAATTGCGATTGCACTTATTGTGTTAAGTCTGCTTGTATGGTATGCTTCGTATAAGTATAGTATGAGAGTGATGAGAAAGAAAGAGTTTTAAGATAGAAATTGGCAAAGACGAAAAAAACATTGACCATAAATATACTTTTGTAACAGATGGAATCTTTGGAAATGAGTATCCGGAGCAGTTTTGCTAAATGACATGGCAAGTTATATAAAATCGTGTTACAATGGCTTTTGTCAAGCTACCTAGGACTATGGAAAATAATGAGAAAATGAGAGAAAAACAGGTAGCATAGAATCTGCGGACATTAAATAAAAAACAAAGGAAAGTGGGGGGATTTTTTGAATGCAGAGAGCAAAACACGAATGACGGAAGGAAGCATCTCCAGGAAAATTATATTTTTTGCGATTCCGCTGTTTATCGGAAATCTGTTTCAACAGTTGTATAATACGGCAGACTCTCTGATCGTTGGCAATTTTCTTGGCAGTAATGCCCTGGCGGCGGTCAGTTCCTCGGGAAATCTGATATTTCTGATGGTCGGGTTCATCAACGGAATCGCACTTGGTGCAGGAGTTGTTATCGCGAGGTATTATGGGGCAAAAAATAAGGAATATTTACAGAAAGCGATCCACACGACAGTAGCGTTTGGGCTGGCGGCAGGTCTGGCATTGACGGCAATCGGGATGTTTCTGGCGCCAAAGATTCTGGTGCTGATGGGAACACCGTCGGAGGTGCTTCCACAGTCGATCGAATATTTCCGTACTTATTTTGCGGGTTCCCTTGGATTTGTCATGTACAATATTTTTGTCGGCATCTTACAGTCGGTCGGTGACAGCCGGCATCCGCTGATTTATCTGATCGTGTCCTCGTGTATCAATGTGGTGCTGGATATTTTCTTTATCGCAGGCCTTGGCATGGGAGTCGGGGCAGCGGCGCTGGCAACGGCGATTTCCCAGTTTGCCAGTGCGATTTTCTGTATGATTCACCTGATGCGGACAAAAGAAGAATATCGGTTACAGATCAGTAAGATCGGTTTTGACGGGCTCATGATGAAACAGATCATTCAGAATGGTGTGCCGTCCGGTTTTCAGAACTCCGTGATTTCTATCGCCAATGTTTTCGTACAGACCAATATCAATGCTTTTGGAAAAATGGCGATGGCAGGCTGCGGTTCTTATTCAAAGATTGAGGGATTTGCGTTTCTGCCGGTTACATGCTTTACGATGGCGCTGACAACCTTTGTCAGCCAGAATCTTGGTGCGAAACAGTACGACCGTGCGAAAAAAGGTGCGCGGTTTGGCATCCTGTGCTCCATAGTGATCGCGGAACTGATCGGTGTTCTGATCTATGTGGCGGCTCCGACGCTGATCGCGGCATTTAATGGAGATCCGGAGGTGGTACATTATGGTGTGATGCAGGCGCGGACGATTGCGCTGTTCTATTTTTTGCTGGCGTTTTCTCACTGTATCGCAGCAGTCCTTCGCGGCTCCGGTCATGCAGCAGTTCCGATGATCGTCATGCTCTGTGTCTGGTGTCTGTTCCGTGTCAGCTATATTACCGTTGCTGTGCACTACATTCCGGATATTCGTGTGATCTTCTGGGCATACCCGCTGACCTGGAGCATCAGCTCGGTGATTTTCCTGTATCTGTTTTTACGTGGAAAATGGGTATATGGATTCGAGAAAAAAAGATAAAACAGATAGTTTTACCACAGGTACTATAATTTTCAGAATTGAGGAAGAATGTTCGTATGCTAAATAAAAAAGAATTCTTAAAATACGCATCAAGATTAGCCTTTCCGATTATGATCCAGAATCTGATCGGAACACTGGTAAATATGGCAGATACAGTGATGCTTGGATATGTGAGTCAGACGGCTATGTCGGCATCCTCCCTTGCCAATCAGTTTACATTTATTCTTTTCTGTTTATACTACGGTATGGCAGCGGGAACATCGGTTTTATGTGCCCAGTACTGGGGAAAAGGTGATAAAAAGACAGTAGAAAAGATACTTGGTCTGGCGGAACGAATCTCGCTGATTGTTTCTGCTGTATTCTTTGCTGTCTCCTTTGCTATGCCAACTACTATTATGAAGATTTTTACCAATAGTCCGGAGACGATTGCTTCCGGTGGTGAATATCTGAGAGTGATTTCCTTCTCGTTTGTATTTATGGGATTCTCTCAGGTTTTTATGAGTGCCCTTCGAAGTATCGGGAAGATCATGCTGCCTTCTGTTACGTATGTAGTTTCTCTTTGCGTCAATGTAATCTGTAATGCCACTTTTATCTTCGGTTTGTTTGGACTTCCGAAGCTTGGTGTTACCGGAGTTGCTCTTGGTACGGTGATTGCCAGAATCGTAGAGGTAGTGATCTGTCTCGTTTACTCGTTACATAGTTCCGATGTCAGATTCCGGATAAAATACTTCTTTGCCAAAGCAGGTGTTCTGTTCCAGGATTTTATGAAGATCGCAACGCCGGCTGTGATTAATGATGTTGTCTGGAGCCTGGCCACTTCAGCATTTGCAGCGATCCTTGGTCATATCGGCGATGATATGGTTGCGGCAAATGCAGTGGCTGTTATGGTGGTAAATATTGGTGCCATCGCCTGTCGTGGCTTCTCCAATGCAACTACGATCATTGTCAGTCAGGAGCTGGGCAAAAACGGTGTTGACACAGCCAGAGAATACGGAAAACGCATGCTCAGGACCACAATTGTTGTCAGCCTGATCGGATGTGGTGTTATTCTGGCGATTCGACCAGTGATACTGAATTTCTATCGTGACAAACTGACAGAGACCGCCATCTATTATCTTGGTGTCTTTATCATTATGACAACCTGGCGTCTTATGGGGGAAAGCATCAATACCTGCCTGATATGCGGCTGCTTCAGAGGTGGAGGTGATACCAGATTTGGGATGATCACGGATACGATATTTATGTGGCTTGTTGCAGTTCCCCTTACCTACCTGGCAGCATATGTATTCAAGCTGCCGCCGATCTGGGTATACTTTGTAATGACCCTGGATGAGTTCGAGAAAATGCCGGTGGTATTCGTTCATTATATCAGAGGAAAATGGCTTACGAATATTACCAGAGATTTTGAGTAATCAGGGAACGGAATCATTATATAAAAGGAACAGTACAATGAAAACGGGCTGAATGGCATCTTCTGCTATTCAGCTCGTTGGCTTCTTAAAGTGGCCGACAATTATTTGTACAAGAACCCTGCCTCCGATAAATGTAAGAAGAAGGCCTGCCGGAATTCCTATACAGGCCAGAAGGAACGTTAAAGGGTCGTCGTCGCCTTTCATTTTGTATTTGCCTCTTGGTGTCAGATAAACTTCGATATTTTTTTCTTCGCCTATGCTGACTTCCCGGTAGTAGGTACGTTTCCCTGTATATTTTATTCCATCCACTTCATACGAAAGCTTCGTCACATACTCGTCGTAATCGTCATATTCGTCGTCCGAATTCTTTATGTCATAATCGATAACACGGGCTGTGACCGTTCGAACATCCGCTGATTTCTTATATTCTATGCTGGATACAATTCTGTTAACACTCCATAAAAACACCCCTACAACTGCAAACAGGAATAAAAGACCTATTAGTACCTCACCTATAAAGTGTCCTGTTTTCCTCGATTTATTTTCCATACACAATCCCCCTCTCAGCTTACATGATCCTGCTTTGATTTTTATAGTACACCGTTATATATGATTATATTATCGGAAAAACAGAAAAGCTGCACTATCACTTGTGTCAGGATAATTTTTCCGCGCCATGGGTCAGTTATCTGAAGAAGGAATCGCAAAAAAGATCGCCGAACAGATCAGCGTGATCGCCTTTAAGGCGCCTCGCCTGCTTCGCATGGAAAAAGAATTCACACTGCTCCGGGAAGCCGCCCTCCGGGCATATCGGCAGGAGTATCCGAACAGGGAGCACTTCCTGAACAAATAGTAAAGAGAGGGGATCGAGTTACGTTTCCGGTAAAAAGGAAAGCGCATATGCAAGAGAGTCGTTGAGATGAGATTTCATCATCTCGACGGCTTTTTCGATTTGTAATAACCGGGTGGCTGATCGGCGGGATTGGTTACCAGATAGGAAAAATCTACCGGAAATATTGCTGGGATATCATCAGTATTGTGGAAGTTATTACAAGCACAGCCATTGCAATTTATTTTGGAAAACGGATTAAAAATGTTATTCCGATAAATCTCATCACGCTGTTGCTACTGGTGCATGTGGTTTATATTGGAATCAGATGCTATGTGAAAGACTGGATGGAAGAACGAGGATATTATTAAAAAAGCAGGGAGTTTATGATATATTGAATCTGAGTTTTGCAATGCAGGTACAGATGAAGATGCTGGCATGCGGAAATCATGACAATTTTACCAGAAAATATAACAGCTATTAAATCACTTAGAACAGGTGAAATCTCAATCGAAATTTAAGTAACAGACTGTATAGATGAAAAGGGGAGTTTTTTTACAGCCCCTTTTTCCATTAAAAAGTGTGGGAAATGTCTAGGAAATCAAAATTAATACCAAAAAACAAATAATTTTAAAAAAGTGGGAATAGAATAATGACAGAAGGCACAGAGTGTGATAATATCAGCAAAACTTTAAAAAATGACCAGAGTGAGATAACCAGAAAGACGGTGTCAAAATACATTGGTTATTTGGAAAATGCCTTTCTGTTCTATGAGGCAAAACGGTATGATTTATAAGGGAAAAAATATCTGGCAAATAATAGTAAATATTATCTTTGTGATACATCATTTCGTTATGCAGTCAATGGTACACGAAACATGGACTTTGGAAGAGTTTACGAAAATATTGTTTATCTGGAGTTGCGTAGAAGAGGATATGAGGTATATGTGGGAAAACTTTATAAAAAGGAAGTGGATTTTGTAGCTAAGAAACGTGAGGCTCAAATATATATTCAGGTAAGCGACAATATTTCAGATGAAAAAACATTTGAAAGAGAATATTCGCCTTTGCTTGCAATAAGAGATGCATATCCTAAGATGATAATTGCAAGAACACATCATGAAACTTATGATTATAAAGGAGTGCAAGTGGTTGATATCTGTAGATGGTTACGAGAATAGTACCAATTACTGAGCACATTAACAATGTACAATTTGACTGAACTTAGTGATTATGAATTCCTATGGAGAACAGATAGAGAAGCAGGTTTTATGTACAGCATTCTCTGCTACATGTGAAAAGAGAAAGTCTATTTTTAGTAAGGATGATATAGAAACTACATTACATTTGGTATCTAATGATTTACATATGGCAGAGCTTTGGGGGCAGTTTCAAAAAAGCAATTATCCAGAAATTTTCCAGACAGCGTCTGGAAAATCTGTGAGTTTATTATCATGGTCGCATTATGCAGTGTTACTACAAGTTAAAGATAAAGAAGCCCGTGACTGGTATGAAAAGGAAGCGGCAGAGCAGACCTGGAGTGTTAGAACTTTACAACGGAATATTTTATCCCAGTATTACTATCGTATGCTCAAAACGCAGAAGGCAATGTTTTATCTTCAACAGCAGGAAACAGAGCTTTGAACAGTCTGCGAACAGCCAGAGAGAACCTGAACAGTGCAAAGAACTGGGGACTGGTTGATATGTTTGGTGGTGGATTTTTTACTACGATGCTGAAACATTCCAAGATGGATCAGGCAAAGCAGAACATGGAGCAGGCAAAATACGATCTTCGCAATTTCAGTAAGGAATTGAATGATGTTAATCTGGCATGTGATCTGCATATGGATACCGGCGACTTTCTTTCTTTTGCGGATTATTTTTTTGATGGGTTCGTAGTGGACTGTATAGTACAGGACCGGATCAATACGGCAAGACGCCAGGTGGATGAGGCAATCCGGAGAACAGAATACATAATAAATCAATTACAGCATATGTAGAAAGGCAACAGGCAGCGAGCCACTGAACTTACAGGTTTGGTGGCTCGCTGCCTTTGGATCTTGTAAGTCTGCATGTTGTATACGTATTTTTTGTATGTATTTTATTATACTGGAAGCATGAAAAACAAACAATAATCAGTAGAAAGAGAGAATGAAAAAACTCTGTATTTTCCTCGGTATATGTTCGGCTTAATCACATAATCGGGAGAACGGCAAAATTATGCGGTTCATATGTGTTACTTTATGATAAAATAGTATGAAACATGTTTAGAGCGTGTTTGAAAAATCATTCCTGCAATCTGCACGCCCCACTTTGCGGCATATTTTACCTTCATTCGGTTGACGTAGCCCGCTACGCCGCCCTCATTCAGGCAACATCTCCCACAAACTGTGACGCACATCTTGCAGAAAGCCTTTTTCAAACACGCTCTAGCATCCAGATTGACAGGCATGAGCATTGAAAAATATAAAACCATGTGTGGAAGGAGTTTTTAGTGATATATTTAAGCAGTTTCAGGTTGAGTAATGAACAAGTAAAAAATCCTAACATATATCCTTATCATGTGTTTCGAGGAAAAGACATGGAGCCTTTTGTATTTTCTCCGATCACGGTGCTGTACGGCAATAATGGATCGGGGAAATCGACGATATTAAATATCATGGCAAACAAGCTCATGGTAAAGGGCAGAGAATATGCTACCAGTAATTCTTTCGGAATTGTAGATTATTGTGGTAAATTTTCGGCAGAATGTTGTTTTAGCTACGGAGAGGATGAGTTTGGCAATACCATCAGAAAGATTCCTGAAAACAGCAGATTCATCAAAAGCGAAGACATCTTATATGAGATCAAGAAAATTCAGCAGAAGCAGATTCTGGCGGATGGAATGGAATATGATTATATGAAAAACGGACATTCCCGTAAAGAGGCAGAAGAGTATTTTCAGACACGGGAGGGAAGACGTCAGCTGGAATATATTACATTTGCGCAGGAAAAATATTCGAATGGAGAAACAGCAATGCAATTCTTTGAAGACTACCTGTTGCCGGATGCTTTGTATCTGTTGGACGAACCGGAGGTGTCATTGTCGCCCGCGAATCAGGTATTGCTGGCAGAAGAAATTAATAAAATGGCGAGATTCCTCTCCTGCCAGTTTGTTATTGCCACACATTCACCGTTTATGCTTGGAACGCTGGATGCAAAGATTTATAATATAGACACAGACGATTACCGATGTTGTGAATGGTGCGAACTGGAAAATGTGCGGTATTTTTATGAGTTTTTCAAGAAACATGAGAAAGAGTTTGAGGAGTAGCAAAATGGTAAAACAAATTGTAAGAGATATTTTCTTTTTAGGACAGCCCTCGGAGCCGGCAACGCAGGCGGATCTTTCGGTTGGAAGAGATCTGCTGGATACCTTGCAGGCGAATCGGGAGGCCTGTGTGGGCATGGCGGCAAATATGATCGGTGTGAAGAAAAATATTATTATCGTGAACATGGGCTTGATCGATGTGGTGATGTTTAATCCGGTGATCATTTCCAGACGGGGAAGATATGAGACGGAGGAAGGATGTCTGTCCCTGGAAGGAGTTCGCAAGACAACCAGATATCAGGAAATCGAAGTGGAATACTATGATTCCAGCTGGAAAAAGCAACGACAGAAACTGTCCGGATGGACAGCTCAGATCGCGCAGCATGAGATCGATCATTTATCGGGAAAGATCATTTAGCAAAATTATGGCAATGCGGCCGTCACAATCTACGGGTCCCGGAGTGCGTTTACCGGTAAGGAAAGAAGGCTTTGCAGGCGGAGGAAAGGAAGACAACGATGAATCAGAACGAAACACAGTGGGATAAACTGCTGAAGATCAGGACAACCGGCCGGGATGATTCGCACGCAGACCAGCACCGGTATCCGTATGAGCCGACACCGTATTGTGTGCTGGAGAGGCTGGCGAACAGCGGGATGATCGGGAAGCAAAATACGGTACTGGATTATGGGACAGGGAAAGGGCGCGTCTGTTTTTATCTGTCCTATCAGACCAGGTGCCGGTCAGTGGGAATCGAATACGATGAGCGGATTTTTTCGGGAGCCATGGAAAACCGGGAGATGGCAGTATCCGGTGCACGTACCTGCTTTGTGAAAGCAGATGCGGGAGAGTATTCGGTACCGAAAGAAGTTGACCGGTGTTACTTTTTTAACCCATTTTCAATAGAAATCTTACAGAAGGTTCTCGCGAGGATCTACGAATCCTTTTATGAACATCCGAGAGAAATACAGTTGCTTTTTTATTATCCGGCGGATGCTTATGTCAGTTATCTTATGACGGAAGAACAGCTGATGTTCTCAGATGAGATAGATTGTATGGATCTGTTTGAGGGAGAAAATCCGAGAGAAAAGATTCTTGTGTTTGAGATTGTATAGAAAAAATACACTTTCTGGATATTATAATAAACACAAGAAAAGCAGATTGCTATAGGCAAGGAGTACATGTTATACTGATTTTGCGGGAAGTCAGAACACTTCAAGGCGGCCTACCCTCTTCGGAGGGGCAACCCTCCAGACGAAAGAAAGGAGGGTTGTTAATGTATGTTACATATTCGGATCTGATCCAGATAGGTATCTTCATTGTCACTCTCATAGGATTGTGCTATACAATCTTTGGGAGAAAAAAATAGCCGCCCACTACTGCAATAGTGAACGGCTGGTAAATAAAACAGTTCTTTAAGCTATCAAGGGTAGGTCGTGTGTCGTTGACTTCCCCTTCTTATATATATAATATAGCACATCTGACAACGGGTGGCAAGCAAAGAAGAATTTTTACGGAGAACATTCTTTGTGGCATCTGACACTGATGAAAAGCTTTAAGGTTATCAAAGCATGTTATGCATGCCTGCACTGGTGTCCGAAACACGCTACATTGCTGCGTGTGCCATTTTTAACTCATCGGCCCCAGTATCATCATCCGGAGGTTACGGTGTCGAGTATGAAAAATCCTTCCAGCCTTGTTATTTGATAACAGATTCATTATAATGAATTTGTTTCCGCTTGTTATGTGCGACAAAAATTGGATAAACTGGGGGGTTTGATATAAGCACAGAAAGCAAGACAAGAATGACGGAGGGGAGTATCGCCAGGAGGATCATTTTATTTGCCATCCCATTATTTTTGGGAAATTTGTTTCAGCAGTTATATAATACGGCCGATTCCCTGATCGTAGGGAATTTCCTTGGAAGTAATGCACTGGCGGCGGTCAGTTCGTCGGGCAATCTGATCTTCCTTCTGGTCGGTTTTATCAACGGAATCGCCATGGGTGCCGGTGTTGTTATCGCCAGGTATTATGGAGCAAAAAATAAAGACAGTCTGCAAAAGTCGATACATACAACAGTGGCTTTTGGAATCGTGGCCGGGCTTGTACTGACGGTTGTCGGTATTCTTCTGGCACCGAAGATTCTGGTTTTGATGGGAATACCATCGGATGTGCTTCCGCAGTCGGTTACGTATTTCCGTATCTATTTTGCGGGATCGCCGGGATCTGTTATGTATAATATTTTTGTGGGAATCCTGCAGTCTGTCGGTGACAGCCGGCATCCACTGATCTATCTGATCATTTCTTCCTGTATGAATGTGGTGCTGTGATCTATGTTGCGGCACCGGCACTGATCGGAGCGTTTAATGGCGATCCAGAGGTGGTACATTTTGGAGTGATGCAGGCGAGAACCATCGCGCTGTTCTATTTTCTCCTGGCGTTTTCTCATTGTATCGCAGCGGTACTTCGGGGATCCGGCAATGCATCGATTCCGATGATCGTCATGCTTTGCGTCTGGTGTCTGTTCCGGGTAAGTTATATTACCGTCGGTGTTCATTTTATTCCAGATATCCGCGTGGTATTCCGGGCGTACCCGCTGACCTGGAGCATCAGTTCCGGCATTTTCCTGTATCTGTTTTTGCGGGGGAAATGGGTGTATGGGTTTGAAAAAAGAAAAAATAGGATATTAAAAAGTTTCCGGTAAAAATCGGAGGGCATAATTCAGGGAGTCGTTCAGATGTGTTTTCATCATCTGGACGGCTTTTTCAATATCGCCATCTTTGTAAGCCTGAAAAATAGCCAGATGTTCCTCATCGATCCGAGTCTGGATCACGGTTTCCCGGCAGTACTGGTTGGAAAAAATAGAAATCCCGCTTCGCAGCCGTTCGGCGGATTCTGCAAGTCTGGAGTTGTTGCAGTAGCGGTAAAAAACGAGATGGAATTCGTCGGAATACCGGTTCCAGGTTTGCACATCAGCGGCTTTGGCAGCAGCACATTCCTTTTCCAGAATCTCTGTGACCTCTGCCTGTAATTTTTCCTGATCCGGAGAGGCAGAAGCATAACGGATCGCCAGTCCGTCAAGGTCTCCCATAAAAGTATAGATTTCCCGGAGATCATCGGCAGTAAAGCTGATCACCCGGATGCCTACATTAGAATAATAAGAAACCAGCTGATCCTGGGTCAGCCGGGTCAGAGCTTCCCGGATCGGGGTAGAACTTACCTGAAAGCGTTCCTGGAGAAGCTTCAAGGTGAGCTTTTCTCCACATGGTATCTTTTGTGTCAAAATATCATTTCTCAAAATCTGATAAATCTGTTCTGATAAAGTTGATTTATTTAATCCCATCAATAAAATCTCCTGTTATTGTTATTGTTGTTGTTGCGATAACCACTGGGGCTTTCCAGAGGCATTGTGCGCGGGTATTATGTGAAATATTTTAACATAGCACATAACTGTCAAGCAAGAGGCTGCATGCAGACAGATGTATGCCAGAACTTTTTTTATTCTCTCACGAACTGCGATGTACATTTTGCAGAAATTTTTTGAAATATGCTCTGATCATCGGATTCATGCAGCGTAGAATTGGTGTAAATAACATAAATCTGTAGAAGAAGTGTTGCTTTTTTGTGTTTTATGCCCATAAAGTGCGCCTTTCTCATTGACACTAACGCGTTGAAGTGTTATAGTCTGATTTAACATATGACATTTTGCAAAATGCAAAATACAGTAAAGATGAATGGTTGATCAGAAGATACGAAAGATGATGATACAGGTATCACAGAGTCAGCAAAGAAGGGATGAAAGGAAGGACGATAGAAGATGGCAGAATATAACTGGCCTTATCCGGATGAGTTCGGACAGACGGAAACAGTAGATTCCGATATTCTGGTTTTAGGTGGAGGACTTGCAGGATGTTTTGCGGCGATCGCGGCAGCAAGAAAAGGGAAAAAAGTAGTACTGGTAGAGAAAGGGGCAACCAAGAGAAGCGGAGCGGCAGGAACAGGATTTGACCACTGGGAGTCAGCCTGTACTAATCCGTGTTCTCAGGTGACACCGGAAGAAATTGCCAATGCTTATGTGGATGAGCAGGATCATTACAGCAACGGTATCGCACATTATATTGAGTGCAGAGAAGGGTATGACCGTATGCTGGATCTGGAAAGTTTCGGTGGCAAGATCCGTGATACGGAAGATGAGTTTAAGGGTGCGGAATTCCGGGATGATGAGACGAAGCTGATGTTTGCTTATGATTATAAGAACCGTTTTACGCTGCGTGTCTGGGGTTCTACATTCAAACCGGCGCTTTATGAAGAACTGAAACGTCTCGGTGTCACGATTTATGACAGAACGGAAGCTACCGCCCTTCTTACAACGATAGAAAATGGAAAGAAACGGGGCATCGGTGCCATCGGTATGAACGTACACACCGGAAAACTGCTGGTATTTCGGGCAAAAGCTACTTTGCTGACGATGTCAAGACCGGCCCGCGTGTGGTTATTTAACCCGGATCTTACCGGACTTTGCGAATTCCGGCCGATGCAGTCCATCGGAAGCGGTCATGCCATGGGATGGAGAGCCGGTATGGAGTTTACCATGATGGAAAAATCGGTGAAAGGTGAATTCTCCGCAGCCGGACGAAGCTTCCCTCCTTACGGAACAGGAAACAATCATAATACCTGGTATGCAGCGACGATGGTGGATGCCAGAGGCGTGGAAATTCCGTATCTGGATCGTGACGGCAATGTGCTGAAGACTGTCTCTGAGCGTTATTATCCGGTAAAAGGACAGAAGTTCTTCTTAAAAGGCGGCGTGATCGATGAACCGAAGTACGAGTACCGCGGACCGGAGACGATGCCTTTTGACGAACTGATCAAGAGGGGATATAAACTGCCGTTTTATGCGGATCTGAGCAGAATGCCGGAGATGGAGCGGAAAGTCATCTGGGGCATGATGGTCGGAGAGGAAGGAAAGACCAAGATTCCGATCCTTCAATATTATACAGAACGTGGATTTGACCCGGAAAAACATATGCTGCAAAGTTATGGCAATGGCTGGCAGTCAGCAGCTTTCCTGGATCAGGAGAGACAGCTGTTCGGTGCGCCGGGCGGAATCATGCATGACTGGGATCTGAAGACCAATATTGACGGTATCTATGCGGCCGGTGATCAGCTGTTTGCATCCGACTGTGCCGGATTTGCATGTTCCACAGGATACTATGCGGGAAGAAAAGCGGCAGATTACAGTGATACGATCGAAGAACTGGCTGAGATCGACCAGGCAGAAGTGGATGCGGAGAGAGAACGTCTGTATGCACCGATGAACCGTACAGAAGGCGTCACCTGGAAAGAACTGAATATGGCGATCTCCAAGGCGATGCAGAATTATTGCGGTGGCGTGAAGAATGATGATCTTCTGATCCAGGGAATCGATCTGCTGAAGTCTTACAGAGAAGAGATCGTTCCGCAGCTGTACTGTAACAACCCGCATGAACTGATGCGTACCCATGAGGTGCTGGACATTCTGGATGTTTCCGAGATGATCCTTCAGGCCTGTCTGATGCGAAAATCCAGTTCCAAACAGCTGTGTTTCTATCGAAGCGATTATCCGCAGATGGATCCGAAAGAAGACCACTGCTTCATCACGATCCGCCAGGAAAATGGCGTTCCGGTACGGGGAACCGTTCCGGGGGATTATTTCGGTGATCTGAAAACAGAGTATGAGAAGAGAAACCAGGATTATATCGGAGGTGAGGCAAGATGAGTAAGATGAAAGTTGAAGTGATTCCGTGCAGTGCCACACCACTGATCTACGATGAAGAAAAATGTATCGGCTGCAACGCCTGTGCAGAAATCTGCCAGTGCGATATTATTCTGCCAAATCCGGAAAAAGGGAAACCTCCGATCGTGATGTTTCCGGGAGAATGTTATTACTGTGGAGCCTGCGTGATGGTATGTCCGAAAAAAGGCGCACTCCGTCTGCAGCATCCGGTGATGAACCGTGCAAAATTCGTCCCGGTAAAGCCGGAACCAGAAAATTAGAAGGAGATTGAAAATGTTCTTTGCAAAATGAGCCATGCAGATCAATCGATGATTCGATGGATTGACTTTGCGTTTTGAAACAGAATTTTAAAAGAGAAAGATCAAAAGAACGGCCCGGAATGCTGGCAGGAATCCAACAGAGGATCAGATTCCGGGCAGAACCAGGAGGAAAAACGTGGAAACAAATACAAAAAAGAAGATCGGTCTTCTGGGCTGTATCGGAACGGGAATCGGTGCGATCATCGGTTCCGGAATTTTCGGTTCACTGCCCACAGTGATCAATGATATTGGAACCGGAATTGTACTGGCACTGCTGGCGACGATTGTATACACCTTAGCCAAGACGATTCCAAATGTTTATCTGTCGTCGGTAACACCGGCATCCGGAAGCTTTTTTATCGCACCGACAAAACTGATCCATCCGGCGGTTGGAGTGTTTATGGCGGCACAGAATCTGCTACAGCCGGTACTGATCTCTGTGTTTGCGGTATTGTTTGGCGATTATTTTGTGGCGCTGTTCCCGGCGCTGGAAGGATATAAAACGCTGATCAGCATTGTGATTCTGCTGATCTATACGGGAATCGCATGGCAGGGCAATCATACCTTTGCGTTTGTCAATAATATCATGGTAGTAGTATTGATGGTGGCTATGGGCTGTTATATTTTTGTCGGTATGCCAAGCATTGATACCTCCAGACTGACACTGGGCGAAATCTTCAATCCGGGCGTGAAACTGACCAGCTTTGCGGCAGCAGTCGGTGTGCTGGCATCTTCGCTGTCCGGTGGAAGCGCGGTTTCCCAGATCGCAGATGATGTAAAGAATCCGAACCGGAACATTCCGCTGGCATTGCTCCTGTCCCCAACGATTGTTGCATTTATCTATATCGGCATGGGTGTTGTTACCATCGGCTGCATGCCGGCAGGAGAACTGACCACACTTTCAGAGGTGGGAAAAACATTCCTTCCTTCCGGCCTTCTGACATTTTTCATCGTAGGAGGTCCGCTGTTTGGTGTCCTGACTTCGATGGTTCCGGTTATTATGTTAACCTGTGCCCAGATTCAGGCGGCGGCAGATAATGATCTGTTTCCGGCTTTTGTCGGAAAGAAGAATAAGAATGGAGTATCACCGGTGATTCTTTGCTTCGTTATGCTCTTTTCTATCTGCTGTGTAGCAACCGGATCCAGCTTTGGAGTGTTGATGACGGTATTTTCTTTCGTCAATGCACTGTCGGATATCGCTCTTTGTCTGGTACCGTTCTTCCTGAAAAAGAAATATCCGCATGCCTGCAATCATTCTACCTTCAAGATGGCTATCGGTCTGGTATATGCGCTGTCAGCCTTTGCGTTTGTAGTCGCAGCCTATCTGGCATATGCGATGATCAGTACACTGGGAATGACCGTATGGCTGATGATCCTTGGTGCAGTGGTACTGTTTGTGATCTATATTCTGATCCGTATCTCCTACCTGAAAAAACATGGACGGGATCTGATCGCAGAATTAAAACAGCCTTATGAACCATGGGAAATCCGGGAGCGTGAGTGTAAGGCGCTGGATGAAGGAAAATAATATACTATTGATTATAGATGATATAAAAAGTGCGTAAGCCTGGTGAGAACAATCCGGGGCTTACGCACTTTTTATGTATTGCTTTTTGAGATGTATTGGGAAAGCAATGAAAAAAATATTCCAATATGGGACTATTAAAGGTATTTTGCAGGTGTTAAAAACTGCTTCAAATTTACATTCCAAAATGTACGTAAAATATTATAATGAAATACAGGCGAAAAGTAAATGAGAAAAATAAATGCAAAATTAAATTAATCCATTGAAACAGTTTCGAAAAGTGTTATAGTGGGATCAGAAGGAGGGATTGATATGACAGAGCTAAAATTAGAGTTTCTGTTAGAAGAACCGGAAATCCCGGCAGAGGTGGATCGTTTGTTACTAAGTTTTTTAAAGGCATCTGTAGAGAAATATTCTCCGGAACTTTTCGAAAAACTTTATACAAAAAAGCAATCCGTCATGAAAACATATTGCTGGTCATGCTATCTGCCGGGAGCACGATTCACAGCAGACAAGATTTATCTGAAAGAAAATCGGTTTATGGTAACATTTTCCGATGCGGACATGGGAGAACTATTTGAATTCTTTAATGCATTTCAGTTAATGCGGAATATAGAGTATCCCATGGGAGGAAACTCGATGAAACTGCGTGAAGTGAAAGCAAAAAAGATTCCGGAGATTAAAGAATCGGAGCTTATCATAAAAATGCAGAGTTCCTTACTGGCAAGAAAACATGATCCGGAAAATAATACGGATATCTATTATACCTGCGAGGATCCTGAGTTTTCGGATACATTAAAAGATAATCTGAAGTTCTTCTTGAACAAGATCGGATGGGATGAAGATGTGGATTGTTTTTCGATTGTTCCGGTGAAAGGAAAAAAGATTGTTGCGAAAGTATGGGGAAGACCAACAAATGCCAGCATTGGGATATACAAACTACAGGGAACGCCCCGGCTTTTAGATTTCCTGTACTCTGCAGGACTTGGAAGCCGCAGATCGGAAGGCCATGGGAAATGGGAAATCGTCTGGTAGAGAGAGGTGATATTTTATGGAAAAATATGCAATTACGCCAGGTGATTTTCTGAAAAACGCCGGAATCGTCGGGCTGAAATATATACTGGATTGCGCAAAGGCGCAGGAAGGTGTTGACTTTGGCATATCGGAAGACGGTCAGGAGATGTGGCTGAACTACGAATTTATTCAAAATGCGGACTGGACCAGTCTGTATTTCCAGGCATGTGTGCAAAATTTTGGAAGGTTTACTGTTTACCAGGGCGTAATGGAGAAAATCAAGTGCTGTATCGGGAAAATTCAGAATGAAAAATGGAATCCGGGAAAGACCGAAAAGGATGATCTGAAATTTATCAATGACAAACTGCTCTCGAACAGTTACCAGGCCGGCTTTGAAAATATCAAAGATCAGATCGAACATCCGGAAGTTTATATAACACTGAAAAAAGAAAAACTGATTGATAAAATGACAGCGGAAGAATTACTGGAAAGGCTTTCGAAATTACAGGTGTTTCTGGAGCAGGAGAAATGCAAAGAGACGTTTATTATGAAAAGTGTAGTCTACAACTATATCAATCGTTTCTGGGATGGAAAAAGTTTTCTGCTTCGCTCGAATGCAAAAAAAGATATGAGGGAACAGTTTGAAAAAGATTTTTCAGAACCATTCCGAAAATACTTTATGACAGATCATACAAAAGCAAAGGATCTGTGTATTGACTGTGGAGAACCTGTAACCACAAAAGAGAAAGTGTCCATCGCATTTATGAAGGAAGTCGGGGACGATTTTACAAGAAAACGGTCTGCGTTCTGGAATTGTAATGTGGATGCGTTCCTGTGTCCGGTCTGTACGTTTCTGTATGCAGCAAGTCCGCTTGGGTTCCGACTGTTTGCCAATAAATTTGTGTTTGTCAATAATAACAGTGATATGTTCACTCTGCTGGCAGCAAATTCCAAAAACAGGAAAAGCAGTCTGGAAGGAGAAAAAGAAGAGAATCAGAGATATTCCCAGTGGTTTGCGGAAACTCTGAATATCATATTGAATGAGAAAAGACAGGAACTTTCCAATATTCAGGTGATCCTGCGTGGAACCGGGGATAAGGACAGATATAAACTTTCTATTATCAACAAGGATATACTGAATATCCTGAAAAGGGAAGATGTAGAAAAAGCATTGAAAAATCTTGGTCAGTATCCGTTCACAAAGATCAGAAATGATTTTGTAAATGTGCATGAACAGGCTGTTATGAACCTGTTGGGCCATCAGAATCAGTATATTTTGTTAGATTCCCTGCTGAGAGAAGCCATTGCAGGGAATGCTGCATCAAACTTTCATATACATTGGGTATATGAGATTCAGAAGGGAACAGAGATCAGTTACAAAAAAGAAGAAGAGAAGGAGGTTCTTATGTATTGCATCAGTATGAAAAAGAGCGGTTCGGAATTACGAAAAGCGATCATGACCGCAAAAAAAGACACGACCGGAGATAGTCTGCGTGGTATCGAGTATCAGCTGCTTAATGCGCTGTCGGTAAAAAATACAGAGAAATTTATGGATATCGTTGCGAGACTGTACAGTTCCTATGGATCGGAAAAACTCCTGATACCGAATGGGATGATTCGGATGTTACAGGACAAAGAAAAATTTTCGGAGTATGGATACGCATTTGTTTTAGGACTGATTGGATGTTATGAAGGAAAGAAAGAGGTAGAACAATGAGAAGAGAAGGATTGACAGTAACTATGGTTTTTCTTGCGGAAAGTGCCAATTACGGAGAGGGAATCGGAAATATTTCTACATTAAAGAAAATGTCAAGAGGAAACCACGAGCAGTATTCGTATATTTCCAGGCAGGCGATGCGTTATAACATTGTCCGGCAGGCAAACTGGGATCAGACTCCGGTGGACGGAAAAAGCGGTGTGGTTCAGTTTGCACCGTCTGCAACGATTGCGGAATATCCGGAAATCGATCTGTTCGGCTATATGAAGACAGCGGCAAAGGATGGCGATCAGAAAGGCGGAGCGTCTACAAGAAGCGCTGTAGTGAGACTGAGTAATGCTATTGCACTGGAGCCGTTTTTGGGTAATCTGGAGTTCTTAACTAACATGGGACTGGCAGCAAGAGGAAAGTTGGAGAATGGAATTGCACAGAGCGAAATTCAGCGATCATTTTATACTTATACCATAACGGTCGATCTGGACCGGGTAGGGATTGACGGAGAAGTGCAGATCACAGGAGAAGAAAAAGCAGATCGTGTGAAAACACTTCTGGATACCGTGCAGTATTTGTATCGGGATATCAAAGGTAGAAGGGAAAATCTGAGCCCATTGTTTGCGATCGGGGGAAGATATGAACGGAGAAATCCATTTTTTGAAAACAGGATCCGGATAGAAAATGATCAGATCAATGTAGAAACTCTGGCGGAACTGTTAGAGGACGACGCGATCCGCACCCACACATTTACCGGTGTCGTAACAGGAACTTTTGACAATGAAAATGAGATCCGGGGAAAATTATCCGGAGAATCCGTAGGTGCAGCATTCAGACATTTAAAAGAGGAAGTGGAACAGTATTATGGAGAAAGCAATTAGAGTTCAGTGTTTTCAGAACCTGGTAAATTATCGAAAACCGAGCAGCTTTATCATAAAAGAGACATTCCCGCTTCCTCCGTATTCTACGGTGCTTGGAATGATCCATGCGGCCTGCGGATACCGGGAATTTCATCCGATGAAACTGTGTATTCAGGGAACAAACAGCGGAATGGTGTCGGAACTGTATACGAGATATTCCTTTTCTTCCGGTACGAAGTATGAAGAGGGAAGACACCAGCTGTGTGTGGATGGAAAATATGGTGTGTTTAAGGGGATCGCGAATGTAGAACTGGTCTGTGATAATCACATGGTGATCCATATTATTCCGGCAGAGGAAGATTTTGCACATGTATATCAATCCCTTCTATATCCGGGCAGGTATTTATCCCTGGGAAGATATGAGGATCTCCTGGATATCGAACGGGTTGACATTGTGAAAATTCATCAGGAAGAGGAAGTAGATCTCAAGCGGGATATGTACATACCGGTAGCGATGGCAGAGACACTGGGGATTGAGAACAGTCGTATGACGGTGTACCATCTGACAAAGGAATATGAGATTACCAAACAGGGTCTGCGGCGGTGGAAAAAGGAAAATGGAAGAGTCAATGCTTTTTATTATCCTGCAGGAAATACACTGGGGCAGGGTGCCTACGTGGACGATTTCGAGGAAGATGCAGCGTTAGTGTTCTGTTAAAGAAGGTCAGAAAGGCGTGGGAATGAAATACTATGCAAAATCGAAGAAAAAGGGATTATCTGATAAAGAGCGGGGGAAACAGATAAAAGAACCGGAAGAAGAACAAAAAACACTGAACAGCCATCAGGAAGATATTGTGCGGTGTGCTGAAGCGTTTTTTGAAGAATATGGCCGGTATTTTTCTGAAAAAGAGAAACGGCTGGTCATAGAAGCCTGCTGCATTCATGATTGGGGGAAGGCGAATCTGGTCTTTCAGGCAATGATAAATCCGGAACTTGCCGGAGAACGGAAGTTAAATGTGAAATCTATCAGTCAGATCCCTCATGGACACCTTAGCGCAGTTACTCTGTCACAAAACGAATTCTTTGCAATGGACGATAGTTTTACGAAAGATGATTTTGGGGCTTTTGTCACGGCAGTCTATCATCACCATACGAGAAAAGACCAGGAAGACAGTTCGGAGCTTCGTACATATGGAAAGAAATATTATCTGGAAGAGATCAGTGATTATCTTGGACAGACCAGAACAAAACTGTACTGCAGCAACTTGAACCATCTTCTGTTTCACAATAACGGATATAGTGGGAAGTTCCTATGTGATCCTGCAGTCTGGAATGAATATCTTCTCATAAAAGGATTGCTGAATAAGTTTGATTATACGGTCAGTGCCGGATATGAGAGTGCGGAACTGGCGTGTGATATCAGGGAAAAAAGGTTGAAAAAAGAAGTGGAGAGTTTTCTGGAAGGAAAGGATTTACGGTCTGCCCAACAGTTCATGAAAGAGCATACAGATGATAACCTTGTTGTTATTGCACCTACCGGATCCGGAAAGACAGAAGCCGCTTTGTTATGGCTTGACGGGGAGAAAGGATTTTATACGCTGCCTTTGAAAGTTTCTTCCAATGCAATTTATTCCAGAATAAAAAGTGGATATGGTTATGAACATGCGGCGATTCTGCATTCGGACAGCATGGCGATGTATCTGAAAGAAAATCCGGGATCTGCCTGGGAAAAACAGGAACAGGCAAAGTTGTTAGCGAATCCTGTTACTGTGTGTACGATCGACCAGTTGTTTACGTTTGTTTACAGGGCGCTGGGGACAGAGATCTTTGCAGCAACTTTGAAGTATTCCAAGCTGATCATAGATGAAATACAGTCTTATGATCCAAGAAGTATTGCTACGATCTTATACGGTCTGAAAACCATCCAGCAAATGGGCGGCAGATATGCGATTATTACGGCAACTTTTCCACCTGTACTGAAAGATTTTATGGAACAATACGGGTTGGCAGATCAGTGTTTGTTTGCAGACTTTACAGACAATCCGGATATTACGATTCGGCATAAGGTAAGCATCCGGTATTCGGAAATGTATCTGGAAGAGATTGCAGAACAGGGGAAAACCAAAAAAGTACTGGTGATTTGTAATACCGTTTCCAGAGCACAGGAGGTTTATGAAAAACTGCGGGAAAGGAACGATTCTGTGTGGCTGTTACATTCCCGTTTTATTCGCAGAGACCGTAATTTACTGGAACAAAAGATTATGGAGTTTTCAGAATCGGATGAAGTGGGGATCTGGGTCACCACGCAGATCGTTGAAGCCAGTCTGGATATCGATTTTGATATTCTGCACACGGAAATGTGTACAGCAGACAGCTTGTTGCAGCGTATGGGAAGATGTAACCGGAAGGGAAGAAGGATTCCTGAACTTTCCAATATTTTTGTATATGATAACAAAAATGGAAGCGGAAGTATTTACGAGGAGAACTTGTATCAGCGATCGCTGGAAAAGCTGAAAAAGTATGAAGATATCCTTTTTTCAGAAAAACAGAAGACGAAATATATGAATGAAGTGTATCGGACAGAAGCGATACGGAATACAGAATATTACAGGAAAATTCAAGACTGTATGGAGAAATTCTCGGAGATCCATCCGGCGGAATATACTCTAACGGAAGCGAAGGTGCGCGATATCAAGAGTATTACGGTCATTCCGGATACCATCTATGAAGAAAATCAAGAACTGTTTGAAGAAGTAGAAGACAGATATCTATCAAAAGAGAGAAAGCAGGAGATTCGGACAAAGTTGCAGGATTTAACCATGGGAATCAATCTGAGGACCTGTTTTGGACATCCGGATGGAATAGATAAGGCAGCAATTGGCTCGACAGACATCCATCGAACACAGTTTGTTTATGAGTTTGATTGTGAAACACTGCAAGGACGAGGTCTTTTGCTTGGAGAGAAGGCAGATAGTATCTTTTTATAGGAGGTACGACGTGAAAGAAAATATAACTGGTATGATGGTATATTATTACTTCGTCTGCAAACGAAAACTCTGGTACTTCTGTCATGAAATCACAATGGAGACGGAGAACGAAGATGTGTTACTCGGAAAACTGTTGGACGAGAGCAGTTACAAAAAGAATGACAAACACATTTCTATTGATCAGATAATCAACATTGATTTTATGAAAGAATCCGGAGAGCTGCATGAGGTGAAAAAGAGTAAGTCTGTAGAAGAAGCAGGGATTTGGCAGATGAAATATTATCTGTATTACCTGCAGCAGCGTGGTGTGACCGGAATGAAAGGAAAAATCGATTACCCATTATTAAAAAAGACAATGAGTGTGGAGCTTACAGATGAAGACTGCGGGGAAATAGAAAAAATCATCTGTGAAATTACACAGATAAAAAAGAGGAATATACCACCGGATGATTGTAATAAGAAAATATGCAAGAAATGTGCGTATTATGATTTGTGCTTTATATAATACGAGGTGAGTGATATGAAACAAAGTTTTTATGTTTATAATAACGGGGACTTAAAACGAAAAGATAACACACTTCAGTTTACGAATCACGATGGAAAAAAGAGAGATATACCGGTTGAACGGATTTCTGATATTTATGTGATGTCGGAAATGTCTTTCAATACAGCTTTTATCAATTATATTTCACAATATGGGATTCCGATGCATTTTTTCAATTACTATAATTTTTATACGGGAAGTTATTATCCGAGGGAAACGTTGCTGGCAGGGAGATTGCTGGTAAGACAGGTTGAACATTACACGGATTATGAGAAAAGGATTGTGTTGGCGAGAAAATTTATCGAGGCTGCGGCGGATAATATTTATCGTAATCTCAGATATTATAATGGAAGAGGGAAAGATGTTTCTGTTTATATGAAAGAAGTGGATTCGTTTCGAAAACAGATTGGCAGTACGACTACAATCGAATCGTTGATGGGTGTGGAAGGTAATATCCGAAAACAATATTATGCTGCGTGGAATATTATCATTAATCAGGAAATATCGTTTGAAAAGCGTGTGATGCATCCCCCGGATAATATGATCAATTCATTGATCTCTTTCGTAAATACGCTGATCTATACCAAGGTGCTGGGAGAACTCTACCGTACTCAGCTAAATCCCACCATTAGTTACCTGCATGAACCGGGGGAGAGAAGATTTTCTTTAAGTCTTGATCTTGCAGAAGTGTTTAAGCCACTGATTGGTGACCGGCTGATTTTTTCCCTGTTGAATCGGAATCAGATCACGGAAAACAGTTTTACGAAAGAACTGAATTTTCTTCATCTGAAAAAAGATGCCTCCAAACTTATCGTGTCGGAACTGGAAAGTCGGCTCAAGAAAACGGTGATGCATAAAGAACTGGGAAGACAGGTCTCCTATCAGTACCTGATTCGTCTGGAAGCGTATAAATTAATTAAGCATCTGATTGGCGAAAAAGAGTATGAGGGATTTCGAATATGGTGGTGAAGTATGTATATCGTATTAGTATATGATGTAAGTCAGGAAGACCATGGAACTAAGCGATGGTCAAAAATATTCAAGACATGTAAAAGATATTTAACACACATCCAGAACTCTGTATTTGAAGGGGAGATAAGCAGAGCGCAGCTGGCAAGCCTGCAGCAGGAACTGAAACAGTATATCGATCCGGAGTTGGATTCTGTTATTCTCTTCAAATCACGTCAGGAAAAATGGATGGACAAGGAATTCTGGGGCAGAAAAGATGACCTGACCAGTTTTATCTTGTGATTGTCGACCTGAGATAGAGATAAAATTACGAGAGGTCGACAAACGTGAAAAACATAAGCAAAATAGTGCTTCCGGTGAACCGTGTTATATCGAAATAAATAAAAAGATAAAAAAATACCATGGTCGACAAAATATGGTATAATATGGAAGAATTAATCGGTGGTTCAGAGGAGCGGGTATTAATAGAAACATATTGGAATGTAAAGTGATGTCGTATCGGGCAAGATAACAGCCGGAGAATGTATTAATAGAAACATATTGGAATGTAAAGATATACGCAGGTTCGAATCCTGCTAGGGTAGTTTGGTATTAATAGAAACATATTGGAATGTAAAGCTAAGTGAAAACACAAAAACAATGGTTTCGCTATCTGTATTAATAGAAACATATTGGAATGTAAAGGTCGTTAAATACAGCCTGTATCACGGCAGCGTATAGTATTAATAGAAACATATTGGAATGTAAAGCGGTTGTGCCGGATGTGAGTGCGTTCTTGTACACCGTATTAATAGAAACATATTGGAATGTAAAGCGTAAAGCAGTTGAATATGTGGATGCAGTGGTCAAAGTATTAATAGAAACATATTGGAATGTAAAGAAATATACACAGACTGCTGATTTGGGATATATCCCGTATTAATAGAAACATATTGGAATGTAAAGTATACGGCTCCGGATTCGGCATCCACGCTACCACTTTGTATTAATAGAAACATATTGGAATGTAAAGATTATTGTTTTTTGTCAACTCTGTTTCGAGCCTTAGTATTAATAGAAACATATTGGAATGTAAAGTTTTCTGGAACAGCTGAATCATATATCCACAGCTGCGTATTAATAGAAACATATTGGAATGTAAAGGTGGATGGCGATATCTGGGTAATGATTGTCGGAAACGTATTAATAGAAACATATTGGAATGTAAAGCTTTGTCTTTTGTGATCAGCATTCTTTCGTATCCTGGTATTAATAGAAACATATTGGAATGTAAAGTTCTTTTTTAGCCGCTTCGCTCAGCCACTTCGGACAGTATTAATAGAAACATATTGGAATGTAAAGGAGAAATGCAGCCGTTTACCTCAAGCCTGGTTATCAGTATTAATAGAAACATATTGGAATGTAAAGAAGGTTACTGCTGATTTAAAAGCTGCATCTGCAAAGTATTAATAGAAACATATTGGAATGTAAAGACAGGTCAAGCTTCGGGCGGATGCACCGATTGGTTCCCAGTATTAATAGAAACATATTGGAATGTAAATATGGAAGTCAAACAAAAACAAAAGGACAACCAATGGTATTAATAGAAACATATTGGAATGTAAATTTGATTGTTGTGGTCTGCGGCTTCTGTGCTAACAGCTTGTATTAATAGAAACATATTGGAATGTAAATTGCATTTACACCCCCTCTCACGGCCCCGCGCCGGTATTAATAGAAACATATTGGAATGT
>JABLTS010061354.1_pt1 | contig 27379 bp, 20 predicted proteins | sample 7160081 | NCBI WGS metagenome assembly JABLTS01 (sample SAMN14651231, study PRJNA627086) | human gut metagenome | isolation source: feces | host: Homo sapiens | reverse complement strand
CCATTCTTTACCTCTTCTGTAGGTTCGACTATGATATATAAGATGCTGTGGATTGGTTTTATTTCTCCTACCACTTGATGGTTTTAGGAAGGCTCCAACCACAGTCTCTTTGTTCATTTGTTAATCAGTTAGATACCGCATGACGGTTTATTTAGAACGAGGTTACAATCGCAAGGAGCACCCTGTGGTTCTAAAACAGCATTAATACATTTCAAAGGAGATTTATTATGATTTACATAGGAATTGATGTTGCAAAGGATAAGCATGATTGCTTTATCACCAACTCTGATAGCAAAGTGTTGTTTAAAGCATTTACCATCTTCAACAACTTAGATGGTTTTAATGATCTTTATCAAAAGATTGAATCCGTTATGGATGATGTCACAAAAGTAAAAGTAGGACTGGAAGCCACTGGACACTATAGTTACAATCTCCTTGGATATCTCATTGATAAAGGTCTGCCCACCTATGTTATCAATCCGTTACATACAAATCTGTACAGAAAAAGTCTAAGCCTTAGACAGACGAAAACGGATAAAGTAGATGCCCGCACGATTGCTTCCATGCTCATGTCTGATGTGAACTTAAAGTCCTACTCAGACACATCTTACCACAACAAAGAGTTAAAGTCATTAACTCGTTATCGTTTTGATAAAGTAAAAGAACGTGCCAAGCTAAAAACTTCCGTTTCAAGACTGGTCTGTATCTTATTCCCTGAATTAGAAAAACTTGTACCAACACTTCATATGGCATCTGTTTATGCATTGCTTTCTGAATTTCCCAGTGCTAAACATGTAGCTACTGCACACCTTACCAGACTTACAAATCTTCTTTCCGAATCTTCCAAAGGTCGATATGGTAAAGATACTGCTATTACTTTCAGAGATTCTGCAAGAGCTTCTATCGGCTCAAATATGCCAGCCAAATCTCTTGAATTGAAGCACACCATCAAACTTATTCAGGAACTTGATTCAGAGATTGATGAAATCGAAAATGAGATTAAAATCATCATGGATGAAATCAACTCTCCAATTCTTAGCATTCCCGGAATCAACTATCGCATGGGAGCTATGATTATTGCCGAGATCGGTGATTTCAATCGTTTTGATTCTCCTGATAAGATCTTAGCTTATGCCGGCTTTTCGCCATCAACATATCAATCCGGACAACTGGATGGTGCCTACGCACATATGGAAAAACGTGGCTCCAGATACCTGCGATACGCTTTGTATAATGCCACCAAATATGTCTGCCACTGGGATCCAACATTTGCAGCCTATCTTGCTAAAAAACGAGCGGAAGGTAAACATTACAATGTTGCCATATCACACGCTGTAAAAAAATTGGTTCGAGTGATTTATCATCTTGAAAAAACAAAGCAGCAATACATAAAAGCAGCTTAAATCTTTCTAATTCAATACTCCTTTTTTGAGCACCTATCACGATGCTCTTTTTGTCATACAGTTTTCAAGGTTCAAGGAACTCTAACTGAGTTCCAAATATATCTAAAATACATTTCTGTACTTTATTCAAAAAATATCATTTTAAGGCTTGACTTTTAATAGTTAGTCTTCCTAGTGATATCAATTCTTTATTTATCGTTTATAAATCCGGGTTATATTCTTTTATTTCAAAAGAATCGAAAATGCATCGTCTTGCAGCTTTTAAATCCTTCAGCTTACCATCTGCTATCATCTGTGATGCAATATTTCCAATTGCCGTAGCCTCTGTCGGTCCTGCATAGACAGTCTTTCTTGTTGCATTTGCGGTAAGTTCATTAAGATATCCGGCATTTGCCCCGCCACCGACTATATGAATATATTCATAATTCTTATGGGTAAGTCCCTCTATTTCCTTTACTGTTGATGCATAACATTCTGCCAGACTGTTATAAATAACTGCAGCTATTTGTGCTATGCTGTCCGGTACCTGCTGCCTGCTTTCGGCACAGGCACGCTTTACCTCTTCTGTCATATTTGAAGGTGCCAGAAATCTGTTATCATTTACATCCACAATAGACTTTATCGGCTCTTTTGGTGCAAGCTCACAAATCTGTCCAAAGCTCATATCAGGAACAATCTCTTTTCTTACAGACTGAATCATCCAAAGTCCCATTATATTCTTAAGATATCTGAAGCGGTAATCATAACCGCCCTCGTTTGTCAGATTGTGTTCCATACTCAGACTGCTGCAATCTGCCGAAACAAGCTCTGTTCCCATAAGTGACCATGTACCCGAACTGATGTAGAGCGTATCATCTTTCTGCGTTGGGACTGCCATTACCGCAGATGCTGTATCGTGTGTTGCCGGGAGAATAACTTTACAGTCGAATCCAACTTTCCGGCTTACTTCTGATCTTAATTTTCCGACTTCGCTTCCCGGGTTTTTAATCTCCCCGAAAATATCTTTTGGATATCCAAGCCTGTCTATAAGCTCATAATCCCAATCCTTTGTTACCGGATTCACAAGCTGTGTTGTGGTCGCATTTGTGTACTCCTGTACCTTTTCTCCTGTCAAAAGGAAATTAAGATAATCCGGAATCATAAGCATGCTTTTGGCTTTTTCGAATGCGTCTGGTTCCTGACTTTTTACTGCCATAAGCTGGTATATGGTGTTAAAGTTCTGCTTTTGTATTCCTGTTCTGGCGTAAAGCTCATCCTCTGAAATTACTTCATACACCTTTTTATCAATCCCTGCTGTCCTGTCATCTCTGTAAGCAACCGCATCCATAATCTTTCTGTCATCATTGTCCAGTAACACAAAATCGACAGCCCATGTATCTATTCCAATACTATAAGGCACTTTCCCGATTTCACTGCACTTTTTCATTCCGGTTAGTATTTCCTCGAAAAGCCTGTCAACATCCCATATCTTGTGACCATCTTTTTCTGTCATTCCATTAGGGAACCTGTATACTTCTTCAAGTATTATCTTCCCATTCTCCATATGAGACAATATGTGTCTGCCACTGGATGCCCCTATGTCCACTGCCAGGTAATATCTGTTATCCATCCCTGTCCCCTTTCGTATTTGATAAGGCAAGAATAACAAAAATAAAGACAGCTTTTTAGCCTCTCATTAGACTAAAAAACTGTCCTTATTTTCTACTGCAATGTTATCTTCTTTTATTTTTCTTTTCCTCATACATTTTCTTATCTGCCAGCTCAATCAGACTGTTTAAATTGTCCATTTCGTATGATTTATGCAACGAACACCCTAAACTTGCAGCCAGATGATAGCTGCGGTTTTCTTTCTGGTCGGCTGTTTTTATCGCAGCCTTTATATCCTCTGCAATTCTTTGCATCCGTCCTGCCTGCTTACAACTTCCGAAAACTACAAACTCGTCTCCTCCGTATCTCATAATAAGGCAGTCTTTTGGAACAACTTCTTTTAATATTCCTGCGATTTTTGCGATAAAAGCATCCCCTATTTCATGTCCCAGATTATCATTTACAGATTTAAGGCCATCTATGTCCAGAAAAATTATAAATGCGTTGCTTTTTTCTTCTTTTATTTTTTGTAATATTGTTTCTGCACAATAAAAGAAACCGCTTCTGTTAAGCACCTGAGTCAGCATATCATATTTCCACATTCTGTTTATTTTTTCATTCATCCGGTTTATCCACTGCCATTTTCTGATATTCTCCAAAGCCATACCTATATTTACCGTCCATAGATAAGACAGCTCACTTTTTAGTGCAAACAGGCTTCCGTCAGAAACACAATATCCATAACATATATGCTGATAATATATTGGTGTAACAGTATAAAATGTTCGTTTTGATTTTTCCCTTATTTCAAGCGGAAGTATCTCTTTTGATAAAAAATCATCGTAAGAACAAAATTTTCCGTTCTGATACGCAAGTGGTATACTTACTTTCTCTGTAAAATGATCACAAACCGACTTATCCGCGAACAATTCATTTTTATCGCACAGACACATATAAAAGCTCTGCATATCGGATCCAACAACATATTTTTTTATTTTCTCACATAGTTCATCAATATTTTCAAGCCCCGTAAGATCAAGTTCCATACATTTTAATGAATCCAACGCTTCCTCATATATAAGACATTTGTTCTGATATTCCATTCTCAGATCCTTGATTTCCATCGCTGGCTGCATATTACAGCCACAGCTTTCTCTGTAAATAGTTTTTGTATCAATTTGTACATTCACATCATCTGATCGTTCAAACAAAAGATTTACTGCATTTTTACCAAGAAGCTCCTGTCTTCTGTCAACCGTTGTAAGTGATGGCACAAAAAACTCTGATAATTCATCATTATCAAATCCTGTTACTATAACATCTTCAGGTATCCTGTAACCATTCTGCTGCAAACGTTCCATCGCTCCAATTGCCATTGCATCATTAGCACAGACGATTGCCTGTGGCATATTATATTTCATAAACTGCTCCACAGCTTTCCTGCCACTCTCCCTGTTATAATTGCCGTGATAAATCTGATTATCACAAACAGGGATGCCATGTTCTTCCATTGCATCCCTATATGCATTATATCGTTCGCGGCCTTCTTTGCCCTGCAAAATACCACAGACATAATTTATCTTTTTAAGATCATGTGTCTCAATCAAATGTTCCACAATATCTTTTTGACTGCTGTAGTCGCTAATTCCGACATTATACATTCCATCAACTTTTTCATCCACGCTTACAGCTGGAACCTTACTTTTCTTTATTCGTGCTATCAGAGAATTTACCGCTGGCTCATATTGTATAGAGTTTTTCATGCAAATTACTCCATCAAACAAATCAAACTCCGGTAAATCCATGATTCTAAATGCGCCTACTTTATTCTCCTCTGACTCATCATAATTTACAAAACATGTAAACACATATACATCCATGTCAAGTTCTGATGCACGTTTTAAAACTCCTCCCAATACCCTGTTTTGATTATCAAAACTGATTGCACCTGCAAGAAATGCAATTCTTTTCCTCATAGTCATATCATCTCCTGATACAATTTCTATATTTTTTGAAAATGATTTATCTCATTCATTAACTGCTTTGAAGACTCTACATTTTCAACAGCATGTTCTTTGATATTTGCAATTGAAGCTGCAAGCTCTGATACATTCTCGGTTGCACGGCTTACGCCCTGTGCGTTTTCCTCTACCACCGCTGATATATTGCCAATTCCATCATTAATTCTGCTCATTACAGTTTGAAGATTCACAACATTTTTATCAAAAACAGCCATTACCGCATCCATATGCTCTGCTTTTTCATAATACATATCTGTTGCCCCCTCAAAACCTGCGTAATCATCCATGATCCTGTCACGCACAAAATTCATAAGATCCTGTGCATTGTACATAAGCTGGTTAACGGCTCTCACTACTCCGACGCTGATATTTTGAATATCACTTGCTGTATTTTTACTGTTCTCCGCCAACTGACGTATTTCCTCTGCAACAACAGCAAATCCCTTTCCAACTTCACCTGCACGCGCTGCCTCTATTGAAGCATTCAGCGCTAACAAATTTGTCTGGCTTGCAATATCTAATATATCATTTGTCAGATTATCAATATTTCCAATCTGCCTGCTCTCCTCTATCGAAGAAGACAGTACATTTTGTTTTTCGGCTATGATATCCGAAATCTCTGTTTTTTTATTCTCAGTTGCTTCTTTTACACCAATTGCCAGCGCCTTAATGTCAGCAGCTATAGCAACGCCTTCCTTTGTCTGCTCTCCGACACTTTCTACAGAAGCGAGTACATCCTGAGTATTTGAGCTTAAGCCTTCTACCGATGCTGTAATCTCCTCCATGCTTGCTGTAATCTGTTCCATCATTGAAGCAATATAATTTACATTATCGTTTGAGCTGTTAACTTCTGTGTTCATCAGTCCTAATGTTTTCTGCATCATTTCAGATTGTTTTGATATCTTACATATAACTGATTGTAATTGCCCCATAAAATCATTTATTCCTTTTGACAACTGACCAATCTCATCATTTGTTCTAATATCTATACGCTCTGTCAGATCTCCCTCATTATTGTTTATATTTTCTATTATCTCACTAAGCTGACTGCTTGCTTCGTGTGCCGGTCTGCTTACAGTTTTTCTCATAATAAAAATAACTACTGTCGCTACTACAATGAAAAATGAAAATAAAATTTTGGTCATTAAAAGATTTGTTTGAACCGATTTGTTATATTGCTCTGACAAATCCGAAATTCCCTGCTCAAGTGATTTTGTCAAAGCTGTCTCTGCCGGTTCGCCTTCCTCTTTTACCAGATTTTGAAAATCAACACTAAGTGCCATATTGGCCTGTGCAAAATCACCACTATCCACATATCCCTGAATAACATTAAACTGCTCTATAACACTATCCAGAAACTCCTCATAGTTTTTGATTTTATCAGCCAGATCAGTTTGATCCATTTTCTCAAGATATGCAGATATTGATTTCTCACTTTCTGCAATAGTTGTTATTTCATCAGCCAGAGAAGTCTCCAGCTGTTGTCTTAAATCGTCGTCATCATAAAGACTTATGATATTAAGATATTTTTGACCGCGTTCCATACTCTTCTGAATATTAAAAATTTCTGTCTGAATCGGTATGTATTGCTCTGTTATTCTGGCTCCTGCCAGCTTTACACTTTTTTGCGTCCGGACAGAAACTGCTGTATTGATTCCAAATATCACAACAAATACTGCTATCATCAATAACACTTTATTTCCAATTTTTTTCATGCAGGCACCTCATTATCTTTTACTTTTCACTATAATATCTGCGAAGAAAATATGCCGGTGCACAGCTCCATGCATGGCAATAACTGTTGACGATTGTTCCTCCATAAGGAGACTCATCAGGGTTCTTTGGATTATATAATTCCCAGAATGTGTCTGCACCAAGTTCTGCCATTCCTCCCCAGTAATTTTTCATTACCGCAAGAGCCTCATCTTTTGCTCCACATTTAAGCAGAGCCTCTATATAGTAATGATAAATATATGGTGTAACCATCTCTACCGCATCTTTCTCAGCAGCAACATTATGTAATACTTCAAGTCCCATTTCCGGTTCTATAACATTACCTAAAACCATCCAGACCTGACTTGCATATGACACCTGTTTATCTGCGCCACTTGTAAAAAGCCCTTTATTTTCATCATAAAATTTAAGTCTGGCAGCTTTTCTGTATAATTCATATGTCTCAAACAAACACTCCGCTTCACGATTTTTACCTACTTCTTTTGCGATGGCAATCGCACTTTGCATTGCATACAGTAAAACGCCTTGTGCGCCTGCCTGCTTATTAAGTTCAAGCGACCAGTCAAGAAAACACCAGCCAATTATATCACTATCTTTTACAACATTATCTTCTCCCACCTGTTTTATACCCAGAGAAATCTGTGTTTTTACAGTATCCCATAAATCTTCAAGGGCCTCTCTGTCATTAGTATGTTTATAATAATCCCACAATGCTGTAATAAAAAGGAGCGAATAATCAAACATTACGGTATCATCCACCTCCGGCTCAGGTTCTAAAAACACACATGCGCCAACCTGACCATTTTCCATAGGCAGCGCCGCAAACAGATACAGACAGCCCTTTACCATATCATTCATCTGATATGTCTCATAATTTGCAAGTGCCTGTAACCTGAGATCTCCCATCCAAAGCCTTCTGTCGCGCTTTGGTCCGTCCTCGAAAACCTTTTGCATACAGTCATGTAATGTATTACATGCGATACGATCAATTTTCACCAATTCCTTATCAGAATTACTATAAGGCAATAATCTGCTTTCATCTGCCGATGAAAGTGCTGTTGCACATGCCTCCTCTATAACAAGATTAAACTTTGAGCTTATGTCAAGTACGTCAATTTTTACATATCTGAATGAATATCTTCTAGGAAGTTCATAATCTCCTGGAACAACATCCACATGAACCTGTTCCTGCTGTACCCATGCCGAACATATCCATCCGTTATAATTTTCAACATCCTCATCAAATTCCTTTAAATTCTCTGCAAACGAGAATTTAAGCCATACAGGTGCATCCGGATGCGAATCAGTATATCCCAGCTTTAATTTAAGATGACCAACAAGATGTCTTCCGAAATCAATTCGAACTGAGTCACCTTTTCCCAGTGGTTTTGAATATTCCTGTCCCTCATTCGGATGAACTACTGTATTTTTAACTTCTGGTAATAATCTCAATGCTTTACTCAATAATTCAGTATTTTTTTCCATAACAGTTTCTTCTCTCTATCATAATTACCATTTCAAATATTCTTTTCCGCAGAATGGATTCACCGGACTTTTACCTGTAAATGAGCTTCTCCCCATTAATTTATCCATAACGCTCTCAATAACATACTCGCTATTTGAATATCCGTTGATGTATGTCTTAATCATCGGAACATCCACAAGATGATACGGATTTGCAAGACTTATAAACACTACCGGTCTTTCAGCCACAAACCACGGCACATTATTACCATTACCCCAGAATGTATACCATGAAAGACGATTAGTAACTTTATTCGATGCATTCTCCACATTTCCGATATAGATTACAAGATCATAGCTCTTTTTAAATGTTTCAACATCAAATCTGGCAGTCTCAAAATTCTCATGTTCATATACTGTAACTTCAAATCCCTCATCGGACAGTTTTGTTCTGAAACTTTCCAGAACTCGCTCATTTGATGGGAAATCTCCCATTATCTCTAACAGGACTTTCTTTGTTTTTCGCGGACTAAGAGGTAAAATACCTGCTGTATCTTTTACAAGTGTAACAGCTTTATCCGCACTGTTTTTCGCCCATTTAACATGCTCTTCATTTTTTAAGATATTTAATGTTGCTTCATTTGGCACGATTTCATTCTTAGCTTTCTTATGTAATCCAAGCGCCGCTTTTGTTGCAAGGATTCTTGTTATAGCTTCATCAAGTCTCTGTTCTGAAAGAATTCCCTGTTTGTAGCCTTCAAGCATATAATTATAATCTTCATCCAGATCCTTATTGAAAAGAAACATATCACACCCTGCTTCAATCGCATACGGAACAGCTTTTTCTCTCTTCATTGCACAGCTGAAACCAACCATACATGTCGAGTCTGTAACTATAAGACCGTTAAATCCAAGCTTCTTACGAAGTAATCCCTTTAACAACTCAGGTGAGAGTGTTGCAGGAACAAGTTTGTCCGGAAAATCCGGATTGTACAGCTTCTGGTATGCAGGCTGCGCAATATGTCCAACCATGACAGTCTGTGCTCCCGCCTCTATAAGACCGCCATATATCTTTCCATATGTAGCATCCCATTCTTCGCAGGAAAGGCTATTTACACTTGTCAGAATATGCTGATCGACTTCATCACAGCCATCTCCCGGAAAATGCTTAATTGCAACAAGTACATTTTCCTCCTTTGCAGCCTTCATATAATTTAGTCCACACTCTAAAACACGATCAGGGTCATCACCATATGTACGGACGTTAGTTATCGGATTTCTCCAATTTCTGTCAATATCTACAACAGGTGCAAATGCCCAGTTACAGCCAACTGCAGCACCTTCACTACAGCTTACCTTTCCAAGTCTGTAAGCATCCTTTGTATCTGCAGTTGCAGCTACCTGCATCTGTTTGCCGTACTGTGTACCGTCTGTTGCAATTCCACATCCACCATCTTCTAGATTAGCTCCTATCAAAAGAGGAATCCTGCTATGCTCCTGAAGATATCTGTGAGTCTGCTGCATTTCTTTTGACTCACCACATCTGTACATTATTCCACCAATATGATGCGAAAGCATAACATTATCCAGATAATCCGAATCCCCTGAATATCCAATAGGAACAAATAGCTGTCCTATTTTTTCCTCAACTGTCATAGAATTCTTTGTATTTTCAACCCATTCTATATCTTCCTGTGCCAGAAAAAATGGTTTTTTTGTCAAATTTATCATGCTGATGTCCTCCCTGTTATGCCTTTCTTTTTCCTGTAAAAATTTTTACAAGCAGCTGCTCATTGCTCAGATATATCAAAAATACTACAAGAAGTACTGCGTTGATAATCGCCTGCATGGAAGCATTTACCTCGTTTGAGAATACAGCAAATGTTGAATTAAGCATTGACATGCAAAGTGCTGCAAGGAAGAATCCAATCTTCTCATTTGTAAACCGGCTTATATAAGAACCTATGAACATAGGCAGGAACGCAGTAAACATAATGCTGATCGAACCGAAATTTAACTGGCCTCCGTTTATTGTCGTATTTCTTGCAGCATTTAAAAATCCTACAATTCCCATAAGTCCACCACAAATCACATAACAGCCTATTGCATTTGGAATCTCCTTTATTCCTGTATTTACTGCAACTTTCTGTCCGTTTTTGAGTGCGTTGTAATCATATCCAAATTTGGTGTAATCAAATATAGCTATAGAAATAAGGAGTACTGCTACTATAATGATCGCTGCGTAAATCCAGTTTCCTGTAAAAGCTGTCATTGACTTATTCTGTACTTCTTTCATTACATAACGTCCTTCTGTTATTGTAAAAAGAATACCCTCATAAATAAGTGTCACACCAAGTGACGTAATAATTGGCGGTAAATGAAGTACTACATATAAAATTCCCGATATAAGACCAAGCAGCATACCAATAAGCAGTGTTAAAACAAACATCATCAAAGCACTGTAATTCCCACCATCAAGAACCGAATATGTGATCTTGGCTCCAAGTACAGATGAAAGTGTTGCCATAGAACCCAGCGAAAAATCGAATCGTCCGCTATTTAAGTTGATTGATAATGCAATGGTTGTTATCATTACGATTGCTATATAAACAACAAAATTATCAAAGCTTGTCATATTTGCAATCATCGTTCTTCCTTTTATGATACATAATCCCTGAAGTAATATTGCTACGAGCAATGGGATTGCTATTGCTCCAAATAAATTCTTTATCCAGTGTTTATTGTTCATATATTTTTTCTCCTCTCTTTTTAGGGATAGTCCATACCCTCTCCAAATAAATGATATCTCTGCCATCATCTATCTGGAGAGGGCACGGCTCCCTTTAGAAGCCGTGACCTGATAATGAAAAATAGGTTATTTCGACTCTACGAGCTTGGTAATGTCGTCACAGGTAACAGAATCTCCAATTATAGTATCTAATGTTTCTTTATTGTAAATTGGATTGTCTCCATTATCTGTCTTGAAAAATTCATCAAATGTTGCCTCATCTGTTGCAACCTGATAATTCTGGCTGATTGATACAGCGTTTCCTTCTGCATCACGGATTACATTACCGTTTACTGCATTCATAACCAATGCAAAAGCAGGGCCTACAGATGATGAATATTTACCTGCAAGATATACAAGTTTTCCTTCTGAAATAGCCTCACCATTGCTCTTTGTAAATGAATCAATATCAGAGAATTCTATTCCTGCTGCATTTAACTGCTGTGTGAAGAATGTTGTTGCCATTCCTACTGAAATAAATGCATCCGGAGCTGCCTGAATTGCTGCATTAAGTTCATCTGTTGTTGTATCACCATATCCCTGAAGATAAGAAACTATTTTGATATCTCCTGAGATTTTTGAAGCATCAACACCCTGATTTGCAAAAAGCTTTCCAACTACTTCGTCTTCTTCTGTTGAACCATCATAAGCAAGTCCTAATCCTGAAAGAACACCTGCCACACGATATACATGCATTGGATTTGGAATAAATGCTCCGTAAATTCCAGCTGTCTTAATTCCCTTATCTGCAAAGAACTTACCCATATCTACACCGGCTTCATACTCTGTCTGCATGCTTGGTCCGACCTGTCCAAGAAAATACTCATTTGATTTGTACTGTTCAAACTGATCATCATCAATATTTCCAGCTGCAACCGCATAATATATCTGATTTTCTTCACAGGTTTCAATCTGAAGTGCACGATCATTACTTGAAAGTGAGATAACAGCCTGATATCCCTGTGATGCAAATTTTTCAATTGCTGATTTCTCACTTGCAGCATCCTTTAACTCATCTGTATATGTAAAAGTTACACCATACTGATCTGCCACATAGTCCTCATAATAGGCTCTAAATCCAAGCGCCTCTTCACCACTTACGTCCTGAACCAAAACACCTATTTTTACATCTCCTGCAGCTTTTGACTCCTGATTTTTTGAAGAGCTTGTGTCATTTGTTGCCCCGTTACTGTTTCCGCAGCCTGCCAGCATTGTTAGTGCCATTGCACTAACAAGACCAAGGCTTACCAGTTTCTTCATTTTAAGTTTCATACTTTTCTTCCTCCCTATTCCTGGTGAATATATCTTTAACACACTATGTGCTAAATTCTTAATTATCTCGGTAACATCTGTGAGCGATAGTTTGCGCTCGCGACATAAACTACTACAAGGAAAAATACCGCACTGATTATCTGTGTGATTCCATATCCTGATGTTGAATCAATAAGCAGATCCAGTATGTTATTTAAAACAATATATGAGAATCCTCCGACTACGGCCGCATATATCTTTGATCTCGCACCTCCCGAAATCGGCATGCCCCCAAAAACAATTGCCACCATGATGTTCATTCCAATATCACCTGCTGTAGTGGTTGTAACCGACGGTGTATATACAAGGGTCATAAATGCTCCTATTCCAACGCCTATTCCTGCCATTAAAAAACCTAAAATAGCATAATTATTGTATTTAATACCCGAAAGTTGGGCACATACAGGGTTTCCACCCACAAATTTCTCTCTTCTTCCAAATTTCGTATAGTTAAATATGAAAATACAAATTGCTACCCAGACTACAAGTACTATCACTTTGAATACTGATGTATCAAGGGACTTTACTACTGCACTCGGAATGCTTATTCCGCCTACCGCACCACCTTTTGTCGTAATAATCTGTGATGCAATAGCTGACAAAACAGACATCATAGCAACTGTTGTAACAAAGACCGGAATATGAAATATTGATGCCAGAACCGAATTCAGTAAAGAGCATCCAATTCCTGCAAGCATGATAACCAGTATCATCCATCCAATATTTTCTGTCGCATTATATGTCATAACCCCCAGTGTCGCCGCAAACAAAGTCGCTGCTCCTAAACTGATATCAAAAGAACCCAGCGTATATATAAAAATTGCCCCTGTTGCTACAATTGATAATACAATGCCCTCGTTAAATACGATTTTAATGTACATATCCAGACGATACCCTTTGCTGCTTACAATCCCGCAAAAAATAGCAAAAAGGACTATAAGTGCTACAAAAGGCAATGTCCCTATTATCATTTTTTTACTTTTTGTCATCCTTCCTTTGCCTCCTAAATCATATATTCGATGATCTGTGAATCAGAAAGATTTTCACTTCTTTCAAATTCCATTGTAATTTCTCCATCTTTCATGATGAGCACTCTGTCGCTCATTCCTATGAGTTCCGGTAATTCTTCACTAATCATCAGAATGGATTTTCCTTCATTTTTCAGTTTTACCATCAGCTGATACATAGCCTGTTTAACTCCGATGTCAACGCCTCGTGTCGGACAGTCAAGAATGAGGATTTCGCTTCCGCAGCCTATCCATTTTCCAAAAACAACCTTCTGCTTATTTCCACCCGAAAGCTGTGAAACTGACTGTTCTCTTCCCGCACATTTAATAGACAACTCTTTAATCTGATTATCTACATATTTCTTTTCTCTGTTTTTTAATACAAGAAAATCTTTTATTGCAAACTCGCTCATTCCGGCAATTGAAATATTATCCTCTATGCTGGCATTCAAACACAATGACTCAACATCTCTGTCTTTTGAAACATATCCGAGTCTCTTTTTCATTGCTTTTGAAGGACTGTCAATGATTGTTCCATCGCTTACCGAAACACTTCCCGATTCAGGCTTTAACGCTCCGAAACACACTTTTCCAAGTGAATGCATTCCACAATGCGCCAGACCGCCGATTCCTACTATTTCGCCTTTTCTTACCTGAAAAGATATATCTTTAAGTCTGTCTCCATAAACAAGATTCTTAACATCCAGTGCTACCTGAGGCTGTGAAGTTGCTTTAAAATCACTTCTGTAATAATCGCCCTGAAGCTCTCTTCCTATCATGCTCGCACGAATAGCACCTGCCTCAAACTCCTCTTTCTCAAATGTTCTTATTATCTTTCCATCTCTTAAGACGGTTAATGTATCACAGACATCCATTATCTCATCCAGATCATGTGAAATAAAAATAACGGATTTGTTTTCCTTCCGGAAACGATTCATGATATCGTACAGTACCTGTCTTCCGTCATGTGACAGAGCCGTGCTTGTCTCGTCTATTACCAGTATTTGTGGCTGTTTCATTACCACCTTCGCAATCTCAACCAGCTTTCTTGTCTGAAAATCCAACTGCTGCATCTGCATATCGCCTGTCACATCATTTACTCCGATGTTTTTCATAACCTCAGTTGCATCAGCATTCATTTTTTTTCTGTTCACAAGCCCGAATTTGTTTTTATATTTTTCAGTCTCTGCAAGAAAAATATTTTCTGCAACTGTCACTCCCTGTATCGTTCCGCTTTCCTGAACGATCATTCCTATTCCTCTATGTAATGCATCAATCATGCTCTGTGGCTTCCACTCCTGCCCTTTAAAAAACATCTTACCGCTATCGCATGGCTGCATTCCAGCTACTATAGAAGTAACTGTAGATTTTCCTGATCCATTCTCTCCGATAAGTCCTCTGATTTCTCCCGGATATACCGAAAGCGATACATCATTTAAAGCTACCGTACTTCCAAATTTCTTATTCATGTTTTCAACTTTTAAAATTGGTTCACTCATTTTTATCACCTCGTCTTTACTGTTATTATAGGTTTTGATTAATAATCATGTGATTTTGTTTTTTATCTGTTTCAGTCTACTTTTTAATATTTTTTGCTTTACAATTTTCTCAAGCCCGGTTTTCTATTCTCTTTGTCAAAAAACAGATTAAAAGTTATATGTTTTTATTGATTTTTATATTCCATTCATGTTTTAATTTATATATAATCAAATTTTTAATTAATACGGAGGTTTTTATGTCAGAGAATTACTATCTTATTTCAGATAACGATACGCATATGCCAATCCGCTGTACAATGCAGCGCTTTGACCATTTACGTCAGCACATGCACGATTTTTTTGAGCTTTCAATGATCGTGTCCGGAAACTGCTCGTTACAGCTTGATGACCATATCTATAGTCTTAAAGCTGATGACGTATTCTGTGTTGATCCATTGATGCTGCATGAACTACATGGTGTAAACTGCGTAATTGTAACCATATTATTCAACCAGTCTCTGTTTACGCAGATTCTTCCGATACCCTCTCACCCTCGTTTCTTTTGTGTCAGCACGGTATCTGAACACCCGGAAGCAATTTCTGAACTACGCTCTCTGATTGCACATATAATAAAGACCAACATTGATAAAAAAGAGGGATATGAGCTGCGAAACTGGGCTTACATATATAAAGTTATGGATATTTTTTATAGAAATTTCCGTATAAAGCTCTCTACTGCAAAGGAAAAGAAAAACCACAAATATGCTATGAGACTCTCTGAAATATCTCAGATTATCCAACAGCGCTATACAGAAAATATTACATTAAAAGAATTGGCTGATGAAGTTCATTTATCGGTACCATACCTGTCAAAATTCTTTGTAGAATATTATGGAATGAATTTTTTGAGTTATCTAAATCAGTACCGCCTCATGCATGCCGTGCAGGAACTGTCTACAACCGATAAAAATATTGATGAAATTGCCATTGACAGTGGTTTCTCAAGCAGTCATGCATTTGTCTCTCTTTTCAAAAAGCAATATGATATGCTGCCAAAAGAATACAGAAAAGAACAAAAAAGCAATAAAGAGAACTCTCCCCAGCAGATTGAGCAGCATAACTATATTGCCGGACTCAAAAAATACTTAATAAATGACATATCGTCCAATGTTACAACTCCGACTGCTGACCGCATAATAGATTTTTCCGTTTCCGGAAGTACGATACATCTGATAAACACCTGGAAAAAAATGATGACTGTAGGTCGCGCAAGCGATATACTGATAAGTGATGTACAGCAAATGCTAACCCAGTTGCAACTGGCTGTAGGTTTTGAGTACATCAAATTATGTGGTGTTTTTTCGGATGATCTACATGTGTACACCGAAATGCCAAACGGCTCACCTGTATATAGTTTTTCGTATCTTGATAAAATACTTGATTTTGTAACAGACAATAATCTAAAGCCATGGATTCAGTTATCATATATGCCCGAAAAACTGGCAAAATATCCAAACAAACGATTATTCGGCTCAAATGTCAGTCAGCCAAATTCTGTCTCTTCATGGTGCCAGCTCGTTTTAGAGTTCTTACGCCACATAGCTGCCCGATATGGTCTTGATGTAATCAAAACATGGAAGTTTGGTCTTTGGAACCAGCCAAACACAGACAATAATCTTTTTGGATTTTCAAAAGAACAGGATTTTTTTGAATTTTATAAAGAAACATATATTTGTCTAAAAGGCTTCTGTAATGACTTGGAATTTTGTCTGCCTCCGACTTTCTATATAGTCTCAGATGAATACGAGAATTGGTATTTACATTTTCTTGACTGGTGCAGGAGCAACGGCTGTGTTCCAGACAGTCTCAGCTTTACTTACTACGACACAAAGCTTATGAATACAAACAATCACACAAAAGAATCATTCGGATTTGTTTATACTATGAGCCTTTCCGAATCACCTGACGGACTTAAGGATTTTGTCATGCAGGTGCTGAGAGAACGCCGCCAGTTAAAACTTGGCAATATGCCTATATACCTGTCAGAATGGAATAATACGCCAAGTCAGCAGGACCTGCTTAATGATACCTGTTATAAATCCTGCTATATAGTAAAAAACATACTTGAAAACTATGACCGACTAAGCAGTTTTACATATCAGGCGCTTACCGATCTCATGGCCGATGCAGCTCTTCCAAACAAATTATTCTTTGGTGGACTTGGTCTGTTCACTACAAACGGCATTCCAAAAGCAAGCTATAATGCCTACACACTTTTACAGCAATTAGGTGACGAGTTTCTCGGGCGTGGTGACGGATATTTTATTACACGAAAAGATACAAGCTATCAGATAATGCTCTATAATTATCAGCATTTTAACTATCTGTATGCTAACGGCGAGAGATTTGACATGACAGAAACCGACAGATATACCGTATTTACAGACTCCGAACCTGTTACTGTCAAATGTAAGCTATCTGATATTCCCGAAGGACATTACAAAGTATCCGATACATACATAAACCGTTCACACGGCAGTTCTTTTGATCAATGGATTGCCATGGGCGCATTAGAGCCTACCACTCCACATGAATTTGATCTGCTAAAAAAGGCATCCACCCCCGGATTCCATCAAAGATTAGCCGATGTAACCTCTGATGGTATTCTAGAGTTGAATGCCACATTAGACTTATTGGAAGTCCGTCTGATACAAATTGTTCCGTTATTATAAGATAGCTAATAAATCTGAAAACGTATGGATTGGATATGTCACATTTTTATGAGTGCCGGCAGCTCCAATCCCTGCACTTTCAAAGCCCCCTGCATATGCAGCTTCTATTCCGGCAAGCGCATCCTCAACAACCATACAATTCTCAGGTTTCTCACCAAGCATTTCAGCAGCTTTTAGGAACACTTCCGGATCAGGTTTTGATTTTGTAATGTTCGTTCCATCGCTTATCGCATCGAAATAATCCCCCAGACCTATTTGTTTTAATATTTTCTTTGTATTCTTGCTGCTTGATCCTATCGCAAGCTTATAGCCTCGCTTTCTTAATTCATCAAGTGTGTCCTTTACCTCAACCGATAAATCCGCAGGAGACATTTGATCAAGTAAATGCACATAGCTTTCATTTTTTCTTGCTGCCATCTGCGTTTTCTCCTCCTGCGTATATTCCCTGAATGCTCTCTCTAATATGATATCAAGGCTATCCATCCTGCTGACCCCTCTTAATCGGTCATTTATTTCTTCATCAAAATATATTCCCTCTTCATCTGCCAGCTTCTTCCATGCCTGAAAATGATATTTGTCCGTAAAACATATAACTCCATCAAGATCAAAAATAACTGCGTTTAATTTATTCATGAGATACCTCCTAGCAAAGCTTTTTCTTTTGGTTCTCACGATAACAAAAATAAAGACAGCTTTTTAGCCTCTCATTAGACTAAAAAACTGTCCTTATTTTCTCATCACTTATTTTCTATCCTGTATCGCCTTGGTGTCACACCATATCTGTTTTTAAACTGCTTAAAGAAATAGCTCTGATTCTCATACCCTACATCAAGAGCAATTTCCTCAATGGTAAGGTCTGTATCCATTAACAAATGCTCTGCCATCTGAAATCTTTTTCTTTGCAGAAGCTCCTGAAAATTGTATCCGGTTTTTTCTTTTATCAGCTTACTCAAAGTTGTCATTGACTGATGCGTTTCCTCTGCAATTCTTGTCAGACTGGCATTTTTACAGTCACTGTTAATATATCCGAGCACTGCCTGGACTACAGTCTCCTTATAGTCCATAGAAGAGTTATGACTAAGATTTTCCAGATGCTTCAGCAGATACAAAAATACAATTCCCATAGAATATTGGTTTATAATATCTTCGTCAGCATATCCGTGCAGCATTGATTCCACCATATTTTCCATAAGGTTTTCAACCTGTTCATTTTCCTGCAGTCTGAACAGCAGATAATGTGAAACCGGATCTTTTTGCCTGAATACACCTGTCACAAACCTGGCAAGGACATTTTCTTCACCGAGCATTGATAAAGGTATCTCAAAGAATTCCGGCAGTGCGATAAAATTGATACCGATGTCCTGATAATCCGCTCTTTTTATTGAATGCACCACCTGCTGGTTCAGCATCAGGACATCTCCCTTATGAAGTACTAATTCTTTTCCTTCTATATAATGCGTAATACTGCCCTGGACCACATACATAATCTCTACATAATTGTGTCTGTGTTCCGGGAAATCAACAAAACGGCTATGCGGACGTACTGTAATAAGCTGTCCTCTGCGAAGCAGCCGTTCCCTGTCTATTTCCTCTAGCTTTTCGTTCACATACAATTGTCTTTCAATGTTACCCTGGCCGTCCAGATATTTCTGTTCTTCTTCCGATACCTTCATTAGTTCATCTAACAGTTTCTGTTTCATATAATATTCCCTTCGTATAATAGCAGACAGGTCAAATTCACCGGTAATGATGAGTCATCGCGTCAATAATATCTTCATATTTTACTAATGACACATTTCCCATCTCTGCTGCCTTTTCCATGCACCTTTTTGTAAATCCGGTTTTTGAGAACAGGAAATAATGTATTTTCGTGTAACAAAATAATCCACTGCGTTCTATCAGTGTTTCCATAAATACTGCGTACAGATTTCCTCAAGAATTCTGCCCATATAATCATTGAGTTCATGCACAGCCCACAAATAATTTATATAATATCCATTCTTATTTCATCAATAATACTTTTATCGCTTATCTTGTGAATTTCAGTTCGTGTGATAAAAAACACAATTCCTATCAAAACAAATATACCACAAAACAATGCCGCCCACGGAATATGATACAATACCGGAAAAGCCTTCCGAATAGATAAATTAATTAAAAACGGAATGGCAATTCCAAGTATCACTCCAGGAACAAGTGCATTTACAACACAAAAACACTTTCACTATATAACATCCTGCAAAGTGATTTATTTGTCATTCCAACACTCTTTAATACTGCAAACTCACGGCTTCTGATTCTGATATTTGTCGTCAGCGTACTAATTACACTTGTAAATCCCATAAGAACGAGCAGGATAACAAAACCATACATCACAATTTCAACAAGAACGCTATATTGAGCATTTTAACCATAGCATCTGTGTGGGCAATTCTCACGGTATATCCCTGCTCTACATAAGAATCCTCTGCCGCAATCGGAAAATATTCATCCATGACGCTTCTGGCATATTCCGTATAATCATCCTCATCTGATGGCATACTAAACCAGTCACAGCTCCTTGCATCCGCATCAGGTACGACAATTCTGACCGGGTATGGTGTCAATTCCCAAAAACCATATTCCTTTAAATCAGCCTGTTCTAAAATACCTCCAATTGTAAAGGTGTTCTTCTCATTGGCTGCGTTTATCAAGGAAATCTGTGTCACATCATCTTTAAAAGGTTTTATCGACGTATACTCTCTATTGTCATTATATTGGTAAGTATTCAGCAAAAGTATACTTCCATTTTTCCCCCTCGTTTATGATTAATCAGATTACTACATGCTACGCATGCATCGATGATACCTTTTGACCCTTTAATCATTATATCAAGTCTCAGTAATCCTCTCAATGACTTTTCTCCACTTTACAGGAGTCACTCCAAGAACAGAGATATCCGTTCCATAGTTCCAAAACCGCCAGGAAAGATATTTGCAATCTTTAAAAAACCAATTGGTGCACATCTCTTTTAGAAGACAATAATTGTTCTTTTCTCATGACAAAAATCTCCTTTTTCATTGATTTGAGACAGATAGGAAAAAGCCGGATTGGAATGTACACATTCCAATCCGGCTAAATGTTCAGTCAATAATGTTTCATAAATTTTCAACAACTTCCGCTGATTTCTTAATAATTCTCTTCGTGCACTTCAAAATAGCTCTGCGGATGATTACATACCGGACATACCTCAGGTGCTTTTGTTCCTACCACAATATGTCCACAGTTACGGCATTCCCATACCTTAACTTCACTCTTTTCAAATACCTGTGCAGTTTCAATATTTTTAAGAAGTGCACGATATCTCTCCTCGTGATGCTTCTCAATCTCTCCTACGGCTCTGAATTTTGCTGCAAGTTCAGGAAAACCTTCTTCCTCAGCTGTTTTAGCAAATCCTTCATACATATCTGTCCACTCATAATTTTCGCCCTCAGCAGCTGCTGCCAAATTTTCCTTTGTATCACCGATTCCTGCTAATTCCTTGAACCACATCTTTGCATGTTCTTTTTCATTATCTGCGGTCTTTAAAAATAATGCTGACATCTGTTCATAGCCTTCTTTTTTTGCTACAGAAGCAAAATAGGTATACTTATTTCTTGCCTGAGACTCCCCTGCAAATGCTTCCTGTAAATTTTTTTCTGTCTGTGTTCCTGCGTATTTGTTCGCTGCCATTTCTTTTACCTCCGTTTTCTTCACTACTTTTTCAAAATCTGATGCCGGATGCTTGCACAAAGGACATATAAAATCATCCGGTAATTCTTCGCCTACATATTCATATCCACAAATTCTGCAACGCCATATCGTCTGACCATCCTCCGTTTGTCCAACTGCCTGTGGCTTAGGTTTAATATTATTCTGATAATACTCGTATGTTAGAGAAGGAATATCACTTAAAACTTCCATGTCAGTTATCTCACCAATGAACATTGTATGCGAACCTAAATCTTCTGTTTTATTAACAGTTACAGAAATGTATGCATTGGTACCTTGTGTAATATAATAAATACCATTTGTACCCCTGGCACACTTTTCAAATGTTTCAAACTTATTGGTATCCCTTCCTGATTGAAAGCCAAAATGTTTAAATAATTCAAATTGTGCATTCTGATTCAGGACTGATACTGTAAACTTTCCGGTTCTTTCAATCATGTCATGCGTATAATTTGATTTGTTAACACAGATACTTAACTGGTTTGGTTCTGAAGCTGCCTGAATTGCTGTATTAATAATACATCCATTGTCTTTTTCGCTTTCCCTGGCAGTTAGTACAAACAATCCGTAACTCAACTTATACATTGCCTTTTTGTCCATGCTATTCCTCCTTTTCCTTCTCCCTGCATTTCAGACAAATACCTTTAAACAAAATATCATAATCCACAAATTTAATTCCATGAGTGTTATGAATTTTTTCCAGCAAGTTCGGTATTTCATCCATATCCACATCTGAAACACTGCCACATTTTATACACCTGACATGGTAGTGATTAGTCAATGTAAAATCAAACCGATTCGGTCCATCCGGGACTTCAATTTTTCTTAAAGCACCTTCTTCTATCAAAATATCAAGGTTTCTATATACCGTTCCTTTTCCGATTGTAGGATATGCTTCTTTTATAAATTCATACACTTCATTTGCTGTAACATGCCTTTTCATCTCATATACAGCATTTCGTACGAGGTCTTTCTGAATAGTATTTCTTCTATTTGCCATGCATCCTCCTTATTAGGACTCATTCTTAATAAGGATTTTATATCATTTTAAACCTTTTGTCAATAAAAACAGTAATAATTCTTGCTATTCTTTTTTTCATCAATTAATACCAATTTGCTTCATCAATTCAAATGGGCGAAGTTCTCCCGACAACACTTTTTCATAATGCTCTAAAAATTCTTTTTGTGACATTATCGCCGGACAACCATAATCATCCCATTCTCCACGATTTTTCTTAACATCACTCCCCTCACGCTGATGTTTCTCTTTCTTCTCAATCTCTGCCTGTGCCATAGCTGCATATAACTCAATTATCATACAAATCGCATTTTCTTTGTCAATCATAACAGAAAGGACGAATGCTCAAATGCATTCGTCCCCAAAACGGTTATATATTTAGTATAAATTGTTGTAAACTTGCAATGAAAGCATCTACAAGTTTCGTTAATTGTGCATTTCAGCAAATACATACTATTTGTAATCTTTGTTTTTGAGCGACGTACCGACAAACGGTATCGTTGCAAATTCCCGAGGGTTACTACGTATAACGTAATCGATATAATTAGCCACCATCAATGCGTAAGCATAGTACCCCATCGGGTTCGGATGGAAGCCCAGCCCGAACGACTTACGCATTTCGGCATCGTATACGGGCGCATGCGCAGTCATATCCAGCAAGTATGTAAAGTCAAACATATCGCACAATTTGGCAAGTTCGCTTGCGATATAACGAATATCTTTATCGCAGGCTTCACCGCGAAGTTGCGGAGTAACGACAAAAATACGCGCATTTGGCTCGATCGTTTTAAGTTTGCAAACGATTTTGCCCATATTGCCGAAGAACGTATCGGCGTTATCCTGCGGACATTCTGCGTTAACGTCCTTGACGCTTCCCAACGGATGTCCGCAGACAAACGAATCGTTGTTGCCCAGCGCAATGATATACGCTTGATTCCATTGCCAAAATCCGTTTGCATCCGCCCAACTTTGCATATACTCGCGCGCGGTCATTCCGCCGCGAGAATAATTGTTGTACTTCGTCCCCGTAATGCGCTCCAAAACAGCGGGCCACGAATACTCGTACATATCGGTATAAACTATGCTGCCGTTTTCGTCGTGGCTTTCGAACTCACCCGACGCCAAAGAATCCCCTATCACTCCTATTTGTTTGAATATGCCTGCAAAACCGCATGTTTCCTTGATAATATCCAACGGCTGTTCGTTTGCGCCGAGTTCAAACCATTTGTTATCCATTTTTATTCACCCTCCTGTGTTTCTTCTTTAATTTTTTTAGGCTTATCCCATTCCGTACCCGTTACCTTTTTAAGATCCAGTCCGCGAGTTTCGCCGACAAACAGCCACATTATTACGATTGCGCCCACAAGACCCGGCACAGTCAAACCCAAGTACATATAGCCGAACATCTTTTCGGGAATGACAGGAAGCAGTATCATAGAGATAACCGTTGCAAGTCCGCCCATAACTCCGTTAAGCAACGTGTTGATTACAGTTACGGACGAACGCAAATTTGTAGGAGAAGACTCGGAGAACATTATTCCGCCGATAGTATCGCCCGCGCCCCAGTAACTGCCCATAAATCCGCCGATTGCAAAGCCTGTCAAATACGGAGTCCACTTGAACATACCGCTTAAAATAAACAGCAAATAGCACGCCAACGCTGAACAAGACATCGCAATTATAGTTATTTTGCGCCCGAATTTGTCCGACACAAAACCCGATATCAACGTAAACAGCGCGTTGCCTATGGGATACAAGAATAGAGCAAGAGTTATTTCTTCTTCCGTCATCAAAGCAGACTTTGCCATAACCGTACTGTACGTTGCCGTACCTAACGAAGCAAGATAGAAACAACAGCAGGCAATGATCAAAAAGCGTAATTGCCTGTGTCTGAATGCGAATTTTACAGCGGTCAGAATTCCGCCTTGAGCGTTTTGCTCGCACTCTTCCTTACTGCGTTGTTTGCGTTCTTCGATGGGAGTTTTTAAGTACTCTATTCTTTTTGTTAAAAACGCGTTTGTTTCCTTTGCAAAAAGCAACGCGAATAACGCCATTACAAAACCGATAATTGCCGGAACTAAATATACAACGTGCCAACGCTCGCTTACATTTTGCATAAGCGTAGCCCTAAGCAACGGAACAAGCAACGTACCCAGTATCGCCACCGCTTTTACGATTGCGTAGTTACGGGCGCGGGACTTTTCGTCGGAGCATTCCAGTATGTACACACATTGCATATCGTGCGACACCATAAAACTCATCAACGTGCCTCCTATCATGTAAACGTAGATATCCTTAGATAAATACACAAGGAACAGCCCTAACCCCATACATAACGTGTTAATAACCAAAAACGGCTTACGCCCGAATTTGTCCGCAAGGGGACGGTAGAAAATAATAAGCACCGTTACCGGATAGGAAATAAAACCTATGGCGGAAAAGAGCGATAATCCCGCGCCGTATTCCATACCCATATTTTTTACGAAGAATTCCGTAACTATATTCGCCTGAAACTGAATGGATATAGTAGACGCCATTTCGTCCGTTATGTAGATGATCGCCAAAATCATAAACAAGTAAATCATATAAAACCTGTTGCTTCTTGCGCCCAACTGCTTTTCGCGGCGGATAAGTTCTTTGGCTTCGCGCGCCTGTAATCGTTCAACATTTTTTGCCATTTTGAGTTTTCTCCTTTTGAAAATTGTATACAAGAAAATTCTTGGTCATCTCGTCGGTAATGCCGTAGCGCTCCGCCAAATTGTGTATGGCTTGCAAAAAATCCGCACCGGAGCAACCCTTGGACAACAGGTTTTCTTTTTCGATAAGTTTATTCCAAAAAACATTCAAAACTATTTCGTCGGTGGCAAGAGAAACAACCGAATGATTGCGCGTATGCACGTAAACGTTGCGCTCACCCTCTTCGCCGACTAAGCACTCTCCGCCGTCGATTATGATTGTTGTTCTGCGGTAGGGAAACAGAGTTGAAACGTCGTTGATATTGTACGAATACACCGTTGCACCGGCGACCGAAATACTTTCGAAGGTAAAAATATACACCTTTACTCCACGGGATATTGCGTTTTCGATATTACTACGCAGCACTTCGAACGACTCCTGCCAAATGGACAGCGAAATTTCCGCTTGCGCGCTGTCGATAAGTTCCTTTGCCTTGGCAACGTATTTTTCTTCGCCCACTATATTCATTACATAATCGACGTCGGCGTTTTCCGTTGCGAGTTGTTGAAGCTCGCGTTCGGCGCAGGCAATATTCTTTTCGTTTTCTTCCTTAATGCTACGGATAAGATCTTGATACTCGATAGGCTTGTAAAAATTAGGTTCTCCGTCTATACGGATGACCGCGCCCTTTGCAATCAAACGATTGATGACCTCATAAACCAATGAACGCGCAACGCCAGACAATTTGGCGATTTCGTAGCCGTTTAGCACTTTGTGTTTTATCAACGTGCCATATACTTTTGCCTCGTTAGATGAAAAACCGAGTTTTTCCAAAAATTCAAAACTATTCATAGTAGTTATCCCCCACACCACTATTGTAATTCAAATCTTTCCGTTGTCAATTTCTTTTTAAAATATTTGATATTAAATTTGCTTTTTTTCGTCAATACGGACTATCGTCAAAGTACAGTTCGTGGTATAAATCACCGTCTTTCCTATCGAAACGTTCTTGCTGCTCGGATGTAAAAGATACTTTTAACGTTTCTGGTTTACGCAACGTAAAATTGCCGATATCGCGTCTGCGCGTACGATTGATTATATGGGCAAATGTTATGAGTGATTTCTACGTCTCCTATTCTATATGGCGGTGCACGACGTGTACTTGAGCAGACTGGGATAAACTTAAAACTTAGAAATATACTCTGGTTTAAACTTACCTATTTTGAGTTCTATTGCAACAAGGCACTGTAATCCCCGATGATAAAACAACAAATCAATACGAAAATCGTCTCCTCCAACCTGAACTTTGTACTCTTCATCAATAAATGTGAAATCTTTTCCTAATTCCAGAATAAAATCCTTCATGTTTCTAATTAACGCTTTTCGTAAGTCATTCTCATGAAACTCATTTGGCAAATCCAGAAATTCCATAACATATGAATCCAAAAATGGATTTTCTCCTAGCTTCTTAACCGACTCTGGTAATAAAATTTCCTTTGATAACATATACCTTTCATAATATCCGCTATCTAACTGTCTCTCCAACTGACGTTTTGAATAGTTTTCTTTGATACATAGGCGTATATAAAATTCTCTTTCCTCATCAGTCTTACAGCCTGACATTATCAACAAGTGATTCGTCCAACTAATTTGTGTCACCAGTGGTGTCACAATCTCATTATCCTTATAGGTTTCATAAAATTTTTTCATTCTATAAAGACCTCTTCGATTGAATCCCTTTATTCCAGGAAATGCCTCCTGTATTTCCCTTGAAATTTCATCAATAAGTCAGTACTCCTGCAAGTCTGTCCTTTAAGTAATTGAAAATGAAATCATACCAGTATCAATATCTTTTCATAAATGAACTTACTTTCACATATTCAGTAATTTCATCTATTTTACAGCCATGTTGCCTTCTGCTCCTTCGCTATCCCTTTTGCTATTATAATACGCTTTTCTATAGTAGAAGAATATTTCAGTTTACAAATACCGTATGTCATAAAAGACGATCCCCTTCCAACTTCCTGATTAGGTGTTGCGTTAATATTTAAATTTTGAAACCAGCAAATTAGGTGGTTTGATTGCTATGCCCTTTTTTCTTTATTTTATAAACTATCTTTTTTTATTAAAATGCTCTACAATGAGCATAATAACTTTGTACTCCCAGATTTCCCGCTCTTAGAAGATTTGGAGAATAGATTCAGTTTTATAGGAGGCTTTTCATGGATTTATTTGATATTGTAGGTCCGATTATGGTCGGTCCGTCAAGTTCACATACTGCCGGTGCTGTCAGAATAGGCTACATAGCTGGACAGCTAGTCAAGTCCAAATTTGTGTGTAAATTCATCTTCCAGCTATATTAGTCCGTCTATGCTGCCTTTATCTTCAGGAGATTTGATTGAATGGAGCT
>JABLTS010018175.1_pt1 | contig 27576 bp, 30 predicted proteins | sample 7160081 | NCBI WGS metagenome assembly JABLTS01 (sample SAMN14651231, study PRJNA627086) | human gut metagenome | isolation source: feces | host: Homo sapiens | reverse complement strand
TTTTTTCTAAAGGAAAAAAGGGCAATGCCTTCCACTCACGGAGGACATTGCCCTTTTCCTTATGCTGTGATTATATCAGTCCTGAATCTCCTACATCATAGTTGCACCGTCCTTGAAGCCGACTTTGTAGGCTGCTCTCATCTCAGCAGCGGCAGTATCGCTCACGCAGTCAAGTATCTGGTGGAATATATCAATCTGCTCCTCGCTGAGTGAGTTTTCAAACGGTATGCAAAGAGCATTGAACTCATCTGAGAACTCAGCGGAGTGAATTTCACCCTGTCTATAATTATACATCGCATCGATCATTTGTATCTGTCCTTTCGGTTTTATTGTGTAAAACCAACCATCTAAATTTTACCAAATAATCGTTGCTAAGGTGTTGCTTATGGCACACCACTCAGTAACTCTGTAACCGAATTACATACTATGATGCGTTTTTTGGAATACGACTTTTTGAAAGATCATGGACTAAGCAATTTCGACAACTGGGTAACGGTTGTCACCCACCCAAAAGGACAACCATTTATTGCTGATGAATTTCCACGCTATTCTGCGGAAGTAAGAGGTTTCTGCTGTCTGCGAGGGGCTTGCTGATGAACTTGTAGTAAATGTCCACCTTGCGAGGTGCATTGCGTTCTTCGGGACGGGCGTGGACTACAATGAATTCGATCAGGTCTAAGCACAGCTCACGGGTAAGGCAAGGTGCATCGCTCCACTTCTTCAAACGCTGAATGAACTTCTCAACGTCCAGTTCGTCCTGCTGTTCCTGCGCTCTTGCCTTGCGATACTGCTCCGCCTGCGCAGTAAGCTCCCTTTGCTCGGCAGTATACTTTTCAAGCATTTTCGCACTCAGATCTTCGGGCAGCTTACCGAGCATTCTTTCTTCGTAGGTCTTGCTGATGATCGTGTCAAGCTCCACCAGACGGCTCTCAGCCTGTTTCAGAAGTCGGCTCTCGTCCTCAGTCTGCTGTTTACGTTCGTTTGCCTTGATCGCAAGATAACGCTGTCTCTCGCCGTCCTCGTCCTCAATGACACGCTTTGCTCTTGCACGAATATCCTCAAGCACCAACCCCTCAATGATACGCTGTAAAATTGAATGCGAGGAGCATACCTCCTTGCCGTGGTTCGCATAAGTGTTGCAAATATAGGTGACGAGCTTGTATTTGCCACGCTTTTTTGATTCATGGAACGTAGTGTTGTTTTTCAGCTTCGCCCCACAGTCGGCACAGTACATCAGACCGCCGAGCGGAAGGATCACTCCGCTTTTTGTGACCTTGCCGTGACTGCACGACTTGTTGACCTCCTGCACCTTATCCCATAATTCCTTGTCCACGATAGGCTCAAAGGCATCTTCAACGACGATCCATTCATCAGAATCTCTGATATACCTTTGGTGATTTTTGTAGGAAATAGTGGTGTATTTCTGATTGACAACACAGCCCTTGTAAATGGGATTTTCGAGAATATCACGCACCATTGCGGCATTCCACAAGTGGTTGGATATGTAGGGATTCGGCTTGCCCAAACGCCTGTATGTGTAATCGGACGGAGTGATAACCCCCTGAGCGTTGAGTGCCTTAGCGATCTGCGGAGAGCTTGCACCCTCGGAACGCATTTTATACATCATACGGACATAGGGAGCGTTCGTTTCATCGACTACAGGCAATCTGTCCTCAGTGTCTCCCACAAGATAGCCAAACGGTGCAACAGGAGCATGATACTTGCCCTGCTTTGCATTGGACACCATGACCGCACGAATTTTCTTTGAGGTGCTGGCGGCGTGCCATTCGTTGAAAAGATTGACTATCGGCATCATGTCCATAGCCGTGCTGTTGCGTTCAAGGGTATCCACGTTGTCGCTCAGGGCGATGAAGCGGATATTGAATGAAGGGAAAACGTAATCAACATACTGACCGACTTCGATGTAATTACGACCGAAACGGGAGAGGTCTTTACAGAGTATCAGGTTTATCTTTCCCGACCTCGCATCATCGAGAAGTTTCTGGACACCCGGACGGTTGAAGTCAGTACCCGAATAGCCGTCGTCCTCGTATATCTCCACCAAATTCCAGCCTGTTTGCTTGCTGACGTACTCCGTCAGCATTTTTTTCTGATTTTCTATTGAAATGGATTCTCCTGCGCGCTCGTCCTCCTGCGATAAACGCACATAGATACCCACGTTGTAATGTGACTGCTTTGTCATAATAATTTACTCCTTTCTGATAAAAACAAAGCAGCCATATTCGGTATATCTCAAAGAGCATGGAATACCGAATATGGCAGTAAGGACTACGCTGTTTCGGGTTCTTCCATTGCTCTGTGAACAGCATGATCGTGAAGCACCTTGTCGAGATTTTTCTCTCCAACAAAGTGGGCGGTGACAATAAAAGTCTGTCCCTCGATCTCATAAGTCGCTGTGTCGGTGGGCTTGTCTTTATATCGCTCCACCTTTTCAGCAAGTGTCTCTTTCTTCTGCAATTTTCTCCTTTCCGCCTGCGATCATCTATCTCTACACGCATAGGCTTTTTGTTGCAGGGCGTTACTCCTGCACAGTAATATTATAGCGCGCACCGCTGAGACTTGTCCATAGGTATTGCGCCCAAAGTTTATGTATCTGATTTGTGCGCACCAGACAGCCTCAGACGGAATTGCTATAATCGTTTTGTTGTCGGATATATTTTAATCCGAGTAAGGATTTTTCTTCTCAAAGAAAGAAGTCTGACCGAGCATTTCTTCCTCATCAGCTTCATCGTGAGAGCTGATATCCGACACAGGTTCATCATCAGCACCGGACGTAACCGCCTGCTCATGTTCTCTTGCGATCATATCCGCAAGAGCCTGCCCCTCACAGCTATACTGTTTACACAGCGACTGATAGATCAGCAGAGCTTTCTGCTCACTGAGCTTTTCGCATTCTGCCGTGTCGGTCTGGATACGCTCTTTCAGTTTGCCGATCTTCTCATCGAGCTTCGTGATCTTCTTTGCAATGTCAGCCATATCATCACCACCATTCGTTTCTGATTTCGGAATCATACCCGATGATAATATTATAGCGCGCAATACCGTACTTTGTCTATTGGCAGTGCGCATGAACTTTGGTGTGTCAGATGAGTTTTGCGTTCGACAAATTGTTATGGGGAATTTATTTTGACATCAAAATCACACCGCAGAGATACAGCTTTCAAGCATCGGGAAAATGATTATTCAATAAAAGTCGCATAGCTCCAACCGCTCAGATGAGCGCCTGAGCGACTATGAGAGTTCGCTCAGACATATTTTCACGAAAGCGATAAAAATTAACCGCTCCGACCTCAGCGGTCGGAAGAATATTAAAATCAAACCCAGCAAGCTCTGCATATTGTGTACACAAGTTCACAATATGCGCTGGCTTTCAAACCCAGCAAGCACGGTATTCATGGGGTACATTTTGAAAAATGCCCCCCTGAATACAACAGCTTGTTAGAGGGTTTTGCACCCCTAAGACCCCGCTTGAAAAATGAAAGAAAAAGTGATATAATAGACAATGAAAATGGGCGAATACTATGATTTTGGAGGTTTGTCTATGAACGTAAAATCAGACGAGGAACGGAAGTCAAAGGTGCTGAAAGTCCGCTTGAACGACAAGGAGTTTGCCAAGCTGAAACAGTACACAGAGGAAAGCGGTCTGCGCTCTATGTCGGAATATATTTTCAACTCGATTATCGCCACTCCCATAATTGAGTTGACGGGCGAAGAACTTGCACCCGAAAAGGCAAGGCTGAAAGAAATATCCGATCGCATAAATTCCATAGCTATTCAGGTCAATCAGACGGGAAATATTTATCCCGAAGATATGCAGGAAATACGTCAGGGAGTTGAGGAAATCTCGGCAAGGCTTGCAGAGTATCAAACAAAATTGGAACGCTTTGCCGTGACACCGCAGACGTTCAGAGCGATAGTCGATAAGGCTCACGAGGACGTGAAGAAATAAGAGGAAAAATGCACCGAGGAAAACGCTTTTATTGCTGCGCCCTGTACAAGAATTATTACAATTATCCCGATATGCTGGACTTCGGTCGTTTTATCGGATATAATGGATTCACGATAAAACTTTTGGAGGTAACAGCTATGTTAAAAACACCCGAATTGGCAATGCCAAGATCACGCAAAGTCACTACCGTATACAACGGCAAGCGTGAGGTCTGGACAGACTATGAAGAGGCAAAGGCATTTTTCCTTGAAATGATGATGTCCACAGAGGGTGAGGAGCGTGACCGTGCAGAGTGCGTATATATTCAATTAATTCATGGACTTGATGAGTGCGGCGACGAAGATGAATAATAAAAAGCCGGGTAGAAACCAATCATTCTACTCGACTCATTTTCTTATTTCACTTCATGGAAAGAGACTATTTTTTCATTTGCTATTACTATAACGTTCAACAACCAATTATCTTTATTCCCACCAAGTATTATTAGAATGGGCTCAGGACAATTGAGTTTTTTATCATGAGAGAGGGAGAGCATTTGCTCAATATCTGAACGACTTGGGGTGGGCGATGAATTAGGGTGATAATGCCATTCTCCTAAGTAATATTGGTTATCTTTCCATAGCGTATCCAGCTTTATTTGCAAGCCATTTATTCCTCTTTTAAACTGTGTTTTTTTCTTAACTGAATCATCAGGAGAATTAGTGATCTCAGAAATATGAGCAGTAAAATTGTCACCTGAGTAACTACCTATTAAAATACCTCCTGTTTCATATGGATTTGATTTATCACACAGGTTGTGCATTATATTAAGTTGCTTGATAGGCAATTCTATTTTCAGATGAGTATCAGAATTAAAAAACACCATACTAATCACACTCACATTTATCAATTAAGGAATAGCTTTCATAGTAGTCATTTTCTTTTTGCTCATATACCAAAGAAATTTGCTTCGATTGACCTGTATTAATGTATTTTTCAATATTCTTTACAGAAACGGCTGCTGCCATCCATATATCATCGCTTCGGGCAGGAAATGTGGGGTGCCAACAACCTATGCCATCTCTTGGTAAAGTGCTTTCATTTATATCTCTCAGATCATCTTTTGTATATGGCAAGATAAATTCATAAAAGTTATCAAAATTATATCTTGTATTGTTCTGCATATTGATGTACAGTTTTCTTGCACCAAATCCTACAGATACAGAGATTAAATAATGAGGATGTTTCAATTCAATGCTACTGAGCGTATTCAAAACACTGTCTTCACCTGTACAATCAATAATTATATCAAAGCACTCTATGTCAATATTTGTATGTGGAACAGCGCTATCAGAAGTCAACAATAGTTGATTGGTAATTGGTTTAATTTCAGCGTGAGGTGTTATTGTATTCAAGTGTGAGCAAAGTGAGGTGCATTTGTTACTTCCTATAGAATTAAGATTAAGTGTATGCCTTGATAAGTTTCCGACTTTGAATATATCACTGTCAGCTATTGAAAGACTGTATATTCCAGCTCTAACTAGTATTTCAGATATAGAAGCTCCGATACAGCCAGCACCGATCAAAAGAATTCTTTTTCTTTGAATTGTTTTGGACATTTTACCTCGTTGAGAGATTTCTTCTTGACTCCAATTCTCAGATAAGATCCAATCTATCTGCCTATAATTTTTTAAAATCACAGTAACATCTCTGTGCCAATAGCCTTTTTCATTTTTTCTGAAACCTTTGGGAACTTGATGCCCACATGATAGTGTCGGCAGTAGAAATGCTTTCCAGTAAATAATCTCGTTTTCCTGAAACCAGTATATCGGTATCGGAAATCCAACCAAGAATAAATGGGGCAAACCATCGCGCAAATATCGGGAACTTTTTTTGAGTATTGCTTTGATATCGTAGCCCTGAGATTCGCATACTTTCTGTAATTCTTCCCATGTTTCAGGGACTTGCCAATTTTTTAAAACAGGAACACTTTTTAATAACAACCATGGGGATTTACTGATTCTATCTGAATTCTGTTTTTCTAATGCTATTCCCCAATGTAAGTGATGGATAGGCTTATTTTCAAATGAATAGAATGTTTTTGGGTAAAAGATAGTTGGTTTTGATTTGTAACAATCAATATCAACTAAACCATATCTATAATCAACGTCCTCCCATTGCATATAAGTAACTATATCTTCCGAAAAGGCAAACTGACAGTCAAGAAGAATGTTATCATTGAATTCTGGAAGTTCAAATAATTCATTACTGCTTACCAATCTGTTGTTGGCGGCAGATTCCAACCATTCCACTGCTCTTTGTACATGAAATAGCAATCTATCCTCGACAGAAAATGGCTCTGGGTTATGGGAAGAAAGAGTGTTGACATCAACGCATAATGAGCCACTTCTCCACAATCCATTCTTACTAATGAAATAATTGTTTGCCTGATGGTATAACGTTGTTGTAATGCTGTTATCAATGTCTGGAAAAATTTTAACTTTACCTTGAGGATATGTGGGTTCGACCACAACATACCATTGAGATGTGATTGGGAAATACCTATTTTCCGTTTCAACCGAAATTGATATATGATAATACCACAGTTTATTTGCGTTATCATATTTCCAGTCATCTATCATTTGTACCGCAGGGTACAAGCTATCAAGTTCTCTTCGAGCTATTTTTAGCCGCTGGACCACTTCATCTTCGTTCATTTATGCAAATCGCCCTCTTGGAATCTCCGTTGTTCTTTCTGTACGCTTACTAAAGCCGTTCATGGAATTATTCTCTTTAGTCGGAGGCTCAGGAAACATCGAACCAAATAGATTTCTCCATTTTGAAACACTTTCATGTAGATCTTCGCAATCATATGCTTCTCTTGCTTTTTTAGCAGCATCACAAACAGATACATAAAAATCGCTATAATCATCGTCTGACAATCTACCAAAAACATCATGCTCAGGAACTCCTCGATCTGCAAGGAACGGCTTTGTCGGATAATAGTTTACAATTTTTTCAAGCGTTAATACAACACCCTCTGCTACGCTTACTATTCCATCCGGACAACAATCTCCAATGAAGTGTTCTAATGGATAACTCTTGGGGTGTTTCATGTCAGGGCACATAACCTTTTTCCACCATTTCAACGCTTTTACGACATTTATATAATGACCATTACATCTCTTGTTTTTTTCAACAGTCCATCTGATTTGTTCGAGAGGATGAGTTTTATCCCATTCATCGGCTTCACGGTCAGGGATTAATAGTGGCTCGTCTTTCCAACTGCTATCTTCTGAACTGCTAAAAAACGTAAAGTTTTCTTCAATCGTGGACTCAGAGATCAGCTCTTCAGAACTCAGTTCTTCTTGAACTGTTTCACTCGGAGCCGAGGTAGGTACTATATCAAGATCAACATAGCTTAAACTTATTCCAAGTGAACGACCTTGCTTACGATACTTTTCTGCGTAATGCTTCTCCAAAAAAGGTATAAACTTATCCAATGCCTCTTCTGGCGTTGTGATTTCAGAATCAAGATTTGTGACAACAATTATATCCACATCGGACTTATTGCCATTCTTTGGCTTTACTGCGGTTGATCTTCGATAGCTTCCTTGCAGAAATGTGCTTACTATTATTGGCGATAAATCTTCATCTGCCAGCAGTCTTTTTCTTAAAGTAGTATGTCCTGTTTTCAAATCGCTGACCTGGTTGTCTGATAGACGGATAGCTGATAAAAAATCAGAAAAATATGTAGGCGCAGTTGCCATAATTATCGTCTCCTTTACGGTATATTTTTAAACGAAGTTGAATATGTTCCAGTATCTTTAGCTTCTAAATCAAACTCATATAAAATACAATTGCCAAATCCTCGAGATCTCTGACCAAGAAAGAACATAAAAGCGTTAGGGGCTGAAGCGAATATATGAATATTTGCCCTTCTTTCTGCGGTAGTTCGTTGAGCAAGAGATGAAACAACCTGCTGAACAAGATTTATCGCATGGTTGGCATTTTGTATAGAGTCGAAGGAAGGACCTTTTCCACCAATTGTCAGTGTGATCATTCTCCTTATTTTAAGCCCACTCTCAGAAATGTATTCGATTACATTATCTTTTATATCACGAGTGACGCTTATGATAAGGCAGGTATCAGATCCGTTTATATCAATACGTTCATCACTGACATCAAAGTTTGTAAATGAAACATCGCTTGAGTCATCTATATCCCATACTTCTGACTTGTGCGATGGATCGGGATTACTGGGAAAGGCAGATATTCTGGATTTAGGATCGAGTATTCTGCCAGCAACGAACGCAATTGATAATGGCACTTCTATCATTAATTGATAATTATAATTTACGTTGGTATTAATCTTCAAAAAGCTATCTAATTCTGAATAAATGTCTCTGTCCCAATCATATTCTGATTTGAGCTTTCTGCCATCGAATTTGTCTTTGAGTGAAAGAATCGTTTCTGTAGCACCTGATAAATATTCAGTTCCACGTTCAAAACTAACGATTCCTATTGCCTTGAAGCCAAAACATCTATTCTTCAGCATCAATACATATTCTTCAATTTGAGAATCAAATATTGATTTCTCTATACCCGAACTTTTTAATGATGAAAGGAAATTATCTGTTACTATTGCTTTCACGATTAGATTCAACTGATCATACATCAAGGCAAATCCTTTTGTCGAAAGATACTTCAATAAAGATGTTATCAATAAATCAGTTAGTATATTTAAGTCAAAAGGATAATTAATTATCCTGAGAGTCTTGTCTTTTATGAGAGAGGTGTCGAATGTAGACAATGCTTCTTTATGTCCTTTTCCTAACTTTGTCTTATCATTATTATTATCTTGTAAAGCAATGAGGGCATTTTTGAATTCAATCGCCTTTTTTCCTAATTGTCCAATTAAGAATACCTCGCATTCAGCTGCACCTATGTCGTCCTTAATCAAATCATTTGCCCAATTAATTATATCACAGCGATCAAAAGAGTTAACATTTGATTTAACCTGAATGCTTTTAATGACACTTCCATTGCTTTCCAAAGCTATGTCAACCTTGTCGTTATCGGAATTATACTCAACATATATCTTATCCCAATTATCTTGGCACAACGCTTGAAATATCGAAGCAAATGTCTGGTATAGATATCCTCTGGATCCGTCTTTTCCGCCCAAATTTATTCCTCCTTTGATCAATCCTTTACTACAAATTTCTTTGCAATCATCATAAATGTCGAGTTGGAAAATATCTGATTTGCAGGAATAAACAGATACTTCCATGGCTTAAATCCGTTTGCTTCGCTCCAATGCGTTACAGTCACGCAGTAGAGGATACCACGCTTCTTTTTGGCGATAACATCGGGATCGTTAAGGTCTCTCTCAGCCTTGACCTCAACAAGATAGATTGTGTCCTCAGTCTCTACCACAAAATCAGGTTCGTAATTCTTGCCGTGATTATATGTGATGTTAAACTCTTTAGGTGAGGGACGAAGCCAGTTCAGTACATCTGGATCACGTTCGATGATACGGGCAAAAGACAGCTCACCCTCGGCACTATCAAATTTAACCTCGCTGAACACGCCCTTTTTAATGTCCGTAAACAACACAGTACGCACATCTCCCGTGAAATTGCCATATAGAGGAACGGAAGATCGGTAAGTATAGCTCGAAGTAAGATTATATTTCCGTGTGCCGACAACCTCCTCCTGAATAAGACCGTTATCACAATAGAAGTGCTGCATCATCTGCTTGTAAATCCTGTCGGCTATATCACGCTTATACATCATAACAATATTCTGCATACCGTTCGTGCCGTAGTAATCTTCATATTTGTCAGTAATCTGAGTAATCAGCTTGAAAAGGAGCGATTTGCATTTATTATAGTCTATCTCAGGCTTTTTACGAAGCTCACCGAGGATAACACGTTTCGGCTCATATCCCTCAAAATCAATGGCATCTGCACTGACACGCTCCTGATCGGATTGATCTTCAAGGTTCTGTATCAGCATTTCGTTTGTAAGCGGTTCATGGCTGAATTCGGATAGGTCAATATGGAAATCCATAAACACATATTCCTCTGCACCTGCATCGGTTATGCGTATCTGCGGAATGGAGATAAATTTCTTTTCAGCAGCTCTATGTACCTTTTCTGTATGTTCCTCTGTCCAGCGAATAATTGCAGGAATACTATTTTCATGAAATGTCTGAGCAAGGTCTGTATTCTCAGTTACAGCACTTACCGCCTTTTTAGCGATCTCCTTGACCGCAGTTGGTGTTACCGTATGCGTCGGAGCAGTCTGTATTGCCTGATATACCTCTTTCTTGACAGTCTCCTGAATAGCCTGTAATGCGGTATCTGCCTGTTCTGAGCGTTCTACGCCCGTTGCTTCATAAGCAGAAGTCAGCACCTCGTCGGGTTCTTTCTCCCATTCAAATGCAAGCTGGGGAACAGCGACTTCTTCCGGCTCTATCTCCTCGACCTTGATAACATTTCCAGCCTTGAAGATAGAATCGCCCTTCTGTGCTTCCGCAAGAATATCTTTGAATTTATCGTGAGCAGTCAGCATAACGGAGTCAATTTCCTTATCGCCTGTTCGCTCACCGTAAGGCAGACGCAGACCTCTGCCGACCATTTGCTCACGCAATATCTTTGAAGCGGCAGTGCGGAGTGGAACGATAGTATAGAGATTGTTTACGTCCCAGCCCTCTTTCAGCTTATCAACATGAATAACGATCTCCACGGGATTGTCTGCCTTTTCGACTTCAAGGAGCATCTTTGTATTGGCTTCGGATTCAGCAGCACCCTGTTTAGAGTGTACCACTACTACCTTGCTCTTATAAACTCCGTTGCAGAAAGCATCAGACTTTATATATTCCTCTACCCACTTGGCATGATCGGTATCTTTGCAGACAACAAGCACAAAGGGCTTTACAACGGGCTTTCCATTATTGGCTGCATAGACCTGTAACTTTTGTCTGATACGTTCATGACAGATAATACCGTCCTGCAACATGAGCTTATCTATCTGCTCATCACCGAAATTATAGAAATCCACATCGGAACGAGTAACGGCAAAAGGCGTTCTGGTATAACCGTCAGCAATCGCCTTTGAAAGCGGATATTCATATACAACATTCTTGAATGGAATCTGCTTACCCTTGCTTTTCTTTGCCATAAGCGGTGTCGCAGTCAGTTCCAGACCGAGGAGAGGGTGTAGCTCGTTGAGAGCCTGTTCGCCCTTTTCTCCATGATAATGGTGAGATTCGTCCATGATCATCACAAGGTCAGGGAGCTTTGCAAGCGTTTCAAAGAAAGAATCGCCGTAATACTCGTTGACCTTTTTCATATTAGCGTTCTCTTTATCAAACTTGCTAATATTGAAAACGAATATGCGGACTTCACTCTGGAAAAGAGACAGGGGCTTGCTTCTGTAATCCTCACCCGTAATGACCTGCGGAGCATTAACAAAGCAGCTCAGTCCACGAAAAACATATTTTGGACTGTTATTATCGTTCAGATCACGGCAGAGCTTATTGTAAATAGTCGTATTCGGAGCGACAACAAAGAAATTCTTGATATTGTGCTGTGTATAGAGGTATGCGATAAATGCGCCCATGAGCCTTGTCTTGCCGACACCCGTTGCAAGAGCAAAGGTCAGCGACATAAAATCTCGCTCAAAATCGGTGCAAGTCGGGTAGAGAGCCTTGACCGCACCAAGGACAGCCTGCAAATTCATACCCTTTTTGAGGTTTACACTGTTTACGATAATGTCAAGGATTTCAAGCGACTTCTTCTGCGGTTTACGCAAAGACATTACTCCGCTGATATATTCAGGTGTGTAAAGAGTAAAATCAGCCCTCATCGTCGCATTCCTCCTCATCATCGTATACAGGCGGATGAATGATATTCAGGTTATAGTCAGCCTTGTCAAATTCACAGCGTTCAAGAAGCATCTGCGGAATTTTCTTGACCGTGATATGGGGATTCAGCTTGTCCATACCCTTATCGAACGAACAGCAGGCAATGACAAGGTACTCATCATCTTCCATACCGCCAATGATAGAATCCATAAAGGCAGCGTTCAGGTGACGGGTAGTGACAAAGAGATAGGACTTCTCGTTGCCGTGGGACTGCTTCCAAAAAGCAGAGCTGTCAGGCTCATAGGTGAAGCCCTCGTGCAGAGCCATAGCCGCCGCAAGCATATCAGCGCTGTAATCGGGATTGATAATGTATTCGCCAAACTCGTCTTTATTGATAAGTGTCGGAGCAAGCTCATAGAAGCGGTATCCGCCGCCGTTTTCCCATTTTACTGCCTTTGAGATACCGCCCTTATCTTCACCGGATACGACCATATCAAGGCGCTTTTTGCAATGGGTATATGCGTGTTCTCCCATTTCGATACCGATATAGCGTCTGCCCATTTTGTGAGCAACAGCAGCAGTTGTGCCTGAACCGAGAAAGCTGTCAAGGACAATATCATTTTCTTGTGTTGATAATTCTAAACAGCGCTTAATTAAGGCTTCTGGTTTCTTGCTTTTAGGAAAGTCTACTCCGCCCTCATTATGGATATTGTTTGAAAGAATATCATCCCATAAACTTGTAAGCGGTTCGCCAGCAACATATTTGCCATCTATCTTTTTGAGCTTGTCTTTATAAAAAATGATTCGCTTTCCTCCAATTAGAATAATATCCGAATATCCTTCTCGTATCTGTCTGAATATTTGATTAGGATTTGCTCTTGATTTATCGATGTATTCTCTTGTTGAAGCTCCAACGTTTTTATAATCTGGATTAACTAACTGAATAACTGATTCGCAGTGTTCGATAACAAAACTATCAATTTTATCAGGGTTCGATTTTATCAAAGCTCTTGCTTCTTTTATAGTAATTCCAAGACTAATTGCAAATGCTTCTGTCAAAGTTGTTATTTGCCATTCTTCACAAGGCGAATCAATATTTGTTATGTAATTTCCATAACGTTTATCACGTTCGCCTCTATCAGTATACACTCTATTGGGTTGCCATGAATGCTTGTTCTTTGTGTATATCAGTATAAAATTAGTGATACTTACTATTCCGGGATTTATTGCTTTATGACCTGTTGCAGACGCTTGTTTGAACGACACTATTGATACTCTGTTATTTCTTCCAAAAATCTCATCAAGAAGCACGATCAGATATCCCAGTTCATTATCATCAATATGAACAAACAGTGTGCCATTGTCTGCAAGTAAGTTATGTAATACCTCAAGACGTGAGCGCATTAGATTCAGCCAAATCGAGTGCTCAACACCATCATCATAGTTTTCAAAAGCCTGTCCAGTATTAAATGGAGGATCGATATAGATACACTTCACCTGACCTGCAAATTTGCTTTCAAGCGCCTTTAACGCAAGCAGATTATCGCCGTGTATCAGCATATTCTCTGTGTCCGGTGCAGCGTCTGTGTTTGACAGTTCAGGTTTTTCTATCAGCAGGCGAGGTTCGACACTTATCTCCTTGTCTTTACCGTACCATGTCAGTTCAAGTTTGTTCGCCATTGTGTACCTCCCAAAAAAGAGTATAATAATCCAGTATATCTATAATTATAGCACAAACCGCACAATTAGTCAATCATCGAATCGAGTTTTTTCTCCGTTTTCACCAAGGAAAATACAAAAAGCGTTTCAACCTATAAGGCTAAAACGCTTCACTGTTTATCATATTTGATTATATCGGCAGGAGAACATTCCAACACATAGCAGATACGGGCGAGAATATCCAAGTCCATTTTCTCTACAACACCATTGTACCACTTGTTGATGACCTCAAAGCGAGTATTGAAGATCCCTTGCAAGGTAGTTCCGTGTGATACCCTTGCTGTCCATAATCTCTTTCAGGTGTATGCTGATCTTACCGTATTCCTTTATCGTAATGACCGATTTAGAGCCGTCCATAACATCACCCCTCAATAATATTTTATCTTGATTGTTACCTTTTGACAATATACATATTAAATGTTACTATGTATAATTATCTAGAGGGATTGAGTTATGAACATCTACACAGTTTGCTTTTTCGGGCATAGATACATAGAGCGTGGAACGGAGATAGAAAACCGCCTTGACAAGCTCCTGCATGATCTGATAACGCAGAAGGAGTATGTTGACTTCCTGATCGGACGGGACGGAGATTTCGACTTGCTTGCTTCTGCTGCCATCAAACGAGCTATCCGCAGTTACGGTTACGGCAATACCCATTTTACGCTCGTCCTGCCATACATGAAAGCAGAGTATCGTGACAACGAAAAGGAGTACCTTGACTATTATGATGAAGTCGAGGTGTGTGCTGAATCGTCCGAAGCTCACCAAAAGTCCGCTATCCAAGTCCGCAACCGAAGTATGACCGACCGAGCAGACCTTGTGGTATGCTGTATCCAACATAAAAGCGGTGGAGCATACCGCACGATACAGTATGCTGAGAAACAGGGCAAGGAGATAGTGAACCTTGCAGACGAAAACTGAATAAGCATCTGAAAAAAAGAATCAGGGCTATGCCTTCCGTCACATACGGTCACGGAGGACATAGCCTTTATCATTTATATTATACCGAAATATAGCTGTTTTGCTATCACTTAAATTCCGTTCTGCCATTTAGGGCGGCGGCAGTATTCGGGGAACAGAAAACAGAATGGGAGCTTGCTCCTGCCGGCAACAAATTCAAGGAACGCACCCGAATCGCCAACTATACAGGCTTGCCGGAACTGATGAGTATGTTCAAACAGGTTGCTGACGTGCGTACAGCAGACACACTCGATCTTGCTACGCCGGAAATGAAGTATCATATTGAGAACATCGAAGCAACAGAGTTTCAGAAAACGCTTGTACAGGAGTTGTCAGACAGAGCCGATGACGTGCAAAGTGGAAATGATCCTGTATAATAAAACTTGACACATAAGCCACAAGGGAATAAAATAGAAAAAAGGAAAAACGGAGGATACGAAGATGTCAAAGAAGAGAGAATACGACAAGGAATACAAAGTGCAGGCGGTCAAGTTCGCCAAAAACCTTGGATCAGCAAAAGCAGCAGCAGAGGAGCTGCAAATTCCTGTCAACACGCTGTACGGCTGGATACAAAAAGTAAAAACAGCCGAGCTGGACATCGGATGCGGCGAACGCAGCCCGGAAGAAGCATTGAGCATTGCCAAAGAGAATCAGCAGCTGAAAAAGCGGATCAAGGCGTTGGAAAAAGAGAATCGCCATCTGAGTGAAATGAATGAATTTCTGGAGGATGCAGCAGCTTTTTTCGCTGCCAGCCGTCAGAAGTCCGGAAAGAGCAGCGATTGAAATATATTGCATATCGAACCGATGACGGCAAAAACGCCGGAAAAATCCGCTTTTACTGCAAAGCTCTGGAAGTCAGCAGACAGGCATTTTATGATTATCTAAAACGTAAAGAGCAGCCGTGAAAGTATCAGCCGCTGGCAGATGCGATGCTGAAGATCCATGCTGCCGGACGAAGAAAACGCAGATTACGGCAGAATCCGCATGTTTCAGGCACTCCAGTATCAAAAAGAAATCGGCAAGCTTGGGGAAATCTCTATTCCCAGCGAGGAAACAGTTCGCAAGATCATGGAGCAGATACATCTGATCCATAAACCGAAGCGAAAGCCAAATGGAATCACCAAAGCTGACCGGGAAGCACACAAATCCGATGACCTTCTAAAACGTAATTTCACAGCAGATGTACCGCTGCAAAAGTGCGTGACAAATATTACAGAAATTCCGGCAAAAGACGGGAAACTGTATGTTTCAGCGATTTTTGACTGCTATGACTTGTTGCCAGTGGGTCTGGCGATGACGGATCATATGTGTACCGAACTGTACTGTGAAACGCTGAAACATGCGAATTTGCGAGATGTGAAAGCATTTGGGCAAAGATGAAGGAAGAATTGTTTTATCATCGGGGAAGAAAGACAGAACATTACAAAATGGAAGAGCTGAAATTCATGGTCTGGCGGTATTTCATGAGTTGCTGGAGCAACCGCAGAATCTGTTCGTCCATTGGCGAGCTTCCTCCTGCTGTAAAGCGGCAAAGATTCTACGCAGCGGTTGCCGTCGCACGCTTTGCTTCATAATCCTTGTTGGAAATGTGTCAAGTGTTATTGACAATTTCACTCTCAGCTTCAGCCTTCTTAGCTTCTTCAGTAGCCTTAGCATCTGCCTTTGCCTTCTTCGCTTCCAGCGTTGCTACTTCTTTTTCGGCCTTCTTCAGAGCAGACTTCTGCTCTTCAATCGCTTTCTGGATGGATGCGATCTCAGTATTCAGAGACGCAATAATCTCCTGCTTTTCCGTAATCTGAAATGCGTAGTCGTTGGTAATATTGGTTTTGGGACGGTTTTTGCTGCCTTTCGTTCTGGGCATCGTGATAACCTCTTTTCTTTTTTAGTGGTTTAAGTATAGCACTGTGTTAAGGTGCGGGCAATACTGTCATTAAACCACAGCCCATTTGCTATCCAAGAAATCAGGAATTTCATCCATACTAACCGGAGTATATCCTACGCCAAAATCATTGTCACAATTGAGATATCCCATCGTTGGCAATCCATTGGTCTCTTGGCTCAGTTTTTGAAGAGCATCACTATTTTCTATTTCTTGTTTCACGCTTTTGGAAATGAAGTAATTTTCTGTGTGTGCAAACAACAAGTAGTTCAGATATTTTAATACTTTATCTTCCGAACTTGAGTTAATTTGGTGTCTAAGGCTTCTGTAGAGCTTATCACGTTTGTGATAAAAAGCCAACACAACACTTTGATTCTTCAATGGAAAAAAGCAAAGATGCATGTACTGCATTCTAATATTCGGATTATAATCATACACATCATTAACCTTTTTCCCTTCCATATCCGATGGAAGTGCTATTGCTGACTGTGCTGCAATTGGAATTACATACGGCAGAACTTTCCAAAATAGAACCTGATATCCGCCTATTTCATTCCGATCTGCAATACCCTTGTGGAAAAGCATTTCCTCGTCCAGCAGTTTTGGGAAGCTCTTTTTTTGGCGTTCTCAGTTATCAAGGATTCAAATTCTAAAATTGCGTTAATTTGAAAGAAAAACCAAGTCATATTTGAATAAAAACATTACAGAACGTCTTATTTGAAAGATTGTGTAATCTGGAAAAATTTCTTCTAATTCTTTTATCGTCATTTTTCCAGTCTGTCTTATATATTCAAGTATTTTAACTGGTAATTTGCTTTCATCGATACACGCCAAAAAAAGCGGATGAAATGGAAGCGTATCATAATCAGCATGCTTTCCAAATTCTGTCAGTCTAAACACATAATAATCCTCAACAAATCTCGTAGGATAGCTTTCAAAATCCTTGCAATAATCTACGACTGGAAGTTCCTCTGAAAATTCTGTGTTGGTATTCTTAGCAATGTCTATAAGCTGATTCCATATTTTTTCCATTGTCCTTACGCTGCATTGCAAGCAGAATTTTTCAACTGCTCTTTTTCTTGATTCCTTACTCATTTTTTCGCGAAGTGCATCATCATTGACTAATAAGTGAAGCTTATCAAAATATTCTCCACAATCAATTGCAGTGCTCCTGACAGATAGTATTTTATGAATCAGTCGTCTGTTATTTCTGTTCAATGGCAAGTAATCAGATTTGGAAATATCATCCATGCAGTCGCTCCAAAAAGTCTTAATCAGAAAACCGGTCTTTTCATTCTCTACGGTATCTCTATAGCCGTCCCAATCGCTTACAACCTGTGGAATGCCACACGCCATTGCCTCGAGGGGGGTTAATCCAAATGTTTCCTGAATGTTATCGATTGGAGAGGTGAAAACATCCGCTGCATTGTATATTTCTGCTCGATTTGAGATCTCATGATGGAACATTAATTTTGTGTTTGCATCGATATTCAGAGCTAAGAGGTCTTTTTTAAGCATTTCAGAATATCTGAAACCGTTGTCTTCACTTCCAGCAAGAAGAAGGAATAACTTTTTCTTTGGATTTGCATCAAGTAACTTTTTAAACGTGTGAAGAAGCACATGAAGGTCTGCTTTAAATATATCAGAAAATCGACCAAACCATACTATTACAAAAGCATCCTCTGGGATTCCGTTTCTTCGTCTGCATTTCATTTTGTCTAGGGGACGAAAATAATCTGTATCAATCCCAAGAGCAGCTTTTTCCAATCTGATTCTTCTTTTTGCATGAGGAAGTGTTTGTTCAAGACGCAAAAATATCTTTTCCACGGTTTTGCGAACGGCTTCCGATGTACAGATAATTGCATCATATTCTCTAAATGGCATATAAAGCATGTAATAGAAAAAATCAACGATCAGATGTTGTTCTGCAATTTCGTGTAGAATAAAAGTAATGGGTATCTTCTTTTTCATGGACTCCCGAAAGTATAACAACGGCAAAGCATCCTCTTTCACACTGCAAAGTAGATTTACATCGGGCATATTTTTAATACCATAAAATAGCAAATCATATTCATTTATAAATTCACACTTTTTATTTGCAAATTCTTCCAGCCTTTCTATTTGATATTGCATTGGTTCATATGTGCAATAAATCTTTTCTGCAGAAGAATATTTGATAAACGAATACATTAAATCATCAGATGCCATTGCGTAACCCGTGATAAGTCCCTCTTTTTTTATCGGATTAAGCGTGTTCCCAAGAAGTACAATCTTCATAGCAGCCACCATCATTTATAGAACGCCTGGATAAAAGAATAAAATTCTCCAACCGTATCCATTTTTTTTATCTGCTCAATTGGAAAATTAATCTCTAGTTTTCTTTCAATTGAACTTATCAAAATCATATATGACAAAGAATTCATGCAGAGGTCCTCTACCAATCTGTCCTGCATGGTTATATTTTCTTTCATAATGCCAACATCATTTTTCAGTATTGTAACAAATGCATCAAATTCCATCTCGTATCACCTTTCCTAAAAGATTTCTCGGAAGTTTCTCATTTTGTATTTTTAAAATAAAAGGATACAATCCTTCTTCTTTCATGACGCTTTTTATCTGCTCATATGGAATTTCTTTCGTTTGCGTTACTGCAACGACTTCTGGTGTAATTCCATTTTCTGTTACTCGAAGCATACATTCCTCTATCCCCCCAACAGAGTTCAGTTTTTCTTCTATCATCTCTGGTATACACTTTTTCCCATTTGAAAAAACAAGCATTGTGTTGCGTCTGCCCAATACGATAAGATGACCATTCTCATCAATTCGACCAATGTCACCTGTATGAAAATATCCGTCTGTAGGATTGACATCTTCAGAACCGTCTAAATATCCCTTCATTAAAGTGTCCCCTGAAACAAGAATCTCTCCATTCTCTGCGATTTTAACATCTACGCAACCAATGGGAACTCCTGATGTGCCATATCTTACATCCGTTCCTTTTGTTATAGAAATACAAGGCGAACATTCCGTTAAACCATATGCCATTCCAGGCAAGATACCATACGCACGAAGCGAATCAAATGTCCGTTCCTTCATTGGAGCTCCTGCACATAGCACTCTTGTCAAACAGCCACCAGTTACACTTGAAATATTTCCGCTATTTTCAATTTCATTGCAAACAGCTTCTGCCAACGCCGGGGGCATATTAACGCAATGGGGCTTGAAATATTTCAATGCACGAAAAAACAATAAAGGGGAATCAACAATATACATACAGCTTCCTGAGAGAAGCGATGTTATGAGGTCAGCAACAAGTCCAAACAGATGATGAAATGGAAGGATATGTATCAATCGCTCTCCTACTGAAAACCGAAAATTTTCTGTACTAAATGCAGAATCATATAAAAGATTCCGCTGGCTTAAAAGAACGCCTTTATTTTTAGATGTTGTACCGGAACTAAATGCAACCGTACAAGGGATATTCGGATTCTGAAGTGGGATATCGCTTTCATTCATTGGAGGAAGCGTCAGATAATTCTGTATTTCTTCCTCGTTCACCGTGACAACATTTTCAATACCAGGACCTTTATTCTCAAGAAAAACAAGGTGCCCTGTGATAACGCCTGCAAAATATGCCTGTGCGAATCGTATCTGGTTGTTGATATTCAAGATGATACTTCCGTTAGATTTGAATTTTTCACCAGATGCGATACTACGAATATTTCGATAAAATTCTATAAAACTAATTTTTTCGGTTTTATTTTCAAGGAAAAGCTGATCCCCAAAAAGCGTTGAACTTCTGCTTAAAAGTTCTATATAATCCCGGCAAAGAAAGATTTCACACTTCATTTTTCCCTCTTATCATCTATGTATTTTTTCAATTTATTTTCAAAAGTTGTTCTTGTGATGGTGAGCAGAATAAGGTCATGATATTTTCCATCATAATAACGATATTCTTTTATTCGCCCTGTTTCTTCTAAGCCACACTGTACAAGACTGTTTAAACTATTGCTATTATATTCATATACTTCGCAGTATATCCTTCTAAGTGGGTAATATTTAAATAGATAATACATAAATTTCAAACCAACATATGCACCAACCCCGATATTACGGTATTTTTCACCAATATAAACAGTCATTTTACAGTGACCATCTTTCATAGATGCATCATAACTGTAAACAAATCCAACCAATTTCTGATCAGAAGTTTCTATAACAAAAAAATCATAAAAAAAATATTTTAAATTATCTTGTATCCAACCGTCAAAATCTCGTATGCTATTAAAATTATTATTTTTTATAAACATAACCTGTTCTTTTGGGGATGACATTTGTTCAAATAACCATTCAAGATGTTTCCTGTGGTCATACCTTATCATATGTAGTTCCATCATTTATTTTGCTCCTTAACTGTTAAAATCTAATTTCGGGATAATAGCAATTACAGCCACGATAGCATATGCTGTCATAATTATAAGGCATTTTCATCTGTGTCAGATAGTCATAACGTGAATAGCATTGACCACTTATCTCAATATTTTCCTCTGCACATATGATATCATTGACAAGGGCATCAAAGCCATCAGCACGTCCTACAATTTTTCCGGCAGTGATACCATTTTTCATCAAATCCCATATCGCACACATCCCACAAGCTTGCTTTTGATAAGCCTGTGAAAAGGCGAGGTGATTGAACAATATTTTCTCATGTTGTATGAAATTCAGAGGCTTAGTAGAACAAAAAGTTGTTTTGGACTTATCAAGATATGTGCAAATAGCACCATATTTGTCACTGTGTCTGCCCAGACAATTTGAGTCAGAATATCGGCATCCGTTTCGCATTAAGAAACATTCATACTCAACATTCGGAACACGATTAACAATCTCGGCGATTTCTTCGATGGTCAAATCACGAGGAAGTATCAATCTGTCAAATCCAATGTCACGACAAAAAGCGGCTATTTCAGCATTATACACACCAACCATAGTGCTGGCGACTGCTTTCAACCGATACTTTTTTATAATATTCACAACATATGGATCCCCTGCAATAATACCTGTTACGCCGATATTGGCTAAGTGCATGATGATTTCATCAAGATAATCCAGCTGTTCGCAGCTATAGCACCCAGCATTAATTGTTACATACACATCATTCTGACCCGCCGCATCACAAACATGCTTCACAACATCGAATCCATTCGTATTTGCAGTCGAACGAAATTCTGACATCCTGTTTAAATCATCATGCATGCCGAACCGTTTATTCCATTCAGCAAGAGAGATTCCCATATAATACGCAACATTCTTACTCAATGTCGAACATTTTACAACATCCTCTGCTGAAATAACAGGAACTAATAATTTCATAGCAATCCACTCCCAATTTTATCAGCAATTGCATTTTTAATCCATCTAACATATAAGGTATTTGGAATATTTTTTACAATAGAAAAATTACCACAGTAAATCGTTCTGCCGTATTTGATGAACGCCCCTTCGGAATAAATAATCCAATTTTTTTCACATTGTCTACCGCAATACTTATCTAATCGAAACTTTTCTTCTATTGGCAATTCAGATGAACCTATTTCGCAATGCCTGCCAAATGTTATATAAGCGAGTGGCACGTGTACACCAAGCATCACATTCTGAGATGGAACAACACTTAAAGAACCAACAACATCAACTTCGACTCCATATATCACATGATGCATTCCCATAATCTCTCCAGCACAAACGTGTTCATAGAGCTTGCAATTTCGTTGATTTGTGGGATATCTCGAATCACGGATATCTTTACTCATCGTTCTACCACACCAGATCTTCAGTGTAGTATACTTTAACATATATTTTAACATGGCGTAATCATTCACAACCACTTCGCTTATCACGTTGGCATAACGCTCTAACAATTTGTCTACAATCAATTTTAATTGATCAAGAAGGGTTTGGGACGGTGTTGGAATAACGAGTGCGACCAGAATTTTCTTTTCAATCGCTTTATGCATGATTGCATCCCAATATTTTTCGGATATCCCACAAAAATACTTGTCACAAAAATATGAGCCAACATAAATTAACTCAATATCTGTTGGAAATTCATTCTGCATCGCATAATCCATGACATCACAATATGAATATACTGTTTGATATTTCATTTATCCATAAATCTCCTGTTTAATTGCAGCTTCTGCTTTTTTCATTTTTGATGAACGATATGCATAGCAGCCTCCACTACAGTTTCCAGCCTTATAATCCATGCATTCGCCACATTTTTCACTTGGAAATATCTGATAAGCTAATCCGTCAATTTTCGCTGAAAAATGACGTTTTAAGGAAGATATATCTTTAAAATCGAATAAAGAAACTTTATAATATTCGCTCATTCCAAAGCATCTTACAACGTGAAGATTGGGAAGTATATCTACAACAGGCTGACAGATGGGACTTGTGTGCATCATATTGCTTCGTTTTAATGTAGACATATATTTTGAAGCTATATCCCGATCACTATCATCAAGTATGCAAGTTGGGATGTAATTGCAATCGAACCACGGTGCTACATCCATTTCCAGAAGCGTTATAACTATTTTTTGTAACATTGGTTTCATTTGTTTAAAATAATCCAGAGGGTCAATATTTCTGTCACCGTCCAAATTAGGCACTGCAACAGAAATTCTCAATTTTTTCTGATGAAGTTCTTTGAGAACATCGAAAATATACCCAACATTCATATCTGGAGAGTAAACATTAAGCCCAAAAGCAACTTGTTCTTTCATATACAATTCGTTAATCATTATATTTGCGTTTTCAAATGTATGTTCAAAATTTTTGATTCCAATCATTTCAGGCGAATTCAAATTGATCAATATCTGGAATTTAGAATTTCGTAATTCATTAAAATAGCGGTCTAAGAGTATACCATTTGTAAAAAGACAGACATGTGAAAATGGACTGTCTATTAGTCGTACAAGCATTTTTTTTAAATTTGGATGAAGTGTCGGCTCACCACCGATAATGCCAATGCGTTCGTTTACATCACACATTAGGAAATCAAGACATTTCAAAAAATTTTCGTAACTCATCATATCATTTTGTCGATTTACAAATTCATTGGCGAAACAATATGTACATTTTAAATTACATTGTTTTGTTATCATTAAATTAGCCATAACTTCTACCTCCGAAAACGGAAATTATTAAACATAGCATTCGCTATCAACATATATTTTTTGAAGAATACAGAAAACACTGAAAAGAACTTATTAACTTATGACAGATAACCAATTTTTTTATTTTCCGCCAGAATTACTCCATCCACTGTTTGACCAGCCATACGAATAGTTATTCCATCCACTATTCGACCAACTGTAGGAATAATTGTTCCAACCACCGTTCTGCCAACTATAGGAATAGTTGCTCCAACCGCTATTAAGCCAGTTATCGGAATAATTTGTCCAACCACCATTTGTCCAACTTGTAGAAAAGACAAGATTTGAACCGTCTACACCGCAAGCAGCCAATTCATCATTCATTGTGATGGCAGCACCAAGTTTTTCAGAAAAAACCTTGAGTTTATCCATTTTCTCACCTCCTTCGTTAAGTGTAACAGGGTTTATACGGTAATACGCATTTTACAGCAGATTCTCCAAAGTATTCATATGCTGTTTTCCATACACCAGGACATCTGTCAGCAACACAGCATTTTCTGCATTCTTCAAAAAATATATCGCAGTCGTTCACTACATTGTTCTGACTTTTCACATCACCGTTTTCGGATATCGGTGCACTATATTGTTTGAGTTCTCCTCTTGACACTTTCATAAAAAAGCCCCAATAATAAGGATCTGCACAGCAGAGTGGAATATCAGCAACAGATACATGAGGAAAAGCGTTATATTTCATTCTAATATTAATTATTTTATCCAATGCTTGTTCTAAGTATGGCTTTATCGTTATAAAATCAACTGCAACCGCATCAATTTGTTCGGATTCCATGCCACAAAAATCCATACCACACAAAGTAAGAGAAACAAAAGGGCCGTATTCCCTGAATACAAAATCAACAAAATCTGGAAGTTCCATGTAATTCCATTTACTTATCACTTGCTTAACTGTGACATTTATACCGTGTCTAATAAGATTTCCTATTCCTTTGACGGTACGCTCAAAACTTCCTTTACTCCTTGTTACTTTTTCATGCAATTCAGGAGTAATGCTGTGAATTGCAGTAGTGACATGAACTTTTCGGATATCGGTATCTTTAAAGAATATTTCAAGTTTCTTTTGATTACTAAATGTATCGCCATTTGAAAGTATACCTACACACATTGAATGTGAAATACAATAATTTAAAATTTCATTAAAATGCGGATAGAGCGTTGGTTCACCGCCTGAAAGTGTTATATGATTTACTCCGAGAACTGCTCCATTATCTACAGCTTTTTTTAATGCATCTAACGATGCGACTGGAGCTTTCACTTTATTATTTCCACATGGGCAAAAAAAGCATTTGTGATTGCAATTATAACCTAGTGCAATGTACATTGATGACATTTTTAAATCCTCCCGTCAACAAGATAATCAGCAAATTTCGAATCGTTTAATATTATTTCCACTAGTCTTGGATAAATAGCTTGATTATAAGCACATTCCGTTTGGTCTATCAGGGCGGTTGTACCTTTCGCATATTTGACAGCAGAACGACATCCACCACGGCAGTAATACATCCATGGACAATGCATGCATATTTCAAGATTTCTTTTTATAAAATAAGGATTATTTAAGGTAATAGAATTCTTGACCATTTCCAAAATGTCAGAGTCTCCAATTACCCCCATGCAAAACTCATCATAATCCGTGAGTTCACAAGGATATATTTTTCCTTCCATGCTAATTGAAAGCATTCTTAGGCCGCCATGACATCCACACGAATTACATATATTATTATTCGGTCTATAAAGTAGATTAGCCATTCTCTGAGAAATGTTCTGCTCCACCAAACGGACTCCTTTGGTATAAAGTTTTTTCATCTCAGAAAGTAACAGCACTACATAATCAACAATTTCCTCTATTGCTATAGATAAATCTGCATTTCTACTATTTTTTCGCATAAGATTAAATTTTATGCTTGTTAATCCGAGTTCATCTGTAAAGCACTGTAGTATGTTTTTAAGATTGTTTATTGTATTTCTGGTAACTACAGTTATTGTCCCAAAGTCATTGTATCCCGCCTTTCGAAGGTGACATATTCCGTTTTTCACATCATCAAAAGATGCTTTTCCATTTGTATACGGTCGCTGATCATTTTGAACCGAATCGCAACCATCAATACTAATTCCTATTTTGATATTGTTTTTGTAAAGACCTTTTGCTATGTCAGAAGTTATCAATGTAGCATTTGTTTCAATAACAATTTCTGGATCAAGCCCTGCTGCTTTAAAATTTTCTCTTATTTTTAGAATAAGGGGATATTCGAGAAGTGGTTCACCTCCCCATGGTTGGATACTGAGATGAAATGATGGATTGTTTTTCCAATAATTAATAAGTTCCTGGCATATTTTATCTATCATGCTCTCTGAGATGCGATAGTTATCTCCCACATCTTCACGGAAGCAGTATCTACATTTTAAATTGCAATGTTTTGTCATATCTATCAGAAAAAATTCAGGTTTTATGCTTTCTGAACGACAGGAAATCTTTCGACTGTTCAGATAATCAGCAAAACCACGTTGAATAAGCAGCAAAGTGAAATCATCCGACAATTCCCGTCTAATTAACATTTCAAAATATTCCGTATCAACACACAACGTCGTTCCCGTTTCAGGGCATATCAACATACAACTGTCATCACATCTTATAACAAAGCTATGTTTTACTGTCAGCTCATTCAGTACATAACCTGGTATTTCAAGTAGTTCTCTCATTCTATAATTCCAGTCCTTATCAGCATATTTATATATTCTTTACCATTATTTTTACCTAATATCTTGCAAAAAAATAAATATAATTCTGTTTCATTAATGCCAATAGTAAGCTTATTAATCAAATGCATAGAATCCATAGATTTGAAATGAAAGCTTATATAGGTATCAAAAATTCTCTGATGAAAAAATATACTTTCATCACTAATATGAATATCCGTATAGGGAGAAAGAAATAATAGCGAGATATTTTTTCGGTTATAAATTTGAATCATATGAATTTTCCTTTCTATCAGTAATCGTAACAAACATAACACTGCCATTGAGATTAGAAATCCTGCGTTTATGATACATTAAGTGTATCATACTGGCTCAAAAATGTCAATACATTTATTTACATTTTTACATCTTTTTACATTTTACATAAAAATTCAGTTTCAAGACACAGCAGGATGCACAAAGAAAAAACAATATATTGATGAAACGTTAACGTCTCTCAAATGACAGAAGAACAAGCTTCCGAAGCCACAGTAGATACAGAAATAACCATACAATTTCCTAGCTTGACAGTCTGTAGGCTGATAGTCCATTTCCATGAGCATATTCAGAATCTGTCCCAGTTTCATTGATGATAGGCTTCATATCCTGCGTTCTATTCGGATTGCAAAACATGAAGAAACCGTTTTTTCTGTTTTTAATATCGATTAGAACTAAATATTTGTTTTTAAGAATTAATTAATGAAATTTCATGTGGCTTACTTGCAAGACATAGCAAACATTTTCTACGAAAAAACAATCGTGCAGAATCCTTGCAGGCTTTATCGCAATTTTCGAATATTTTCATAAAAATGTTTACGATAGATTTTGCAGTAAACGAGTCTGTAATTTTATGAGTTTGTGTTCATAACAAAAAAGTGGTATAATAAGAGAAAGAAAACGGCACATCGTAACAGACACGATGGGAAATCTCCTGTGTATTCATGTTCATACGGCAAATATTCATGATACAAAAGGTGGCATATACACATTTGAAAAGGCACTTTATCGGTGTCCGATGATTCAGAGCTTGTGTTCATAGCAAAAAAGTGGTATAATAGGAGATATGAAAAAAAGAATATCAAGCAACAAATTACGAAAGTGATTTGACAGACAAACAATGGGAAGCAATCAAAGAATTCTTTCCATCCGGAAATAAAAGCAAATATCATAAACGATCATTAGTAGAAGCAGTGTTGTATATCGTAAAGACAGGCTGCCAGTGGAG